>Ga0302325_10011948_pt1 | contig 18679 bp, 14 predicted proteins | sample Palsa_T0_2_FD_201948 | JGI IMG/M metagenome (GOLD analysis project Ga0302325, IMG submission 201948) | Peat permafrost microbial communities from Stordalen Mire near Abisko, Sweden - Palsa_T0_2 | ecosystem: Environmental > Terrestrial > Soil > Palsa > Peat permafrost | place: Sweden: Abisko...
CTTCCCGGGCCGGCATCTCGCCGGTGACGCGCCCTTCTTTGACGGTCACGATTCGGTCGCAATGCGCGATCACCTCGGGCAGCTCCGAGGAGATCACCACGACCGCAGTGCCGTTTTTCGCCAAATCACGCAATAACTGATGAACTTCGGCCTTGGCGCCGATGTCGATACCCCGGGTAGGTTCGTCGACGATGAGCACCTTAGGTTTGAGTGCCATGCAACGGGCTAGGATCACCTTCTGCTGGTTGCCGCCTGAAAGGGTTCCTATGATAATTTCTTGGTTGGCCATGTGGATGTGCAAAGCCTTGCGAAAGCTCTCAATGAGTATGCTTTCCTTGCGTCGATCGATAAAGATGTAGGCCATCAGCAGCTTGGCCAAGCTGGGTAAAGTCAAGTTCTGCCGGATCGACTGCGTGAGGAATAGACCCTGTTGCTTGCGGTCTTCGGGAACCAGGGCGATCCCCAACGCGATCGCCTCGTTCGGTGATTTGATGGTCACCTCCCGGCCTTCAAAGTAGACCTTCCCGCTGTCGAAAGGGTCCGCCCCAAACAGGACCCGAACCACCTCCGTCCTTCCCGCACCCATCAAACCCGCCAAGCCCAGGATTTCCCCTTTTCGGATCTCGAGATTCATGCCCCGCAGCGGCACTGATTGGCTGCCCGGCAGCCGTTTGACCCGCGTGATAGACTCCACCCGCGCGACGACTTCCCCGGCCTGATGCGGTTCGCCGGGCAAGTAGTTGACGTCCCGACCCACCATCATGCGCACGATCTGGTCAACAGAGGTGTCAGCCACTTCGGCGTCTCCCACGTATTTGCCGTCGCGCAATACGGTAAATCGGTCGCAGACCTGTTTGACCTCGCCCAAGCGGTGGGTGACGTAGATGATTCCGATGCCCTGTTTTTTCAGGTCACGCACGATCTGGTGTAGCTTTTCCACCTCCGGATCGCTCAAGGCCGCCGTGGGCTCGTCCAAAACGATGAGCTTGGCGTTCATGGTCAGCGCCCGGGCGATCTCGACCATCTGCTGCTCGGCGACGCTCAAAGCGTAGACGGGAGTGAGCGGCTCCACCCGCAGGTCCAATTTATCGGTGACTTTCTTCGCCTCCCGGAGCATCGTGGGCCAGTTAATGAATTTTCCGCGAACCGGCTCGCGGCCAATGAAGATGTTTTCGGCGACCGACAGATTCGGCATCAGGGTGAATTCCTGGTAAACGGTGGCGATCCCCAGTCGTTGGCGCTCGTAGGGTAGTTCGTGTCTTAGGGGTTTGCCGTCAAACTCAATGGTACCGCTGTCCTGATACTGAGCGCCAGCCAGGATTTTGAGCAGGGTGCTTTTGCCGGCACCGTTTTCGCCCAAGAGCGCGTGCACCTCGCCGCGGACGACCGTTAAAGACACCTTGTCCAGTGCGATCACGCCGGGAAAGCGTTTCCCGACGTCACTGACTTTGAGTAATGCGGGGCGGTCGCCGTTCATGGGAAAAGGCTTCCCTTCAGGGAGAAGCACTCCTATGGTCTCCGTTTTACTAAAACGAGTCTCTGCATTGAATCAGGTCCAGACGGTGCGTTCAGCCATCCCTCAAGGCCTATTTCGCTTCGGCTATTCGCTCTGCCTTATCCAAATTGCTGCTATCCACCACGAACGGTTGGATCGCGACGCTTTGCATCGGCTTCTTGCTGCGGAGGTAGTCCGCCAGTTCGTCGAGCGCAGTCCGTACCGCCTTGCCAGGCGACTGCTCGACCGTGGCCGACATCTCCCCGTTGCGAATCGCGCGTAACGAATCCGGCAGCGCGTCGTACCCGATCACCGCCACTTTGCCTTTGGCCAAGCCCGACTGCTGAAGCGCCGAGACGGCACCCAGGGCCATGTCATCGTTGGAAGCGACAATCGCGTCCGGAGGGGTCCCCAGCGACGTCAGCAGGTTTTGGGTCACCGTCATCCCTTGATCGCGCTGGAAGTTCGCCGTCTGGTCGGCCACCACCTTGTACTTGTCGCCCGCAGCCTTGATCACATCGAAAAAGCCCTTCGCACGGTCGATCGCCGGGCTGGCCCCGGGTTGTCCGCGCAAGAAGATGATCTTGGCACCGTTGGGAAATTTTTTAATCAACCACTTGGCTTGTACTTGGCCGCCGACCACGTTATCCGCCCCCACGTGCGGCACAGGCTTACTGGTGCCGATGACGTTGCGGTCCACTGTGATGAGCGGCATGTTGGACTGGAGGGCATCATTAACTGCAGGCACCAACGCGCTAACGTCATTGGGAGAAAGTACGACGCCGTCCACGCCTTGGGTCACGGCATTGCGCAGGTTGCTGGACTGTACAGGCGAACTGTTCTGGCCATCCTGGACGATCAACTCTACCTTTAGCTTCTTAGCTTCATCCGTGGCCAGGTCGCGCATGTGGGCGAAGTAGGGAATGGCCAAGGTCGGCACGTTAAGGGCCAGCTTCTCGTTTTTTGCTTCTGCCTTTGAGAGAGTGGAAGCCAGGGCGCAACAACAGGCGACCAGGCAGATGGGGATAAGGGGGTTTTTCATTGCTTTTTGGGGAATTTAGAGCTACTCCTCGCGTCGCCTAAGGAAACGCTATAGCATGAATCTTGCTCGGTTCAATTGCTCGCGCGCATACTCTTTTTGACGCGTTACCGTTGCCTTTGCGTATGACAAAAAGGGGTTCCGAGCCGTCTGCGTCAGCGTTCAAACTTCCGTGCAGGCATCGATACGCTAATGTGAAAGTCAAATTTTTAATAACTTCGTCCGTTCATTTCTTCCCCGGCGAGAAGCGGAAGCAGTAAAACGAGCCGAGCGCAAGCATCATCCCACCCCACCAAACCGGTGCGTACAATCCGGCCAGCACCACCGGAGCAAGATTCCCGGTGATAAGCTCGTAGATCCCGTAGCCGAGAATCAGAGCCCCGTAGAATGCCAGTAAGACGCCGATGAAGAACCAAATCGATATTGAGCCTGAATACTTCACGTTGAATCTCCCATCTGTGCACGACTACCAAAAGACGATGTTAACAATGAAGAACACTACAATCACGATCGCAGCCCAGAACCAATGGTTCTTATAGATGGGCACCGGATCGCTTTGCGGAAGGGGCGTAGCCCCATACACCAAGCCGGCTAATTCAGAGAGAGGCCTTGCCGGGGTACAATAACTGACTGCTACGGTGACTACAACACATGCCGTCCACGCCCACAGGGCGCGAAACAGGTCAGCGGCCATCGCTTTGGCGTCTGGAGAGAAGGCGACATAGCGCAGTGCGGTGGGGTCCATCTTGACCCACGCCCAAAGGCCCACCGAGGTCACTGTGCCGACGAGCAGTCCCCAAAATGCGCCCTGTTGCGTCGCTCGTTTCCAGAACATTCCGGCCAGAACCGTTCCCAGCAGCGGCGCGATGAAAAAGCTGAACAGCGCCTGCACGTAATCCATCATGCCCGCCGCCTGCATGACCAAATACGCGGTCAGGATGCTGACAACGACGCCGAGTACTGTGGACCACCGACCGACCGACACATAATGGCGGTCGGCCGCTTTCTTGTTGATCAGGGCTTTGTAGATGTCGTAGGTCCACACTGTGGAAAACGCGCTGACGTTGCCTGCCATGCCCGACATGAAGCCAGCGACCAGTGCCGTGATCCCGAGGCCAAGCAAGCCGGGACTAAGATACCGCTCCATCATCAGTGGGAGCACCTCGTTGTAACTATTCGGATTGGCGGCGCTGGTGGCGTCCTGGCCCACCAGGTGCATCAGGGTACCGTCGTTGTTGCGCAATAAAACGAGACCGAGCAGGCCGGGAAGAATGACAAAGAATGGAATCGCCATCTTGAACACCGACGCGAGGATCGGCGCCATCTGAGCCGCACGCAGGTTCTTTGCCGCAAGCACGCGCTGGACAACCAGGAAGTCGGTGGTCCAATATCCAAAGGAAATTACGAAACCGAGTCCAAAAACGATACCTGTCCATTGCACTCCCATCGTGTTGGTGGAGAAGTGGCCAAGGCCCTTCCAAAGGTGGGTGTATTCCGAAGTGTGATAGTTCATCAGGATCTTCGCCTTGAGGTTGTCCCAGCCGCCGGCTTCGATCAGTCCGAGTATGGGAACCAGCAGCGCACCGCACCAGATGAGCGCGAACTGCAGCACCTCGTTGAAGATGGCGGAGCGCAATCCGCCCAGCCCAACATACAAGGCCACGGCAAGGGACGACATCAATATGCTGAAGGTGATGTCCCATCCGAGAATTACCTTCATCACCAAAGCCATGGCAAACATGTTCACTCCGCTCATCAGGATCGTCATGAATGCGAAGCAGACCGCCGAGAGAACGCGACTCGACTCCCCGAAACGAAGCTTGAGATAGCCTGGTACCGAATTTGTTTTGGATATGTAGTAAAATGGCATCATCACCAACCCCAAAAAGAGCATGGCAGGTATTGCGCCGATCCAATACCAGTGGGAGGCGAGAATGCCGTATTCATAGGCTGAGCCGGCCCAGCCCATCAGTTCAAGAGATCCGAGATTCGCCGAAAGGAAACTCAGCCCCGCGATCCAGACCGTCATCTGCCGTCCGGCCATGAAAAAATCCAGACCGGTATTGGACTTGCCCTTGAGGTAGAAACCGATCCATACCACCATCACGAAGTAACTGGCGATTATGATGATATCGATGATCGAGAGGTGGGCTAACACGCTGGTCGCCTGAAACAGCGAAAGGCCGGATTGGACTCCGTGGCTGCCCATAAGGACGTCCGTTATTGTCAATGTTAGGTTCATGGGGTCAGCGCTTATTTCCTGACGCACTTACTCAGCTCAGATTTGCATCGGCCAAGTCGGCAAACTTCACTAATACTTTTTCCCACGAATATTCGATGCTTTTTGGTATGGCGAAATGTGATCGGAACAGGGCCCCGGAAATGACACCTACGTCCAATCCAAAAAGTAGACCAGCCAGCGCCGGGCCGCTGCAAACACTGACAACTCATTCATCGAAGCGCTTAATGCCAGGGTCTGTCCTTTGGCCTGCGTTCTACGTTTTGTGATGAGATGCTCTGTAGACGTGCCCAAAAATTTCTTCTTGTGTGTGACCCACTCAAAGAAAAGAGCGAGCAAAAATGCCGTTAACAATTGGCAAATCACGAGAATAGAACAGAACGGTTCAGCGCTTCCGAGCAAGGGGACGATCCCGATTAAAAGCATCGATAGACCGATCTGTGAGCTAAAGACAGGCAAGATGTTGCGGCCGATCAACGAGAATGGATGAAGAATCGTCTCCCAACGCTGCAAATGCCCGAGAACCTTTGAGAAAGCCCAACCCGTCACTAAAAGTTCAGCAACCGAAAGGGACCCAGGTGCCATTTATCTAGCAACCACGCCTGGTTAGTTGGAAGAGGGATCGCTGAAACGGTGATTAGACGCCAAGCGAAAAATGCTATGGACAGGAGAATCAAAATAACGGGTAACGGTTTCGGCAACGGCAAAGCGCGCTTCTTTTCGCAAAGACGCTGGCCGCAGAATAGGCCGCTTACCCAAAGGAACTGCCACGCGAGAATATCGAATGGCCCCGGATTTATATACGAGAGATCCTTCGTGGCGGTGACGACTAAGTCACGAACCCGAAATTGTGCAATCAACCAGATAGAAAGACTGCTGAAGACCACCGTTTTCCATCCCCCTGATTGACAACCATCATTGACAGCAAGATACCCCGCAGGACGTCCAGTTCAGTCAGTCGTTTCATGGCCCGAGAATTGAATTGCAGGAACTGTCCCGACTCTCCTCTGGCGGGAACCGATCCTTCTTTGCTTCTACTAACAATGCATTTTCGCGGCTAACTGCCGGATTGACCAAGGCGTTCGATGTTGTCCCGGAGCGAAGTTCTCTCATTCTTTTGCAGAGGTGACTTAGCTCCTCCCGCTTTCACAATTTTGACGAGGTCCCACCGGCGCTGAGTGGGCCGCCTCAAGCCGCCCGGCTGATTCACCAACCGGACGGCTCGCTGGGGGGAAGGATCAGCTCTTGATGCCGACGAGTTCGACTTCAAAGATAAGTGTCGAGTTCGGGGCGATGGCACGACCCGCGCCCTTTTCGCCATAGGCAAGTTCGGCGGGTACGAAGAGCTGCCATTTCGCGCCGGTCTTCATGAGCGGGAGAGCGTCGGACCAGCCTTTGATCACGCCGTTGACCGGGAAGGTGACTGGTTCGCCGCGCTTGTAGGAGCTATCGAATTCCGTGCCGTCCAGGAATGTGCCGCGATAGTTCACGATGACCTGATCAGTCGGCTTTGGCTGCGCGCCATTGCCTTCAGCGAGCACCTTGTATTGAAGGCCGCTCGGCAGCGTTTTCACGCCCTCTTTCGCCTTGTTGGCAGCGAGAAATTCGGCGCCTTCCTTCTTATTCTTCTCGCCGAGTTGCGTAAGTCGCTCGGTTTCTTTCTTCTGAATATCTTGCTCGAAGGCCGTGAGCGTGTCTGCGCGTTCCTTGTCGCTCAGCTGCGGTTTCGCACCGGAGATGCCGTCTTGTAGTCCCGCCACGAGCGCCCCGGTATTCAAGTCCAGCGCGTTGGTTTTCATCTCTGCGCCTATATTGACTCCGATGCTATAGCTGGCTTTGTCGCGTTGGTCTTTAAGGACGGTTGGGTTATCCGCCAGAGCCGGCGCAACGAACGCGAGCACGGCGAGCGGGGTGATGTATTTGAGTTTCATTTGGATTAGATCTGGATGCTTCTTTTGCTTTTTTAAAACGGGTCGCCGTGAAGGCTTCCGCGGTTATTTGACAGCGCCACTATGACGCTCGCGGGTTGCCCGCCCGTTGCGCGAACATTACAGAAAATCCATGCAATCCCTCCGCAGCTTCGGTCAGCGGCAATGGTCTTTCCGAATTTGAACTTGTTCGACCTTCAAGGACAAAGTTGTTCGGGAATCCGGATACTGAAGAGCGCGGCGCCGAACCCTTCATACGTGTAATGAGAGCGAAAGGTCGGCGCCACGATGGAATGTCAAGGTGGCGGAGTCAAGAAAGGGCATCTACGCGGCGCCCAAGATTTTGACTAGACCACAAAAAACGAAAACACATGCCTACCTACGATTTACACCCATCCAACCCGACAACGGCCGACAAGGCCTCGGCACCGGCTCATCCCGCTCGCGCCGACGCCGATTTCGACGCGGTTAAATACACCCCGGCGCCGATTGCGCGAGATCCCTCTAACCGCAGGACGCCACCCGGACCGACACAGATTTCCGGCAATCCAAACGCCGGTATTCAGGCCATCAACGACGCGGTGCGCGAAAACTCCGCCTGGGTCCATCCGCTCCGCCAGGAAATCGGTCGCGTAATCGTCGGACAGCAGCACCTGGTCGACCGGCTCATTGTCGGCTTAATCAGTAACGGCCACATCCTGCTCGAAGGCGTGCCCGGTCTCGCTAAAACGCTTGCCCTCAAAACGCTTGCGGGCGCCGTAGGTCTGAGCTTCAGCCGCCTCCAGTTCACACCGGACATGCTACCCGCGGACATCGTCGGGACGATGATCTATAATCCGCACGACAGCTCCTTCAGCACAAAGCACGGCCCGGTTTTCGCGAACCTGGTGCTCGCGGACGAAATTAACCGCGCGCCCGCCAAGGTGCAGAGCGCCTTGCTTGAAGCGATGCAGGAGCGCCAAGTCACGCTCGGCAACGAAAGCCATCGTCTGCCTGATCCTTTCCTGGTCATGGCGACGCAAAATCCACTCGAGCAAGAGGGCACCTACCCGCTACCCGAAGCGCAGGTCGACCGATTCATGCTGAAGGTCCTGGTCAAATATCCGAACCGCAGCGAAGAGCGCGCGATCCTTGATACCATGGCCGTCGCTGAGCGTTCGTTCGACGTACAGCCAGTCGTTACCGCGGAAGACATCGTTCAGGCGCGCCGCGTGGTCAGTAAGATCTACGTCGACGAAAAGGTGAAGGACTACATCGTGGACCTCGTCTTGGCGACACGCGATCCGCAGCCTTACGGAATCGATCTCAACGGGTATGTCCAATGCGGTGCATCGCCGCGGGCGACGATCAGCCTCACGCTCGCAGGTCGGGCCATCGCTTTCCTGCAGGGCCGCGGATACGTCACCCCGCAGGATGTAAAGGATGTCGCCTACGACGTATTGCGCCACCGGATCATCGTCAGCTACGAGGCCGAGGCGGAAAACATTACCTCGGAAAACATCATCGCCGGCATCCTGGAAGGCATGCCAGTTCCCTAATCGCGCCACCTCGCGCACCGAAAAAGTTGAACGCCATGAACTCCGATCAAACAAGAGAAATTCTGCGCAAAGTCCGGCAGATCGAGATCCGCACCAAGCGGCTCGTGACCGACACGCTGGCGGGCCAATACCACAGCGTCTTCAAAGGCCGCGGTATGAACTTTGATGCGGTGCGCGAATACATCCCCGGCGACGAAGTGCGGACCATCGACTGGAACGTGACGGCGCGAGCCGGTCGCCCGTTCGTGAAGAAATTCGTCGAGGAACGCGAGCTGACACTGATGCTGGTCGTCGACGTAAGCGCCTCGGGCGACTTCGGCTCTGGTGCACAGAGCAAGCGAGACCTTGCCGCCGAGATCGCAAGCGTCCTGGCATTCTCCGCGGTGCGCAATAACGACAAAGTTGGGTTGATTCTCTTTAGCGACCAGATCGAGCTTTACGTGCCGCCTAGGAAAGGTCGGCGACACGTGCTGCGGCTGGTGCGGGAAGTCCTTCGCTTCGAACCACAGCACCTCGGCACGAACATCATCCGCGCACTCGATTTCGTGAACCACGTCACCTCCAGGCGCGCGATCGTCTTCCTGGTATCCGACTTTCAGATCGACCATCCGACATCAGAGTCGGTTGCTGAACTGCGGCGCGCTCTTCGCCAAACGAATCGCCGCCACGACCTCGTCTCTATGCCAATAGAGGACAGCCGGGAGCAGACGCTGCCGGACGTTGGCATCATCGCGCTGGAGGACGCAGAGACCGGCGAACTGATCGAGCTGAATACACAACTGCCCGCGGTTAGACAGCGTTTCGCGGAGATCGCCGCCAATCGTGCCAGGCAACTCCAGCGCATGTTAAACGCCGAAGCGGTCGATTCTCTTCGGCTCGCCACCGACCAGCCCTACGTAGCGTCGCTCATGACGTTTTTCAAAAACCGCTCCCGCAAACACTGATGAAAACTCCCTTGTCCCTTCTCCCCTTCCGCCGGCATCTGGCGGTAGCCGCCGTATCGCTCGGGTTCCTCGTTCTGGGCGCCCATGCGGCGACCCTTGCCGCAGCAACGTCTGCTCCCGCTGTGGCTGGCGCACCGGCGGCGAAAACACTTCCGGTCGCCGCTCCGGAAGAAGACATCTTCGATATCCGACCGCCCATCCACATTGCCGAAGAATTCTTCTGGGTCGGTTGGGCCGCTGGGGCGTTTGCTGCGGCGGGCCTCGGCTATTGCGGATGGCGTCTGCTCCGCGGTAAATTACGCGCGAAGCTCCCTTATGAAGTCGCGCTGGAGAAACTCCTGGCCGCACGCCGGTTTCTCAGTCCTGAGCAGGCGCACACATTCTCGGACCTGGTCTCGGACGTGGTTCGTTCCTTTATCGAGCAAACCTTCCCGGTGCGCGCCGCGCATCGAACGACCGAGGAGTTTCTTTACGATCTTGTCGCCAACGCAGAGAGCCCGCTCGCAGCGCACCGCGACACCCTCGGCGAATTCCTTGGCCACTGCGATCTCGCGAAGTTCGCGATGTGGCGGCTCAGCGTCCCGCAGATGGAAGCGATGCTTCAAAGCGCCCGCGACTTCATCCTCACCACGGGAAAGCCTGTAAAGGCGCGGCATTCCGAAACCCCGGCTCTCAGGCCCCAACCGGCGGTCGCCCAAGCCTAACCACCTATTTATCATGATCCGTTTCCTTTATCCTCAACTCCTCTGGCTGCTCGCTCTGCTTCCCTTGGTCGCGCTTCTGCGCGGCAGGCGCGGCACGGTGGCCGCCGTCAAATACTCCAGCGCCGAAATCGCCCGGCAGGTGGCGGGCGAGACGCGCAGCCGAGCGGGCCGCTGGATCAGCACGCTGAGCCTCCTTGCACTCGGCTTTATCATTATCGGACTGGCCCGGCCGCAACTCGGCCGCAGCAGCTCGACGGTCGAAGCCAGCGGGGTGGATATGATTCTTGCCCTGGACTGCTCGGGCTCGATGGCGGCGCTCGACTTCAAAGTCGATGGGCAACCCACAAACCGCCTCGACGTCGTCAAGTCGGTCGTTTCAAAGTTCATCGATGCGCGCCCGAATGATCGCATTGGCCTGATCGGCTTCGCCGGCGCGCCGTATCTCGTAAGCCCGCTGACGCTCGATCACGACTGGCTCCAGCGGAATCTCGAACGCGTCCAGATCGGTGCCGTCGAAGATGGCACTGCCATCGGCTCCGCGCTTGCCGCCAGCGTGAACCGTCTTCGTGATCAGCCGGGCAAATCGAAGGTCGTCGTTCTCCTGACAGACGGTGAAAATAACATGGGCAAAATCGCACCTGAAACGGCAGCTCAGGCCGCGAAGGCGCTCAGCGTTAAGGTTTATACCATCGCGGCCGGTGTCCGGGGCGATGCGCCGGTTCCAATTACCGATGATTTTGGCAACAAGCGCCTGGTCATGGCGAAGGTCGATGTCGACGAGGAGACATTGAAAAAAATTGCGGACGTCACGGGCGGAAAGTTCTTCCGTGCAACGGACTCTGACTCACTCAGAAACATTTACGCCGAGATCGACCGCCTGGAGAAGACCACCCACCAGATGAAGAAGTTCGAGCATCACTCCGAACTATTAGCCTGGGCCGTGATGCCTGCTCTCGCCTTGTTCGGCATCTGCTTCGGCTTGCAACAGACGAGTTTTCGTCGCCTGCCATGACCTCTCACTGAAAACTATTAATCCATTCAATCCGATGCAATTCGCTCAACCTCTCTGGCTCCTCGCGGGCGCGGTCACATGCGCCTTCTTGCTTTGGCGCTATCGCCGATTCCAAACTCAGCAGCGCGCTATTCTTGCGCGGTTCGCCGCCGTGCGCCTCCTGAACAGGCTCACCGCGTCTGTCTCTCCGACTCGCCGCAAGGCGAAAGAGGCACTCTTTGTCCTCGGCGTCGCCTGGCTCTTCGTCGCGCTTGCGCGACCGCAGGCTGGCTACGAGTGGCAGGAAACGCATCGCAAGGGCATCGAGGTGCTTTTTGCCGTTGATACCTCTAAAAGCATGCTCACCCAGGACGTCAAGCCGGACCGACTCTCCCGCGCAAAGCTCGCCGTACATGATTTTGTGGACAAGCTAAACGGCGACAGCGTGGGCCTGATTGCCTTTGCCGGCAACGCCTTTTTACAATGTCCGGTGACGCTTGATTACGATGCCTTCCGTGAATCGCTCGACGCACTCGACACTAAAGTGATCCCGCGCGGAGGCACAGACATCGCCGCGGCCATCCGGGAAGCCGAGGCCGTCTTCAAGACGCGGGCTACCGCGGAGAAAATCCTCGTCCTCCTAACCGATGGTGAAGACCTCGGTGGCGAAGGCATCGTCGCTGCGAAAGAGGCGGCGAAGAGCGGCGTGAAGATCTTTGCCGTCGGCGTCGGCAGCACTACGGGTGACCTCGTGCCCGTGCCGAATGAGAATGGCGGAACCGACTTCGTCAGGGATGCCTCGGGTCAACTTGTGAAGTCGCACCTCGACGAAGCCACGCTCAGGCAAATCGCTCTGGCGACCGGCGGCATGTATCAGCCGCTTGGGCAGCAAGGAGAAGGGCTGAGCGCGATTTACGACCAGGGGCTCGCCTCGTTCATTCGCCACGACCTTAGCACCCGCATGGCAAAAGTGTATCTCGAGCATTTCCAATGGGCGTTGCTGGCCGCGCTGGCCTGCTTCATCGCGGAAATGCTCATTGGCACGCGACGAAAAATGCGCGAACCGAAAGCCGCCCAGGCGCCTGTGAAAGCTAAACCCGCGTGGGCGCATCGGCACGCGACTGCCGTGCTGGGTATCGCGCTGCTCGGCGCAACGGCGACAACCCGTGCCGCATTACCTCAGATCGCCGAACAGGCGTATAAGCGGGGCGATTTCCCGAAGTCACAGGCAGAGTATACCGCGGCGGCCGCGAAAGAACCGGCGAAGACCGAACTACAATTCAACGCCGGGTCGGCGGCTTACAAAGCCGGAGACTTGGCGCGGGCGGCAACTGACTTCCAGAATAGTCTCCACACTGAGGAGGTGCCGGTGCAACAGGGCGCTTATTATAATCTTGGCAATACACAATTCCGCCTCGGACAGAAGACCGAGAAGAGCAATCCGAAGGAGACAATCGCGACTTGGGAGGAAGCCGTGCGCTCGTACGACGCCGCGCTGCAAATCGAACCACGAGACGTTCAGGCGAAGCACAATCGCGACCTCGTGAAGCGCGAGATCGAGCAATTGAAGAAGCAGGAAGATCAGAAGAAACAACAGCAACAGGATCAGAAGAACGATCCCAAAGACCAGAAGAGTAATCCTGACAACCAGCAGGCCGGCCAGAATGGCCAGGAACCTAAAGATCAGAAAAAACAACAGCAACAGGATCAGAACGGTTCCAAGGATCAAAAGAGCGATCCTGCAAACCAGCAGGCCGGTCAGGATGGCCAAGAGCCCAAAGATCAGAAGAAACAGCAACAGCAGGATCAGAACGGTTCCAAAGATCAAAAGAGTAATCCCGAGAACCAGCAGGCCGGTCAGAACGGCCAGGAACCCAAAGACCAAAAACAGGGCCAGGTGCAAAACGGTCGCCCGGAGCCAGCGAAACCGGAGCCGGAGAAACTCACCGGCAAAAAACCTTCCCAAGGCCAGCCGCAAGTCGCGAATGGTCAGCGGCCCGAGCCGGGAGACACTGTCAGCGCAGGCGGCGAGCGCCGGGAGCCCGGCGAGATGACAAAAGAGGAGGCCAAGCAGCTTCTCGACGCGCTCAAGAATGACGAGCGCAAACTGCCGCCGATGTCGATGCAAGGCCCCGCCGCCGGTCAGCCCGACGACCAACAGGAGCCGCTCAAAGATTGGTAAACCCTAATGAACCCACCCACCGCATTCCAACGTCTTCTCCTCGTCGGCGTATGCACCACCTCAATAATGGTGGCATCCGCCTGGTCCGCACCGAGTCAAATCACCGCCCAGCTGGATCGCCACAGTCTTCCGCTCGGGGAATCCGCGCAGCTCGCCGTAACCGTCAAAGATTCGCAGCCGGTGGAACTCAACGTCCCGTCGGTGGACGGCCTCGAAATCACTCCCATCGGGCAGCAAAGCTCGATGCAAGTCATCAACGGTGCTGTCTTCGCAGAAGTTAGATACCTATATCAAGTCACGCCGAATCGATCAGGAGACTTCACCATTCCGGCGATCTTGGTACCCGGCGGCGGCAGTACCCAGCCCATCGCCTTGCGCGTGGATACGACTCCGAACCCCGGCAGCTCGCCTCTGCCCGCGCCTAACGTTAGCGGGCAGCAGGAGGATGCCGCCCCTGCGGACGCCAAAGGCGATTCGGCCTTCCTCCGCGTAGTCCTACCCAAAAAGGAACTCATGGTCGGCGAACTGATACCCGTGGATATAAAAGCCTGTTTCCCCGCCGGCGTGGAAGCCTCACTGAACGGCCTACCGATGCTAACCGGCGGAGCCTTCGCTCTGAATAAGCTCGACGATAATCCGAAGCAGACCCGTGAGATCATCGGCGGCCAGCCGTACAACGTGATTACATGGTCGTCCGCATTATCCGCGGTGGAAGCCGGCGATTACCCGCTCAATCTCGAGCTGCCCGTTATGGTGCGCATACGGGAGAAGAGTAAACCGGGAGCCGGACGCAGTTCGTCGAAGGACTTCTTCGGCGACGCATGGCCCTTCGATGACTCGGTCGCCGACGACATCTTCGACCAGGTGACAGAGAAACCCCTCGCTCTGCACAGCGATGGCTCTCTCGTGAGGATCCAGCCTTTGCCTTTGCAAGGCCGGCCGCTGGATTTCTCCGGGGCGGTCGGGAAGTTCGAAGTCAGCGCCGAAGCGTCCGCGACGAGAGCGATGACCGGCGATCCGATTACTTTGAGAATGAAGATCACCGGCCAGGGCAATTTTGACCGCGTCGTCACAAACGGGCTCACGCCAAGCGCAAGCTGGAAAAGTTACAAGCCGAACGCCCGGTTCGAGTCCGCGGATCGTAAGGGCTTCGCGGGGACAAAGACCTTCGAGCAGACGATAGTGCCGATCCAAGCCGGTTCATCCGAAATTCCGACCCTCAGCTTCAGCTATTTCGATCCTGACACACGGACTTACGTCACCAAAACGACGAGCCCGATACCGATCGAGATCGTGCCCAGTACCGCCGCTACTTCTGCGCCCGTGCCCGGCAGCGCCATCGCTTCCTCAGTCGTCCCCACCGTCCAGCCCGCGACGGAGCGCGCCCCCGACGGTCTCGTGCCCGAGATCCAGGAAACCAGCCACCTGTCGAGCTTGCGTCCGGTGGTGCTCGAACCTTGGTTTCTGACCATGAACGCTTTGATGGCAGCCGCGACGGTCATTGGCCTGGTCCTGCGGCGCTGGCGGCTACGCCGGGCAAACGATCCTGAGCGAGTGCGCTTAGCCGCGGCGAGCGCTGCCGTCGGCGAAGCAGTCTCTGCGATGGATGAGGCGATCAAGAACCGCAATAGCATCGGGTTTTTCCATGCGGCGCGACGGGCCGTGGCGGAGCGCCTCGCCGAGCGGTGGAACGTGCCAGCCAACCGGGTCACGCCCGACGAGATCCAGGCCCGCCTCAATGGGAGCGGAGAAAACATCTGCGCCCTCTTCAAACGCGGCGATGAGGTGGCCTATAGCCACGAAGAAGTGACCGCCGTCGAGCTCACCCAATGGCGCGCCAACATCGCGCAACAACTTGCCCATCTCTAATGCTATGAGTTCCAATTCATCCCCAAATCTGCGACCCGGCCCAAAGAGTCTTTCGTCGAAAGAAAAAGTGGACATCGCGCCTGTGCTACATCGTATTGACGTCCGGCGCCATCTGAAGCAAAGAACGAACATCGAAATGAAATTCGCGCTGGTCGTTGCAGTGATCGCCGGCGTGCTGATGCTCGGCAATGCCATCGCGGTTGCACCGTCGCAAGACGCCGCGCATGCGTTCTTCAACCAAGGCAAGGCGTTGGTTCGCGAAGGTAAGCCCGGTTCGGCAATCCTCGCCTACGAACGCGGGCAACAGCTCGCTCCGCGCGATCCCGCTATTGCCGTTTACCTCAAGGCTGCGCGCGACACTGCCGGCCTCGCCGCCCCGGCGCCTCCTTGGTGGCAATCTGCTGCCCGCGCGCTGACAATGAACGAATGGGCTTGGAGCGGTTCTCTAGCGCTCGCGTTGATCTGCGGGGTGACATTTTTGGGCCGATTGCTCCCGACGCGCTTGCGCCAACCGCTTAAAACGCTGAGCGCGGTATGCGCGCTGGCCATATTTGTTTCGATCACCGCGCTCTTGCTGCGCTGGCCCGAACTCAGCCGCGCCGTTGTGCTGAATTCCCATGTCATCGCGCTCATCGCGCCCGCAAAAAGTGCCGAACCGCTGTTCACCCTGGTTGAGGGCGAAATCGTTCGTGCAAAGAAAGCGCTTCACAATTTTGTCTTCGTGCATACGGCCGACGGTCGCTCTGGCTGGGTTGAACGGACGCAAATCGAGCGCGTCATCCCCGCACCGGTCCCTGACCGGGCGGGCTGATTAGTTGCGCCGGGTTGGGCGCAGCCGGCAAATATAAGATGAAGGTTGAACCCTGACCCGGCGTGCTTTGCACCTCAGCCCGCCCGCCGTGCGCGTTCATGAACGCCCGCACAAGGCTAAGACCAAGCCCGAGCCCACGCTGCGAGCGACTTTTTTCGGCGCGATATAGGCGATCCCAAATCTTGGCTACGTCCTCTGCAAAAATGCCGATGCCGGAGTCCTGACAAGTGATCGCTACTCCATCGATATTGGGCTGCGCGGAGATTTTCACGTTTCCGCCGGAGAGCGTATACTTGAGAGCGTTGTCGAGCAGGTTCGCCAGCACTTGCCGGAGTCGGTTGCGATCTGCAAAACAAATCAGTTCGACGGGAACTTCGGTCGTCTGGGTGATCTTTTTTTCCTCGGCCACAAGTTCGAACAACTCAACGATCTCCTCCACCAGCGGCGCCAACAGGAAGCGTTGACAGTGGAGCTGCATCAAGCCCGTCTCCGCTTCGGAGATGTCCATGAGCGTGCTCAGCATTGTCACCAAACGCTCGGATTCCTCCATCGCATCGAGCAGCGCATCGCGATAGACGGCAATATCTTCCGGCCCTTCCAATGCCGCCTCCGCCGTCGAGCGAAATCGGGTGAGCGGCGTGCGCAAATCGTGCGCGACATTGTCCAGCGCTTCGCGCATCCCCTTAATCAACATGCCGTTCTTTTCCAGCATTTTATTGAAAAGGCGCGTCAACTCGCCCAGCTCATCGTCCACTTCCGGCTCGGGCATCCGTTCGTCCATCTGCCCGGTGGCGATGACCTGCCGCACTGAGCCGATCAGCTTCCGAATCGGGGAGAGGGTGCGCCGCGTCAGCCAGGCACCGCCGCCGATCCCGAGCGCAAGGGCCGCGAACATCACCCAGAAGGAGACCTCGCGGAACTGCGCGAAGAGCGCGCCCTGGGCGTCAAGAGTCTTGCCCACTTGCAGCCAGTCGCCGTCCGGCAACCGTTCGGTCTCCACGAGCCACCAACCGCTGTGACTGTGCGACGGCACGGTTAGCCAGGCGAACGCTTCTTTCGGGGTCATCTGCTCGAGTTTCCCCAGGTCGAACGCCTCGAAGCGCGGGGGAAAGCTGACAAACAAGCCGGTCCGCTCCGGCCCCATGACACGGACGAAAAAGAGTTCCCGCCCGCTGTCGTGAAGCTCGAAAAACTGCCGCATGAGTGCGGGAAGCCCCCCTTCCTGGTACCATGTTCGGTAGATATCGAATTGGGCCCGCACGACCTCGCGATCGCGCTCCTGCACCGCACGGAAGAGGAACCAATAAGCGGCGACAAATAGCGCGCCGGTCAGCGCGATCAGGACCAGGACAAACCACATATGTATCCGGAAACCGAACGTGCGCCGCTCGCTTTTAAGCCAGCCTGAAGGCATAGCCGAAACCACGCAACGTGTGGATGAGCTTGGGGTCGAACTCGCGGTCGATCTTGTTTCGAAGCCGGCAGACGAGTACATCGACGACATTCGTTTTCGGATCGAATGCGTAGTCCCAGACGTGCTCAAGGATCATCGTCTTCGAAAGCACGCGTCGAGGATTGCGCAGCATATATTCGAGCAACGAAAACTCGCGTGCGTGGAGCTCGATCTTCTTGCCACCACGCGTCACCTCACGGGTGAGCAGGTTCATGGACAGATCGGAATAGCTCAGAACCGTTGGCTCGGACGTATGAGTTGAACGGCGGATCAAGGCCTGGACTCGTGCCAGCAATTCTGAAAAGGCGAACGGTTTGGTGAGATAATCGTCGCCGCCAGCCTGTAGCCCCCGAACGCGATCATCCACGGAATGTTTTGCGCTCAAGATAATTACAGAGGTTGTAATCCGCGCCTTGCGCCACTGCTCGATCACGCTAAGGCCGTCACACCCTGGGAGCATGATATCGATGACCGCCGCGTCGTAGGCATTGTTTAAGCCAAATTGCAGCCCCACTTCGCCATCGCCCATTACATCGACCGCATACCCCGCCTGTTTGAGCCCGTTGCTCACGAAGTCCGCGATTTTTGTGTCGTCTTCGATAATTAAAATGCGCATAACTGGAAGACTTCAGGATTATGGTTTATGGCGGATCCGACATAAAGACATTTCGACCAAATCCTTGGTCACATGGGCCGAACCGTCAATCCGCATGATGCGTTCCATCTCAATGGGTAACCGATCGAGAAACTTGAATGGAAGAGAAATCATCAAGAGCGGTACTAATAGAAGCCGTCCGACGGAACTCGGCGCTCGACATCCCGCATACATTAATGAACGTTCTGGCAGCAAGCATAGCCTCCTATGGACTGTTAGCTGACAGCACTGCGGTTGTTATCGGGGCGATGATTGTCGCCATGCTGCTTAATCCCATACGCGGCGTCTCCATGGGTTTGGCGGAAAGTGATCATAGCTTGATATACAAAGCTGGGATAAGTCTGCTCGGTGGCTTTGCGGCCGTTTTCATCGCCGCCTATATCATTGGTTTGGCGAATCAAGAGGTGCCAATCACCGGTCATATTACGGCAAGGACTGCACCAAGCTTTTTTGACTTGGTCATAGCTCTCGCTGGTGGTGTGGCTGGCGCTTATGCGACAGTTTCTCCCGATTTGAGCGTCGCGTTCGTTGGTGTGGCTGTCGCCACCGCGCTGGTGCCGCCCCTCTCTTCATGTGCGATTCTCCTGGCGCGTGGGGACACGAAAATGGCGGATGGGGCTCTTCTCCTGACCTTCACAAATATCGTTGCCATTCAGTTGTCTTCATCGGTGGTATTCTGGTTGTCACCCGATCTGACGATCGTAGATATTTCTTTGAAAGGCTCCAGTGGACTGGAGCTCATTAAACATATAACGGCCCTTTCCATTGGCTTACCGGCGCTCGTCCTCCCCATGCACGACGAAACGCTCTATGCGGAGCGCGCTCTCCGCG
>Ga0302325_10011949_pt1 | contig 18679 bp, 17 predicted proteins | sample Palsa_T0_2_FD_201948 | JGI IMG/M metagenome (GOLD analysis project Ga0302325, IMG submission 201948) | Peat permafrost microbial communities from Stordalen Mire near Abisko, Sweden - Palsa_T0_2 | ecosystem: Environmental > Terrestrial > Soil > Palsa > Peat permafrost | place: Sweden: Abisko...
GGGCGAGCGCGGGGGCGTCGTTGGTGCCGTCCCCGGTCATCGCGACCATGCGGCCCTTGGCCTGCTCGTCCTTGATCAACGCCATCTTGGCCTCGGGCGTCGCCTCGGCGAGGAAGTCGTCGACACCCGCCTCCTCGGCGATCACCGCGGCGGTGACCCGGTTGTCGCCCGTGATCATCACCGTGCGGATCCCCATGCGGCGCAGCTCGTCGAAACGCTCTCGCATCCCGCCCTTGACGATGTCCTTGAGGTGGATCACGCCGAGGACGAAGTTGTCCTGCGCGACGACCAGCGGCGTCCCGCCGGCGCGGGCGATCTTGTCGACCTCCTCGTCCAGGCGGGCGGGGATCTTGCCGCCCTGCTCCTCCACCCAGCGCTTGACGGAATCGGCCGCCCCCTTGCGGTACTGGTTGCCGTTCATGTCGACGCCGCTCATCCGCGAGGTCGCCGAGAAGGGGATGAACGTTGCCTCCTGCTCGGAGAGCTCGCGGCCGCGTAGGCCGTACTGCTCCTTGGCGAGCACGACGATCGAGCGGCCTTCGGGGGTCTCGTCGGCGAGCGAGGAGAGCTGCGCGACCTCGGCGAGCTCGGCGATTTCGACGCCGTCGACGGGGACGAACTCGGAGGCCTGGCGGTTGCCGAGCGTGATGGTGCCGGTCTTGTCGAGCAGGAGCACGTCGACATCGCCCGCCGCCTCGACCGCGCGCCCCGACATCGCGAGCACGTTTCGCTGCACGAGCCGGTCCATCCCAGCGATCCCGATCGCCGAGAGCAGCGCCCCGATCGTGGTCGGGATCAGCGCGACGAGCAGCGCGATCAGGACGGTCTGGGAGGTCGGGGTGCCCGCGTAGATCGCGAACGGGCGCAGCGTCACGACCGCCGCGAGAAAGGTGACCGTGAGCCCGGCGAGCAGGATGTTGAGCGCGATCTCGTTGGGCGTCTTGCGCCGCTCGGCGCCTTCGACAAGCGCGATCATCCGGTCGAGGAACGACTTTCCCGGCTCCTGGGTGACCTCGATCACGAGCCGGTCGGAGAGGAGCCTCGTGCCGCCGGTGACCGCGGAGCGGTCGCCGCCGGCCTCGCGGATCACCGGCGCGGACTCGCCGGTGATCGCGGACTCGTCGACCGAGCCGACCCCCTCGACGATCTCGCCGTCGGCGGGGATCACCTCGCCGGCCGAGACGACCACGACGTCCCCGCGCGCGAGCTCGGGGGCGGGCACGTCCTCGATCGCCCCGCTCGCGCCCCGGCGGTGGGCGGTCGTCGTCGTGCGCGTCGCGCGGAGGGCGTTTGCCTGCGCCTTGCCTCGCCCCTCCGCGATCGCCTCGGCGAAGTTCGCAAAGAGGACGGTCAGCCACAGCCAGGCGGTGATGACACCGACAAACCAGAGCTGGCCCGTGTGCCCGCGCGCGAGCTCGAGGATGAAGATGCCGCTGGTGATCGCGCTTCCGAGCTCGACGATGAACATCACCGGGTTCTTGAGCTGGAGCCGCGGGTCGAGCTTGGGGAAGGAGTCGCGGACCGCCTGGGTGGCGATCTCGCGCGAGAAGATGCTCGACGACCTGCGTGCCACTAGCGTCCGCTTTCCCGGTCGAGTGCGATGTTGAGCTCGAGCACGTTGACGCCCGGCTCACCGAACAGGCCCCACGAGCGCCCGTCTGTGTACCTCTTGATCAGCGCCGCCACGCTCTCCAGCGGGAGGTGCCGCAGGGCGGCGACCCGGCGGGACTGAAGGTCGGCGTAGGCGATCGAGATCTCCGGGTCGATCCCCGACCCCGACGGGACGACCGCGTCGACGGGGATGTCGTGGACCGTCAGGCCGGGGTTGTAGGGCGACTCGAGCTTCAGGATCGCCGCGATCTGCTGGTGCACCTCGGTCGCGAGCGCCGGGTCGGTCGGACCGAGGTTCGAGAACGTGGTGGCGGCGGCGTTGTAGGCCGGCGAGGTCGCCGAGGGGCGCTCGTGGAAGTAGCTCGCGCTCGTGAACGCCTGCGCGGCGAGCTTCGAGCCGACGACCCGGCCCTTCAGCGTGATCAGGCTGCCGTCGGCCTGGCTCTTGAACGCAACCTGCGCGAAGCCGGTCATCAGCGCCGGGTAGCCGAGCCCGAGGATGGCCGTCAGGACCACGGTCGCGACGGCGGCGGAGCGGAGATCGCGGAGGATCGAGGCTCGCATCTCAGTGCAGCCCTTCGGCGATCGGGCCGAGGAAGAGCGCGGGCAGGATCATCAGCCCCGCGGTCAGGATGATCACGCCGATCAGCAGCACCGAGAAGGTGGCGCCGTCGGTGCGGAAGGTGCCCGCCGACACCGGCGCGACCTTCTTCCGCGCCAGCGAGCCCGCGATCGCGAGCGCCGCGACGATCGGGACGTAGCGGCCGACGAGCATCGCCATCCCGCCCGCCTCGGCGAGGAAGTTGTTGACGGTGTAGCCGCCGAAGGCGCTGCCGTTGTTGAACGTTTCCGACGTCCAGGCGTAGAGGGCCTCGGTGAAGCCGTGCGCGCCCGGATCGAAGATCGCTCTGAGGTTGCTCTTGGTCACGACGGAGATCGCCGCCAGTGAGACCGCGAGGGTCGGGCAGAAGAGCGCCCCCACCGCGGCGAACTTGATCTCCCGCGCCTCGATCTTTTTCCCCAGGTACTCGGGAGTCCGTCCCACCATCAGTCCCGCGATGAAGACGGCGATCAGGATGTAGAAGATCATCCCGTAGAGCCCCGAGCCCACCCCGCCGAAGACCACCTCACCGGCGAAGATGTTCACGAGCGCCGTGCCGCCTCCGGCCGGGGTCAGCGCCTCGTAGCCCCCGTTGGCACCGCCGTTCCCGGTGGCGGTCGCGAGATCGGACCACAGCGCGGTGTCGGTGATTCCGAAGCGGACCTCCTTGTCGGTCATGTTGCCGCCGCTCGAGCTCGCGCTCTGGGCGAGGTTCACGCCGGAGGCACGCAGGACGGCGGAGCCGTGATGCTCGGCGCCCTCGAGCACGCCGGCCCCCAGTGCGAGCAGCGCGAACATGGCCGCGAACACCGCCCAGGCGTGACGGCGGGCGAGCACCATCCTCCCGAACATGAACACCTCGGCCATCGGGATCAGCAGGATCGCGATCATCTCGACGAAGTTCGTCAGTCCGTTGGGGTTCTCGAAGGGCACCGCGGAGTTCGAGTTGTAGAAGCCGCCGCCGTTTGTGCCGATCATCTTGATCGCCTCCTGCGAGGCGACCGGGCCGCGCGCGATCGCCTGCGTGCCGCCCTGAAGCGTCGCCGCCGTGGCGTGGCCGCCGAAGGTCTGCGGCACCCCCTGCCAGACCAGGAACACGGCGAAGACGACGGCGATCGGCACAAGGATGTAGGCGATCGAGCGGTAGAAGTCGACCCAGAAGTTCCCGAGCTCGCTCGTCGTCTTCCTCGCCAGGCCGCGAATCAGCGCGGCGAGCACCGCGAGGGCGACGGCCGGCGCGAAGAAGTTCTGCACCGCGAGGCCCGCCATCTGGGTCAGGTAGGACATCGTCGTCTCACCGCCGTAGAACTGGAAGTTCGTGTTGGTGAGGAAGCTCGCGGTCGTGTTGAGCGCGATGTGCGCCGGCACCGCCTTCAGGTGATCGGGGTTGAGCGGCAGATGCTCCTGGAGCCGCTGGATCGCGTAGAGGACAAGGCCGGAGACGACGGTCACGACCATGACGCTGACCGCGTAGCCCTTCCAGTCCTGCTCCCGCTCGGGGTCGGTGCCGACGAGCCGGTAGAAGCCGCGCTCGACCACGCGGAGCGGCCGCGGCGCCCTGAACGAACCGTACACCCGCGCCATCCACAGCCCGAGCGGGTAGGCGAGCGCGACAACCACCGCGACGTACACGAGGATCTGAGCCCAGCCCTGGCCGCTCATCGTCTAGAGGTTCTCCCCGCGGAAGAGCGCGTAGACGAGGTAGCCGAGGACCAGCAGCGCCACCACGAGCCCGAAGACGTCACCAGCGGCCATCAGACGCGGTCGAAGACCTCGATCAGGACGAACACGAAGACGACGCAGGCCAGCAGGATCGCGATCGCCGCGAGGTCGTACATCAGCGTGCCCTGGGGGGGAGCGTCCCGTTCATGTCAGTCACGGTAGGAGGCCGCGGCTGAAGGCGGTCTGAGGATCGAGGCGCGCGGCCTGAAGAAAGGCTGAAGATCCCACGCGGCCGATCCAGGGTGGATGCGAGCCTCGCCCGGCGGCGCCCGCGGTGCCGCCGCCGCCCCGCCCTCTGCGCCTCAGCCCTCGGCGGTCGGGTCGACGAGCCGGTAGCCGGCGCCGGGCTCGGTCAGGAGGTAGCGGGGGTGCGCCCGGTCGGGCTCGATCTTCCGCCGCAGCTGCGAGACGTTCACGTGCAGGAGGTTCGACTCGTGGGCATAGGCCGGGCCCCATACCTCGCCGAGGAGCGAGCGGTGGGTCATCAGCTTTCCCTCGTTCACCGCGAGCACCCGCAGCAGCTCGAACTCGTGGGGTGTGAGATGAACCGCCAAACCGGCCCTCGTCACCGCGTGCTTCTCGAGATCGACGACAAGCTCGCCGATCGTGATCACCGCCTCGCTCGAGGGCGCGGTGCGCCGCAGCACCGCGCGCAGGCGCGCGAGCAGCTCGTCGATCCCGACTGGCTTCGTCACGTAGTCGTCGGCGCCGGCATCGAGCGCTGCGACCTTCTCTCGCTCCTCGCCGACCGCCGAGAGCAGGATCACCGGCGTCGAGGTCCAGGTGCGCAGCTCGCGGCAGACTTCGATGCCGCTCCCGTCGGGGAGGACGAGGTCGAGGATCACCGCGTCTGGAGGCCGCAGGGCGGCGCTCGCCAGAGCGCCCTCGGCGCTCTCGGCCGTCTCGACCTCGTAGCCGGCGCCGCGCAGGCTCGTGCGCAGGGCGCGCAGAATCTGCTGCTCGTCGTCGACGACGAGCACACGCGCACCGCTCATCGCGCCATCGCGACGGGCTCGGTCGCCGGGAGGGCGAGCACGAACGTCGCACCCTGGTGGGAGCGCGACTCGACCCAGATCCGACCGCCGTTGGCCTGGGCGAAGCCCCGCGCGATCGCGAGGCCGAGGCCGGCCCCCGGGGCCTCTCCGCCGCGCGCGCCGCGCTGGAAGGGCTCGAAGATCCGCTCGCGCTCATCGGAGGGGACCCCGGGCCCGTGGTCGATGACCCGCACCACCGCCTCCGAGGTACCGGCGCTCACCTGGACCCGGACAGGCTCGCCGCGCGGGGAGTACTTGAGCGCGTTCTCGAGCAGGTTGACGAGCACCCGCTGGATCTGGTGGGCATCGACGCGCACCGCCGCCGGCTCGTCGGGAAGGCTGACCTCGACGAGCCTCCCCCGCTCGCCGAGCTCGTCGAGCGCCGCGACGACGAGCTCCTCGAGGTCGAGGAGCTCCTGCTCGGGCTCTGCGGCGCCTGCCTGGAGACGCGAAAGGTCGAGCAGGTTGCCGACGAGGTGGTCGAGCCGGTCGGAGGCGGCGAGGATCGTCGCCAGGAGGTCGGCGCGGTCCGGCTCGTCGAGTGTGAGATCGGTCCGCGCCAGCGCGCCGGCCGAGGTCGATATCGCCATCAGCGGGGTGCGGAGATCGTGGCTGACCGCGCGCAGCAGCGCCGTCTTGATGACGTCGGCGCGGCGCAGGGCCTCGGCCTCGAGCGCCTCCCCGGCGAGCCGCTCGCGGTCGATGGCGACGCCGAGCAGCGAGGCGAGTGCGGGCAGCAGACGCCGGCGGGCGCTCGCATCGCCGCTCCGGCCCCCCTCGAGCCGGATCGAGCCCACCCGGCGGCCGCCGGCGAAGAGCTCGACCCCGTCGCGCGCCCCGGGGCCGAGGACGATCGAGGCGCGCTCGACCTGGAGTGCGCGCGCAGCCTCGGCCGAGATCCGCTCGAGCTCGCTGCCGACGGTGCCGTGCTCCAGCAGGGAGGTCGCGATCTCGGCCAGCAAGGCGGCCTCGCGCGCCCGGCGGCGCGTCCGCGCCGCCAGCTCGGAGACGACGATCGCCGTCACGACGAAGACCGCCAGCGCGAACCAGTTGCGCGAGTCCGCGAGGGTCAGGGTATGCACGGGCGCCAGGAAGAAGAAGTTGAACGCGAGCATGCTCGCGACCGAGAGCGCGATGGCGTAGGCCAGCCCCCAGAAGGCCGCAACCGGCAGGACGGCGAAGATGTAGAGGACGGCGAGGCTGAGCACCGGAACCCACCGCTCGAGAACATCGATCGACGCGGTGACGCCGGCCACCGCCGCGAGGCTCCCGAGGAGCGCGCCCGGGCGCAGGGCAGGCCGCGGGGGGAGAAGCTCGAGCAGGCGACGGCGCCCCACCGCCGAGCCGTTCCCGTGTGAAGAGCCGCTCACGGGCTCATCATCGCGAAACGCTCCCACGCGGCGGGCGCCCGCTCCCGCGGCGCCGACGCTCCGCTCCTCGGCCGCGCGGCTCCTGCACGCGCCCCTCAGCCGATCGCGACCATGCGCTCGATCGCCCGGCGGGCGCGGGCGGCGACCTGCGGCTCGACCCGCACCTCGTGGCGGCCGTCGCGCAGGGCGTCGCGGAGCTTCTCGAGCGTGATCATCTTCATGAAGCGGCAGACGGCGGCCTCGTGTGCGGCCTCGAAGCGCTTCCCTGGGAGCTCGGCGTTCAGGCGGTGGAGGATCCCGGTCTCGGTCGCGACCACGAAGCGCTGCTTGGAGGAGCGCCGCGCGAAGTCGAGCATCCCCTCGGTCGAGAGGATGTGGGTGCGCTCGTCTCCGAAGGCCATGGCCTGGCTCGCGCAGCCGCACTCCGGGTGGACGAGGAGCTCGGCGTCGGGGGCCTCGCGCTGCCAGCGCTCGATGTCGGTCGGCCGGATGCCGGCGTGGACGTGGCACTCTCCGAGCCAGATCCGCAGCTTGCGGCCGCACACCCGCTCGAGCCAGAGCCCGAGGTAGAGGTCCGGCAGGAAGAGGATCTCGCGGTCGGCGGGGATCGACTCGATCACGGCGCGGGCATTTCCCGAGGTGCAGCAGTAGTCGCTTTCAGCCTTGACCTCGGCGGTCGTGTTGACGTAGGAGACGACGACCGCCCCGGGATGTGCCTCCTTCCAGGCCCGAAGCTCCGAGGCGTCGACCGAGGCGGCGAGCGAGCAGCCGGCCTTCGGATCGGGGATCAGAACCGTCTTGCCGGGGCAGAGGATCGCGGCGGTCTCGGCCATGAAGTGGACGCCGCAGAGCGCGATCACCGCCGCCTCCGACGCGGCGGCGATGCGCGCCAGACCGAGCGAGTCGCCGACGTAGTCGGCGACGTCCTGGACCTCGGGCCGCTGGTAGTTGTGCGCGAGGATCACGGCGCCGCGTGCGCGTGCCAGCGCGCGCACCTCCTCGTGCAGGGTGCGCTCTCCGAGGAGCGCGCTCACGTGACCTCCAGTGCGACCTCGAGTGCAGGTGCGGCGCGCGTCAGCGCGCCGACCGAGATGAAGTCGACGCCGGTCTCCGCGTAGGCGCGCACGCTCTCGAGGGAGATCCCGCCCGAGGCCTCGAGGAGCGCGCGGCCGGCGACGGCGGCGACGGCTTGCTCGACTTGCGCGACCGTCATGTTGTCGAGGAGGATCCGCGGCGCTCCCGCCTCGAGCGCCTCGGCGACCTCCGCGAGCGTCTCCGCCTCGACCTCGACGGGGGTGCCGTTGACCTCGCCGAGGGCGGCGAGGGCGGCGCTGATGCCGCCCGCGAGCCGCAGATGGTTCTCCTTGAGGAGGATCCCGTCGTAGAGCCCGTCGCGGTGGTTCGAGCCGCCGCCGCAGCGGACGGCGTACCGCTCGAGCGCGCGCAGGCCGGGTGTCGTCTTGCGCGTGTCGAGGATCAGCGCGCCGGTGCCCTCGACCCGCTCGACGTAGCGCGCTGTCAGGGTCGCGATCCCGCAGAGTCGCCCGAGCAGGTTGAGCGCGATGCGCTCGGCGCTGAGGACGGCGCGGGCCCGCCCCCGGATCCGGGCGAGGACGACGGGCGGATGGGCGAGAAGGCTCCCCTCCTCCACGAGCACCTCGATGCGCGCGTCGGGGTCGAGGGCCTCGAACACCGCGCCCGCAGCGCCGAGGCCGCAGAGGACGCCGCCCTCCTCGAGGACGATCTCGGCGCTGCAGCGCGCCGAGGCAGGGATCACGGCCTCGCTCGTCAGGTCGCCGGCGCCCACGTCCTCGCGGAGGGCGAGCTGCACGACCTGTTCGATCGCCGCCCGGGTCAGCTCCACCGCGCACGCTCCCCCGCAGGCAGCCCGGCCGGCGCGCCCCCGGCCCTCCGCGGCGTAAACCGTCTACGCTCGTCTGGTGAGTTCATCATGAGGTTTTCTCCTCGAAGTCGATAACCGTCCTGAGTCTACATGTTTTTGATCCGTGGGCGAAAACACCGGCTCCGGCGCACACCGTCGCCGCGGTCGTCTTCCAGGTACGCGAGCGCTCGCTCCAGGTTCTCCTCTGGCAGCGGGCGCTCGATCCCTACCACGGCTCCTGGTCGCTCCCGGGAGGCGAGCTCTCATCCGGCGAGACGCTCGAGCAGTCGATCCGTCGTCACCTCGCGGCCAAGGTCGACGTCAGGGAGCTCGCCCACCTCGAGCAGCTCGAAACGCGCAGCGACCCGGAGCGAAACCCGCTTCGCTGGGAGCTCGTGACCGCCTACCTCGGGCTCGTTCCGACCGACGTCGACCCGGCGCTGCCGGCGGACACGCGCTGGCATCCGGTCGACGCGCTGCCGGCGCTCGCCTTCGACCACGCGCCCATCGTGCTGGTCGGGCGGGAGCGGCTGCGTGCGAAGCTCTCCTACACGAACATCGGCTTCGCGCTCGCGCCGGCGACGTTCAGCATCTCCGAGCTCCGCGACCTCTACCGCGCCGCCCTCGGCCACGACGTCTCGGCGACGAACCTCCAGCGGGTGCTCCTGCGCCGCCACCTGCTCCTCCCCACCGGCCAGCGGCGGGAGCCCGGCCCCGCCGGGGGCCGCCCCGGCGCGCTCTACCGCTTCGCGATACCTCGGCTCGAGGTCACCGACCCCTTCGCCGTTCTCCGTCCGCCTGCGGCGCTCTGATGCCCAGCCGGTGGCGAGCCGGGGTCAGGAGCGCATGCGGCCGACGAGCTTCCAGGCCCCGGGGAGCGCAGCGGCGGCGAGGTAGAGCTTGAAGGTGTCGCCCGGCACGAACGGGTAAAGGCCATCCTCGAGGGTGTGCTCGAGGTTCGTGTGCAGAACGTGGGCGAGCCAGGGGAGGCCGAAGAGGTAGATGACGACGTTGCCGGTGAGCATCGCGCCCACGGCGGAGGAGAACCTCCGGTCCCAGCGCCGCTCCGCGAGCCTGCCGGTGAGCGCGGCGACAAAGGGGTAGCTGACGAGGTAGCCGCCGCTCGCGCCCGTGATCGTCGAAAGGCCGTAGCCGGTGTGGGGCGCATAGACCGGGACGAGAAGGCCTGCGAGGACGTAGAGCAGGGCAGCCGCCCCGCCGCGCGCCGTGCCGAGACCTGCCCCGACGAGCAGGACCGCGAACGTCTGGCCGGTGATCGGGACCGGTGTGAAGGGGAGCTTGAGCGAGAGCTGCGCGCAGGCGGCGATCAGTCCCGCGCCGGCGCAGACGAGCAGAACGTCCGCGAAAAGGCCGCTACGCGGCCACACGGCGAGACGGAGGGTGGCGGTGTCACTCTGCATCGGCTCTCTGCTACACGAAAATCCTCTAAACGAAAATCCTCTAAACGAAAATCCTCCAAACGAAAATCCTCGGCCCAGCCCCTGTCTCGGGTACGTCCTTCTCTGCGAGCCCCGCTGTTGTCTTCGACCCCGCCGTCCGAGACCCTAGTCGTCTGGGACCCTCGCCGTGCGGCCCTCGCCGTTTCCGGCCCTCGTCGTTTCCGGCCCTCGTCGTCTCCCAGCTCTCGTCGTCTCCCGGTCCTCGTCCGCGCGCATGCTTCTGTCGAACATCCGCCTCCGTCCTACCGGCTGCGCCCCTTCGACTTCGGACCGGCCACAGGGGTTGCACATCGGCCACCACCGGCGCGAGGAACGCGCATCGAGACCTGAACGTGCAGGGATATACTCGTTGACGAGTCACCTGCGGGTCAGCTCTTCGTGTCGGCGGCGAGATTGCATGAAGAACATCATCGAGATCCTCGAGCGATGGACGAGAGAGGGCGAGTCAGTCGCCCTCGGTTCGGTCGTGGAGCGTATCGGTTCGGCTCCACGCGATCCCGGCGCCGCGCTCGCAGTCTCGGCAGGCGGCGAGGTCGCCGGCGGCGTCAGCGGGGGCTGTGTCGAGCCGGGCGTGATCTGCGAGGCGCGCGAGGTGCTCGCCGGCGCACCTGGCAGACTTCTCTCCTACGGCCTCGACGACAGCGACGGCATCGGCTCCGGGCTCAACTGCGGCGGCAGGATCGCCGTCGCGATCTACCTCCTCGATCCGGCGATCGTCGGCCCCGTCGCCGACGCCGTCCGCTCCGATCGGCCGCTCGCGGTCACACTCCGCCTCGACGAGGAGCACTTCGGCGAGCAGGAGATCGTCGGGTGCGAGGGCCCGCCGGATGGCGATGGCCTCGCCCACGCCGCCCGCTCGCTGCTCGAGCTCGGCGAGAGCGGCATCGTCGCGAGCGCCTCGGGTGAGAAGGTGTTCGTCGAGTCCTACGCGCCGCGGCCTGACCTCTACCTCTTCGGTGCAAGCGACCACGTCGCCGCTCTCGTCCCGCTCGGCAAGCTGCTCGGCTACCGCGTCACCGTCTGCGATCCGCGCAAGCTGTTCCTGACCCGCGAACGCTTCCCGGGGGCCGATGTGCTGGTCGAGGAGTGGCCGGACCGGTTTCTCGAGCATGCTCCGATCGATCCGCGTACCGCGATCTGCATGATGACCCACGATCTGAAATTCGACGTACCGGCGCTCAAGCTGGCGCTCGCGTCGAACGCCGGCTTCATCGGTGCGATGGGGAGCGAGAGGACGCGCAGCGACCGGACCGCTCGCCTGCACGACGAGGGAGTCGGAGACGCCCAGCTCGTCCGCCTCCACGCCCCGGTCGGGATCGACATCGGTGCGCGCACGCCCGAGGAGGTCGCGGTCTCGATCGCCGCTCAGCTGATCGAGGCCAACGTCGTCGCCCGCAAGCAGCGGACCGACTCGGCCCTTCCGGTCACGGTGTTCTGCTAGGGCGAGCTCCTCTCTGTGGGGAAGGGTCGAGCGATGCGACCTGATCCACGTCGAGCTCCGCAACCGACGGGACGACGAGATCGGCCTCGCCGAGTACCGCACCCGGAGGGAAATGCGGGTTCGGGATCGCGATGCAGGCCATCCCCGCCGCCTTTGCCGAGCGGATCCCGTTGCGGGAGTCCTCGACCGCGACGCAGGCGGACGGGTCGATGCCGAGGCGCCCTGCCGCCTCGAGGTAGACCTCCGGTGCCGGCTTGCCGCGTGCGACCTCCTCGGATGAGACCGTGGCCCGAAACAGGCCTTCGATCCCGCCGGCCGCGAGCACGGCGTCGATGAGCTCCCGGTTGGAGGACGAGGCGAGCGCGAGGCGGAACCGGGCCGCGATCCGGCGCACGGCATCGAGCGCTCCGGGAAGCCACGGGGGGCCGCCGGCGTAGCGGACGAGCATACGCTCGACGACGATGCGGTTGATCTCCTCGGCGGAGGCGGAAACCCCGATCTGCTCGTGCATGTAACGCGACCACTCGGGTGAGCTCATGCCCATCATGTCGCTCTGAGCACCCGGATGCCAGCGTCCGCCGCGCTCGAGGGCGAGCTCCTCGCGGACCGAATCCCAGACCTGCTCGGAGTCGATCAGCACGCCGTCGAGGTCGAAGACGACCGCCGTGATCACAGCGCGAGGTACCTGTGGTCGAGGTAGACGAGCGAGCCGGCGCCGGATCCGGCCTCGAGGCGGCCCACCTCGCCGACAAAGAGCGAGTGGTCGCCCCCCCTCACCTCCTCGGTCGTCGCGACGAGGAGCCAGCCGACCGCACCGGCGAGGAGCCGCGGCTCGTCCTCACGCACCGCGATCCGGTCCCAGAGCGCGATCGGCGGGACGTTCCGCGCGAAGTGCTGGGCGAGATGAGCCTGGGCGCCCGCGAGAATCGACACCCCCCACTCCCCCGCCTCGCGCAGCACCTCGTAGAGCGAGGCCGAGCGCGACACGGCGATCGCGACGAGCGCCGGCTCGAGCGACAGCGAGATGAGCGAGGAGACCGTCAACCCCGCGCGTCGTCCTCCCGACTCGGCGACGACGACGGAGACGCCCGCCGGCCAGCGCCGGAAGAGCGTCCGCTGGTCGAGCGCCGCCTCGCTCACCCGCGAGCGGGCACCGCACGCGCGCCCCCGGCTCGCGGCGGAGCCAGGAGTCGCCTCATCGGAGCGCTCGCCGCCATCCGCCGGGAGGCTAGCGGCTTGCGGCGCGGCAGCGTCCGTGCCGCTCGCTCCGGAGGGACTGCGGAGCGGTCTGTCCCGCCGGGTCGATACGCGCCCGCGGGGCGTCGGGCGTCCGCTCAGCTGCCGAGCTCTTCGGCGAGCAGCGCGAGCATGAACAGACGCCAGGCAAGGTCGAGGTCGGCCGCGAGGAAGACGACCGCGCTCCGCACGCGCGGCAGATCGCCAACGAGCAGGGCGAGCCCGTCGAGCGCGTCCCCGAGCTCGCGGCGTCGCGCCTCGGTGTGGAGATCGAGCGCGAGCGCCTTGACGGCGCGATCGTCGAGGTCGCGCTCGCGCCGCGGATCGCCGCCCGCGGCGCGCTGGAGGAGCGCCCGGCGGCGAGCCCCGCCGAGCTCGGCCGCGGGAAGCTCGAGCTCCTGGCCGGCGATGTAGGCGAGGAGCGCGAGCGGGTCGCCGAGCTCGCCTCCCTCGATCGCGGCGAGAAGCTCTGCCGCCGGTTCCATCCTCCGATCATCTCAGCCGGCGCTGGCCGGCGCCCCCGGTCTCCGACGGCGCGATGCCCGCCGGCGCCGGCCCGGGTCAGGGTGCGGTCGCCCTCCGCGTCCCCCGCTGCGGGGAGAACCGCGCCTGGATCGCGCGGCTTGTCTCCCCGAGCCCGGGGCTCTCGGCGAGGAGAGCGGCGCCACCGACCAGCGCCATCCCCATGAGGAGACCGCCGAGGACATCCGACGGGGTGTGCGCCGAGCTGAGAACGAGGAACGGGCCGACGGGCGCGAACCAGGCGAGGAGCCAGCGGCGCGCGCCGGGCCAGAGGGAGGCGACGGCGGCGACGACGAGCATGCCACGGATCATGTGCCCGCTCGGAAACGAGTTGTCGAAGCCCCCGATGTGGATGCGCAGCCCGTGGGCGGTGCCGTAGAGCGCCGGACGCCGGATGAGGGCCTTGCCCGCGAGCTCGACGGCGTTGCCGACGACCCACGCGGCGAGGATGGCGAGCCCGGACTCGAGCCGGGAGCGCCGCCAGGAGACGACGGAGACGATGGCCATGACGAGCCCCGAGATGAGGACGGAGCAGGGGTAGGTCCAAACGTCGACCGCCTGCCACAGCGGGAGCGTCTCGGGGCTGAAGGGGCGGTACAGGCCGTCCGCCACGGTTCCGACCGGGGTGTGGCCCGTCTGAAGCGTCGGCATCAGGTGGTCGAGTGAGAACTGGTCGACACGGGTGAAGGCGCCCGCCTCGACGAGCACGACGAGCACCGCGAAGCCGACCAGGAGCAGCGCGATGCGCGGGGGCGAGAGTCGGCTGGAGCGCGCCCGCGACGCAGAACCGGTGGGGCGCGCGAACTCGCTCACAGCGGGACCCTAGCCTCGGGGGCGGCCGCCGGAGGCGCCGCGCCCCGCCCCGATCGGGCAGCCGCACCCGGTCTCGGCCGGACGACTCCGTCCCCCCGCTCGACCGGCCGTGGCCATAGCATTGGGACCCCGACCTTTTCCCTCGAGTCAGTGAGGTCTGTGGCCTTCTCTATCTATCTCAGCTACTTCCGTCACTTCCACCACATCCGACACATGCTCACCGACCCCGTGGAGCTCCACCGGGATCGGCTGGCCGACCGGGATGCACTTCTCCTCCTGCTCGCCTCGTCGCTCGGGACGTTCGTGGTCGTGCGCCTCTACACCCGGCTTGCCCGGCGCCACAAGTGGCAGGGCGGCCGTATCGGGGGTGTCCACGTGCACCATATGGTGCTCGGTCTCGTCCTGGTGCTCGCGAGCGGCATGGTCAACATCGCCCTCAGCCTCGACGACAGCGGACGCGACGCGGTGGCCGTCGTCTTCGGCGTCGGGGGCGCGTTCATGCTCGACGAGTTCGCACTGACCTTCCATCTGCGCGACGTCTACTGGACCGAGGAGGGGCGGCGCTCGATCGACGCCTGCATCATGTGGCTCCTGCTCGGGCTGCTGCTCCTGGTCGGGATCTCCCCCTTCGGGATCCACGATCAGACGGTCGTCCCGCGCACGATCGGTGTGGTCGTCGTCGCGGTCAACATCGTCCTCTCGATCGCTACGTGCCTCAAGGGCAAGCTGATGCTCGGGCTCGTGAGCGTGTTCGTCCCGCCGGTCGGCCTCTTGACCGCGGTGCGCCTCGCCCGCCCGGGTTCGATCTGGGCGCAGCTCTTCTATCCGCCCGGGAGCACGAAGCTCGAGGAGGCACAGACGCGCTTCCATCCGCGTAAATCCCGCCTGGAACGCCTCCGCATCACCGTCCTCGACCTGGTCGCGGGGGCACCGAGCCCGTCGAGCTCGCCCAAGTAGCACCTCCCTGCCTCCTGATCGACAGGGCGGCGCGGCCCCGCGCCCCGCCCGATCCCGCCTCCAGCCTTGCGCGCTCCGTCGCGGTCGCGAAGCGCTACGCGGAGGCGGAGGAGGCGGCTCCGGGAGCCGACGCCGCTCCGAGAGCGAGACGTGCGGCCTCGAACACGTCCCGTTCGAGTGAGTACTCGTCGCTGAACTCGACGGCGCCGTTCACCTCGATCACGATCCAGCCGCCGCCCGGGAGCGGCAGCAGGTCGACGCCGACGAGGTCGCCCCCGAGCGCCGCGGCCGCCCCGAGCGCGAGCAGGCGCGTGTTCGCCGCCGGGCTCGCGGCGACCCGCCGCCCGCCCAGCGCGACGTTCGTGCGCCACTCGCCCGGCGCGGCGCAGCGGTGAACTGCGCCCACGACCTCTCCGCCGGCGACGACCACGCGGAGGTCGTAGCCCGCGGGCGCTACGAGCTCCTGGACGACGCCGCCCGTGGCGTTGAACCAGACGCGCCGCCGCGCCCGCGCGAGGGCCGCGTCGAGCTCCGCTCGCGTCCTGCAGCAGACGACGTCCCGTCCCCAGCTCCCGAAGCGAGGCTTGAGCACGACCGGGTATGCGAGCTTCGGGATCGGCAGCCAGGGGGCGACCTGGGTCGTGCGCGGATGCGGGAGGCCCGCGCGCGCGAGCGCCTCAGCGGTGGCGAGCTTATCGTGAGCGAGCGCGAGCGTCCTTCGGCGGTTGAGAACGGTGACGCCGCGCCGCTCGAGCACATCGAGCGACCAGAGCCCGCGCTCGACCCCGTCGAGGCTCGAGAGGACATCGAAACGGCCGAGGGCGACGTCGCCGCGTCGCAGGCGGACAAGAGCCTGGGAGGGGGTGATGACGAGGCCGAGCCGCGTGTTGGTCGGGCCCGCAGCGTGGGCGATGACGGCGAACGTGCTCACCCGCGCATCATCCGGGCGCGCGGCCGGCCCCGATAGGGTCGAACCCAGAGTGTCACCCGAACGTCACGACTCGGCGACCGCCCCTGCGCGGTCTCCCGGCCGCGGCATCGGGCTCGCGCCCCGCTGCCGCAGCCGCGTTCGCACCTGCGGGTGAGCCCGGCCCTCAGCCTCGCGCCCGGCTGTTTGCCGGATCGAAGAGCGGCGTCGAGCCCACGGCCTCGACGGTGACCGGATAGCGCTCCGCCATGTACTCGACGGCGAGCCGTTCACCGATGTTCGACACGTCCGCAGGCAGGTAGGCCATGAGGATGTACTTGCCGATCGAGGGGCCCTGGCCGGCGCTCGTGACCCGCGAGCGGCGGCCCTTCGAATCGACGAGCGGCCTGCCCTCCGGCGTGAGAACCGGCTCGCCGCCGAGCATGTAGCGGTCGATGCCCGACGCGGAGCGGTGCTCATCGACGCTCAGCGTGCAGAGGATCGCAGCGGGGTCGGAGTCGCGCTGGCGGAGGTGTGCGTCCCTCCCGACGAACCCCTGCGGCTTCACGCTCCCCCACGCCATGCCGGCCTCGACGACGTCGTAGGCGCCGTCGAGCTCGAAGCCGAAGGCGCGGTAGCACTTCTCGAGCCGACCGGTCGTGCCGTAGACGCCGATCCCGGCGGGGATAACCCCGTGTGGTCCACCGGCCTCCCAGAGGAGGTCCCAGAGCATTGCACCCTGCTCGATTGGAACGTAGAGTTCCCAGCCGAGCTCGCCGACGTAGGAGATGCGCGAGGCGAGCACGGGGAGAGGTCCGAGCTCGAGCGAGCGGCAGGTCGCGAAGGGGAAGCCCTCTGCGGAGAGGTCGTCGCGCGTGATCGCCGCGAGGATCTCCCGGGCGCGCGGACCCCAGAGGCCGATGGTGCACCAGGCCGAGGTAAGGTCGACGAGCCGCGCGCTCCCGTCGGCGGGCAGGTGGTCGGCAAACCACTTGAGGTCGGCCATCCCGTGCAGGCCGCCGGTGACGATGCGGAAGTGCTCTTCTCCCAGGCGCATGATCGTGAGGTCGGAGCGAAAGCCGCCCGTGGGGGTGAGCACCGGGGTGTAGACGACGCGTCCGTCCGCGACGTCCATCTGGCGCATCGCGACCCGCTGTACGGCGTCGAGCGCACCGGGTCCGAGGAGATCCAAGATGCAGAACGCGCTCAGGTCGAAGATCGCCGCGCGCTCACGCATCGCGAGGTGCTCGGCGTCGATGATCGGCGACCACCAGCGGGCGTCCCACTCCGCCTCGCGGCGGCTCACCCGCGCTCCGAACTCCTCGAGCAACGCCGCGTTCGACCCGTACCAGTGCGGGCGCTCCCAGCCGGCAGCCTCGAAGAAGAAGGCGCCGAGGGCGCGCTCGCGCTCCCAGAAGGGCGAGAGGCGGACGTTGCGGTTCGACCCCCACTGCTCGGCGGGATGGACGATCCCGTAGGTCTTGTTGAAGCCCTCGGCCGAGCGCGCACGCACGTGGACGCGGGTCTTCTGATGGGCGTGGAAGCGCGCGACGTCGGAGCCCTGGAGGTCGATCTCGGCCTCGCCGTGGGTCATCCACTCGGCGAGCGACTTGCCGACTCCCGGCCCCTCCTTGATCCAGACCGCCGCCGCCGACCAGAGACCGGCGACCTCCGGCGTCTCGCCGAGGATCGGCTGCCCGTCCGGGGTCAGCGAGAGGAGGCCGTTGATGGCGTATCTGACGCCCACCGAGGGGTCGTCGAGGATCTCGGGGACGAGCTCGCGTGCGTGCTCGAGCTGGGGAGCGAAGTCCTCCGCGGTGAACGGCAGCTCGGTCGGCGAGAGCGCCGAGGCTTCGATGGAGGGGATATCGTCGGGGTCGAGGAGGATCGGACGGTGGGCGTAGGAGCCGATCTCGAGCCCGCGCCCGTCCTGGCGCTCGTACATGAACGCGTCCATGTCGCGGATGATCGGAAACTCGATGCTCTTCGTGGCAGCGGCGAAGCGCGGCACCGGGCCGACCTCGATCATCTGGTGAACGGCCGGGGTCAGCGGGATCGCTGCGCCGGCGAGCCGGGCGATGCGCGGACTCCAGACGCCGCAGGCGACGACGAGGGTGCGCGTCTCGATGTCGCCCCGGCTCGTCCGCACCCGGCTCACGCGGCCGCGCTCGACGTCGATCGAGAGGACCTCGGTGTTCGGGCAGACGGCGAGCGCTCCGCCCTCCTGCCCGCGCTCGCGCATGATCGTGCCGGCACGGAGCGAGTCGACGACGCCGACCGCCGGGGTCGAGAAGCCCCCGAGAATCACCGACTCCTCGATGAAGGGGATGAGCTCCTTGACCTCGGCTGGTGTGAGGAGCGAGACCGGCTCGATCCCCCAGGATCCCGCCGAGGCGAGTCGTCGTCGCAGCTCCTCCAGGCGGGCCTCGGTGCGCGCGACCTCGATCCCGCCGCTACGCGTGAAGACGCCGAGCTCGCTGTACTGCCGAATCGACTCGAGGGTCAGCTCGCTGATCTCGCGCGAGTGGTCGACCGGGAAGATGAAGTTCGAGGCGTGGCCGGTCGAGCCGCCCGGGTTCGGGAGCGGCCCCTTGTCGAGGAGCACGAGATCGCTCCAGCCAAGCCGCGTCAGGTGGTAGGCGATGCTGTTTCCGACGATGCCGGCGCCGATGACGACTGCGCGTGCAGTGCGCGGCAGCGACGGGGCTCCCTGCTCGGACACGCGCGGCCTCCCTTTGCTCGTTCACACCCCGGACACGTGATATATCAGATCGCCCGCGAGGGCGGCTCGTCGAACGCGGTGAGCACGCGGCGCATCGAGCGCGCGAAGGCGTGAACGTGGTCGCTCATCAGCACCGCGGCGCGCTCGCCGTGGCCGCCGCGTATCGCCTCGAGCAGCGGGCCGTGGGCGAGCACCGCCTCCTCGAGCTCGCTCGCCTGGTCGAGCGCCAGGTACCAGATGCGCAGCGCCAGCACGAAGTACTCCTCGAGGGTCGCCTCGAGGAAGCGGTTGTGGGCACAACGGTAGACCGCACGGTGGATCAGCTCGTCGAAGGCGATGAGCTCGCGCCCGCTCCGCGGCGCGGGTGCGCGCACCTCCGCGAGCAGCGCGCCGAGCTCGGC
>Ga0302325_10011950_pt1 | contig 18678 bp, 13 predicted proteins | sample Palsa_T0_2_FD_201948 | JGI IMG/M metagenome (GOLD analysis project Ga0302325, IMG submission 201948) | Peat permafrost microbial communities from Stordalen Mire near Abisko, Sweden - Palsa_T0_2 | ecosystem: Environmental > Terrestrial > Soil > Palsa > Peat permafrost | place: Sweden: Abisko...
CGCGAGTTTTGGCATCGCCGGTTTCCCGGTGGACGGATCCTCGCCTCAAGAATTAATCCAAGTAGCGGACTCCTCGATGTACTTGTCCAAGCATCAGGGCGGCAATTCGGTTTCCAGCGCCGAGCAGCATGACCCCAACGAGGCGAAGAAGTGGAAGCACGACGTGCTGGAAGCCTATCTGGGCGTCACCCTGAAGCGGCTGTTCACTACCGGCCCCGAAGCGTTCGATGAAATCTACCGGCGGGTGGAACAATTTGCCCGCTCGCTCGGCGAAGCGGGCGAGGTAACCTCCATCGAGCTGCTGCCGGCTGCGGTGGTGGAAACCGTCAGCTCGCTGGCCATCGCCATCGATGCCAAGGATCAGTACACCAACGGGCACTCGCAAAAAGTTTCGAAGTACGCGGTGGTGGCCGCGGAAGCCGCCGGGTTTACCCCGGCCGAGATCGAAGAGATTCGCCTCGGCGCTTTGCTGCACGACGTCGGAAAGGTGGGCATCCCCGAGCCGATTCTGCACAAAGCCGGCCCTCTCGACGCCACCGAGTGGGAGACCATGAAGTCGCACACCTTGCTCGGCGACAAACTGCTGGAGCCGCTGGTGGCCATGCAGCGAATTCGCGAGATGGTCCGGCATCACCACGAATTTTTCGACGGCTCGGGATACCCCGATCGCCTGGACGGCCACAACATACCTCGCGGCGCCCGCCTGGTGGCCATTGCGGACGCCTACGACACGATTACCTCCGAGCGCACCTACAAGAAGCCCCGCACCCATGAGGACGCGTTCGAGGAGCTGGCACGCTGCGCATCCACTCAATTCGATCCCGAGCTGGTGGAAGTATTCATTGAAGCACTGCGCCGGCAGCCGGTTCCCTTGATAACCGTGGACATCGCCCCTATCCCGGTGGAAACCGATCGAATGTCGGCCGAAAACGCATTGCGCTGAAGTTCTCTCCGCTGGAATTTTCTCCAATCGCCACTCCATCTGCGCTGATGCGGTAATCGCTTGTATGCCTCGCCGCGGATTACGTACAATTCACGGTTCGTGCTTCAACGGGAGAACGCATGGGAAAGCGGATCGCTGCCAAGATCACCGGAGTAGCCGGCTACACGCCTCCACGTGTGGTGACCAACGCTGACTTGGAAAAAATCGTGGACACCAACGACGAATGGATTCGCAGCCGAACCGGAATCCGCGAACGCCACTATGCCGATGCCGGAGTGGCCACCTCGCATATGGCGGTGGAAGCCGCGCAGAAACTGCTGGCCAGCAAAAATGTGAGCCCGGAAGATATCGAGATGATCATCGTGGCCACGGTAACGCCGGACATGTTTTTCCCGGCGACGGCGTGCCTGGTACAGGACCGGCTGGGAGCGAAGAAAGCGTGGGGATTCGACCTATCTGGCGCCTGTTCGGGATTCGTATACGCGTTGACGGTAGGCTTGCAATTTGTGGGAGCGGGGAGCCATCGCAAAGTACTGGTGATCGGCAGCGACACCATGACTTCGGTGATGGACTTTACCGACCGAGCCACTTGCGTACTATTTGGCGACGGTGCGGGCGCGGTGTTGGTCGAGCCGGTCGAGTCGGAAGCCGAGGGCGTCCTCGATTTCTTGAACGATGTGGATGGTTCGGGAGGCATGAGCCTGTACATGCCTGGAGGCGGCTCGCTGCATCCTTCTTCGCAGGAAACCGTCGCCAAGCGCATGCACTACATCCACCAGGAAGGGCAGCACGTCTTCAAGTACGCGGTTCGCCGGATGTGCGAGATCGCCAACGAACTGCTGGAGCGCAACGGACTATCGTCCGACGATCTGGCGTTGGTCGTGCCGCACCAAGCCAATCTGCGAATCATCCGCGCCATGCAGGAGCGTCTGCACTTGGACGATTCGAAAGTGATGATCAATATCGATCGTTACGGCAACACTACCGCCGCCACCATTCCGCTGGGGCTGCGCGACGCGGTCGAGCAAAAACGCCTCAAGAAAGGCGATTTGGTTTTGCTGGTCTCCGTGGGCGCGGGTTACACCACCGGCGGCATTTTGCTACGCTGGGCGTATTGAACGTCACCGGCTGTGCCGGATGGATCGGTCCCGAGCGGCAATGACGATTAGCACGAGCCCGAACGCGGAAGCCAGTCAGGAATTGCTCGATCGCTGGACAGCCTTCATTCTCTTGCTCTCGGTAGCTGGAATCGTTTTCCTTACCTTCTATCCTTTTCAGGCATTCCCGTCGGAGACCGCCGTCCGGCGCGTTCCGCCCTTCTTCACGTGGTTCCTCGGCCAACCGTCGGACCCGCCAACGGACTTTCTCAACGTTCTGCTGTTCGTCCCGTTTGGCTTCGGACTCGCCGCGCAGGCCCGCCGGACGGGCTGGAAGGGGGCATGGCCGTTGCTGGGTGCGGCGGTCGCGAGTTTCGCATTCTCGCTGCTGATCGAAGTGCTTCAGTCGTATATCCCCGATCGTGATACTTCCTGGCAGGACCTGGTTGGCAACACCCTGGGCGGGGTGCTTGGTTACGTGTTGCTGGTGCGCGAAGGCGGACCGATTCTGCAATGGGCTTCGAATGTACTCGACGCGTTGCGCGGATATATTTCGGCGCCGCTGGTGCGTATTCTTTTTTTGCTTTGGGTGCTGCTGGGTTTGATTCTGGGCTTCACGCTGCAGCGCGAATCGCGCCTCACCAATTGGGATTCGGGAGTCACGCTGACCATTGGCGACTCGCCCTCGGGCGATCGCACCTGGAATGGGCGCGTGGCGCAAATCCAGATCGCCGATGGCGTGATGTCTTCCCGGGCATTTGGGTCAGCGGACTCCACGAATCTTGCCCCGTGGTCAAAGGCAGCCGTGGTCGCATCGTATCCCACCGCGGGACCGGATGTTCCGGCCGCGGTGATTCCCGATCTGATGGCTCGCCTCCTCAAGAGCAGCCGATTCACTCTGCAGATGATATGCACGCCGGCCACGGACGCGCCGCCCAATACCGGTTGGATCCTCGCGTTGAGCCACGGGGCCGAGGACGTTGACTTCGTCGTCGCACAGAAGGGCTACGACCTGGTATTTTTTCTGCGCACTCCCATCACCGATCCCGGCGATGATGAACCGCAGCTCATTGTCCCGGATATTTTTCGGACGTCCCACCCGCAGAACATCGCCATCCGCTATAACTCAGCGGAGCTGAGCATCTTTCGCGACGGAAAAATCCTGCCATATAGCATGTCCCTCGGCCCAGGTGCGGCACTGCTGAGCCGTTCCTCTCCGCTGCTGAGGCAACCGGCGCCGCTGCGATTTTATGATTCGCGCGGCTATACCGCCGTCTTTCTGTGCCTCGCGTTTGTTCCGCTGGGTTTGATCCTGGCCTTCACGCCCGAACGCGGTGAATCGCCCGGGCTGCTGTTACTCGCCGTCTGTGTGCTGGCCCCGCCGGTGCTGCTCGAGTGTTTGCTGGTGCTCGTGAGCGGCCGGACTTTTCACGTCGTAAACTGCGTTGTGGGAGCGAGTCTTCTTTTGGGTAGTTGGCTGCTGTTTCGGCTGCCGCGGTGCCGGATCGATGGGAGTGGAGAGTGGGGCAGGTAATCGAGGGGGAATTTTCTCGCCGCTGCTTAATAGCCGCTCGGAATCCCGGCGAGCGGGGAGGGGGGTTGCCCGCCGGGAAGTCCAAGCAGTTGGTTAAATCTGAGTAGTCGCAACCGCTCCCTTGCGGGCCACCATGCGAACCACGAATCCGAAAAGAATCATTCCCGAGCCCACCATCACCAGGCGCAACGGTTCGGGAGCCGCGCTGACGTATTGCGCGTAGGGAATCGCGAAAGCGGGAATCCAACTGGTGACGCCGCTCTGTGCGGCCGGGGTGTGAACCGTCTCGGCAGCCGTGGGCATCGCGGCGATCAGGAGCGAAAGAAAACCGGTGGTCAGTGCTGTCTTCACTTTGAATCCCCTTTGAGTTAGTGCTGATTTTTTGTAAATCACAGTTTGCTTAAGAGCACTGGTGTAGCCAAATGGGGTCGCTTTAGAAGGCTGAATTAAAAGGAGTTACGGCGTTTTGGCTGTTTCAATTTGAGACGCTGGGAAATGATTTTCCTCGCGGAAGGAAAGTGCTTTGGGGACTACTCTGGACGTACCACGCGAAGCGCAGCCAGCGGTACTAGAGTGTCCGAAAATTGATAGTACTTTTGCATTTGGAAAATACTTCGCGGCACAGGCTTCTTAATTTCTTACCTTTCCGCGGTGTCATCAGAGTTCGCGAATGACGCGTAAATGCTATGACGTAGTTAATGGCGCACATATCCGGAAATATTGCCGCAGGCATCCAAATAAGCTAGCGTACAGATATGGTGAAGGAAGCCGCCAAAAGTCTGCGGGTGTGCATACTATCTCCGCATCCCATGGTTCTGGAAGAGTTCCATCGGCTACTCGAGAATTCCCCGTTTCAGTTGGTGGTGAAACAGCTTGATTCCACGTTGGCGCCGGATTTGCGATCGCTGCAGATTCCGCGCGCGGCGGTGTTCGTCATCGACGCGCACGCGGCGCCCCGCGCGGCGAACGCGCTGATTGGAAACGTTCTGGAACGTTACCCCAACGGCCGATTGATCGTCGTGGATCAAAAATTCAAAGAGGCCACCAGCTACGCGTTGCTGCGCATGGGCGTAAAGGGCTTACTGACGTATTCCGAGGCGCGCGAACAACTGGTGCATGCGCTGCCGTTGGTTGCGAGCGGAGGCTTCTGGGTGCCCCGAGAGCTGCTGTCGCGATTCGTCGATACCATTCTGAACGGGATGCGCGGGCGAAGGCCGCAAGCCGAAGCCAATACCGAGCTCAGCCGCCGCGAGCGAGAAGTGCTGGACGGTTTGCTCGAGAACCTCGCCAACAAGGAAATCGCCAGCCGGCTGAATATTTCCGAGCGCACCGTGAAATTTCACGTCTCCAACCTGTTGGCCAAATTCAACGTACGCCGGCGCGCCGATCTCATTTTGCTTTGCTACCAGCAGCGCAGCCAGAATACCTGACGCGCACACCCACCCGCGTTCGCGGTACGATTATGACTTCATGAGTTCCACCGTAAATTCGAGCGCGCTGGAAACCCCGCAAGCGGCTTCGCTGCGCCCGAACCTCCTGCAGTGCGCGTTGCTTTTCCTGCTGCTGGCCCTGATCTATCACCACATTCTCGTCGAACTGGTGCGGCAGTGGTGGGACGATCCGAATTTCTCGCACGGTTTTCTGGTCCCGTTCTTTTCGGCGTTCATCGTGTGGCATGAGCGCGCCAGCTACCGGAATATTCAACTGCGCCCGTCGTGGCTCGGCTTGGTGATCGCCGGCGGAGCGCTGCTCGAGCTGGTCATCGGTGTGCTGGGGGCGGATGATTTTCTCTCCCGATCGTCACTGCTGATTCTGCTGGCCGGGATGATCGTCTACTTTGCGGGTTGGGAAATGTTCCGCCGGGCGTTCTTTGCGTGGGCGGTCTTGTTTCTAATGATCCCGATCCCGGTGATCGTCTTCAATGAAGTGGCGCTGCCGCTGCAGTTCCTGGCCTCGCGCCTGGCCACCGGCCTGCTGCAATTCTTGGGCGTGCCGGTGCTGCGCGAAGGCAACGTGATCCGGCTGCCGTCCATGTCGCTCGAAGTGGTGGAGGCCTGCAGCGGAATCCGCTCGCTGATGTCGCTGGTCACCCTGGCGGTGTTTTACGGAAAGCTGCTGGAAGAGCGCTGGTTGAACCGCATAATCCTGGTGCTCGCCGCGATTCCTATCGCCGTGGCCGCCAACGGATTGCGCGTGATGGGGACCGGACTGCTGGGGCAATATTGGAGTCCTGACAAGGCCGAGGGATTTTTTCACACCTTTTCCGGATGGATCATTTTTTGCCTCTCGCTGGGGATGCTCTACCTGATCCACTGGGCCTTGCATTGGCGCGATCGGGCCCCTCAACAGGTGGCGCCATGACCCCGGTGATGACCTCATGGCTGCGATTCTCGGCGCTAGCGCTGCTTCTGGCGGGCACAGCGGTGTTGCTGGAGGCTCGCAACCGCACCGAAGTTCTGCCGCCCCACAGCGACCTTCCCAATTTTCCGATGCGCGTAGGCGATTGGGCCGGCGTCGACGCCCCGTTGAGCCCGGATATCTTGCGCGTGCTCGGCCCCGGCGAGTTTCTCTCCCGCGTTTACCAGCGCAGCGCCACCGAGCCCTACGTCGCTTTGTTCATCGCTTATTTCCCCAGCCAGCGCCAGGGAGACACCATCCACTCGCCCCGCAACTGCCTGCCGGGCTCCGGATGGACGCCCATCGAAGCGGGACGCATCCCTCTTTCGGTGGCCGGACCGCGCACCATCGAAGTGAACCGCTACGTGATCGCCAAGGGCATGGACCGGGACATGGTGCTCTACTGGTATCAAGCGCATGGGCGCGTGACTCCCAGCGAATATTGGGCCAAGATTTTTCTGGTGACGGACGCGGTGCGCGAGAATCGTTCCGACGGCGCGATGATTCGCGTGATCACCACGATTATGGATGGTGAGAACGAGCTCTCCGCGCAGGATCGCGCGCTTCAATTTACCACCCAGCTCGTCCCTGCGCTTTCCTCGTATATCCCGCAGTAGTAAACGCCCTTTGCGGCTATAATTCCAGCTTCCGGTTGCAGACCACATCGGACCACTACGCAAAGATGCCGAGCTTTTCCATCCACAATTTTGGTTGCCGGGCGACCCAGGCCGACGCGGACGCGATCGAGAGCGCATTAGTTTCCCGCGGCTACCAGCGGCTAGCCGCGGACGGCCCCGCGAACCTGGTGGTCCTGAATACCTGCACCGTGACGGCGTCGGCCGACGCCCAGACCCGCGATGCGATTCGGAAGATTCACCGCTCCGATCCGCTCGCGCGCATCGTGGTCACGGGTTGCTACGCCCAGCGCGCCCCGGAGCTACTGGCGGCCATTCCTGGGGTCTCATGGGTAGTGGGGAATTCCCATCAAGCGCAAATCCCGCGAATCGTGGATGAAGAATTGGCGCCCGTGCCAGCGGCACAAACTCCGGCACCCCAAGAAAACTTTTACCCGCTTTCGCGCCTGGGCTCCGATCCGCTTTCCATCGAGCGCGTTCCCGCAAAAATTCTTACCGGAAACATTTTCGCCGACGTCAGCATTTCGCTTGGCAACGTCACCGGCGGCGAAGGCGACCGCACCCGGCCCATCCTGAAAATTCAGGATGGATGTAACCAGCGTTGCGCGTACTGCGTAATTCCGTCGGTGCGCGGACGCAGCCGCAGCGTGCCGCCCGACGCCGTCATCGCCGGGGTCTGCCGCCTGGCGCACGCCGGCGCGAAGGAAATCGTGCTCAGCGGAATTAATTTGGGGAGTTACGGCCGCGACCTCGAGCCGCGGGCAGGGCTGCCTGAACTGGTGAGCCGCATCCTGAGCGAGACGCCTCTCGATCAGCTCCGCTTCAGCTCCATCGAACCCATGGACGTCACCCAGGACTTTGTGGACCTGGTAGCGTCCTCGCCGCGACTGGCGCCCCATTTCCACATGCCCCTGCAGTCAGCATCGGACCGCGTTCTGCGCAGCATGCACCGCTGGTATCGCGCCGATCACTATGCACGGCGCCTCGAACTGATCCACGAACGCCTGCCTCACGCCGCAATCGGCGCCGACGTAATCGTTGGCTTTCCAGGGGAGAGCGAAGCGGATTTTCAGTCGACGCTGGCGTTTGTGACCGCCCAGCCGTTCAGCTACCTGCACGTCTTTTCATATTCCGCCAGGCCGGGAACCGCCGCGGCCCAGTCCACCGAGCATGTGCCGCCGGCAGAGATCCGGGTTCGCGCGCGCGCCCTGCGAGAGTTAGCGTCAGAGAAAGCTGCGACATTTCGCTGCGCGCAGGCGCACACCGGAAACAAGCTGCGCGCCCTAACCTTGCACCGCCGTGGCAACGACTGGACCGAAGCCCTAACCGGAAACTACCTAAAGATGCGCATCGCCGACCACTGGGACGCAAATCAATGGGTCGAGGCTAGCGTCTCCGCGGACCCAAGCGAAACGCTCGCGGCGTTTGATAGCAACCTCGTGATATTGCCTTCCGCGTAGCCCTACCCGCGCCCGCTGCTCTACTAGCTCTCGAAAATCACCTGCGAGAGAGCTAGGTTACCGCTGTGGGTAATCGAGATCGAAATATGTTTCACGCCCAGTCGATCGGCGAGCTCACCGGCAACGCCCGCGAGACGCAACGTAGGCTTGCCGCTAGGCTGATTGACCACTTCGATGTCGCGCCAGCGCACCCCCCGGCTCCAACCAGTGCCGAGCGCCTTCATCACCGCTTCCTTCACCGCGAACCGAGCCGCGTAGCGCTCGTATTTATGTTTGTGCCGCTCGCAGTAAGCGATCTCGGCGGGTGTATACAGCCGCGCAAGGAACGCCGCACCATGCCGGGTGATAGCCGCTTCGATGCGGTCGATTTCGGCGATGTCGATGCCCGTCCCGACGATCATCTCGATCTGCCTCCCGCGCATCCACGCATATCCTATAATGAATGCGCGCCGGCCCGCATCGCTGCGGTGCATCAAGTTCGGTAGTTCTCCGAGCCACCTCATGTCCAAAACGAAATTACTCACCAAAACTCGGCCAACGAAACAAGCCAAGATCCCCACCAATATGTGGAGACTCCGCAAGGCCGACGGAATCCAAATCCTGGAGGCCTCCCCGCTAGCCAAGTACGACTGGCTCCGGCACGGATTCTCAACGCGCCCCGGAGGCGTCAGCGAATTGGTAAAGACCATCAACGGGCGCCGAAAATCCGAGAAGGTCTTCAATCTGGGCTACACCGACTGGGACAAGCGCGCACGCGTGGACGCCAACCGCTCAACCCTGCTCACCGCCGCGGACGCGGTGTCCATGCGCCTGATCGCCCTGCGCCAGATACATTCGGACGTAATTCACAACATCGATCACGCGCCCGAGACGCCGCTGCAAGGCGACGCGCTGATCACCCAAACCCCGGGCCTGCTGCTCAGCGTGCAGACCGCAGACTGCGTTCCGATACTGATTGTCGATCCCAAGCGCCGTGTAGTAGCCGCAGTCCACGCGGGCTGGAAAGGAACGCTGCGGCGCATCGCCGGCAAGACCGCCGGAAGAATGCAAATGTCGTATGGCTCGCGCCCCAAAGATCTGATCGCTGCGTTTGGTCCCCGCATCGCGCGGTGCTGCTTCGAAGTAGGACCCGACGTAGTGAAGGAGTTCGACAGCCAGTTCGTAGCAGCTCAGGAATGGTTCGAAGGCCCGTACGAAGCGATGGTCTCCGGCGAAGACCGCAATCCTCTGGCGTGGCTGACCATGATGCCCCCCGGTCACGTCCCGCAACCGCCCGGCGCCATGCTCGACCTGCACGCCGCCAATCGCGCGATCTTGCTCGAAGCAGGATTAGCACCGCAAAATATTCTTGCGAGTGATCTATGCACCGCGACCCGCACCGATCTCTTCTTCAGTTACCGGCGCGAACGTGAAACCGGAAGAATGATGGCCGTGATCGGAATCGCAGAGGAGTGAGCACGACGTAAGCGTCAGCGGCACTTGTGGCACAGCCAACCTGGCTGGGTCGAACTCTGATTGAAACCAGCGCGGAAGGATCAGTCGTAATAAGCGGCAGCCGAAACGAAAAAGGGGCCTCGCCAAGTATCTTCCGCGAAGCCCCTTCAAAATTCTCGACGCGTCTTATTTCTTCTCGGGTTCGCCGCTCGGACCCACCGCAGCCTCTTCCTCGAGAATAGCCGCGGCCGCGGCGATGCGGTCGCCCTCATCAAGCCGCAGCAACCGCACGCCCTGGGTGGACCTTCCAGCCTCCCGGATTTCACCGGAGTGGACGCGGATAACCTTGCCCTGTCCGGTGATGATCATCACGTCGGAATCCTCGCTGACCTGCAAAGCCGCCACCACCGAACCGTTACGGTCCGTCGATTTCAAATTGATCACGCCCTTCCCTCCGCGGGAAGTAACGCGATATTCCGCCAGCGGTGTGCGTTTGCCATAGCCCTTTTCAGACACCGTAAGCATCAGCGAAGTAAGCGAATCGCGGATCTGGTCGCTTTCCAACTCATCCAGGTTTTGCGACTTGGCCTTGAATTCCTTCTCGATGATCCCGAAGTCCACCTGCGCGGCGTCCATGCTCACCACGTAGTCGTCCTTCGCTAGATCCATTCCGTTCACCCCGCCGGCTTGCCGGCCCATCGGCCGCACTTCCGTTTCGCGGAACAGAATGGCTTGCCCGTCGTGGCTGGCGAGGAACATCATCTGCTTCCCGTCGGTCACCTTCGCGCCGATCAGTTCGTCTTCGCCATCCAGGTTAATTGCGATGATGCCCGATGGCCGCGGATTGGAAAATTCCGCCAGCCCGGTCTTTTTCACGGTTCCGTTGCGGGTGGCCAGAAACACAAACCGGCCCTCCTCCTCTAGGTTGCGCGCCGGAACCACCGCTCGCAGCGTCTCCCCTTCCTGGAAGCGCACCAGGTTGCTGATCGCTTTTCCGCGCGTGGCCGCGGCCGCTTCGGGGATCTCATACACCTTGAGCCAATACACGCGGCCCTTCGAACTGAATAGCAGAATGTAACTGTGCGCGGACGCCACGAACAGGTGCTCGACGAAATCCTCTTCCCGCGTCTTCGCTCCAATCCGGCCTTTGCCGCCGCGCGATTGATGCCGGTAAATGTCCACCGGAGTCCGCTTGATGTAACCCGCGTGGCTCACGGTAATCGCCATTTCCTCGTCTTTGATCAGATCCTCGATCTTGATTTCGTCCACGCGGTCGACGATTTGCGTTCGCCGGTCGTCCCCGTAATCCTTCACGATCTCGCGCAATTCGGCGACGATCACCGCCCGCAGCTTCTTTTCGCTGGCCAGGATTTCCTTCAACTCCGCGATTTTCTTCTGTAGCTCTTTCAATTCCTCGAGTATCTTCTCGCGCTCCAGTTGGGTCAGGCGGTGGAGTTGCAGGTCCAGGATCGCCTGGGCTTGGCGGTCGCTGAACTTCCACGTCTCCATCAAGCCTTCTTTGGCTTCCTTCGGCGACTTCGACCGCCGAATCAGCTTGATGATGTCGTCGAGATGCTCCAGCGCTTTCTTAAAGCCGAGCAGGATGTGCTCGCGTTCCTGCGCCTTGCGCAAATCGAACTCAGTGCGCCGGCGCACCACATCCACGCGGTGCTGGATAAACAGGTGCAACATCTGCAACAGGCCCAACTCGCGCGGTTGGCCGCCCACGATCGAAAGCAGGATCATGCCGAAGGATTCCTGCATCTGGGTGTGTTTGAAAAGGTGGTTCAGAATAATCGTGGGCTCTTCATCGCGCTTGATTTCGATCACGATGCGCATGCCTTCGCGATCGCTTTCATCGCGAATGTCCGAGATGCCCTCGAGCTTTTTCGTCTGGATTAATTCGGCGATATGCTCGATCAGGCGCGATTTGTTCACCTGATACGGCAGCTCGGTGACCACAATGTCCTGGCGGTCCTTGCCGCGCTGCTCGATGGAAGCCTTGGCGCGCACCTGGAACGTCCCGCGGCCGGTCTTGTAGGCCTGCTCGATGCCCTCCCGCCCATAGATGTAGCCGCCGGTTGGAAAATCGGGCCCGGGAATTAGCTTCATCACTTGTTTCAAGCTGGCTTCGGGATCGCCGATCAGAAGAATTGTGGCTTCCACCGTTTCGCGCAAGTTATGCGGCGGAATATTGGTGGCCATGCCCACGGCGATGCCGGTGGACCCGTTAATCAGCAGGTTCGGAGTGCGCGTCGGAAGTACGGTGGGCTCTTGCGTACTTTCGTCAAAATTGGGGGTGAAATCGACCGTTTCCTTTTCGATATCCGCCAGCATTTCCTCGGCGATTTTCGACAGCCGGGATTCCGTGTACCGCATCGCCGCCGGCGGATCGCCGTCTACCGATCCGTAGTTCCCTTGGCCATCCACCAGCGGATAGCGCATGTTGAACGTCTGCGCCATGCGCACCAACGCGTCGTACACCGGGGTGTCACCGTGCGGGTGGAATTTGCCGAGCACTTCACCGACGATCTTGGCGCACTTCCGGTACGGCTTCGAAGACGTCAGCCCCAGCTCATACATTCCATACAAAATGCGCCGGTGCACCGGCTTCAGTCCATCGCGCACGTCCGGAAGAGCGCGTCCGATGATCACGCTCATCGCGTAGTCGAGATAAGACTTCTTCATCTCGGCTTCGATATCGCGCGAAATTATCTCGCTCTTGTTAATTTCGTCAGCCATTCGCTCCCTCGCGCGACCCGCAAGTCGCGTGCATTACAGTTCTACCCCCGCCGATTTCGATTCCACGGTTCTACGGTTCTACGTTCTTATCTTTTCCGGGTGCCCCACTCTTTCGTCTGCCGTAGCGCCGCTTTTGCGCGAAAGCGGGAAGGGTGGGCGTATAAACCTACCCACACGAAGCTCCGACGTCCCACCGTGTCCCTATCGTTTTCCCGTCCGTTCCAGCACGTACGCCTTCACCGTCTCAAACGCGGAAGCATTATTAGTAAAACGCTCCGCCGCAAAATGCGTTTCCCATTCCCCTAACAGCGCCGCGCACTCCGCCTGATCTCTACACTCAAACGCCACACCCTGCTCGTTGTTCGGACTCTCCGTCGGCGAAGCCGCAAAATCCGAGCAACTCAAGCCTTTCAACCCCGGCAGAATTTTCCAAGTAAGTTGGTAGAACAAACGCCCCACCGCCCGAAGCGACGCTAAATATCCAGATTCACCACTTCCAGCGCATTTTCCTTGATGAAATTCCGCCGCATCTCGACGTTCTCGCCCATCAAAGTTGAAAAAATTTCCTCCGCCGCCACCGCATCCTCCAGTTTCACCTTCAGCAGCGTCCGAGTCTCCGCGTTCATCGTGGTTTCCCACAATTGCTCGGGGTTCATCTCCCCCAATCCCTTAAACCGCGTGATATTGAATTCGCTCTTAGCGTCTTCGAGCACGTAAGAAAGCACCGCCGTAGCGTCTTCCTTCACCACTTTCGAGCCCTTGTGAACGATCGAAAAAGGCGGCCGGTTCAGCGATTCAATTGCTGCCCGCAGCGTGCGCAGCCGCTTGTATTCCGCCGATGCCGCCAGCGCCCAGTTAATCCGCCGCTCCCCGCCGTTGGTGAACACCAGCTCGTACATGCTGTGCTCTTCATCGAATACGATTTTTTCTTCCAGATCCAGCTTCGCTTTCTCCATCGCCTTGTTCAGCGCCGAAAGCTTTTTCTTATCCTCGAAGTCCACCTTCTTCTCGAGTTCGCTTTCCGCCAGCAAGTCCACGATCTTCCGCTCGTGCAAACGCCGCCCGAGCTTCGCCGCCACCTGGTCGTATTCCTGGACGTTGAGCAGGAATTGCGTCAAGTCGCCCGCCGCCATCGCCTTCCCGTCCTTGGTTTTCACTTCGTGCTCTTCCGTAGCTCGCTTCATCAGCTCGCGCGCAAATTCGCGTTCGTCGCGGATGTAGCGGTCCATCTTCCCGCGCTTCACGCGGTACAGCGGGGGCTGCGCGATGTAGATGTGCTCTTTCTCGATCAGCTCGCGCATGTGCCGGAAGAAAAACGTCAGCAGTAGCGTCCGGATATGGCTTCCGTCCACGTCCGCGTCGGTCATTAGAATCACTTTGTGATACCGCAGCTTGGACGCGTTGAAATCGTCTTTGCCGATTCCGGTGCCCAACGCGGTGATGATGGCCCGGATTTCTTCGTGGCCCAGCATCTTGTCGTAGCGCGCCTTCTCCACGTTGAGGATCTTTCCTTTCAGCGGCAGGATGGCCTGGTAACGCCGGTCCCGCCCCCCCTTCGCCGATCCGCCGGCGGACTCTCCCTCGACCAGAAACAGCTCGCAACGCGCCGGGTCCCGCTCTTGGCAGTCCGAAAGCTTGCCCGGCAGGCCGCTCGAATCGAGCGCCGATTTTCGCCGGGTCAGTTCACGCGCCTTGCGGGCCGCCTCGCGCGCTCGCGCCGCATCGATGCATTTTCCGATGATCTTCCGCGCGATGGACGAATGTTTATCGAAGTATTCGCCGAGCTTCTCGTTGATCAATTGCTCGACCGTTCCCTTGATGTCGCTATTTAGCTTGCCCTTCGTTTGCCCCTCAAACTGCGGTTGCGGCAACTTCACGCTCACCACCGCCACCAGCCCCTCGCGGACGTCGTCTCCGTTGATCGAAACCTCGTCCTTCTGCTCCTTCAACATCCCTGCTGCGTTCGCATAATTATTGATGGTGCGCGTCAGCGCGGAACGAAATCCGGAAAGATGCGTGCCGCCGTCCACCGTATTGATGGTGTTCGCGAACGCGAAAACATTCTCCGCGTAGCTGTCGTTGTACTGAATCGCAATTTCCATTTCTACGTCTTGCCGGCGCCCCTCCATGTAAATCGGAGAATCGTGCAGCACTTCCTTCCCGCGGTTCAGGTGCTTCACGAATTCGGCGATTCCCCCGCTAAACCGAAACTCCGCTTTCTTGCTGCTGCGGTCGTCCTCCAGCGTAATTTTCAAGCCTTTATTCAAAAAAGCCAGCTCGCGCAAGCGCTGCGCCAGCGTGTCGTAACTAAAATCTAGTGTGGTGAAAATCGATGGGTCGGGATGAAACGTTATTTTGGTCCCGGTCTTGCGCGTCTTTCCCGAAGCCTTCAGCTTCGAGGTCGGCGCGCCTTTCTCGTACGACTGCTCCCACACCTGGCCCTCGCGCCAGATTTCCAGAGACAGCCAATCCGACAACGCATTCACCACCGACACGCCCACTCCATGCAGCCCGCCCGACACCTTATACGTGTCGCTATCGAACTTCCCCCCGGCATGCAGCACCGTCATCACCACTTCCGCCGCTGGCTTTTTTTCCGTCGAGTGCATGTCCACCGGAATCCCGCGGCCGTTATCCACCACCGTCACTGAATTGTCGGCGTGCACCGTTACGTTAATTTCATCGCAATGCCCGGCCAGGGCCTCGTCCACCGAGTTGTCCACCACTTCCCATACCAGATGGTGCAGGCCCATTTCACCGGTCGATCCGATGTACATCGCGGGACGTTTGCGCACCGCTTCCAGGCCGGCGAGCACCTTGATTGAAGTCGCGTCGTACTTATGCCCTTGTGCCCGTTCCGGAGCAGTATCTTTTTCAGACATACTTGAGCATCTCCTGATTCGTTTGCTGGGAAGGCAGTCGCGCGGATGTGCTCGACACTTGCCTTGCCCTGTGGCTTCCGTCCGAAGACGGAGCTCGAAGGGTTGCTGCTTCATCCCGTCTCGTTCCGAAAATTTCGGGAAGACGTGGCGAAGACTTATTTCATTCCCCCGAAGGGGTTGGTCCGGGTGGCGCGGCCCTTGTCCCCACGGCTTCGGGGGTCTGGCGCTTGCTAAGGAGAAAGCGACCCGGGCGAAGTGCCGGTAAAGGAGGAAATTTGACCGGAACGAACGAGTGAATTTTACCGAAATTCAGACCGATTCACAACAAAATTCGAGGCCTCAACGGCAGCCTATCCGTATATTTTTCAATATTTTAGAGTAATCCTACCCGGCACAGGACGCCGACGGCACAGCGATACGTCGGAAGGTTCTGAGGATGAAAAATAGCGGTCTAATTTTGCGCAAGCGGCAAGGAATCCAAGTACGCGCGGATCAAATCCGCATCGGCATCACCACATAACGGTAGCGCGAAGAATCGTCTCCCGTCGGACGCAACTGACCCGCCGATTGATCGTCCTTCAATTCGAATGCGATTGGACCATCGCCGCACGCCGCCAGAAAATCAAGAAGGTACTGCGCGTTGAAGCCGATCGACATCGGCTCGCCCTTATATTCCTTTTCGATGGCTTCTTTCGCTTCGCCATACTCCGGGCTGGACGATGAAATCTCCAGTCCTTCCTTGGCCAACGTAAATTTCACCGCGTGTGACCGCTGGTCGGCCAGTTGCGATACCCGCCGGAGCGCATCCTGAAGCTCGCTACGATCTAGCACCACCGTCTTGTTCGGATCCTTAGGCAGAACCGCTTCGTAATTCGGGAATTGCCCGGTGAGTTTTCGCGACGTCAGCAGACGCTCTCCGCGCTGGAAAAATAGGTGGCTTTCGTCCTGCGCGAAATCGATCAAGGAATCTTCGTCCGCATCGCCAGCCAAACGCTGCACTTCGGACATAGCTTTCTTGGGGACCAATACGCGCAATTCACTGCCCAACCCTTCCAGCTTGTGATCCGCCTCTACCATTGCCAAACGATGGCCATCCGTCGCCACCATCGTGATGCTCGCGGGCTTCAACACCAACAGCGCTCCATTCAGCGTATACCGCGACTCCTCCATCGAAATCGCAAAACTCGTTTTAGCCACCAGCCCGGAAACCAACTTGGCAGGTATCTTCACCAAGGCATGGGGAAACGGCGGCAGCGTCGGAAAATTATCTTTCGACATCCCCACCAATTTGTACGCCTTGCGCCCGCACACAATCTGAACCCAATGGTTATCCAGCAGCTTGAATCGAATCTCTTCATCCGGCAGCAGGCGCACCAGCTCCAGTAATTTCTTGGCGGGGATGGTGCCTGAACCTTCGGTCTTGACCTTCGCGTCGCAGGACGTGCGGATGCTCAGTTCCAGGTCGGTGGCGGTAATAGTGAGCCGGCTGCCGGTAGCTTCCACGAGAATATTAGAAAGAATGGGAATGGTGGTCTTGCGCTCCACGACGCCTTGGGTCAGCTCGAGCTCTTCTTGCAAATCGAATTTCTTAACGCTGAATTCCATTCTGTCGTCCCCTCGTCTACCAGGCGGTGCACCGGGTATCTTTTGATCTTAGTCTTTAACAGCTATTAATATAAACCGTCGCCGTCGCCGCATCTGTGTAAATCACGGAAAACTCCTCCGTGCTGGGCTCTGCTTATGAATTAGGGTTGGGCATCGTCTGTGTATTGTGCAGCGTTCCTGCGGATAAAACCAATCGGTTGGTGGGCAGCCCGGAGTCCACATTTACGTCCACAGATTTATACACAGCCGAAATGCAGGGCGGGAGCATACCTTGATCGGTAAGGTTATCCGAATGAGTCGAGTAGTTTGTTGATTGTTTTGTTTAAATCTTTGTCGCTATGCCGCAGCGTCTCGATCTTGTTGATCGAGTGCATCACCGTGGTGTGGTGTTTGCCGCCAAACTGCCGTCCGATTTCCGGCAACGATGCTGAAGTAAGCTTTTTCACGATGAACATCGCCACCTGCCGCGGGAAGGCGATCACTTTGGAGTTGCTCCGCACTTTCAAATCCTGCGGCCGTAAGCCAAAGTGGTCCCCCACGCGCTTCTGAATCTGATCGATGGTGACCTTTTTTTCCTGGGTATCGATGATGTTCTTGAGCACTTGCTGCGCCGTCGAGATGGTCATGTCCGAGCCGGTCAGCGAGGAATACGCGATCAGCCGGATCAGCGCGCCTTCCAGCTCCCGCACGTTGGACTTGATCGAACGCGCTATGTATTCCGCCACGTCGTCGGAAAGCACCGCGTGCTCGGTGTCCGCCTTCTTCTGCAGGATGGCAATCTTGGTTTCCAGGTCGGGCGCCTGGATATCCGCGATCAGACCCCACTCAAATCGCGAGCGCAGCCGTTCCTCTAGCGATGAAATTTCTTTCGGCGGGCAATCCGACGATATCACCACTTGCTTCTGTTGATCGTAGAGCGCGTTGAAAGTGTGGAAGAATTCCTCTTGGGTGCGCTCGCGGGTGGCGATGAATTGGATGTCGTCCACCAGCAATACGTCCATGGTCCGGAAGCGATCGCGAAAACTCGCCATGCGGTCGAAACGCACCGCGGCGATCACTTCATTCGTAAATTTTTCCGCGCTCACGTAGGTGAGCCGCAAAGCTGGGTTTCGCAACTTCAGTTCGTGCCCGATCGCCTGCATCAAGTGCGTCTTGCCCAGTCCCACTCCGCCGTAAAGAAACAGCGGGTTGTATGACTTCGAGGGCTGCTCGGCGACCGCGCGTGCCGCGGCATGCGCGAATTGATTGCTCCCGCCCACCACGAAAGTATCGAACCGGTACCGCGGATTGAGCTGGTTACTCGCGGAATCGAAATCCAATCGGGCTTGCGGTGGCGGGGCCGCGACCGGCTCGGCCGCCTCTGTGCAGATAAAGTCAATTTGTAGATTCGGCATGTCCAGTTCGGCTAGTACCGCCTGCAAAAACTGCCCGTAGGTCTCCGTCAGGCGCTTACGGAACAGCCGGGTGGGGATGCGCACCACCAAACGGTCTTCCTGTTCGTTTTCCAGGCGGGTGGGACGAAACCAAGTGGCGAAGCTGTGCGGATTGACCCGACGCTCCATGTGCTGAAGGATCTTGTCCCAACGGTTCATCGGCAAAGCTAACCCTTCCGGCGATTTCCACCACTGTGGAAATGCTGTGCAAAAACACCTTTTAACGCGAGGCTCTCGAATTTTTTGGCGGGCAGGTTGCCGGCTGCTCATTCCCCGGAGCTACTCGCATCTGGCAACGCTGGTAGACGCGAGCCGGGATTCTGCCTAAATCGAGCGGGTAGAGCAAGAGAAAATTGAGCGAAGCGGATTCACAGCTCCCACATAAAACCCACAGGATTTCCACAAGTCAAGTTTTGCATTGCTTTCTCGCTTTTTCTTCGGTGCGTGGATCGATCCCCAATTTCATCGCTCACGGCGCGGGGCTTTCGTGCTGCATTTTGGTCGGTGTCGCGGGCG
>Ga0302325_10011952_pt1 | contig 18676 bp, 21 predicted proteins | sample Palsa_T0_2_FD_201948 | JGI IMG/M metagenome (GOLD analysis project Ga0302325, IMG submission 201948) | Peat permafrost microbial communities from Stordalen Mire near Abisko, Sweden - Palsa_T0_2 | ecosystem: Environmental > Terrestrial > Soil > Palsa > Peat permafrost | place: Sweden: Abisko...
GGGAAACTGGCACGTCCGGTTCGGCGGGGGGCCGTACGGAAAAGGACCCGCGAACTGCGGGCACCTCGCCGTACGGCCTACCCAACCGTTCGTCATCCGACAGCGACGAGTACCCGCATTCAGATTACCCAGTTCGCCGGCGCCCAGGGCGGCGCCCTGGCGACCAAGCTACCCGCTATAACGAGAGCCTCTTGTCCGTCTACGACGCTGGCATGGCCGCGGACCGTGATCAGCTTGCCGTGTGCGCAGTTCCCGGTCGGAACCCGGAGGTCACAGCCACTGCCAGCTTAGGCTGCTCGTGCGAGGCGGTGGCTGTCACGCGCGGTTGCTGTCATGCGGCGGTCGGGGTGTCACTGACGGGGAGCCGGACGGTTCTGTCGCCGAAATCAGCGACGAGGTCCAGCCGTCCGCCGAGAGCCTCGACGTATCGGGCGATGACCTCGAAGGAGGTAACCTCGCCGTGCTCGATCTGGGACACCCGGGCGACGCTCACCCCCATCGCGGCGGCGATCTGCTTTTGGCCCAGGCTCAGCTGCTTGCGGGTCTCGGCGAGCTGGTGCCCGCGCGCCTGGGCGAGCAACCGGCGCGCGCCGGCCTCGATTTCCTCGGGGGAGACCCCGGCGGCATGCAGCTCGCGCTCGAGATCCTCCCAGTCCAGGGGGGTGCGCTTAGGCATGGCGGGCTATTCCTCTGCTTGTGTGGTGTAGTCCAGGTACAGCTGCTCGGCGATCGGGATGTTCTCCTTGTACCACCGTTTCCAGTTCCCGGCCTTGTCGCCGCCCAGGAGCAGCAGCGCCGAGCGGGTGGGATCGAACGCGAAGAGCACCCGGATCTCGGACCGGGCCGCCGAGCCAGGCCGCAGCTCCTTGAGGTGATGGATCCTGCTGCCGGCGATCCGGTCCACCAACGGCCGGCCAAGCGCGGGACCTTCCTCTCTCAGTGCCGCGACCGCCTGCGCGACCTGGACCGCGGAGGCCAGGTCGTCCTTGATCAGGGCGGTGAACCACGCGGCGTACTCCTCGGTGACCTGGATGCTCCATGCCACACGGTCCCCTCTCTGCTTAAGGCTGGCCTTAATTCAAGGAACAGCTTAAGTCTAGGTCCGCACCACGCTCTCGGCAACCGGCACGTGTCCAGCTGTCGCAAGCCGCGCCACAAGGACGGTCCTGGCTCAACCGGATCGGGCCGCTGACCGGACTCGCGCGGAGGTCGGACTGAGGCCGTAAGCATTCGAACATTAGCGCCGCTAACGAGATCGCGGGGAGCCAAACGGGGAGCCAACGACCACAGGCACAGGGAAACGCCAGGACACGTCCAGCCATTATCACTGCAGCGGAACGGCACGTCAGGACACGCCGGCCGGCTTCAGGGCATGTTACAGGAATGCCTCCTAAGCAGTAGGTCCCGCGTTCGAGCCGCGGTCGGGGCGCAGGTCAGAGGCCTAGAGCCGCAGCGGACGGAGTGGCTGGGAGCCAAACTGGAGCCAAAGTGTCAAGCTCCCGCCATGTCCGAGACGAATATCAGGCGCCGCGGGCACGGCGAAGACGGGACTACCTGGATGCTGTTCTGCGGCGTCCGGCGGTCGTACTGTCGAACCCGTTACCGAGGAGGACTTCTGATGCGCAGCGTGACCTATTCGATGGGCGTCTCACTTGACGGCTACATCGTCGGGCCCGACGGCGACTTCGACTGGACGGCGCCCGGCGAGGATGTCTTTCGCTTCGTCACCGACGAGATACGAGAGGTCGGCGTCCACCTGCTGGGACGAAGGCTGTACGAGACGATGCTGTACTGGGAGACCGCCGACCAGGATCCAACCCTCGACGACTCAATGCTCGAGTGGGCCGCGATCTGGAAGCCGCTCCCAAAGGTGGTGTTCTCCACCACGCTGCCGGCGGTGCAGGGCAATGCCCGCCTGGCCTCCGGCGGCCTGGCGAAGGAGATCGAGCGGTTGCGAGCCGAGTCGGCGGAGGGCGACATCGCGATCGGCGGCGCGACTCTCGCCGCTGAGGCGGCCACGTTGGGTCTGATCGACGAGTACCGGGCCAGGGTCTACCCGGTGCTGGTTGGCGGTGGCATTCCGTTCTTTCCCCAGCGCGAGCGCCGGGTGGATCTCGAACTCGTCGAGACCCGCACCTTCAGCTCGAGAGTCGTCTACCTCCGCTACCGCGTGGCGCGCTGACCGGTTCGACACCCGGCTCGAGCACTGGATCGGCTTCGCCGGGGGACGAGGCGATCTGGCTCGCTCACGGCGCGCTCAGGAACCGCGACCATATCGGCTTGGTACCGCCAGGGCCGGAGCTGCCAGCCGTCCGCGGCTCCGCTGCCGAATCGGGCCGTGTATGAGATGGCTTCCCGGCTGTGACATCCGCCCGCTCTCCCCGATCATGGCACCTGCGAGGATGACGCCAGGATGGGCACCGCGCTACGCTTCCCTTGATTGTGATGGTGGGGGGGCGGCGATGGCGACAGGGCCGGGAGACGAGCTGGCAGCGTCCGCGCTGGGCCGTGGACACCTGCGGGTGTCGCATGCTGAGCGCGACCAGGTGATCGACACTCTCAAGGCCGCCTTCGTGCGCGACATGCTGGCCAAGGACGAATTCGAACTGCGGGTAAGCCAGGCGTTCGCGTCCCGGACCTACGCGGAGCTGGCCGCAGTCACCGCTGACCTTCCCGCCGAGCCGGCCGCAGCCCAGCCGCCCGGGCCCGCCCGGGCCCAGGGCGGGCAGCCAGTTCTGCGGCCCGGCCAGGTGATGGCGGCGGCAACCGCGTTTTATGCAGGCGTACAGGCGTTCGTGTTCCTCTCACCTTGGCCGGCGGGTAGGGAGAACGATCCAGCGCGTGCAAAGATCGCGCTGTTCCTCTTGAGCAACCCCATGTACCTGCTCGTTTTGCTCATCTGTGTGGCGTTCCTGATCGCTGGATGGCGGGAGAGGCGTTCCAGCGGGCGGCCTCCGCGGCGGCCAGCACCGGGCGCGGGTGGCCAGCCGTCCCGGTACCCGCCCTCAGCCGACCACGGCGGACAGCTTCCGCCGGCCGGCCGCGGGCGCCAGCACACGGCCGAAGCTGAGCGGAGCCGTCCTCCCCGGCCGCCACGGCGGGCTCACGGTCACCGCGGCGATGGCGTCCTCGCGGGTTGCCTGCCGTGACGGCTGGCAATCGTCGTGCGATGAGCCGCAGATTACCTCGGGATACCGGTGGGGTTCACGGGAATTTTGCTGGGAGTGCTTCGCCCGGCCGGATAGATCGTGAAACTCGGCTATAGCTCCCAGTGCACGCTGACGACCTGGTCGGCTAGGGCGGCTACTGTGCCGTCGTCGGCCAGGGACGGCTGCGTCCGCCCGTCGGCGGTGATCTGCGATCCTCCGCACCCGGTCTGGGTTGACCGGACCACGACGGCGGGACGGCTGTGCCGGATACCGAGAAGGCCAGCTGGTAGTCCGCGAATTCGGCCGGGCACCCTAGCCCTACGTCCGGCTCGGCCTGCGCCCGGTCGAGCGAGCGGGCGAGCCGGGTGATGAACGCCTGTGACGTCACGACGGCGTGCACCGTGTGCATTCTGGCGCCGCCGACGGTGACGGTGATGCTCAGGACGTGGTAACGCGCCGGGTCGATGTACTCGGCGGCGGTGCGGGGCGGGTGCCAGGTGACCTGGGCGTCGGCCCGCAGCAGCGACCCGCCGGATCCGGCGGCTACCACGGCGAGAACGAGCTGAGCCCCGAAGACGCCCGCGGGAACTGGCCGGTCCAGGTAGCTGACCTCCAGGAACGGCGCGCCGTCGGGGCCGGATCCCTGGCCGGTGCCGCCACCGACCATGCCAGCCGGCACCCGCTGCGCCAGCCAGGCAGCGCTGGCGTCCGTCGGCTGCGCCAGGGCGAATAGCCGGTACCGGTCGAGCGAGGTGGGACCGCCGATATACCAGGCCGCGGGCTCGGTCAGGGACGCCGGCAGGGGAACGGACGGCAGGCTGCGCGCGAAGGAAAAGCTCACCCGGTAAACCCTGGAGCAGAACTCACAGATCGGCCGTGTCCGCGGCATGAGCGCGCACTCTCCGTGCGGGATTCTATGGATAAATATTCAGACCGGGCGGCTGCATGTTGAGCCGACCGAGGGCCTGCTGGAGTGCCGGTGTGGCGGGCGCGTCGGTCCAGCCGGCGCTCGCCGCGCGTGCCGTCGCCTTGACGGTTCAGCGACCGGGGAGGCGTCTCAATCGGGGATCGTCTAGCGGTTCTCCGCTACGAACTGGCTGGCGGTGAAGGACGCGCCAGCCGGATCGGCAAGGACGGCGAATCGCACCCATGGCGCATTCTGCGGCTCGGCGAGGACCGAGCCTCCGAGTTCGCGCGCTCGCGCAGTGATCGCGTCCACGTCGTCGACGGCGAAGGTCACGCTCCAGCGCGCTGGGCCGCCCTCGCGAGGCAAGATCGTCGCTACGACGTCCTCGAAACCCTCGGGTGCGCCCATCTGCTTCATCCCCGCGCGCATGCCGGGGTTGAGCTCCTCCAGATGATCGCCGTAGCCCGGCAGAGCCCACATCGGCGAGCCGGCGTCGATCGTCGTCCAGCCGAACACGGCGCCGTAGAAGGCCCGAGCGGCCTCGACATCGCCGGTGTGCAGGTTGTTGAAGTTCACCGCGCCATGCTCGTTAACTGCCGCCGAGCCGCGGTGGGATCCGGGCTGCCACACGCAAAAGACCGAGCCCTCGGGATCGGCGAACACGCCCATCCGCCCCGCGTCAAACACGTCGAACGGCTCGGAGAGCACCCGCCCGCCCGCCTCGCGCACCTGCGCCGCAGCGTCGTCGGCGGACTCGACGCGGATGTAGGTGTTCCACACCGCCTGCGGTGGTGCACCGGGGGACTGCGAGGAGATCGCGGCCGCGTCCCGGCCGTCGATGCGGGCCATGTAGTAGTGAGTCCCAGCGTCGGGGGGCATCGCGTCCTCAGTCTGCCACCCGAAGAGCCCGGAGTAGAACCGGGCGGCTTCTACGGGGTCGGGCTGGCTGGTGTCGACCCAGCACGGCACCCCGGCTGGGTAATCCTCGCGCGTGCTCATGACGGCAGCCTACAGCGGCTCTCATCGAGCATCCCGGCAGCGAGCCGCTAGAGCCGGACCGCGCGGAATGCCTCCCCGGCGTCACTCCGGCTACGCCAGCTGAAGGCGGACCGTGGTCCAGCAGCGATCACGCACGACGAACCGCACGAACGGGCCACCGAGAAGCGACAGCTGATATTCGCCGTCGGGCAGTCGGTACCGCATCCGGCCGCGGGCGTCCGTCACCAGGCAGAGCGCATCCTCGATTCCAGGCGTGCGCAGCTTCACCTGCGCAAAGCGCAAACGGCGGTCGTCGCGCGTTGCGGCCTGCAGCGCTAGCTTCAGCCCGCCAGTGGTCGGCATATGGCCAAGGTAGCGCTCCGTCGCCCTGATGGGCTACGCGGCTCCGAGGGCTGTCCGTAGGCGATCCCCAAGCGGACACCGGGTTTCCGGACTCAGACGTGATCGTTCTTGTTCCAGAGCTGATGGGTGAGGCCACTAGGCGAGGTGACCGACTCGACTGTGAAGCGGTCTTCGGCGCCGCTTGATCCCTCCCAAAGGGATACGCCGCGCCCGAGGGTGATCGGCACGATCACCAGGTGCATGAAGTCGATCAGGTCGGCCTGGAGAAACTGACGCACTGTCGAGGGCCCTCCGCCGATGCGGACGTCGCAACCATCTGCGGCTTCCTGGGCTAGGCGAAGCACCTCGTGTGGGGGTCCGTCCACGAACCGGAAGCTCGTCCCATTGGGAAAGGCAATCGTCGGGTGCGGGTGGTGACTCAGGACGAACACCGGTGTTTGGAATGGTGGTTCGTCGCCCCACCAGCCCCGCCACCCGTCGTCGGGCCAATCGCCAACCTGCGGGCCGAACTTGCGACGTCCCATGATCTCGGCGCCGATTCCCTGGCCCCACATGCTGGTCAGGGCGCGGTCTAGCGTGAAGGGGGCATCCACCTTGTCGACCCCATGGATGGCGCGACCATCGAACCAGGTGAAGAGCCGCTCGGCACCGCCGATCGGGGCATCGAACGTCACGTGCTCGCCGGCCGCGTAGCCGTCGAGGGAGATGTTCAGGTTGTGGACCCGGGTGCGAGGCATGGCGACTCCCTCATGATCGGGTGGACCGCGGAGCGGATAGAACTGACCGACAGGGATGGCCAGACTAATCGCTTACGGTACCGCTGGAATCGTGTCCGCTGGGCGAACCCCAATGGGCACCTTTGGTTCCAGCTGCCCGCCCCGCCTCTGGCCCGCTTGCCAAGCATCTACGTTGAGTCACCCGCGCCTGGCCGCACGGATATACCGGAACCGGGCCAGCTATCGGGTTCCCTCGCGATTGAGACGGGTGTGCAGCGGGCGATGGTGTGGTGCCAGCCCGCCCCGATCGCCGTCCTGGCAAGATAGCGGCATGGAACGTGTGATCGGAATCGGCGGGTACTTCATGCGGGCCGCCGACCCGGCGGCCCTGGGCGCGTGGTATCGCGATTGCCTGGGCCTGGACGCCGATGAGAACGGCCTGTGGCGTCAGGGAGCCGGGCTGACGGTGTTCGCGACGTTCGAGTCCGGGACCGGCTACTTCGGGTCCCGCGGCCAGCAGACCATGCTCAACTTCCGGGTCCGCGACCTGGATGCGATGCTCGCGCAATTGCGCGCCAAGGGTGCGGACGTGGCTGAAGAGTCGCAGGACATGGAGGGTGTCGGCCGGTTCGGCTGGGTCACCGATCCTGAGGGCAACCGGGTCGAGCTGTGGCAGCCCGCCTGACCGCATCGTCACCCAGGCGGTGACGTGCTGGTGGCCCGCTAGGTTGCCGGGGTGTGAACCTTCGGTCAGGCCCGTGGTCGAGGGCGAGCGCATGGCGCCGAACTCGACCTTGCTCTTCTCGCGGGGGTCCGTCGGTATCCGCCCTAGCCGCGCAAGCTCGTCGGTCAGACGGCGCGACTTCTCGAACAGCACGTGCCGTGCCTCATCCCGGGAGTACGACGCGGCGATAGTCTCGGCGTGCTGAGGCCCGATGACCACGACGCACGCACCGAAGTGCCAGTACCAGTTGGTGAAGCCGGCATGCGCTAGGCAGCTGGCGATCGTCTCCAGAATCTGGTCCGCGGTGCCCGCATAGTGGTTGTTGACGCTGTTCGGCCCTTCCGCGGCATGCCGCACGCCCACCGGGACCCAGTTTTCGTATCAGGCGGCTCCGGGGCACGTCTTCATCGCAGATTCCTGGCTAGGCGTCGCGACAGCACACGGCCTCTGTCATGCAGGAGCGGATGTCTGTCAGCTCACTGCAGGTCGAAGCTGTTAACGAACCGTTCGACGTGCAGGCCGGACGACCGGAGGAGGCCAAGCTCGACCGCCGCCGGGAAGTCGCTGTCGTCGGCATACAGCAGGCAGCAGCAGAAGAATGCCCCCGGGCCCCCCGCGATCTCCCGTTCCAAGGCCAGGTAGCGTTGCCCTCGGCCGACCAGCCCCGATTGAGTGCCCGGTCTTGGGGGAAGATATTCGGCCCGAACTCGCCGCCAGCACTGTGCGCCACCATGTGCCCCTTGTCCAGGGGCCGTTCCGCGCGCCCTGCCGGCGAGGGGTAGCCGCGCTGGTAGGCCGCATCCCGCGGCCTGCGTCCAGACCGGGCGAATCCCCAGGCGGCGATCGTCCGGTCAGCCTGCACGGCGCCCGCTCCGCAGGCCTGGTCAAACAGGAATGTCGCCACGTCCTCGAACTCCAGCAGCATCGAGTCCGGAACTTGCGTGCGGCAGGAGGCCGTCCAGGCCCGCGCCAGCCACTCACCTGCAGCGTCAGGATCTGTCCGCTCTCCCGCCCGCAGGTCTGCAGGCATCCGGCAGTAGTCAACATCAGGCACCGAGCGCACGCGGCCAACGCTAGCTCCCGTCGTACCCGAGTGCAGCAGCAACCGACACGATGGCCCGCGAGTCCCGAACGGCTGCGCGCTTACCGACTCGCCACGATTGATGTAAACGGACCGTGATCGCACCAGAAAGTTCGCGCCACACCTGCCGATTACGCGCGTCTGGTAGACGTTTTTCTTTAACCAACCCGCCACTGTCGGGATGCCTGATGCAACGAACATGCTCCGTCAGCCGTAATTTCTGCTGTTAAAGATCGCTAATTGGCTATCGATGAGACGTTAATATGTAATTAATTCCTAGCAGATGACTACTTCAACGCAGTCACTTGAATCCATCCTGCGCTATCATAACCTAGATCGTAGGATTCCGCAGCCTGCTCCAACTGTCGAAGCAAATTGAGATCCAGGCCATGATGACCTTTTAGAAAGCTCTCTGAGTCCCCCCAGGCATGAAGCAGTGGCGAGAAATGCTGGATGCCGCGTAGTTGAATCTTTTTGAAACCTGCCATTTTTATTTCTTCTTTAAAGTTTGCCGCAGAGATAAAGTAATAATTTGAGCCAATTATTTCGCTAGCATCATCTTTTCCATTTACAATAGCTACCGCATTACCCAATCTTTTCGAGATCATCTCAACTACAGCCCACCTAAAGACTCCGTCGATATCGCAGAACAATACCCCGCCGGTTCTTAGCACTCGATAAAATTCTGCAAACGCGGCAGGTCGGTTTTCAACAAGATTAAGCATTTGTGTACAGAAAATACCGTCAAATGAGTTGCTGCGAAACATGCTTAGGTCTGTTATATCTCCTTGAACGCATCGCAAGAAATTTGAATGAGAGACTTGAACTCGGGATAGCATAGTTGCGTTAACGTCGACCACGACTATTCGCCGACCTTCAGCGCTTAGAGATCGAGCGAAGATCCCGGTGCCTCCACCGGCATCAAGAAGAAGTGATCCGCGGGAAAAGAGATTATCTAGATAAGGGTATGTGACCTCTCTGTACAATTTAAGCCACGGGGCGTATTCATTTACCTCATCTATAATTCTGCTTCTTTTATTATAGATTTCAATTAGAGATACTCCGGCTGTTTTAGGTACCAGTTGATTTTCGGTCACACTGAGCCACTATTTAGATTCCGGGAAAGAATAGGTATATCCTGAGGGTCTCGAGCGTAAATTTCCAGACTGTGAAAGATTTGTTTATATTCGTAAATCAAGTGGCTCTGTTGACTTACCTTCGTTATAAGTGTTGAACTAATTGGCATCTTAGTGCCTTGTGCAAAATTTAGCCAATATGCAAACTCATCATCGACGACCATGAAATCTTTACGAATGTTCGGTGGAACTTCTTCAAAAATAGCCACTCTCGCTCTTATACCAGCCTCTCTGTGAAGTCGGAGGATTGGAATCAACAACTTTAGATTTTTTCGTTCTTCTATGAAGATTCGATCGACCGCTACATGTGCTGAACCTCTATGCTCACGGATCTTTTGCTGAGCGACAGCTTGATCTGTAAGGTAAGTCTTCGCCCAGCTTGTCGTCCAATACGTTCGTGGATCGACCATACTTGTAGCCACGATCTTTTCCTTAACCGCCGAAAGAAGATCTGGCTCACGAAACAAGTGATCTGGAATAAGGTTACTTTCAAACATCCCCTCCGAGAATCGCTTAAGCCTGACTATGTGCTCGTTGAGAGCTAGTTCAAGCGTGCTGTAAACGAAGCGAGCCTTTTCCTTAGCTACTGCAAGAGTCTCATAGCACTCGATAGTTGCTGTAATGCATTCATGTATTTTAGGATCTGAAGATATTTTTTCTAGTTGTTTTTTACTCAGGATTTGGAATTGATTTAGTGGTTCTATTCTTATAAGAATTTCAAGCGTTATAGACAGCATTGTAGTGGTTATGGTCACAACAAAAGCTACAGATGTTGAAGAATGAAGAAAAAGAGAGATGCCCCCGCATGTTAGCGATACCAGTAGTCCAAGAAATACTATTGGATAGCGTTTAAATACATTCCCTGCAAACAATTTTCCCCCTCAAGGCAAACATACGTGTAATTCGTCCAGATTATGCACCCTCGGGCTAGGCCGCCACGTTATCAATATTTCAGCTTTCCATTGAACATGCCGAGTACAAACATCGCTGTGTCATGATCAAGTTTTGCCGCAGCTTCGTACTTGACTCGAGCGTCGGCGAAATCACCACGGCGCTCAGCAGCCAAGCCGAGCCCGGGATATCCTTCCGAGAAGCCCCCCGCGCAGTGGTAAACCACACCGCTTCAGCTTCATTGAACTGCCCCTTTGCCTCATAGTGACCGACTTGGTGGCAAAAATTCTGGAGCTCGTCATTCTGATTGCTCGCGCACATAGGCTGTCTTTCCTGACGCAACTACGACGTGGCTGACGTACCGGGTTGAAACACTACTATATCCCCTAGGTATGATGCTAGTGCGCGCATCCTGCAGGGAGAGGGGAGACGCACGCCACCAGTATCGCGGTGAGTACCTCAGAGGGCTGGTCCGGCAGAAGTGCGAGAGGCTGGGCGTCTGCCAGTCGATGGGCCGGCCCGGGCGGTGCTGCACAACGCGGTTATCGAGTCCTGGCACTCCACCCTGGAATTTGAGCTCCGCGCCCTCGAACGCTTCGCCAGCAGGCAACGGCTCGGCCGGGTCAGTGCCTGGATCCAGGATTACGACACCCGTCGGCGGCACTCCACGCTGGGCATGAGGTCCCAAGCGACTATGAGCGCTCATTACAAGCCGGAAGGGCGCCTGATTGCCCGCGCTCCCTGCCGCCGGTGCTCGCCCCTGTCCAGGTTGTTCCTCCCCGGACAGGGCCTGTGCGCCAGCGGAACATGCAGCTACCGGGAAGCACGGACAGACTCGATCAGCCAAGTCAAAGTGTCCACGCTTTCAGGGAACCCGCGGCCTGTGACCTGGGCAACTAAATGGGCCTGCGCGCAGTTAGTAAGTTTAAGGTTTGTGGGGTGGGACAATGAGGTGTGGCGAACCGTCCTGCTCCCGCCCTGACCCCGCGCGAAGGTGACCAGGCCCGGGTGCCGCGGTCGCCTTCGGTGCAGCCGGGCCCGGCCCAGCGGACGTGGATCGTGCTGCTGGCCGCAGACGGGCTGTCCAATACGGCGATCGTGGAGCTGACCAGGGTCTCGTGGCCGACGGTGATCGGGTGGCGGGAGCGGTATCAGGCCCGGGGCCTGGCCGGGCTGGCTGATGAGCACCGGTCCGGGCGGCCCCGCCATGCCGACCACCGCCGGATCGTGGCCGCGACGCTGCGGCCGTCACCGAAGAAGCACAGCGTGGCGTACTGGTCCTGTCGGCTGCTGGGCCGACACCTGAAGATCGGAGACGCCACCGTGGGCCGGGCCTGGCGCGGGTACGGTGTCCAGCCCTGGTGGATGGAATCGTGCCGGTTCTCCGCCGATCTGGAGCTGGTGGGTCTGCGAACTTTCTCGACCGCACAAAAGTTGCACAGGGTAGCAACACGCTATACTCCAAAGGAAGGATTTGACGCACTATGTTTACTGGACACGGCGCTCAAGCGGCGAGTGCCAGCAGATACGTGCGACTCCGCATGATTTACAGCAATGCGGCAATAATTGCTTAACAATAACTAGCCGACGCTACGAGAACCTTATGGCGTCCTGTCGATTGCGCTGGTGTCCTTGTACTATGGTTGACGAAAGTATGGTTCGCTTCAAGGCAGCCGTCCAGGATCAGCTAGCTGATTTTCTCGGATGCCGCTGGGTGACGCTGTACCCAACCGCAGCCGAGGCGTTGTATGAGTTGCAAAATTCGGCACTAAGTCCTCCGTATTCACACCAAATTGCAGCATTTTGCGATGAGCGTTCGCAACAATACTTTCTCCTAAACACAGTCATGGGTAGTTACCCTGTCGACAGGGTCCAACGTATCGGTCCCGGCTCGCACTCAGACCTTAATGCGGCGAATGAAAAGGGACCCGAACTTCTTTGGTGGGAATCAGTTCCTTATCCTGACATCTCTTACGAAGATGTCGAGAGTACCCTAGGTAACTATTCCGAAGCGTCGATAAGAGCAACCGATGTTACGCTGTCTCCGCTAGCTGCCCACTCCATCAGTACGGATTATTGTTTTATGTCTGACATGCGTGGAATCATTGGCCGCGCAGACTTTTCGTGCGCTGCTTTGATTGGAATTTCTCAACGCACTTGTGATTCCTTCTGCGGAGCGGCTGTATCGTGACATCACTGATAGCAATCGAAGATGCACTCCGAACTGCACGAGAACGCGAGAGAGTGCGTATTGATAATGTCGTGGAGATAGAAAATCATTTCCGTTCGTTGAATTTTGCAGGTACGGTTAGCCGACCAAACAGTGAGCGGGCTGCCTGGATGATTGCGATTCAGCCCTGGGCAAGTCCGCATCTGTCCAGACGCGACTCCGGGCTGATCAACCCAGTACTCGGTGAGGACACCTCGTCCCTGGTCCTGGTCGCAACGGAGATCGAGTCATCGGATGTGGCACGTTATATTTTGAGTGTTAGGCTCGAACCCTCCAGAGTGGTAATAGATGAGCTGGATAGGATTTTTGGCGTAAATAGTCGATAAATAGCTCGGCAACTCTCATATCTCGAAAGGAACATAATGAAGCAATGGGGGCCCAGCACCTCAGCAATTCATAGTGGCGTTGAAGTCGACGCATCAACGGGCGCAATTATTCAGCCGATTCATATGTCATCAGTCTATGTGCAGCCCGAACCCGGGGAATTTAAGTACGACTACGGCCGCTCGATGAATCCGGACTTCTATCCATTGGAGGCGGCTCTTGCAGCCCTAGAACATGCCGACCATGCCACAGTAGTTTCTTCCGGGGTCGGGGCGATGTCCTGCCTGCTCGGGCTGCTGGACGAGGGGGCGAGGATTGTCATGCCCACTGATGTATACGGTGGTACATATCGGTTGTTCCAGCGCATTTTTGCCCAAGTAGGAATTCGTATCGAGCAGATAGATATGACAGATCTAGATCTAGTCGATAAAGCCCTAAGAGGCGGCTCGCATACAACGATTCTATATGCTGAGAGTCCCACGAATCCCCTGTTGTTCGTCTACGATCTGCGCGAAATATCAATAATCGCTAAACGATACGGCGCTATATCAGTACTGGACAGCACATTTGCTTCCCCGATTTTCCAGAACGGAATTTCCCTCGGCTTTGATGTTGTATTGCATAGCTGCTCGAAGTATTTGGGCGGCCACTCCGACATCGTTGCGGGCTGTTTGATGACGAATAATCTCGAAATTAAGCAGAAACTCGACTTCACGCGCACTTCGATGGGTTTGCATTCGGATCCTTTTACGATGTTTCTGCTTAGGCGAAGCCTTAAGACACTGCCCCTAAGGATGGCCAGACATCAGTCGAATGCGATGATTCTCGCAGAATATCTTGAGGGACACAGAATGGTTCGGCGAGTCCTGTACCCGGGCCTTAAATCGCATCCGCAGCATCACATTGCTGTCCGACAGATGCACGGCTTCTCCGGAATGATGAGTGTCGAGTTTGACGTTGACACTTCCGCCGTTTCCAAATTGATAGCGGGATTTAGGCTCTTCACGCTGGCTGAAAGTCTGGGAGGAGTGGAGTCATTGGTTGAGCAGCCGGCGCTGATGACCCATATGAAAATTCCCGCCAATATTCGGAAAGCACATGGCTTGGCTGATGCACTTGTGAGATTTTCAGTCGGCATCGAGGACGCAGAAGACTTGGTAGATGACCTGGATCGAGCGCTGTCGGCCCTCTCACCCTCGAAAATTGATTAACCTGAGCCATGTGAATCGCCCCGGGGTGGGTCTGTTTCGTTAACGGTGTTTCCGGCGGTTTTGGTTAGTAGGTCTCGGCGGCCGGGAACCGGTCGCTGAAGGTGACAGCAAAAGCGTCCATGGTCGGCTTCCACCGCATGGCCCATCGCGCCCGTCCCGGTGCACGGCATCTCTCCACCAAACATCAAATTCAGCGATCAGGGCCGGAAACACCGTTGGCCGGCGCCGGCCCGTGCGCGCTGCTGGCGCCAGGGGAACGGCCAGCCGTCGCCAGCGCAGCCCCGGTGGGCGGGGTCGTCGTCGGCGGGCTGCCCTCCTCGCCGCTGGCGCACGTCGCTACCGGTCCGGGCGCGATCTCGGCGCTGGCCGCGGATTCGGCCGGCCACACGCTGGCCGTCGCGATCGGGAACCGGGTCAGCGTGTGGCCGCTGGGCCGGGCGCGTCCTACCGCCCGGAGCATCCCTGGCTACGACTCGGACAACCGGGCCGACGAGGACCTGCTGGACGCCGACCGCGACGCTTTCGCGCTGGCCGCCCTGATCTCCTCCAGCGAGCTGCGGCCGCCGGTGGCGATCGGCCTGTTCGGTGACTGGGGATCGGGCAAGACCTTCGTTCTGGACCGGATCGGCGCCGAGCTTGACCGGCTGACCGGGCCCGGCGGCCCCGAGGGCTACCTCAAGCACGTGCCCGTAATTCCCTTCAACGCCTGGCACTATGCGGAGACCAACCTGTGGGCCAGCCTGGTCGACCAGGTCATCAGGAAGATCGAGCCGGAGCAGCCGGCCCCGGCCGTGCCGGAAATCACCGAGGCGAACCGCTTGGCAGACCAGGCCGAAGACGAGCGCGAGCAGGCGGCCGAGAAGCTCGCCCAGGCCCGGTGCGACACCGAGGAGGCGAAGAAGCGGTTCATCCGCCAGCGTCACGCGGCGTGGGCGCTGGGCATCGGCGTACTCCTGCTCGCGGGGGCCGTAGTTCTCCTGGCCGCGCTGGGCGAATCCGCTCGGGTAGTGGCCGTCGCGAGCATTGCGGCCGCCGTGCTCGGCTCGCTCGCCGCGGCGGTGGCCCAGTTCACGCAGGTCCGCAGCGAGGCCACGGAGATCATCGACGCCGGACGGGCCGGGCTGGGCGTCCTCAACCGGGTCAGCGGCCGGGCCGCCGGGATGGCGGGCCAGGCAGCGGTGCTGAACGAGCGGAAACTGGCCGCTGAGCAGGAGGCGGCCGCGGCCAACGCGATCCAGCTCCGCGCTGTGGCCGACCAGGCCGAGGCCCGGGCGAAGGCCGACGTGGTCGGCACCGTTCTCGGACACCTCTCATCGGTCACCGAGTACCGCGAGCAGCTCAGCCTGGTCGCTCGCACCCGGGAGCGCTTCGACGAGCTGAACCGGGCCGTCACCGAGACGGCACCAGCGGACCGCAAGCGGTTCGTTATCGTCATCGGCGACCTGGACCGCTGCGCGCCAGAAAACGTGGTGCAGGTGCTCGAGGCCGTGCACCTGCTGTTCAACTACGAAATGTTTGTCGTGGTCCTAGCCGTCGACACCCGATGGCTGGCCCAGTCCCTGCAGATCCGCTATCGCCAGCTGCTGGGCGAGACTAACAGCGCGGGACCCTACGACTACCTGGAGAAGATCATCCAGATCCCGGTCCACCTGCTGCCGCTGGACGAGGCGCTGGTCCGCACTATGATCACCGGTCTGACCGGTGTCCCGCTCACACCGCCCGCCGAACCCGAGGACACGCCCGCGCCCGCTCCGCACGAAGCCGACAGCCCGGGCCCGGCCGCCGGGAGCCCGTCCGGCGCCGGGACGGCCGGCGCCCTCGCCGCCGGCCACGCCCGCACCAGCCGACCGTCGCTGCCTGCCCAGGTGCTGAAGATCACCCCCGACGAGGCCACCGCTATGTCGGCCGTCGCCCCACTCGTGAGTACCACCCCGTGCACGGTCAAGCGGTTCGTGAACACATACCGGCTCCTCAAGGCCCGAGCCGACGAGTTCGGCCGCCTTCAGGGCAACATCGGCGACTACGAGGTCGTCGCCTTCCTACTGGCCGTCGTCACTGGCTGCCCAGCGGTCTACCGACGCCTGCTGCCTGCCCTCATTTGCGCACCGGACAGCCAGGCTCTCCGGCCCGTCGTGGCCTCCCTGGCCTCGTCTGCCCCAGCGCCGCCCACCCCGGACCCGCCCTCGCCAGGCTCAGCCGCGCTGAACCCTCCCGTCCTGAACCTTCCCGTGGCCGACCCAGTCGCATCACTCCAGCCCGCGCTGACCCCGGCCGATGCGGCCGACCCCGCGCTCGCCGGTGTCCTCAGCTGGCTCGCTCGTTATCCCCGTTACGCCAACGCGCCCGCCCACCGGTACGCGACGTGGGCTGCCCGAGCCTGGCGCCGTCCTACATCCGCCGCTGGTGCGCGCACCGTATCCCAGTTGATGCCCGCGACCGGGTCCGGGCGAGATGCGATACCTGGCCCGGCACCTGACGATCGCCCGGCTCCCCCTCCCGGGCCACCGGGAGGGGCATGATACCGGCGCAACCATCACCTGCGCCTTCACCGCCATGGCCAGGACCTGACGGGGCTGCCCCGGGCATCCCCGGAGCTGTCGGCATGGCCTAGCGGGACTGGCGCTGACGGGCTGCCAGTGCCTCCTTCGGGCAGCCGTTAGTCCCCACCGGCCCTCAGAACCCCGAGGTTCAGCGCCCAAGCTCGTCGGATTGTTCCGAGGCAGCTGATAGCTCATCGGGATTGAGGCTGACCAGGAGCAGATCGGTCCTGGCGAAGTCGTCTCGGACGCACAGCAGCGACTCCCCTGCGACCGAAGCGACCCCGTAGGTGCAGCAGTCACCGAAGTTCAAGGCAGCCGGGTGCCTGCCCTTGCCGAACCGGGAATAGGCGTCGAGCGCCGCGCTGGCGTGACTGTCGTCGAAGGCCACGGTCTGGATGGAGTTCTCCTGCAGGAACCTTGCGAGTGCCGTCTTCCCCCGCGGCCCGAACCGCGCCGTCAGCACGATTCCCGTCTCCAGTCGGGTCGGGGCGCCGATCCGGGTCTCCGGCGAGGCGGCAAGCTGATGGACGATCCGCCCGTAGCCGGGTTCCTTGCCGATGACGGCAAGGATCGCGGAGGAGTCGATGATCATGCGCCGTGCTCGCCGAATCCGAGGATCTCCTCGCGTTCCGCTTTGGACACCGGCTTTCCGAGCTGGTCCGGCGGCACCAGCGGCCAGATCTCCTCCTCGAGGAACCGGGTGAGATGTTCCTCGCGCTGCTGGACGGACAGACGGGACTGCGCCCGCAGAACCTGGCGCAGGGCGTACCGGACGGCTCCGGTCTTCGTCGTTCCCGTCAATGCGGCGACTTCGGCCGCCAGGCGTTCGGTCTCCGGATCCTTGATGTTCAGCGCCATGGATGCATGGTACCAGATAAGGTTGAAAGGTACCAAATGCCAACGGCCGGGGCCGAAGTCGCGGGCGTGGATTTGCCGAGTGCTCCGCGCGGGCCGCCCGCCGAACGGCTGTTCATCCACCGCAAGACCGTGCGGTACGGCCTGGAGCAGACACGGTCGCTCATCGGGCTCGACCTGTCCAGGCACTCCAACCGAGTCCTCGCCGACCTGGCCCTGCGACTGCTCGAGGTCACCACGTTCGCCGGCTAACCGAGGCCCGGAGGGGTGCCGACCGCAGCACGCCTCGCCGTTCTGGATCCTGACCTTTAGTACCGAAGGGGCTGGCTGTCTCGCCCGGTTCGGCTCGCTAGCCCGGCCGGCTGATCGCGGATGTGCAGCCATCCGCCGACTTCGAATAGCACCAGGACAATACAGGCTGGGCGATCTTGCTTACCTTTCCGGGGCTCGCGGTGATGTGCTGCTGAAGCTTTTTCAACGCCGGGCAGCAGTACGAAACCACGTTCTCCCAGGCACCGTCCCGAGCGGAGTTCCTTTCACCCCGGCAGGTTTCCTGACGGGAGTGAGGATGCCGTGGCCTGCGCCTTCGTAGCCGCCATCGGTCAGGCTTTCGACGGTGTCGCGTTCGCCTTGGCGGCGTTGCGTGCGTCGGCGAGTTCGGTGGCGGCGAAGATCGTGACGGACAGTCCGATCAAGATCGCGCCGAGAACCCGGGCGGCGGTGAGTGAGTCGCCGAGCCAGAGGACGGCGCTGGCCAGCCCGAAGACGGGGATCAGGTTCACGATGATGCTCGCCGGGGCGGCTCGCACTCGGGTGATGGCGTAGTTGTAGAGCAGGAAGCTTGCGGCGTAGCCGATGATTCCCGCGAAGATTGCGGCGAACCAGAACCTCGCGGCCACGTGGCTGGGTGCGGTTTCGACGTGCCTCGCCCACACGAAGGCAACGGCGGGAAGGATGAGGATCGTCGCGGTGGTGAACTGGCAGGCAGTCACCGTGAGCGGGTCGGACTCGTCCCCCATGCCCCGGGCGACGATGGTGTAGGCGGCAGCGCTGAGCACTCCGGCCAGAACGAGCAGGTCGCCGAGTCCGGCGCCCGCGAACGATCCCGTCCCCTCGAGGGTCGCGACGCCGGCCAGGGCCAGCGCCGCGGTGATGCGGCCGGTGATGCGTTCGCGCAGGAAGACGGCCGCGAGCAAGACGATGAAGACTGATTCCAGGCCGGACAGCAGCGCGCCGTTGGCGGCGCTGGTCCGGGCCAGGCCGAGCAGGTCGCCGGCGTAGGCGAGCGCCGGCTCGAACAGGCCAAGTAGCACCGCCCGCCGCCACGGCAGCGGCGGGCATGGGCCGCGCAGGATCACGATCGTCCAGAGCACGGCGGTTCCCGCGATCAGCGAGATGGCCAGCAGCGTGATCGGGCCGAAGCCGCGCAGGGCGTACTTGGTCACGCTGACCGCTGTGCCCCAGAACAGCGATGCGGTGATCAGCGCGGCGAGCGGCAGCCTGGTGATCATCGTCGCCCTGCTCGGCTAGTGGACGAGGACATTTCTGAACTGCCACGGATCGTCGGGGTC
>Ga0302325_10011954_pt1 | contig 18674 bp, 18 predicted proteins | sample Palsa_T0_2_FD_201948 | JGI IMG/M metagenome (GOLD analysis project Ga0302325, IMG submission 201948) | Peat permafrost microbial communities from Stordalen Mire near Abisko, Sweden - Palsa_T0_2 | ecosystem: Environmental > Terrestrial > Soil > Palsa > Peat permafrost | place: Sweden: Abisko...
GCGGGCCCGGCGGGAACCTCGGCCTCCGTTGCCTCGGTCTCTCCCAGCGAGTCCTTATTCGGCCCGGTCAGTTCGCGTGCCCTGGCTATGGTCAGCGGCCCGTCCGGATGATCATCGGCAACTATGTACACCTCTGCCGTGGCGCGCGGGGAGGTGAAGTCAGGCCAGAAGAAAACAGCGGCGGCCGTCGGAAGTCCTCTTCCCTTGAGGCTCTTCAGCGTGTCGGCATATCTCGTCAGATTGGCGGCGAGCCGCTGCACGCGCTTGCGCTTGGCGCCCGGCCCAAGTAGATCGGCCGCCGTGCGCTCAGACCAGGGCCCCGGATCCTCGGCCTGGAACACTTCGGCATCCAAGCGGACCGTCAGGTTAGCCGGCAGGTAGACGACGGGCTTCCACGGCAGTTCGGGCATCAGTCCCACCTCAGGATGCGCAAATCGCATCAAAGAGCTTAGCCAGCGATCCGGCCGAGGTCCGACAGTGCTCGGCGGGCATCTTCGAGGCCTTTCTCGTTCTCGCTGATCACGTGATGATCCTGGCAGCCTTAAGCAAAGTGCAGGCGGCGGACCTCCGCAGCGACGGACGCGACGTCGACCGGCACGGTGGTGTCCACGGTGATCAGCGAGCCGACGCCGACCGGCCGGTCGTACTTGTCCATCTTGGCCAGCGTCGTCGTCGTCAGCCAGTGGACCTCGTGCCTCGTCCGGGAGTTGTAACGGGCGACCGCGACCTCGGCCGGGCACACGCAGTGCACCTCGACGACACGGTCGCTGAGGGCGCGCAGCCTGTCCCGCTCGAACTCGCTATGCGGGTGGAAGTTAGCCTCGATCACCATGTCGCCCGCGCAGGCCGCGAGCGCAAACAGCAGCGCGAACGACGCGCCACCGAGCCGCAGCGACCATGCCTCGTCGATCTCGCCGTCGCCCGGCTCGTACAGGGCGTCGTGCAGTGTCTCCTTGATCAGGTCCTTCGTCACCAGCGAATACCCGAGCTCCGCCGCCAGCGGCGCGGCAAGGCTGCTCTTCCCCGCGCCCAGCCTCCCCGACACGTACGCGATTCTGCTCACCAGACGCATCCTGCCACAAGCGAGCGCCCGATAATGCTGTACCCGAATGGCTTCGGGAGCTGACTGTTTACTACGCTCAGTGCATGGAAGTGTTGCGCCGACTCGCGCACAGCTGGATTGTGCACCCGCTCGATCTCGACATCGGCGAGGTCGCTGATGGTTATCACCTGATGGCCCGGAGCATCTCTCTATTAAACTGAGCCCATATGTCTTGAGATCGATTCCCGTTGTGCAAAACGGTTTGAGCATTAAGGATACCTCTTGTCACAGCGCGGCACGCATGGTAAGTCGATCGAAACCTGGCCCGCTGATGGGTCCTCGAGCCCCCGTATGCTGTCGCGATAGGAGCGTAGACACGTAGAGAAATTAGTATATGCATCAAATCTTCGATCATGACTAAGGCGATCCTTCAACCGCTCCTCGTCTTCAGCGCTGCTTACGGGCATCCCTCATCTGCTGGTGGTTCAACGCAAGGTCATCATCGTGAAAACCTGGTCGCCGCCGGGCTCGTTGACGGCGATCCGGCTTAGGGCGCCCGGTCGGGTGCCGAGCGGTTGGCTATGTCGGTATCACCGTCGGTATCCCGGTCGGAAGGGTTGGAAGGATTATCGTCGGCGGCGCCGTGGTCGGCGCAGCGGACGTCGGCGGAGCGGTGGTCGGCGCGGCGGAGGTGGGCGGCGCCGTGGTCGGCGCAGCGGACGTCGGGGGAGCGGTGGTCGGCGCGGCGGACGTGGGCGGCGCCGTGGTCGGCGCCGCGGTCGTGGCGTGGGCAGTCGGCGCCCCGGTCGTGTGGCCCGGGTTCGGCGGTGATCCGGCGGAACTGCGGCCGGAGGTCGGCGACGTTCCCTGCGCGGGCGGGTTCGGCACGGTCGAGATCGGGGCGATGCACGACACCGTGTATTTCGCCGGCTTCGAAGCCGCGGCGACGGGCTTAGTCACGACGAGCACCACCTCCCCGGACGCGGGCAGCGTCGGCGGCGTGATCTTCAGCGCCGCCAGGGTCCTCGTGCCAGCGCGCTTGAAGGTCACCGTGCGCGCAGCGGAACGCTGCCCGTCGGCCAGCGCCCAGTAATACCTGACCGACTCCGCCTTCTTGGCCTTGATCGAGCCGTCGGCGGTCAGGATCGGCGGGGCGTCCGCGCACGAGGACACCGTCTGCGCCTTCGGCTGCACCGACGCCGACAGAGCGAGGCCGCTGCTGGCCGTGGTGCACAGAAGCTGGTAGGTGGCCTTGTTGGAGGTCTTCGGGATGGCGCTGAGCACCTTGATCTCGGCCCACCCCGTGCCCGCCTTGCTGGCTACGACGGTCCCGCCGCTTACCTGCGCGTTCCCGGGCGCGGTGAACTTCAGCGTCTCCACCGGACCTTGCTTCCCCGTTGAGTACAGCCACCGGTAGGACAGAATCCCCGGTTGAGTGGCGGTGACCGTGCCGCTGTCGGTGAACGTGGTCGAGGTGGCGCACGTGGATGCGGCCACCGGGGGCGTCACGACGACCTGAGCCCCCGTGGCCGCGGCGGACAAGGCAGACAGACTGGCGACCTGGGCCTTGCCGGACCCGGACATCACCGATAGCGCGGCCGCGCCCAGCACAACGAGCGCGACCGCCGCGGCGGTTCCGATCAATGCGAAGGACACCAGCCTGCGCCGGGCCTGCCGGGTCGCGGTCGCCGACTTGCCCGTCTTGCCCGCTGCCAGCAACGGCAGCAGCGCGGCAGAGCGCTCCCCGAGCTGCCTGCGGCCGTGGTCCTCCCAGTTCGGCCCGTAGGCGTCGGCCGCCGCCGCCTCAAGATCGTGGACGACTGACCGCGCGCTCTGCGGCCGCTCCGCGGGGTCCTTGGCCATACCGGAGGCGATGAGGCCCTGGAGCGCCTGGTCGACCCGGTCAAGCGGCACTGACGCTGACTTGTGCTGCCGGCGCACCTTCCTGACCCCTCCGGAAAACGGCGGCTTGCCGGTCAGGCTCTCCCACAACGTCACCGTCGCGGCATAGATGTCGCTCGTCGGAGCGCTCGACGCGCCGTCCCACAGTTCGGGCGCCATGTACGGAGGCGTTCCCCTGGCGGGGATCCGCTTGCTGGGCTTCACCGCGATGTCGAAGTCGGTCAGCGTGCACCAGCCCTTGGCATCGATCAGCACGTTGTCCGGCTTCAGGTCACGATGGGTAACCGGAAGCGAATGCGCCGCCGCCAGCCCGAGCAGTGAGTCCTTCAGCACCACGAGCGCGGCCTCGGCTCCGAGCCGTCCCCGCCGAGTGATCATCTCGCGGAGCGAGACCCCCTCAACCAGCGCCATCACGACGGCGGCGCCCCGGCCGGGCTCCTCCACGAAGTCGAATATCCGCGCTACATGCGTGGAGTCAAGGGACATCAGCTGTTCGGCGTCGGAGCGGAGTTTTCTGAGAAACTTGGGGTCGCCGAGGAGCAGGCTCTCGTCGAAGTACTTGATCGCCACCCGCTGGCCGGTCGTATTGCTGAGCGCCGCTACGACACGGCCGGATACCCCGCGGCCCAGCGGCCGTTCCTCGACGTAGCCGGGAACCGTCCACTCATCCAGGTCCGGCCACTCGAGGTTCGGCGTTGTCCGCTCACTCATGGGAGAACTCCTTGCTGGGCCGGATACCGTGTGCGGTGCTGCTAGATGCCGAACTCCCGTCGGGCTCAGTCACTGTCGGCCGGAACGCAGCGAGCGTGCGATCCGCGCCGACGGTGGGACTGTTCATGCAACAACTGTGGTTGATTGTAGGGGATTGTCGGTAATCGCCCCCTGTTGTTGTCACTCGTATGACGCCGACTAAGGCACATTGGTTGTCCGGCCACGGCCGAACCGCAGGCATGATGGTGCATTCGGTGCCGGTCCCGGGGATGCACAGGCAGATCAAACCAATTTTTTCGAACGGACCGTGCGTGACTCGATCCGGATTGATTCCCCAGCGGCCGAAGGCGATCACGATTTCCCTGCCGTTGGCGTAGCTGACCACGGGGCGCAGGAGCAGGTCGCCCGCGCGACGGGCGCGCGCGGTCATCACGGCGACGAGCAGCCGGGAGAATTAAGCCGTGTACTACTGCCAAGCGTGTGACGATCCCCATCTCTTGGAGCCCGACGACGGGGTCGCCCGGTGTCCGGCCTGCGGCACCGCCGGTCCCGACGCGGTCCTTCGCCCGCTCTTCGTGGTCACAGGCGCGTCCGGGTCGGGCAAGACGACGATCTTCCCCGAGTTGCTCAGCGTGATGTCCGGATGGTGCGCCGTCTTCGATGCGGACTGGCTGATCGACCCGCTCGGCCGGGCCGCGAAGGACGGTCAGATCGACTGGACGGCGTTCACCGATACGTGGCTGCACGTCGCCCACGGCGTCGCCCAGAACGGGCTGCCGACCCTGCTGCTCGCACCCTTCATCCCCGAGAACCTCGACCACCTGCCCGGCCGAGCCTGGATCGGGGAGGTGCACTATCTGGTGCTCGACTGCCCGGACGAGGAACGTCGGCGGCGCATGGAGGCCAGGCCCCGCTGGCGCGCCCGGGACATCGACGCGCAGACCGAGTTCGGCCGTTGGCTGCGGAAGAATCTCTCGCCGGTTGTCGACACGACCACGCAATCGCCGTCCGAGGCCGCGCAAACGGTGGCTGCCTGGGTTCGGGATCGGATGGCCGTTTAGCGGTCCGGACAGAGTGCCAGGGAGCGCCCTACAGCCTGCTCTCGTGCCGCCAGTCCTTACCGAGTTCGTTGTCGTGGAGCCTGCGGAGCGCGTGGGCGTAGTGGTCGAGCCGATCGGCGGCGCGCTTCATCTCGTCGAAGTCCTGGCCGTGGTCGCGGGCGGGGGTCTTCTCTTCCGCCCGCTTACGCACGATATGCAGCTCTTCCTGGCTCAGTTCCGCGACCATGGCCAGCGTCTCCTCAAGGTTCATGCGCTCAGCCTAATATTCGGGCCTGGTAACGACGCGGGCTGGGACCCGCTTCAACGTCGCCGACCGTTAGGACTGCGTGACGGTCAGCCGCCGGCGGAGCAGGCGTGCGCCCGCCGCAGCAGGTACCGCTTCTCAGGGGCGCTGGCGGTCCGGCGGGCGGCCTCCTCGAAGGCGGCCCGAGCCGTGGCAAGCGACCCGTCCATCTCCAGCAGATGCCCGCGCATGGCGAACAGGCGGTGATGCCGCGCCACCCGCGAGTCCCCGTCCAGCGAGGCGAGCAGGTCGAGCCCCACATCCGGCCCGCGCACCATCGCGACCGCCAGCGCGCGGTTCACGCTCGCCATCGGGTTCGGCGCAACCCGATCGAGAAGCTCATACAGGGCGAGCACGTCGGTCCAGTCGGTCTCCGCGGCGCTCGGCGCCTCGGAGTGCACGGCGGCGATCGCCGCCTGCAGCTGGTAGGCCCCCACCGGTCCAGCGGCGAGGGCCGCCGAGACCAAACCGACGCCCTCCGCGATCAGCGCACGGTCCCACAACAACCGGTCCTGGTCGGCCAGCGAGACCAGTTCGCCGGACGCGTCGACGCGGGCGGCCCGGCGCGCCTCGGTCAGCAGCATCAGCGCGAGCAGTCCCGCGACCTCGCCGTCGGCGGGGCGAACCCGGTGCAGCGATCGCGTGAGCCGGATCGCCTCCGCCGTCAGGTCGGTGCGGTTGATCTGGGCACCCGAGGAGGTCGTGTACCCCTCGTTGAAGATCAGGTAGAGCACGTGCAGGACCGCCCGCAGCCGTCCGTCGATCTCGTCCGGCGGCGGCATCGAGAAGGTCGCCCCGGCCTCCCGGATGCGCTGCTTGGCCCGGCTCACCCGCTGCGCCATCGTCGCCTCGGGGACGAAGAACGCGCGGGCGATCTCGGCCGTGGTGAGGCCGCCGACCGCCTTCAGCGTCAGGGCGATCTGCGACGGCGACGTCAGCGCCGGGTGGCAGCACAGCAGCAGCAGGGTAAGGGTGTCGTCCCGATCGGGGTCGCGCTCGTCGCCGGGGAGCCGGCTCAGCTCGGCGGGCGGCGAGCCGAACACCAGCCGGTCCTCGCGCCGCCGCCGCGAGCTCTCGTTTCGCACCTCGTCGATCAGCCGCCGGGTGGCGACGGTGATGAGCCACGCCCGCGGGTTGCCCGGGATACCGGACGTCGGCCAGTCCGCCACGGCGGCGATGAGCGCCTCCTGGACGGCGTCCTCGCACAGGTCAAGCGCCTGGTGGCGGCGGAGCAGCGCCCCGAGGACCTGCGGCGCCAGCTCGCGCAGCAGGTCCTCGACGTCCGTCAGGGAACTCAGGCCGTCCCGCCCGACTCGTGCAGGATCGGCCACACCTCGATCGCGTTCGTGGCCGCGAAGGGGTGCTCGGCCACGATCTCAAGCGCCCGCTTCTCGCTCTCGGCGTCGAGGATCCAGAAGCTCGACACGAACTCCTTCGCCTCGAGGTAAGGGCCGTCGGTCACCGCCGGGATGCCGTCGCGCACCCGGACCGTCTTGGCCATCACCTCGTCCGCCAGCCCGAACGCGCCAAGCAGCTCGCCGGACTCGGTGTGGCGGCGGTTGTAGGCGTCCACCTCGCCGATCGCCTTCGCCGCGACCTCGGGCGGGAACGACTCCCACATCTCCTTGTTGCCGTAGATGATCGCCATGTACTTCACGGGCCTTCTCCTTTGCCTCTCCGCCTGCGGCACCGCCCGGCTGGGCGTTCCACCCCGTAGTCGAAGCAGCCCGGCCGATCCTCGACATCCGGCGGCCGGCCAGCCGCCGATCCGACCGACGCGGCGGGATTTACGGGCGCGGTGCCAGCATGAGCGTGGTGGCCTGGGCCGCGGGCGCCACCATCGGGTCGACGTAGCTGGCGTCGAAGCGGCGGTACTTGGCCCGGTAGGCGTCGTCGATCGGCCCGTCGAGGCCGCGGTCGACGTCGACGAAGGTGACGTCCTTGTCGATCCCGCCCGCCTGCACGTGTCCCTGGTGGGTGGCCTGCGTGCCCCGGTACCAGCCGGCCACGGCGCCCTTGACCGAGCGGACGTAGAGCTCGTTGTCCTTCCGCACCACCCAGATGGTGACCGGGTTACGCAGCGTGCCGTCCGGTCGCAGCGCGGCGATCCGCAACTCGTCCGCGTCGCCGATCGCGTCGAGCTCCTCGTTTGTCCACGTCGTCATCGTGTGTCCCCCTTTGTGATCACCGGTTAAGGATTTCAAATCTTTTCTTCCGAACGGACCGTGGTTTCACCCCGGGGTTCCGAGCCGGCCGCGCGGCCGCCCCGCAGCGTCCCGGTCGCCGTCACCCGGCCATGCTGGTCCCGGACCCTGGTGGTGATCGCGTCCGGTTCGGCGCTGGCGCTGGCCACCAGGCCCTGGAAGTCGAACAGCGGCGATATCAGCTTGTACTCGAAGGACAGCTCCGCGTCGTCCGGGCGGTCGCCCTCCGCCTCGCAGGCGGCCTCGGTCATGGCCAGCGCCTGCAGCGGGCCGTGGGTGAGGAGCCCCGGGTAGCCCTCCACGTCGCGGGCGTAGTCGCGGTCGTAGTGAATGCGGTGCGCGTTGTAGGTCAGCGCCGAGAAACGGAACAGCAGGGTCGGGGAGACCTCGATCGCCCGCTCGCCCGCGGCGGCCGGGATCTCCGGGCCCTCCCAGACGGCGGGCTGGCCGGCCGGGGAGACCGCCGCGCGGTAGACGATGTCCTGGAGTTCGTCGATGACGGCCCGGCCGCGCTGCCAGACCTGGTGGTGGACCACGGAGAAGGTCAGCGGGCCGGACCGGCCCTGCTTGTCCTCGACCGACTGCACCCGGCTGCGCCTGGTGGCCGGCTCGCCGCAGCGGAGCGGGCCGAGGGCGCGGACCCGGCCGCCCGCCCACATCCGCCGGCGGCCTGGTTCAGGCGGCGCCGGGATCGTCCCCCGCACCGGGTGGCCGTCCGGGCCGAGGTCGGCCTGGGCGGGCCGTTCGAGCAGGTACACCCAGTGCCACAGCAGGGGGAGGCCGGCTCCGCCGTCGAGGTCGGGCACGGGCACGTCAAGCAGCGCGCCAAGCGCCTGGGCGGGGCCGGGCAGCAGCGTCTCGGTCCGCTCGATGACCTCGCTCATGCCGGCTGGCCCGCCCTCCGCGTGGCCGCGAACTTCGCGCAGATCGCCTCGGTGGGTGCCATCGGCCCCAGCATAACGGGCAGCTGATCGCCATCCCGAGCCAGCGGGATCAGGGGCGCCGTCGCAAACGGCTGGCCCCCCCTCCCGCTGAGGGCGGGCCAGCCGCCAGGCCCCGATTACGGTTGACGTCGAGCGCGGTGCGGCTCGGCTCAGACCAGGACGAACTCGTCGCTCTGCTTGACCGAGACCACCTGGCCGCTCGCGTTCACCAGCGACACCGTGTACTGGTAGACGTGATCGTCGCCGCCGAAGGGCTTGGTCGCGTTCACGGTCTCGGAGTTCTCGAACGCGTAGTACAGCGGAGCCGCGCCGACCGGCTTCCACCCCGTGCCACCGAACGTGTTGGCCTTAGCGAAGGCCGCCGTGGTGGGGATCATGCCGGTCGGCGCGGGCTTCCAGGCGGTCAGGTCGGCGCAGCTCACGGTGAGGGTGTAGGCCCCGGTGTAGAGCGCGTTGCCGGCCACCATCTCGAGCGTGACGTCGAACGCGTCACCGGCGGTCGGCGCGTTCGGCGCGTCGTCCTGGACGCGCGGGGACGCCTTGTGGCTTACGTAGATGGCGGTGATCTCGGCGTCGTTGAAGTTAGGCATTGATGCCCCCTTGGTCGTGATGTTTCGTCTTCTTCGTCGGATGAATGCCAACGTTGGTTAAGAGGGTCGCGATCGCCGCTGGATACCGGTCAGCCGGCGCCAAAACAGACGAACGGCGTAAGCGGCGCGTCGACGGCCAGGTCGGCTGAACTCGCGTCGGCCGCGGCCGGGCCGACGGCGGCGAGGGCGAGTGCCTCGGCCGGGCGGGAGCCCGCGGACAGCGCGCGGTGGTAGGCGGTCATCAGGGCGAGCGCGGTCTCGTCGTCGACCCGGCTCACGCTCGAGATCACCGTGGCCGTCCCCAGGTGCAGCAGCGCCGCGGTGAAGCCGAGGATCTCGTCACCCGGCCGGACCACCATGCGGCCGACGTCGCAGGCGGACAGCACCACGTGCCTGGGCGCCTGCGACAGGCGCTGGACGTCGTAGGCCATCAGCGGCCCGTCGGCCAGGTCGAGGCGGGAGAACAGGACGTTCTCCCGGTCGTGGTAGCCGTGCGCGGCCAGGTGCGCGAGCGGCGCGCCGTCGAGCGCGCGCAGCGTGGCGTCGACCGTCGCGGCGGCGGCGACCAGCGGGTGGCAATCGGGGTAGCCGGCCGCGATCTGGCTGACCTCGGGCAGCGCGTGCTGCAGGTCGGGCCCGGCGACCAGCACCGGGGCGGCGGCGCGGTCCGGTTCGCTGGCGGCGGCGTCGGCCGCGCGCCACGCGGCGAGCCACGACGAGGCGGACGGGCAGACCGTCACCGGGCGCCCGCGCAGTCCCGGCAACATCCCCCAGGGGACGCTGGCGAGCGCCCCGGCCGGGACGATGACAACGCCCGCGCGGCCGAGCGCGGGCAGCAGGGGCGCCACCACCTCCGCCTCGAGCACCAGCGTCTGGCGGCGCAGCGACTCTCTGATGACCGCCTCAAGCCGGGGTGGCAGCCGCCGCCCCGCCAGCACGTCAAGATCGGCCGTCAGCCGCAGCGCCGCCTCCGCCGCCAGACCGAACTCGCCCAGCCTTATCAAGCGCACGCCTGCGGCCCCGATCGTGACCGCGACCATCCGTCCGTCGTGCACGGCGATGCTGGCGAGCGCCTGACCGCTGCGCGCCAGCGCGGCCGCGACCGCGCTCGGGGCGGCCAGCGCCATCACCTCGCCGAGCCCGTCCGCGCGCCAGCTGCGCTGCCTGACCTGACGCTGGAGTTCGGCCCGCCGGGCCAGGCGGGCCGGGTCGGTGCGGTCGCCGCTGAGCTCGGCCGCCCGGATCAGGAAGCCGAGCTGGCGCAGCTCGGCCAGCACCTCGGCCGCCTCCGGATCGGCCGGCGGGCGCACCGGGTGGATGCGGAAGGACTGGGCCCGCGACCGTTCCAGCCAGGAGAACACGTGCCTGGCCGAGCCGCCGCGCAGGGCCAACCGGAGGCCGAAGCCGGCCAGCTCGGCGCCGAGCGCCGCCGTCCCGGTCTGCAGGTCGAGGCTGCCGAGCTGACCGCGGCGAGCGTGCAGGGTGGCCAGCCCGGCCCGCAACTCGGCCAGCGCCGCCCCGGTCCGGCCGTCGCCCGCCGCCAGCTCGGCTCGCGCCAGCCGTCGCAGCAGCAGGACCTCGAGCGGCATGCCGCGCCCGGCCGCGGCCGCCAGGCAGCGCTCCGCGTCGTCGCGGCGGCGGGCGGCGGCAAACGCGCGGGCCGCGAGCAGCTCGGCCTGCGCGGCGTCCCTGGGAAGCCCGTGCGCGCGCAGCCGGCCGGCCAGCTCCGCCGCCTCGGTGCCGATCCGCCCGTGCGGCCGCCGGGAGGGCCGCCCGGCGCCGGCGCCGCCATCGAACCCGGGGCCGGCCGCGTCGAAGGCGGCCCGCAGCCGGGTGAGTTCGGCCAGCGCCGCCCACGCGTGGTTGCCCCGGGCGTGGAACCGCCGCAGCGCGAGCCCCGCCCAGCGCCGCGCGCCGGTCAGGTCGCCCGCCATCTGCGCGGCCTGCGCCCGGGCGAGCTCGGCCTCGGCCAGATGCTGGTCGCGCCGCTGCCGCCGGAACGCGGCGATGGCGGTGTCGAGCGCCGCCGCCGCGTCGTCGGCCAGGCCCGCCGCCAGCAGCGCGCGGGCCCGGTCGGTCTCCAGGCTGGGGAGCACGCCCGGCGCGGTCAGCCGGTAGGTACTGGCGGCGATGTCGAACTGCCGCAGGGCGGCCGGGATGTCGCCGCCGAGCAGGTCGCAGCAGCCGAGGTTCTGGGCGGCCTTGGCCGCGGTCAGCGACAGACCGGCCGTCTCGGCGATGACCACCAGGCGGCGCAGGTCGTTCCTCGCCCGCCGGACGTCCCCGGTGTTCAGGTGCAGCACGCTGCGGTTGAGCAGCACCCGCGCGAGCAGTTCGGGATCGTGACCGACGAGCGGCTCGGCCGCGGCCAGCTGGCTCAGCGCGTCCGCCCAGCGTCCCATGCGCATCAGCATCAGGCCGCGCTGCGACAGCACGACGCCCTGGTCGGCCGGGTCAGCTGCTTGCTCCGCCCGGGCGAGCAGCGCGAGACCATAGTCGGCCCGCCCTAGCTCGGACTCCAGGTGCGCCAGCGTGATGACGAGCCGGGCGATGAGGGCCCGCTGCGGCCCAGGCACGCCGTCCTCATCTTCCCGCCAGCCGAGCGCGGCCAGCCCGGCCCGCACCAGGCGGGCGCCGTCGGCGGGCCGCCCCGCGTGCCCCGCCCGCAGCCCCCTGCGGTGGGCCTGCCTGCCGCGGCGCTCGGCCTGACTCACCCGCCCGATTAGAGCATGAGTGCGGGGGTAACAACAGTCTTCATCCCGAACGGTCCCGGCTGACTCTCCCCGGTCGATTGCTCCGGTCGGCGGACGACGATACGGGCGGTGCCCCTGGGCACGCTGAGGAAGGCGAACCGGCCGTCGGCGTCGGCGTCGGTCGTGATCGGCCCGTCGGCCATCGTCACCTCCACCCGGCAGGGACGCGGGGGCGCCAGCCAGCCGTCCACCCGGACGGTGCCGTCGGCGTTGGGGTCGATCCTGATCATGATCGTCAGGCTGCTGCTGTCGAACGTGATCGTGCGGCTCTCCTCGGGCGCGCCGCGCGCCAGCGCGGCCTCGTGGACGGTCAGCCGCGCCAGCTCGCTGTCCAGGTCGCCGTTCAGGCCCGCCAGCGCGACCGACAGCCTGATCCGGTCGACCAGGCCGGCCGGCACCGGATCGGCCGACTCGAACATGGACCTGGTCATGGTGAGGAGACGTTCGTCGTCCGGCTGCCCGCCGCTGCTCCCGAGTGTCCCAGCGCTCAATTCCAGCCTTCCTTCCGACCCTGCTCGCCCTGCAGGGCGAGACGCAACTTGTCCAGGCAGCGCAGCCGCGTTGGGCCAACGCTGCCCCGGCGCATCTGGAGCCGCTCGGCCACGAGGTCGTAGTCCGGTCGCCGCACGAACGCGACGATTCGGAGCAGCTCCTGGCAGCGGGTATCCAGCGTGCGCAACGCGGCCCACAGCGCCCGCTGCTCCTCCGCCGCCAGCACTCGCTCCTCGGAGTCCGCCCTCGGGTCGGGGATCTCCACCAGGAACTCGTGATCGGCGGGCTGGGTCTTGCGGCCGGCCGCCGCCACCCGCCAGGCCTCCCGGCGGGTGGCGGTGACCAGCCAGCCGGTCAGCGCCTCGGGCGAGCGGATGGTGTCCAGGTGCGACAGCAGGCTCACCCAGACGGTCTGCACCACATCCTCGGCGTCCTGCTGGCCGAGGCCGGCCGCCCGCGCCACCTGCCAGAGCATCGGGGTGTGGACGGGGACGAGCTCGTCCACGGCCAGCGCGGCGCCGCGGACCCGGGCGCTCGTGGCGTCGGCGCTGGCGGTCGCCAGCTGATCATCCATCAGTCAGTCCCCCTGCCAACCGATATCGTTGAGCGCGCCGCTGGCGCGCTGCCACGTCGCGGTCTCGGACAGGTGCGTGAGCGACCGCCACGGCTCGTTCGGCGGCCGCCTCGACCAGGCCTCGAGCATCGCCTTGAGGAACCGCGCGGCCAGCGCGGGAGCGGAGAACGACGAGCCGGCCCACTGGGCGAGGCCACCGCGGAAATCGTCCGGGTTAAGCGTCTCCCTCATCCACGAGCCGTCCGGCTGCTGCTCGGTCGGAGTCAGCGATCCCTTCACGTCGTCGGGGAACGTGCTGATCACGGCCGCGCCCGAGGCCCAGGCGGTGACCCACCGGCCGTCGTCGCTGAACATCGCGCGGGTTCCCTGCGGGTTCAGCGCGCCCACGCTGAGCACCGGCAGCCGACCGGACCGCGGCCTGGTCGTGAACGCCGCCGGGTAGTACCGGCGGCCGCTCGAGTTGTTGCCGGCCGCGGCGACCACCAGCACCCCTCGGTCGAGGAGCTTCTCGATTACCTTCCAGAGCGCCGAGCTGTAGGCGACGTCCGACGAGGACTCGTTGTAGTAGCCGAACGAGAGCGAGATCGCGTCGACCATCAGGTCGGGCCGCGGGTCGTGCTTGTCCTGCGCCCGCCTCACCCGCGCGGCGAGCAGCTTGAGCGCCTCGATCAGGTCGCCCTCGTTCACAACATCGTCGCTGTGCATGATCCGGATGCTGAGCACCCGGGCGTTCGGCACCACCTGCCGGAAGATCCCGGCGATGAACGTCCCGTGCCCGATCGCCACCGCAAGGGTGCCGACCAGCCCGTTGTCGGTCACCGGGGTGTCCCACGGATGCTTGATCCGGCCGCGGCCGTGATCGCCCGCGGCGCCGGCGGCCGCGCCGAGCGCGTCAACCGTGTTCTGGATGCGCCAGGGCACCCGGACGGAGCCGTGGGTGCCGTACGGCCCCCCGGCCGTGCCTTTGACGCCCAGCCAGGGGTGCGCCCGGATCCCGGTGTCGAGGACCGCGACGACCGGCCGACGCCCGTATGTGTCCTCGCAGGCGGCCCGGCCCAGCCGTGTCGGGGCGTCCGAGAAGAGCGTCACCGGCATCCGCGAGTCCCCGCCGCCGGACAGGTAGCCGGCCGCGTCCGGGTTGCCCTCGATCTCGGGGTTGCCCTCGATCTCCGGGCTGCCGGTGATGAGCATCGCGCCGACGAGCAGGTGCTCCAGGCTGATCCGCCCGACGTCGTCGGAAATCCGGGCGAGGTCGTCATCACGAATGTCGTCATCGTGCCGCCCGCCCTTGTCCCCGCCGTTCTTGCCGCCGCTGGGCGGTAGGACCCCGGCCGCGTCGCGGAGCGTGGTCAGCGCCACCCAGGCGTCCACCACCACCGGCGCCCGTTCCCGGCTGCGGATGGGAACCAGTACCGCGACCGTCGGCAGGTCGGCCAGCTCCGGGTCGTCCTCAGGCTCCGGCTCGTCGTCCCGCTCGGGGTCATCGTCCTCCTCCGCGCTGTCGTCCGTCTTCCGGTCGTCGTCCGCCTTAGGCTCGTCGTCCGTCTTCCGGTCGTCGTCCGCCTTCGGGTCGTCCGCCTCTCGCGGGACCCGCACCGGCACCGGCACCAGGTGCATGCCCACCCGCTCGAGCACGCCGTTGAGCTCGCCGAGGTGATCCCGCAGCAACGTCGGCGGTACCAGCAGCGTCCGGGCGCGGTACACCGTCGACCGCGGCGCGGGCCAGCCGTCCGCGACCGGCGCCGAGGACGGGTGGAGGACCCGGGCGCCGTGCCGGTCGAGCAGCGCCTGCGGAAGGGTCCCGAGGCCGGAACCCTCGTGGTCGTGATCAGGAGCCCGGTTACCGGGCGGAACGAAGTAGAACTCCATGGGGCGCTCCCCGCCTAGCGGCCTTTTGCATGGTGTCTGCGCGGGACGCCCGACGTCCACGCCGCCGCTACGTGGTAAGAGAGCCGCGCGGGCCGCCAGATACGTCCCGTGCGCGTTAATTTTCCGGCTCGTCCTAGTATCACCCTGACCAGGCCGGATGGCCATGGTCGGTCACCGCCGAGGATCGATGTGCACCTTGACCCCGGGGGCCGGGTCGATCCGGCCCGCCAGCGCATCCGCCGCCCGGTCGAGGCCGACGACGACCTCCGCCACCGCGCCGGGCCGCACCCGGCCGTCCGCGTAGTGCTCGATGGCGCTGGCCAGGCCGGCCGACGCGCCGAGAATCCCGACCACCGTCAGGTCGTTGAGCACGATGTCGCGGCTGTCGACCGGGCTCGGCGCCGGGGCGACGCCGATGTAGACCACCCGCCCGGCCGGCTCGGCCAGCGCAAGCGCGGCCGAGGGAACCCGATGATCCCCGGTGCAGTCGATGACCGCGTCGTACTGGTCTGGCGGCGGATCGTCCGCGGTCCAGTGCCGGCCCGCCCCGAACGTCACCGCGAGCTCCCGGCGGCTCGCGTCGAGCGCGAGGACATCGACGTCGGCGCCCGCGGCGCGGGCGAACGCGACCGCGAGCAGCCCGATCGTGCCCGGCCCGCAGACCAGGATGCGCCGGCCCGGCCCGGCCAGCGCCGCCGTCACCGCCCGGCAGGCGTTGCCGCCCGGCTCGACCAGCGCCCCGGCCCGGTCGTCGACCTCCGCCGGCAGCCGGTGCAGGCTGGTCACCGGGACCAGGACCTTGTCCGCCAGCGCCCCCGGCCAGGCGGTGATCCCGATCTCGTGCCGGTCCGCGCAGACATGCCCGTTGCCCGCCCGGCAGCGGCGGCAGCGGCCGCAGCCGAGCATGGTGTCGCCGGTGACGCGGGCGCCGAGCCAGGCCTCGTCAACCCCCGCGGCGACGTCGGAGACGACGCCGCACCACTCGTGCCCGGGACGGAGCGGGAAGCGCGACTTGCCCTGCTCGAAGTAGGCCAGCTCCCCGGTGAACAGCTCCACGTCGGTCCCGCAGATCCCGACCCGGTGCACATCCACCACGACCTGGCCCGCGGCCGGGCGCGGGACCTCGACCTCGCCCACCCGGGCCGACCGGGGGCCGTCGATTATCAGCGCCCGCATCACATCGCTCACGGGCCGAGGATATGCAGTCCCGCGCGGTCAGGGCCGGAGGATGACCCGCCCGGAGATACCGCCCGCGGCCTTCGCCCGGTACCCCTGGGCCGCCTCCGCGAGCGGGTACACCGGCCCGACCTGCGGGCGCAGGTGCCCCTCGTCGACCAGGCGGGCGAGCTCGGTCAGCTGAGCGCGGCTGGACTCCTGGACGAAGACGACCGTCGTGATGTCGTCCCGCCCGGCCGGCCGCGGCCTGTCTGCCTTGATGATGACCAGGGTGCCGTCCCGGCGCAGCAGGGCGGGCGACTGGGCGAGCACGTCCCCGCCGATCGTGTCGAACACCAGGTCCGCCTGGCCGGCCACGTCTTCGAGACGGTCAGGGCCGGGGTCGTCGTCGTCGTTGTCGAGCGCGATAAAGCGGTCGGCGCCCAGCTCCATGACCTGCGAACGTATCCGGTTCCTGCCGGTCCCGATCACCTCGGCGCCGGCCCACCGGGCGAGCTGGACCGCCGTCGACCCGACCGCGCCGCCCGCGCCGTTGATGACGACCGTCTGACCCTCTGCCAGCCTTCCGTGGTCGAACAAGCCCGTCCACGCGGTCAGCCCCGCCCTCGGCACCGCCGCCGCGTGGACGTGGCCGGGGATGATCGAGCTCCGCCGATGTCCGGCCCGGCAGGTCCACACGGGCCAGTCGAGCTCGTTATGGGTGATGCCGCAGGCGGCCACCTTGACCAGCACGTCGCCGAGCATGGGCGTGGCATCGGGCACCTCCTCGAAGACTAGACCGTCACTGCCCGTTGGCTCATGCAACCGGATGGCCTTCATCGCGAGTCCTCTTCCGTGTGGAGCTGTCGTCCTGATGGTGTGTTCTCACTCTTCAGACGACACAGCCCTCAGGAACGTCACCCGCTGGGCCGACCGAGCTACTTGACGGTCAGCTCACGCGGGCGGAAAGCGCGCTGGCTGAACCGCCTGGCCCCGCAGCGCGGGCAGCTCCGCAGCGCGCTGATGACGCCGCTGGCGGCGCGCCCCGGAGCGGAGTCTGCCCTGAGCATGTCCGGCCTGGCCATGCACGCGGTTGCGCTCGCTGCCGTTACCCGGCTGTCGCGCAGCGTCGCCCCCACCGCGCTGGCCGGCCCGGACAGCATCCGGCCGCGCCGCCAGGCCGCCGCCCACGGCACCCGCCACGCTTGCCCGCAGTCAAGGCACACGCGTTCGTACTCGGCGGCAATCCACGGTAGGCGCACCCCACCATCCTGACCCGCCGGACCGCGCCCGTCTAGGTCAGCGCCCCCGGGTCAGAGGGTCTGCAGGTCGTCGGCGACCTTGAACGGGGCGCCGGTGCACTCGCGGAGCTTGTCGACGTCGCCGTCGGCGGGCATCGCGGTCAGCACCAGCCCGGAGTCGGTGACGTCGAACACCGCGAGGTTGGTGATGATCTGGTCGACCACGCCGCGGCCGGTCAGCGGGAGCGAGCACTCGGCGACGACCTTGGGCGTGCCGTCCTTGGCGACGTGCTCGGTGATCACCACCACCCGGCGCGCGCCCGCCACCAGGTCCATCGCCCCGCCCATGCCCTTCACGACCTTGCCGGGGATCGACCAGTTGGCGAGGTCGCCGGCCGCCGACACCTCCATCGCGCCGAGGACCGCGGTCCCGACGTGCCCGCCGCGGATCATCGCGAACGAGGTCGCGGAGTCGAAGCAGCTGCCGCCGGGCGCGATCGTGACGGTCTGCTTGCCCGCGTTGATCACGTCCGCGTCCTCCTCGCCCGCAAGCGGGAACTCGCCCATCCCGAGCAGGCCGTTCTCGCTGTGCAGGATCACCCGCACGCCCGCCGGGAGGTGGTTGGCGACCAGCGTGGGGATGCCGATGCCGAGGTTCACGTACTCGCCGTCGCGCAGGTCGCGGGCCGCGATGGCGGCCATCTCGTCACGGGTCCACATGTCAGGCCTCCTGCGCCGGCGCGGCCGGCTCGCGGACGGTGTGCTTCTCGATCGGCTTCCGGTCCGGGTCCGCCTGGACGATCCGGTGCACGAAGATCCCGGGGGTCATCACCGAGTCCGGCTCGATGTAACTGCCGTCCGGCAGGATGATCTCGGCCTCGACGATCGTGGTCCGGCCCGACATCGCGGCCAGGGGGTTGAAGTTCTGCGAGGTGTACCGGTACCGCAGGTTGCCCTCGGCGTCGGCGGTGTGCGCGTGGACGAGGCCGATGTCGGCCACGATCGCGCGCTCGAGCACGCAGTGCTTGCCGTCGAACTCGGCCGTGGGCTTGCCCTCGGCGGCGGGGGTGCCGAACCCGGTCGGGGTGTAGAAGGCCGGGATGCCCGCCCCGCCGGCCCGCAGTCGCTCCGCGAGCGTGCCCTGCGGGGTCAGGTCGACCTCGATCTCGCCGTCGAGGTACTGCCGGGCGAAGAGCTTGTTCTCGCCCACGTAGGAGGCGATCACACGGCGGACCTGCTTGGACTCGAGCAGGATGCCGAGCCCGAACCCGTCGGTCCCCATGTTGTTGGAGACGATCGTCAGGTCGCGGGCGCCGGTGTCGCGCAGCGCGTCGATGAGCCCGAACGGGTTCCCCGACAGCCCGAAGCCGCCGACGGCGATCGTCATCCCGTCTTGCACGGCATCCCGCAGCGCCTCGGCGGCGCTCGCCCTGAGCTTCGTCATCTCGGTTTCCTCATCGGTCAAATATAAAAGTCAAAGGCATCGTATGGAACGGACCGTTGCTCCGCCCGGCCGGCCCGTTCCCCTGGGGTGCGGGGTGAGCCGGGCCGTTGGCGCGGAGCCAGGGACCGTTCGACATACTCATGATCTTGATCTTGAAGTGCGGGGGGAAGATAGCGGCGGGGAGAGATGCGACACTAAGCTTGAACTGATCGTTAACTTGAAACGTTCGCCTTTAGGGGAGTAGGTTGGGCTGCATGACAGCCACCCCGGACCTGACCGCCGCCGAGGAATTGCGCGGTGCCGGGCTCCGGGTGACGGCCGTGCGCGTCGCGCTGCTCGAGGCGGTGCGCCACGGCGACCACCTCGGGGTCGAGGCGCTCGCCGCCGGCGTGCGCGAGCGGGTGGGCCA
>Ga0302325_10011955_pt1 | contig 18673 bp, 10 predicted proteins | sample Palsa_T0_2_FD_201948 | JGI IMG/M metagenome (GOLD analysis project Ga0302325, IMG submission 201948) | Peat permafrost microbial communities from Stordalen Mire near Abisko, Sweden - Palsa_T0_2 | ecosystem: Environmental > Terrestrial > Soil > Palsa > Peat permafrost | place: Sweden: Abisko...
GAGCGGAAAAGCGATTCAGGATGCCGCCGTCACCCCGAACGTCATGGTCGCAGACTCTACCGAAGACGATGGCGGATTGCCGGATGAGGATGACCAGGCAGCTCCCGGAGAAAAGCCCGGCGACAAGAAAGCCGAGAAGCCAAAGAACCAGGTGGACGACCAACTTAACAAGGCATTGGAAGTCCTGAAGAACCGGGAATCGAAGGGGTAAAGAGCAAGGTTTCAAGGTTCCAGTTGCAGGGTTGCAAAGTTTCAAAGATATCGCTCGCCTCTGGCGGGCGACTTCTTTTTGCCACTCATCTTGCGCCCAATGGGATAAATCTCGAACCGCGTTCTTTGCGCTAACATTGAAACCTTGAAACTTGTCTCTTGAAAATCATTTACCAACATCTTCCGAGTGTAGAAATTGCCGGCCGGAAGGTGGTTGGGCGCTTCCTGTTCGCATTTCTCGTCGTGCTCTCCGCCGCGGTGGGAGCGGCTGCCGGCCTGTTACTGGTCTATTCGACAGACTTGCCCCAGGTCGAAGAACTGGAACGTTACCGTCCAAGTTCCGTGACCGAGCTCTACGACGGACAGGGACGAGTCATCGGCACCTTTGCGCTCCAGCGCCGCGTCATCGCCAGCTACGAGGATTACCCGGAGGTTCTTCGCAACGCGCTGGTCTCGATCGAAGACAAGGATTTCTACCGCCATTCGGGCATCAATATCTGGCGAATTGTAGGCGCCGCCTATCGCGATATCGAATCCGGCGGGAAGGTGCAGGGAGCGTCCACCCTCACCATGCAACTCGCGCGCAATCTATTTCTATCTCCGGACCGTTCCTTTTATCGCAAGGTTCAGGAGTCGCTGCTCGCCATCCAGATTGAACGCCGCTTCACCAAGCCGCAGATCTTCACCCTCTACGCCAACCAGATATTCCTCGGCCACGGAGCCTACGGCTTTGAAGCCGCCTCGGAATACTATTTCGGCAAGCCAGCCCAGCGCCTCAAACTCGAAGAAGCGGCACTGTTAGCCGGACTGCCCAAGGCGCCGCAATACTATTCGCCGATCGTCCACCCGGAGCGCGCCCGCAGGCGGCGCGACCTCGTGCTCAACGCCATGCTCGAGGACGGCAAGATCACCGCGGCCCAGGCAGCGGAAGCAAAGAGCAAGCCCATCGTGCTCGATCTGCAGAAGGACCCGAATTCGCTGGCGCCACACTATGTGGAAGAAATCAGGCGTTATCTTGAGGCGAAATATGGCAGTGATCAGGTTCACGAAGACGGTCTGCGGGTTTACACCTCGCTCGATATGGATCTGCAGAAGCTGGCGCGCCAGGTGCTGCTCGACGGCCTCGCCGCCTACGAGCGCCGCCATGGCTGGCGCGGCCATCTCCTGAACGTAATCGCCGAGGGTCAGAAGCTCGCCAAATACGCGGATCCGGATTGGGATGAGGAACCCGAAATAAACGGATACGTCCACGCGCTGGTAATACAAGTTTCGCCAGTCGCCGCTGAAATTCGCTTCGGCGACCACTCGGCCACTCTCGTCCCGGCCGATTTCGCCTGGACCAGGCTCAAACAGAAGCTTCCCGAAATTCTCCGTCCCGGCGACGTCGTCTACGTCAAAGTGCTTTCGCTCGATCCCGGCGGAAAAGCGCATGTCAGCCTGGAGCAAGATTCGGGGACCGAAGGAGCGCTAGTCGCCATCGATAATGCCACCGGAGAAATCAAGGCAATGGTCGGCGGCCGTGACTTTAATCTCTCCAAGTTCAACCGCGCTACCCAGGCACTGCGCCAGGTCGGGTCGTCCTTCAAACCCTATGTCTACACCGCGGTGATCGACCAGGGCGGCAGCCCCGACGACACGATTGTGGATGCCCCGACGACGTTTCAAACTGTCTCCGGTCCCTATTCGCCGCACAACTACGACAATAAATTTGAGGGCACCATCACACTGCGGCGCGCGCTCGCCCAGTCCAGAAATATTCCAGCGCTCAAACTCGCCGACCGCGTCGGTATCAAGACCGTGATCGACTACGCGCATCGCTTCGGCATTACCGCCAACATTCCGCCATTTCTTCCGGTGGCGCTTGGTTCGGCGGAAATTACGCCCCTCGAACAGACCTCGGCTTTCAGCGTTTTCCCGAATGACGGCGTGCGCGTCGCACCGCGTTACATCACCAAGGTGACCGATTACGAAGGCCGGATTCTGGAAGAAGATTTTTCCGACATCAAAGACGTCGTCAGTTCGCGCACCGCGCGCATCATGACATCCATGCTGCGGGAAGTCGTGCTCCACGGCACCGCGATCGCCGCCGCCAAAATGCCTTATCCGCTGGCGGGCAAGACGGGGACGACCAACGATTTCACCGACGCCTGGTTCGTGGGCTTCTCTCCGTCGCTCACCTGCGGCGTCTGGATCGGCTACGACGAAAAAAAATCCCTTGGCGAGAAGGAAACGGGAGCGCGCGCCGCCCTGCCCATCTGGATCCAGTTCATGAGCGTAGCGCTGGCCGGAAAAGATCCAGGCGAATTCCCATCTGTTCCAACGAACGACAACTCAGGCGTCGCTCGGAAGCTGGACACTCCAGACGTAGCCCCCGGCGACGGCGAATTGCATTAGCACCCCAGGGTGGCCCGTTCCTTGCGGCTTTATCGCAAGGGGCGAGTGTAAGCCCTGTCTCTACCGGCGGAAAACAGCCTTCCGCATGAGTCGGCCAATCCGCACGATTCGATAAAGAGGAAAAAGCGCTTCCGGCAATCGCACCGCCGCAACATCTCCCACGCCCGGCGTCCCGGCCAGCCGGAAGAGATACCGAAAACGGTCGACGCGTCGCTCACGCAGTTTCAAGATCAGGCGGAAGTACTCCGTGGATTCGAAATCGTAGGTCGCACCGCGAGCGAGGCGCTCGGCGAATTCGGCGCCCAGCACCGGCACCCGGAGATCATTCGCGATCATTTCCTCGGCGGATTTGGGAAGGTCCGCCTGAAGCACGTTCTTCACCAGCCAGAAACTGACGCCGAGAATGCGGGCAATTCCCAGCGCGCGGGCCCGCGAAACTACCAACCCGTAGTCGACCGGCTGAGTGCGCAAAGTCTCGGCGATGTCTGAAAGCCAGATCAGACGCGTCCAAAGATGCTTGGCGGCGTGCAGGCACAGCACCAGCAGCGAATCGTCGGGAGACAGGCAAGGCACTTCGCAGCTGCCAATGCCAGTCCGCTGCGAACGCGCCAGCAGATCCTTCACGCCGAGATCAACCGCATAGAAATAGGGCAGCAAGGCCCATTGCAGTTCGACCAGATTCTTTCCGGCCGCGCCGTCGAACGAGCGCTCGTAGCCTTTCCGTAGCCACAGGCGCTCGACGGCCGGCGTGAGATCCGCGGCAGGGCGATATCCGATATCGGCAAGCGACTGCTTCGCTCGCTCAAAGTCATCGGGAGAAATCAGGAAATCGAGATCGGAATAACTTCGCAAACCCGCATCGCGGTAAAGCATTTGCGCCAGCACCGGCCCTTTGAACGGGACGGCCCGCAACTGCCGGCGCTCGAAGTGCTGCAGAATGCGCGCCAGTTCGGCGGTGAACCACAAGCTCCGTCGCAGATTCTCTTCTTGTGCGGACCGCAGCGCGCGTTCGATTTCCGTCGGAAGCGCGCGGCCATGTTCAATGAGGTTGCGGGCCGCCAACGGAAGAACTCCATGGAACTCTGCCAGGACTAGAATTTCGTTCCAGTCGACCAGGGAGAGATTCCAAGTCGCAACGCGTTCGACCCGCTCCGGACCAGGGTCCGCTCCAACCAATGCGCACAAGACGTTAAATGCGGCTTCTCTTTGCAAACTCAGCTCTCGAAATCCGGCGCCTGAAGGCGCGTCAATATTTTGCGGGCGGCCGCAATCCGGAATCAGTAGGAACGCGAATCGCCACTATAATACAGAGTCTTCGATACAGACCCTTCGGAGCGATGTGAAGCACCGTTGGCCATTTGCCCAACTCTCATGGACCGAATCGTCTTCGAATCCGTGCGCAAGATATTTCGCCATCGCCCCGCTTTGTTCAATTGGCTTGGACGGGAACGAGGCGGCGAAACCATTGCCTTGAAAGACCTCTCTTTTTCGGCGCAACTGGGGGAAATCTCAGTGCTGCTCGGCCCGAACGGCAGTGGAAAAACCACAGCCCTCAAGCTGCTTTCCACCATGCTGCTGCCCGACGCGGGATCGGTACGCGTGAACGGCTTCGATACACGGCGCGATGCCAGTAATGTCCGTCGGCAAGTCGGTATCGCGGTCGCCGCGGAGCGTTCATTTTTTCCTCGTTTGTCGGCGCGAGAGAATCTCGATTTTTTTGCCGCTCTCGATGAAGTCCCGCGCCCCGAACGTGCGCAACGGATTAAAGACGTTCTTCGCGATACCGGCCTCGAAGAGCAAGCCGACACGCTGGTCATGAAGTTCTCCAGCGGCATGTACCAGCAACTGGGAATTGCGCGCGCTCTGGTCAAGCGCCCCAACGTGCTTTTGCTCGACGAACCGACACGCAGCCTCGATGCTGCCGCCGCGGCGCACTTCTGGTCCACGATCCGAGGCCTGGCGCGGCAGCAGACTACGGTTCTGCTCGCCACCCACAACTTTGCGGAAGCGGCCGCCGTCGCAGATCGCCTGCTTCTGCTCCATCGCGGCGAATTGCTCGCCGATCGCTCCCTGGGCGACGGCGAAAGCGCGGTCGCGCTCCGCTCTTTCTACTTCCGAATGACGGGTGAGAAAGAATTTGTAATTGGTAATTTGTAACGGGTAATGTGTTTCGCAATCGGTCGATGGCAATCCCCATGCTTGAGATTACGAATTACAAATTTGAAATCACAAATTCTCTGGACAAGCTCCGCGCCATCCTCCGTCGCGATCTGCTCACGGCGATCCGGCACCGCAGCGGTTTCGTCGTAACCCTGGTTGGAGTGTTCACCGAATTGGCGGCTTTTTATTTTCTATCCCGCGCCATTGGTCCCGGATTTCGACCCGGAGGCATCGAGTACTTTCCCTTTCTTCTGGTGGGCACCGGTGTCTACACTTTCTTCGTAATGAGCACGCAAGCTTTCCTGGGCGCCGTGCAGGAAGCGCAACAGACGGGAACGCTGGAAGTGCTCATGACGACCTCGACCGCGCCGGCTGAGCTCGTCATCCTTAGCTCCATATCCGCTTTTGCTGGAAACCTGGTCAATCTTCTCGTCTATCTCTTTGCCGGCGTGGCAGTTTTTCGGGCAGCGATCCACGCCAACTTCTTCTCGTGCCTTGCGGTATTGTTTTTTTCTTTGGTCATCGCATTGGCCCTGGGCATCGCGGCGGCGACGCTTCAGGTTGCGTTCCAGAAAGGCTCGGCGCTGGTGTGGCTGCTCGGTTCTGGACTCTGGTTTTTAAGCGGAACCATGTTTCCAATCCAGAGTTTGCCTCGCCCGCTCGAGTTTCTCGCCCGCTCGCTTCCTCTCACCTACGCGATCGATGGAATGCGCCGGGCGCTCCTCCAGGGGCAGGCCCTATCGGAAATGGCTGCCACCCTGGCCGTACTGGCAGGTTTTGGCATCATATTACTGCCGTTAGCGCTGGCGGCCCTATCGCTGAGCTTGCAGCGAGCGCGCCAGAATGGAACGCTTTCATTTTATTGAGGTTGTTGATCGCATTCTCACTTTATGACAAACTCAATTGGCGTTGTGGAAATCCATGGTGTACACTGCTTTTACTCTTATCAAAACTGGGGGATAAGCCACCAACTGGCTCACCAAATATGACCGACAATCGGACCCCTCGCGAAAAACCTCAGCACCCGGATTCTACGGGTAAAGGCAAGAAGCCCTACCAGAAACCAGCATTCCGCTACGAACGGGTTTTCGAGACGCTCGCTCTATCTTGCGGCAAGATCGGCTCTTCGGCTCCCAATTGTCAGTTCTCGCGAAAAACTTCCTGATGCTGGAAAACACTTCGAGTGCGGCGCGTTCAACTTGGAACGCGGAACGGTCAGCTTTAGTGGCCGACGTCTTGCGTCGCACCGGCCGCTCGGGAACGCGTCTGCTGGTTCGCGGACAAGTTCACGGGGAGAGCATGCTACCCGCTCTTTGGCCGGGCGATGTCGTCGAGATCGAAAGCTGCTCGCCGGAAGAGGTTCGGCCCGGCGAGATCGTGCTCGCCCTGCGTGACAGTCGCCTTGTCACGCATCGCCTCGTCACCTGGTGCAAACCGAATGGCTTCCTATTGCGCGGCGATTCCGTGCCTCGTCCTGATCCTCTGCTCCCTCCAGAAGCACTGCTGGGCCGCCTGGTTCGGGTCGCTGAAGCCGGGTCAGGATCTTCCACACAGACTTCGGTTGCAGCTGGTTTTCGCTTCCAGGCAACTAAAAGCGCTGGTATGAAGTGGTCTCGCGCCGTGGGACTGCTGCTCTGTCATTGTGGCGTGGCACGCAGTATCGCTCTGAAACTGCATAGCTGGAAAGCATCGGCACGCCAATTTCGGAGCCCTGCGCCCACCGCAGATTTCGACTTTGGAAAGCTGCCCTTATGACTGAAGTCTCGCCGCCAGAAGTAGCATGCGTCGAGATCGGAGGCATCCCGATCGCTCTGTCCACATCTGACGAGCGCTTCCGTGATCTGCTGCGCCAACGTTATGAGGGATTTCTGAGTTCCTCCATTCCCGAATTTGACCTCCAGTTTGATCTCACTCACGCCGGACCGGCTTCCGACGACGATGTCCGAGTGCGCCGCGATGGCGACCAGTGGCTGCTGGATCGCGGGGACTTCCACGCCCGCTGGGACCCGCAAACCGGACGAGGCAACGTCAGGCAAAACGCCAACCCCTATTCTCTTGATTCGGTGCTGCGCATTGTGCACAGCCTGATTCTTGCCGACCGCGGCGGATTCCTGCTGCACGCTGCCAGTGCGATTTGCGACGGCCACGCGTATTTGTTTTCAGGCGTATCTGGCGCCGGGAAAACCACAATGACGCGGCTCGCCCCAGCCGACATCACCTTGCTTACCGACGAAATCTCATACCTGCGCCCCCGCGCCGACGGATACTCGGCATTCGGTACTCCTTTCGCCGGAGAATTGGCCAAAGCTGGCGAAAACTGCGCCGCGCCGGTCTCGGCCCTGTTTTTCCTGGAGAAGGGGCCGGAGAATCGCGTCGATGAGTTGTCGTCCGCAGAGGCCGTGCGCTGCCTCATGCGCAATATTCTGTTCTTCGCCGAAGACCCGGGCCTGGTAGAAAAGCTTTTCGCCACAGCTTGCGATTTCGTTGCCAGGGTTCCCATTCGGCGTCTGACGTTCTATCCTGATGCCAGGGTGTGGGACCAGGTCCGCGCCTTCCAGGGAGAGCCAGCGCATGTCTGAAGCTTGCATTTATATTTCGCGCAGTTCTGCCATTGCCGCGCGAGCATTAGCCGGCGAAATGATGGTCATGAACTCAGCCGATTCGACATTCTTCACGCTGAACGAGGTCGCAACCGCCATCTTTCAGGCTGCCGACGGGCACACTCCTCTCCAGGAAATTGTTCGCGACCGGATCTGCGAGCAATTCGATGTCGACCCCGAGCAGGCCCAGGCGGACGCCGAGGAGTTCGTCGCCGAACTTTCCGGCCATGGAATTCTTCTCGTTTCCAATCAACCTCTGCCTTCGGAGACGCCCCGATGAGCCTGATGACGGAAGTAGGCCAGAAGGCGTTCAACCTGGGCGTGCCACTCGCCGTGCATATGGACGTCACGTATCGCTGCAACGAGCGCTGCGTGCATTGTTATCTCGATCACGACGATCACGGTGAGATGACGACCGCTGAAATCAAGGACGTGCTCGATCAACTGGCCGAGGCAGGCGTTTTCTTTATCACTTTCAGCGGCGGCGAGGTCTTCCTGCGCCGCGATTTTTTTGAGATTGTCGAATATGCCCGGCGTCTCATGTTCAACGTGAAGATCAAGACCAACGCGGTAATGATCCACGCAAAGGAAGCGCGGAGAATTCGCGAACTTGGTGTAGATACTATCCAGATCAGCGTTTATTCGCATCGTCCCGAAGTCCACGACGCGATCACCAAGCTGCCGCACTCCTTCGAGCGCACCATCAAAGCCATTCGTTTCTTGCGGGCACAAGGTTTGCGAGTGACCATCGCCAATGTGCTGATGACCTCGAATTCTTCCGATCACAGCGGAGTGCAGAACCTAGCCGCTGAACTCGGCGTGCAGTACACGCTGGATCCCACGATCACGCCCATGATGGATGGAGACACATCCGTTCTTTCGCTGCGCATTCCTGGAGAAGAACTCCCAGAAATTTTCGCTAATCCCGCCCTCGTCGGCAACCAGGAAGAGTTCTGCGCTCCTCCCAAGCCTCCCTCGGAGGAGGACCTCGAGGGCTACTCCTGTAGCGCCGGCCATTCGTTCTGCTACATTTCGCCTTACGGCGACGTCTTCCCCTGCGTGCAGTTTCCGCTTCCCACGGGAAATATTCGTCAGCAGAAGTTCCTGGATATCTGGAACTATTCCCCGGAGATGAAAGAGGTTCGCTCGATCCAGGCCAAAGACCTCACCGTCTGCTCGTCATGCTCGCATGTAAGCAGCTGCTCGCGCTGTCCCGGCTTGGCCTATATGGAAGGAAGTATGCGGGGCCCATCCACCGCGGACTGCGAGAAGTCGTTCTACCGGACGGGCGTGCCCACGGCGAACATGTTGCGGCAAGGACTCTCGAAACCACGCAGCATCTCGGGTAATAGCGCGCCGCTGATCCAGATTCGCCCGATTGCCGTTCCCGCATGATCGGAATTGCGGATTGAAGTGCGCGTTAGAATTTGTTCGCGGCAACGGCGTTTTGGCTTCGCTTTAGATCAACCACGGCTTCCAGGCTGGCTAACTGCTCCAAAATGCGCTGTACGGCCAGCCGCGTCTCGTGCGTGGCTTCACTGAACTTCAGCGCCGCTCCGATACCCATGTCCATCCGCACCACTTCACTTTCAATCGACACGTTCGTATGTTCGTGGGAGAAGGTAAGTTTCAACTTCGATCCGGGCAACAAAAAGCCTCTGGTTTCAACATAGCAACCGCCCAGGCTTAGATTCGTAAGAATGCCCAGAGTCGCCCGTTCTTGACCGCTTCCGGAAATTTCCGTAGTAAGCCGGCCCCGCACCCGCGGATAAAGACGGCGGTTCTTCGGATTCGACTGACTCCGCTTCTGCAGATACATGCGCTTGTCGGCTTCCGAAAGGATCCTTTCAGCATCCATCCCGTCCTCAGGGTAGACGGACTTTCCTACGCTCAACGATAGAATGTCCTCATTACAAATTGTCTTTCCCGCTTGTTGGGCCAGATCTCTCATCTGTTCCGCTTTGCGCGCGGCAGCCTCGGGGGTGAGTCCAGGAGCGACCACCACGAATTCGTCGCCGCCCATGCGCGCGACGTAGTCATACTCACGGCTGGTTTCCTTCAGTGAGTGTGCAAACAGGCGCAGGACGCGGTTCCCTTCCAGATGTCCGAAACGATCGTTGATCTGCTTGAAACCGTCCATGTCAGCGACCATCACGGTAAGAGTTGTGTTATCGCGTTTGCAGCGTGCCAGTTCCCGATCGAGTTGCAGGAATAGCGAGCGCGCATTCGGCAGACCAGTGAGGTAATCGGTAACCGCCGAACTCTCCGCCTGTTCGTATTTCATGGCGTTCTCGATGGCCAGCGCCATCTTGGAACTTACCGCCAGCAGAATGCGCAGGTGGTCGGAAGTAAAGAAGTCTTTTTCCGCGTGGTATAAGGCCACAACCCCGACCACGCCCTGCAATCCTTCGAGCGGCACGGCGAGCGCCGAGTTCAGCGTGCTGTACTTCGAAACATCGTTCAGATACCCGGGCTCGACCGAAGGATTGCCGTTGAGAATCGGCTTAAGGTTCTGCGCGACCCACCCCGAGAGCCCCTGCCCAATCGGAATGCGCAGCGAAGCAAACAGCCGGAAGTTGTCGCCATTCACATATTCCGGCACAAGTTCATCGCCCTGTCGCACGTAGATCGCAATCGCGTCGTAAGGCATCGCGCGGCGCAACTTCACCGCAAACACCGAAAGCGTTTCGCCCAGACTGAGGGAAGCCCCCAGGTCCTGGCTGAGTTCGAAAAGAGTCTGCGCTTCCTGACGTGCCGCTGCGATCGAACTCAGGAAACTCCGTTCCGGTGTCCGCCGCTTCCCTTGTGCCTCGAACCCGGCTGCGGGCTTGATCGCTGGCTCTGCATCGCCCTCCTGGTCCTTGACTTCCGTCGATAGCTTCTGCTTGCCCAGGTTGTCTGTGCGTTGGTGGACCAGCTGCTCCAGTTGCACATACCGCCGTTCGAGCACGGCAACCACTTGCGGATCAAACGACTTTCCCGATTCATCGACCAGTCGCGCCATCGCTTCATTCAGCGGCAGGGCACGCCGGTATTGGCGATCGGAAGCCAGCGCATCCAGAAAATCGACCGCCGCCAGAATGCGGGCGCCAATCGGAATCTCGGTCCCGCGCAATCCCGTCGGATAGCCCGTCCCATCGAACTTTTCGTGATGAGCGCGCACGATGGGCACAACCGGATATGGAAATTGCACCCGCTCCAGGATTTCCGCTCCCACGAGCGGATGAATCTTCATTTTCTCGAATTCTTCCGGCGTCAGGCGCCCCGGCTTCGAAACGATGTGCTCGGGAATCGCCAGCTTGCCGATGTCATGGAGCAGCGCTGCGGCCTGCAAGGCTTCCATTTCCGAGCGGTCAATCTTGAGTTCCTTCGCAACCTCGACGGCGTAGACCCGAACTCTCTGCAAGTGGTCGTGCGTAGTCTGATCCTTGGCCTCAATGGCGAGTGCGAGTGCCTCGATCGTGCGCATGTGCAAGTCGGCCATCTCTTCCACGTGCCGCTTCTCATCTTCCAGTTTGCCGAGGTAAAGGCGGTAGGAACGGTAGATGAGGTACACCACCGGAAGCGTCAGGAGCGACGTCTGCCAGTCGGTAAAATCGTGCAGCCAGCTCATCATGCCGGCCACGCCCGCACCTACCAGGTAATAGGGAAAGCTCCAGAAATAGCACTCTGCCCAGATTTTTCGCAGAGACCTCTGTTCCGTCAAAGAGATCAGGGTCGCAACCGGCAGCGTGTTGGTCACGAAGTAAACGCACGCCGCCAGGAATAGCAGCGTCGAGGGGTTATTCACCGCCCGATGCCCCAGAGAATAGCGATACGCCGCGAAGGTCGCGGCGATGGCCAGCGCCGTTGAGCAAAGGTTGAAAGCGATTTGAACCGGAACAGGACGCTCGCCCCCGAAGCACTGAACGATCACCGCCGCGCAACCGAGCGCCATGGTTTCCGCCAAGCTCAGTTCCAGTACTCCCACCAGCAGAAACAAGAAATTTACCGACATCGTGCCGGTAATTCCGGGCAGGTTCACTTTGAGCCGCGAGGCCGCCATCGTGATCACCAGATAGCAGACAAATTTGAGCGGATTCTCGCTCTTACCGTGCAAGAAGGAATAGGCCAGGACGAGCGTCCCGCAGAGCACGACCACCGACGTAAAGAAACGCGGCGCGGCGCTCATGTCACCCCACGATTGAGGGCGAGTCTGCATTTCGGACGAACTCCTGCCAGGGAAGCCTAGCCGCGGTTCCCAGTGGCGATTGAAAGCAACACTCATTGATAACAGGCACCGAACCGGCAGGAAAGCATTGGGCGATTCGGCGGTAAACTTCCGTAACGAGAAACGGTGACCTCCTGGCCGCCGCGGTCTCTCCGACACATCGGCATGGAGCGTTTAAACCATAGAAAAGACAGCGCAATCTTCGCCCCTGCGGACCGGTGAACTTGTCTCCCCGCCGCCTCGTATAACCCTTAGAACCGCAAGGTTTGACTTGCCATTACCCCGGGCCTACGATGAGTGACTCTCTCCCAGGAGTGTTCCCAGGAATGATCGGCCAGAGTCGCAAGCTGCCCTTGTGGATCGTTCCGGCTCTCATCGTGGCACTGGTCGCCGCCGGCATGGGGCTTGTGTTTCTCAAGCGTGGCCACGCGCTCACCGAAAAAGATTCGATCCTGATTACCGATTTCGTAAACACCACCGCCGACCCCATCTTCGATGGCGCCCTCAAGAAGGCGCTGGCCGTCGATCTCGAGCAATCTCCGTATCTGAACGTCTTCCCTGACCAGAAGATCCGCCAGACGTTGCAGTTCATGGGGCGCAGCCCCGGCGATCGCATCACGACCGATGTCGGTCGCGAAATCTGTCAGCGTGATGGCATCAAGGCCATGCTGAACGGCAGCATTGATGGCGTCGGAGGCCAGTACGTTGTCACTCTGGAAGCAATCAACATTGTTTCCGGCGATTCGCTCGGACGCCAGCAAGCCCAGGTCAACCAGAAAGAAGATGTGCTGAACGCGCTGCATGGCGCCGCGACCAAACTGCGCCGTCAACTCGGCGAATCATTGTCCATGGTGCAGAAATACGACATGTCGCTCTCCATGGCCACCACTTCGTCGCTCGACGCGCTGAAGGCGCTGAGTCTCGGTGACGCCAGGCACAACATGGGCGACGAACTGGGCGCTGTTCCCAGCTACCAGCGGGCAATCGAGATCGATCCTAATTTCGCCATGGCCTATGCCCGCCTTGGGGTGGTCTACTCCAACCTCGATCAGACCGAACTGTCGGAGCAAAACCGTCAGAAGGCATTCGAGCTGCGCGATCGGGCCAGCGAGCGTGAAAAGCTTTACATCATGTCCCACTATTATTCGGACAGCGGCCAACTCGACAAAGGCATTACCGCCTATGAGCTCTATCGCCAGACCTACCCGCGGGACGCCACCCCGGTCAACAATCTGGCGAACATTTATAACCGGCTCGGACAGTTCGACAACGCGCTGGAGAACGCCAGGCGCGCCGTGGAACTCGATCCTGACATGGTGAGCGGCTATGAGAATCTCGCCGAGGCTTACACCGGTCTGAACCGGATTGAGGAGGCGCGCGCCACCTTCAATACCGCGTTCCAGCGCAAGCTTCCCGCTGCCACCTACCGTGTGGGGCTGGCCCTATTGGACTGGTGCGAAGGCAAAGACGCCGACATGGAGAAGGAACTGCAGAGTGCCGCCGGATCTCCCAACGGAGAGTTGAAGATTCTTGACTTCCGTTTCAACCTCGCCGGCACTCGTGGGCAAGTGCGCCAGGCGCGGGAGTTTGCGCGCCAGGACGGAGACGCGTTGGATCGCCTGCACCTTCAAGGGCGAGCCGATGTCGAGGCCGGGCTTGCCAGCGTGGAGGCATTGGTGGGCAATCGCGCCGCAGCCAATAGCGACGCCAACCAGGCGCTCCGCATATCCCGAATTCCTTCAGTGATGGGCAACGTGGCATCGGCGTTGGCGATCTTGCGGCAGGACCAGCAAGCCTTCGCGTTGGCCGACGGAATTCAGCGGGCTCATCCCAACGACACCATGTCGATAAACGTGACTATTCCCATAATTCACGCCATCGCCGCCTTGCGGCCGGCCGATCCCGCTAAGGCCGACCCGGCAAAGGCCATCGACTTCATTAACACGGCCGCACTCTACAATCGCGCCAATCCCGCCGTTTTTTTTGTTCGCGGTCTTGCCTATGAACAGGCTGGACGTTACTCCGAAGCCCAGCAGGATCTCCAGCAAGTCGTAGACCTGAAATCCCACCACTACCCGGACATACTGTTCGTTGTCGCTCAACTGGAGTTAGGCCGCTTGTTTCAGAAGCAGGGCGACGCTCCGAAGGCTCGCATCGCCTATCAGAATTTTCTCGCTGACTGGAAAGACGCCGACCAGGACCTTCCGCTCCTGCAGGAAGCCAAAGCCGAATACGCAAAGTTGCGGTAACAACTCGACGGAGAAGTGGAGCGACGGGCGCCCTCGCCCGTCCACTGAATCAGCCTAGAAGTGGAACCCGATCTGAGCCGTCAGCGCGCGCGGCGTCACATAGTGCGTCCCGCTGAACGTCGAAAGAAAGTTATAAAGCGCCAGCTTATTGGTGATGTTGATGGCCGTCAGCATGAGACTCCATTTATAGCGGTCGCCTTTGAAAAGATTGTCATCGCCCACCGAGGCGTCAAACAGGCTACGCGGCGCGATGCGCGGAGGATTGTGGTCGTCATTCTCGGTATTCGGCGCCGGCACCTTGATGAGATTTGACCCAAACTGCGACGCCAGGCAAGTCGAAGGCAGCGGAGTAGTCGGAGTCGCGTGGGCGCCGGCGCAGGTGAACCCGGCCTCATACTCTTGATCGGCGCTCAAAGGATTGCCGAAAGCGTCGCGCAAAAAGACGGCGGGCTGCCCGTTGAGCGCGATTGACTGCGTACAATCATTACCAGCACTTACCCCGTAGCAAGGCGCATTGCCTGCCACCAATCCGCTGTCGTAGCGCCAGTTGAAGCCGATCCACGGACCGCGTTTCCACGGCTGATATTGCAAATGCGTGGTCTCGTTGAATTTTTCGTCGTGGTCGATGCGGAACGGTAAATCGGTAGTCGACACCGTCGCGCCGGCTCCACCAATCTGCGGATGGAAAAACCGCGCCGCCACGCTCGAAAACACCATCTGCGCCGAAAAGCCATGCAGGCTCGGTACTTTCAGGCTGCCCGCGTATCCCGGAATCTTGGCGTTGTGCCACTCAATCGGAAACGTGATCGGAGTATTGCCAAGCACGCTGAAATCGTAGCCATTGTGCGTGTATTTCGTGATCCACTCCCCGGAAAACACCAGGTAGCGTCCAAAGGCCTGCTCCAGGCCGACGTGAAATTCGTTGCGGAATCCGGGATTCAACGGATTGGCCTGAAAGGTGTCAGGCACAGCCGGCGAACAAGAAAGCAGCGGACTCAAAACCGGGTTGCTGCACCCGATGCTCGAAAGTATCAGATTTTCATTAAACGGAGATTCCAGCGTGCGCGCGTAAGACGCGCGAAGAACCGTGCCCGTCTTCTTGACGTTGTAAGAAATTCCAATGCGCGGCTCGGCCTGGCTGGCGATGGTGAGACCGTTGTAGACATCGCCTCGCATGCCAATGTTCATCGACCAGTGCCCGACCGTGATCGCATCCTGAATGTAGAGAGCAAGCTCCTTCACGTCCGTGTGGCCCTTGAAGGCGTACGGGCTTCCGCCGCGAGTCAAGTCGTAGGGAAACAGCGTTGGATTGAAAGCAGGGTAAAACGCGGTGTTGGGTGCGTTGGGATTAAAGTACGGGCTTGTAGGATCGGCAACGTTTGACGCGTAGCCGAAGCCGCCGCATTGCGAGGGATCGGTAAAACCCGGCACCGGAACATTGGGGCTCGTGGCCGACGCCAGCGTTATGCAGGGTGCGTTATAGGCGGGATCCACAATCCCAATACTGTCATTCTCATTCAAGAACGTTTGTTCGTAAGTAGCGCCAGCCTTAATGTTGTTGATCCCCTTGACATAGGAAACGTCCGATCGAATCCCCATGTTGGTCAGCGTCCGATTCTGACCGACCGACTGCCTCTGCAGGCTCGGCGGCCCCAGATCCGCGAACGGATCGCTGCTCGGGTAATAGTTGTAATTGTCGCGGCGAACAAAAGCTCCCAGGGTAAATACGGAGTTCGTGCTGATAAGCCGCGTCCAGGAAGGCGCGATATTAAAGGTCCCAATCTTCGAGCGTTGATCCGCCGCACCGACGGTGACGCCGGGAGTGACGCCCGTCGCAGTCCCCATCGGAACCACCCCCTGATAATCCTCCACCGACGGAAGTACTCCATCCAGCCCATTCCAGGCGGTCGCATTTTCCGCATCCAGCGAATTCGGCGTCTGGAACCAGCTCCGGCTGTAGCCGAGGTTGAGGTGAATCGAGTCGGCGGTCGAAATTTGAAAGTCGACGCGATCGAAAACATTCTGTTCGTTGCCCTTGTCGTGCACCACCGCGAATTCCGGAGCATCCAGGAACCGGCCGCTGTTCAAGCCGCCCACGGAGATGAAGTTTCCCCACTTCTTGCCCCCGTAAGCGAGATCGGCCGAAGCGTTAGTCGACCCAAACGAACCGTAGGAAGTTGTTATGCTGCCATGGGGCGTGGTTATACCCTGGCCCGAGCGCGTGGCCGCCACGATAACCACACTCGTCTTGCCTCCGTATTCCGCGGGCGGAGCGCCGGCAATGACTTCCATCGATTGAATCGAATCGACGGATACCTGATTGGAAAAGGTCTTGCTCGACTGGTCGGTCATGGGCTGGCCGTCAATCGAGAACGAGTTCTCCGCGTGGTCGCCGTATCCGTGGATTTGCCCGTCGGAATCGGATGCAACCCCCGGCGTCGCCAGCCCAACCAGCGCACTCATTGACGATGACCCGCTTCCCGTCGGAAGTTTGTCGATCAACTCCTTGTCGACGTCGGAATGGAAGGTCGGATCATTCTCCACCAGGTCTCCGGACGCTTCAACCGTTACCGTGTCGGAGCTCGCCGCTACCGCCAAATTGACTTGCACCGCCGCCGGCACCGCCGACCGGATCTCCACGTCCTGAGCATGTTGGGCAAAGCCCGCGGCCTTCACCGTCATGTGATAGGGATTAAACGGCACGTTCTGGAAACTGAAACTCCCCTTACCGTCCGTGGTCGTCGTCCGGTCAAAGCCGGTGACCGGGTTGTGAATCTCGACACTGGCGTTCGCCACCACCGCGCCCGACTGATCTAATACAGAGCCGATAATCGATCCTGCGCTCCCGCCCGACTGCGGATTCGCAGCAGCCGCGACACACACCATCACAACGGCCGCAATAACCACGGCCAGCCAGCTCTTGTAAGACAAATGCATGATTCCTCCAACAAATGTTCTGGAGCGAGTCCGATCGCATGGAAAATCACATGGAAGATCGATGCTCGCGCTATTCTCGGGGACACCTCAGGACCAGGCGCGGACCAGAGCGTGGATCAGAGCGCAGGTGGAGGACGAATGAACTGGGTGGAGGTGGGACGGAAGATCAGGGAAACCGCGGCAACCGGACTCGCCAGGGCTGCCGTAACTATAACCGGCGTAGATACAACGGTTTGAGTATTGAGCCCAACGTGGGCCGTCGCGCAGATCGAGCAGGAGTGATGGGATGTGGTCGAGTTCTCGGGATGCGAGTGGGTCGCCTGGACCGTCCCCATCACGCACATCAGGGCAACGCAGAGCACACACGCTGCTCTGACAAATATGCCCGGACTATCCGAAACCTTTAGCATGCCATCCCGAGTCGCTGTTTCAGCCCTGTAGCTATAAGACGATTCTATCCTTAGATGGTCATCAAGGGAAACGTGGCACGTTAAAAATAAGCCCGTTCGAACGTGTGGGGACGGGCGCCCTCGCCCGTCCAAGCCGAGCAGAACTGGAAACTGAGAACTGCTGCCACCTCCCAGATCGTCATCCCCCGGCGCTGGCAGGGCGAGAACCAACAAAAGCACTATCACCGGCCCCGGCATTCTTCGACAATCATTGAAATTGGAGTTGCCACCACCACTCGTCGGTTGATGCGCCACCTGCGTTTTAGATCGATCTTTCCCAGTTTCGCTTGCACCATCGCGAACCTTGGGACGTCAGACTCAGGGAGAAGTATTTATGTCGGGACAAGTCATTTTGTATTTTGATGATCAAGCGGATGCATTGCGCTTTGCTCTAGCCGCAGGTTCCGTGATGGCGGGAGACGGAACTCCCGCCACCGGCGATCTGGTCCAGGAAACGACGCGAATCACGCGCATCCGCCTCGACGCGGGCAACAAAGGAAAAAGCAGGCAACCGGCTCCCGAACGCATAGCGCAATAGGTCGCCGCCATCCGTTGCTCGTGTGGAGCGGACGCTCCTGTCCGCTGCCTTTGACGTTGGTCTTGAATTTGCTTGCCCCTCGACCCATAGCCACCGATAATCTGCAATCACCTGTCGAAGTAGAATGTCTGCTATGCCAATTGCGGAACAGGCTTCATCTTCGTCCACCGCCTTCGACGTCACCTGGGTTCGTTCGCAGTTCCCCGCGCTGGCGCAGACTGTCAACGGACATCCCGCGGTTTTTCTGGATGGCCCCGGCGGCACGCAGGCGCCGCGGCGTGTGATGGAAGCCATCGTCAACTATCTTGCACGCAACAACGCCAACACCGGCGGCGCTTACCAGACCAGCCGCAACACCGACCGCATGATCTCCGACGCTCGCTCGGCCATGGGCGATTTTCTGAATTGCGATGCGGATGAAATCGTTTTCGGCGCGAATATGACATCGCTCACCTTCGCCATGAGCCGCGCCCTCGGACGCGAACTCGGCCCCGGCGACGAAATCGTGCTCACCCTCCTCGACCATGACGCCAACTTCTCACCCTGGAAAGCGTTGGAAGAAACAGGTGTAGTCATCCGCGCAGTCACATTCAACGAAGAAGATTGCACCCTCGACATGGACGACCTGGCGGCAAAAATTGGAAAGCGCACCCGTCTCGTGGCGGTCGGCTATGCGTCGAATGCGGTAGGCACCATCAACAACGTCGCCGAAGTGGTGAGACTGGCGCGGCAAGCGGGAGCACTGAGTTACATCGATGCCGTCCACTACGCTCCCCATGGCCCGATCGACGTGCGCGCGCTCGACTGCGATTTTCTTGTGTGCTCAACGTACAAATTTTTCGGTCCGCACATGGGAGTGCTCTACGGGAAGCGCGAGCACCTGAAGAGACTGCGTCCCTATAAACTCCGGCCCAACACCGACAGCA
>Ga0302325_10011956_pt1 | contig 18673 bp, 15 predicted proteins | sample Palsa_T0_2_FD_201948 | JGI IMG/M metagenome (GOLD analysis project Ga0302325, IMG submission 201948) | Peat permafrost microbial communities from Stordalen Mire near Abisko, Sweden - Palsa_T0_2 | ecosystem: Environmental > Terrestrial > Soil > Palsa > Peat permafrost | place: Sweden: Abisko...
CTCCCGGGGGACCCATGCACGTCTGAAACGCCTCCGGGCATGCCGTGACCGTACCCCACTGCCAGCAAGGGCCCCCGTCGCCCTGCTGCACGCAAGATTCAAGGCCGCCGTCCACGCAAAGGCTCTCACCGGCGGAGCATTGATACTCGCACCCGCACGAGGCTGTCCCAGCTTCGGTCGAGCAGGACTGGAGCGGGTTGCCGCAAGGAAGGGACGGGCCATACGTCCAGCAGCCGCCGTCGAAAACGCAGCTCGCGACGCCCCCGTCGATGCACGCGGAAGTACCCTGCGTGCAGGTGTTGCAGCTCTCTTGCTCGCTCGCCTCCATCAACACCGTGACGTCCGGGCCGGCGTCCGAAGCCGCATCCGCGTTACCGCTTCCAACCGGCGGGGGCCCGCCATCGCCGAAGTACATCCCCCCCAGCTCGGTGCCCCCATCGAGAGATTGCCCAGGCGTGTAGTTCGTCGCCGGGGTGGGGATCACGCTCGACCCGCACATGCCGTTGCCCGGCTGACAGCTGGCCGCGTACTGGTCTGCGCCAGAGCCCTGGCAGGTCGGGATGGGGCCTTTGGGCGATTGGACTACGTCGCCCTTGCAGTCGCCGGAGAGCAACATCACGAGCAAGGCGATGCGGTCATTGGGCAATGGCACCTCGGCCACCCGTTGCACGACAGGGACGCCGCCCTGTGCGGCAGCGCCGCCCTGGTACGCAGTCACCGAGACGAGCGCCTGTTCGTCGGGGCTCTGGCCGGAGCCGATGGCGAAGGTGGCCGGGAACGGGTTCTGCGTCGATGGTTCCGGGTAATCTTTGTTGACGAGCTGGTTCCAGCCGCCATCAGCCAACTTCTCGCTCACTTGCAATGAGATATCGTTGAAGTCGGTGGGCGCCGAGAGGTTGTCGGTCGTGATGACCACCTCGATGCCGGTCTGGGGCGGGGCCTGGCTCGTCCCACACGCAGCCGCGAGCTCCATGACCGCGAGCAGGCTCGCGAGAACGACGAATATGCCCCACGTGCGGATGCCTCGCGGATTTCTCGTCGCCCCGCCCCGGCGGGCTGGTAATGCGATGGTCGTCATGGCGCCCTCGCGCATCGCACGCCGGTGATCGCGGCACGGTCGGCCGCGATTCCGGAGGATCGATTCCTGGGAGTCGTCAAATAGCTGGTGCCGTCTTCGAAGTCGGCGCCGCGGCGAGCTCTGTTCGTTGCGGATGCCGGCAAGTCCGCGCAATCCGTGCAGGGATCCACGTAGCTACTGTCGAATGCGTCGATGGCCCACCCCCAAAGGTTTCCGACCAGATCGAGCTGTCCCCATGCCCCCGCGCCCGAGGCCGCCGTTCCCACCGGAGCGATGTTCATGACACTCGAGCAAGTCGCGGAGCCCGCCTCGTCCGGGTAGTTGCAACCGAAGATGGCGTACTCGTTCGCGGTGCCGGGCGCCGTCGAGCCCCACGGGTACTCGAGCTGTTCATCGCCTCCGGCCGCGGCGTACGCCCACTGCGCTTCGCTGGGCAGAAAGCCGCCGTCCCAGATGCAGAAGGCGTACGCCTCATACCAGTTGATGCAGTTGATGGGCAGGTCCTCGTTGCCGCTCTGCGTGCTCGTCCACGTGGCGAAGGCGCTGCCGCTGCACCCGAGATTCGAGTCCGTCGGCGAGACCTGAGCGTTCCAGTCGACGGCGTCCCACCCCGTCTCGTAGGTGCCGGCGTCTCCGCCGTCTCCGCCGTCTCCGGCGTCGGCGTAGTCGGCGGCGTTGTCGAGACCCTCGCCCCCGTTGAGCTGCGTTTGGACGCCGGATCCCGACGGCGGCAGATAGCCGTCGTTCCACGCGGCCACGAACTGCCGGAATCGACCGACCGTCACCGGGTACTTGTCGAGGCTGAAGTCGCTGACGCTCGCGGGATCGGCCTCGCCGGTCGCGGCGTCGTCGTCGTTCGTGTACGTGCGATAGAACGTGCCGCCGCTGACGGGCAGGGCGGCGCAGCAGTCGTCGATGCCGGAGAGCCCGCAGTCGCTCATGCCGGCGCCGCCGGCCTGGCAGCTGGGTGGTTCGGCCGTGCAGCCGCCCAGATGACAGTAGGGAGTCGGCGAGAGGCAGGCCGACGGGGACGACGCGTAGGTGCACCCGTTGCTGTCGACCGCGCAGGTCACCACCGTCGTCGTGTTCCCGCACACCGTAGCCGCGGAGGCGCCGGCGCAGGCGGACGAAGCGACGCACGTGCAGGACGAGACGGCCCCGGTCGTGGTGCATGTCTGGTTCGCGTCCGCGCACGGCGCTGCCGCTCCCCAGTACCAGCATGCGCCGCCGTCTCCCTCCTGCGCGCAAGACGCAATGTCGTCGGACACGCATTCGGTCGCGCCCTGGGTGCACTGGTTGTTGCACTCGCACGACGCGGACCCGGGGGTGCCCCGGCAGGCCTTCAGCGGATCCGCGCAGGGCGCAGCGGAGCCCCATACCCAGCAGGTACCCCCGTCGTCGTCGGGCACGCAGGGAGCAATGGCGCCGTACACGCACCGGGCTTGGCCGGAGGTGCACTGGTTGCAGCTCGCCTCGGCCAGCGATGCGTCCCGCGCTTCCCCGGCGTCGCCGGCGTCCAACCCCGGCAGGGTCGCGTCGGCCTGCACCTCGCCGTCGTTGACTTCGCTCGCGTCCGTCGCGTCGGGATGGGTGCCCGCGTCGCCGGTGGCAGCCCCGCCCTCCGGCCTGCCGGCATCGAGGTCCGATCCAACCAAGCCGCCCGAGTCGACGATCCCGCCCGCGGCATCTTCCGGGCCCGTCTCCGATTCGCCGGTGTTCCCGGAACACGCGACGGCGCCCAACACGAACGCAAAGCCGAGCTTGAAACGCGACACGAGCCCCCAGCCCGCCGCCGTCGGTGACCCCCTCGGCGCCGACGACCGGGGGCCCTCCGATGCCGTCACGGCTGCCATTGCTGCGCCCGGCCGCACCGGATGCCGGCGGTGCGGGCGCGAAGGGTGGGATCTTGGCTCGTGCGGTTGCTGGATCCCCACGGAGTCAGGTGGTCGGCGGCCTCGTCATAGTCGCCAACCTCGTATTCTCGTTCGGGCGCGACCGAGGGCGACGCCAAGTAGGCGCAATCCGAGCATGGGTCGACGAACGCGTTGAGGTAGGCGTCGAGCAACCATTCCTCGACTTCTCCCGCGAGGTCGAGCTGGCCGTACAACCCGACTCCCATCGCGGCCGTCCCCACCGGGGCGAGGCTGGCGAAGCTCTCGCAGCCGTTCTCGCTGCACGGTCCGTTCGGGTAACAACAATCGTAGATGGCGTACTGGTTGAGTGTCCCTGGCGCCGTGGAGCCCCATGGGTACTCGCGCTGCTGGGTGCCGCCCGCCGCCGCGTATTCCCATTCGGCCTGGCTGGGGAGGAACGCGCCATCCCAGATGCAGAACGCGTAGGCCTCGTACCACGTGATGCAGTTCATCGGCAGGTTCTCGTTATTGCCGGGAGTGCTGGTCCACGTCGAGATCCCTTGTTCGCTCGACCTGCCGCAGAAAAGCAGATTTTGATCCGTCGGCTCGACGACCACCAAGCCGGCATCCGTCTCGCTGTTCCAGTCGGACTCCCATCCTTGGTCGTAGCCGCCGTTCGACGCGCTGTTGGCGAGCCCCATGCCGCCGTTGGCTTGCGTCTGAATGCCGGACCCGGGAGGGGGCATGTAGCCGTTTTGCCACGCGCTCACGAACTGGCGGAACCGGCCGACGGTGACGAGGTACTCGTCCAGGTAGAACGTGCTGACGCTCGCCGGGTCCGCGGGGTTCGGTCCGAGGCTGCCACTGTTCGTATAGGTCCGGTAAAAGGATCCGCCGGTGACCGAGAGGGTCGTGCAGCAGCTATCGCCCGTACCGCCGCAAGCGGTCGTTCCGGTGGTGCCGAGCTGGCAACTCGGCGGCGTCGACGTGCAGGTCGTGGGGGACGCCTGATTGCAAAATGTCAGTGAGCCGCAGGGGGTGCCGCTCACCCACTGGCCTCCAATGCACGTTTGCGGCGTGGTGCTGGTGTTGTCACACTGCGTGTCGCCATCCAGGCACGCCTGGCACAGGCCCGCTCCGTTGCAGTACGGAGCGGCGGCGGTGCAGGCGGACTGGTCCTGCCATTCGCCGTTCACGCACAGCTCCGGCGTGTCGTCGGTGGTGGGGTCGCATTGCATCGCTCCGTCCGGGCACGCCTGGCACAGGCCCGCTCCGTTGCAGTACGGAGTGGTCGCGGTGCAGGCAGACTGGTCCTGCCACGAGCCGTTCACACACAGCGCGGGCGTGTTGTCGGCGTTGGGGTCGCACTGCATCGCTCCGTCCGGGCATGCCCCGCACGTCCCGCCGTCGAGGCAGGAATCGCCGTTCGGGCACGTCGACGCATCGGACTCGTAGAAGCATCCTTGGTTGTCCACGGCACAACTCGCGACGGTCGTGCTATTTGCGCACGTGCCCGATGTCGAGGTGCAGACGGAGGCGTCGTTGCACGCGCACGACGCCGAGCCCGCGGCTCCTGTGCAGATCTGGCCAATCCCCACGCACGCGTGGGTCGCGAGCACCCAACAGCCGCTGTCGGAGTCGAGGGCGCAGGAGGAGATCCCACCGTCGACGCACGTGGATCCATCGGCGGTGCACGCGGTAGCGCAAGCGGGCTCGGGTTCTTCCGCGGCGTCCCCCGCGTCGCCCGCGTCCGAGATCGTGGCGTCGCCGCCATCCGGGATCGTGGCGTCGCCCGCGTCACCAAACGCCGTCGCCGCTCCAGCTTCGGCCTCGGATTCGCCACCCACAAGAGGCGCCGGGCCGCCTTCGCCGGACACCAGCCCTCCGAGGACACTGCCGTCGAACATCCCCGGCACGAAGATGACCGTCGGCGTCGGAAGCGCGTTCGGGCCGCACTCGCCGTTGCCTGGCTGGCAGCTCGAGCCATTTGGGCACGTCGAGACCGGCCCGGCGTCCGTCGGCACGACGGCTCCGACGCAACTGGACGAGAGCACCATCAAGAGCTCCGCCATGATGTCGGTGGGCACCTGGACTTCGGCCACGCGCTGCACGATCGGCGCGCCGCTCTTGGTCGCGGTCACCGTGACGAGCGCCTCGTCGTCGCTACTGCCCGAGCCGATGGCGAACGTCCCCGGCAGCTTCGTCGATGGCTCCGGATATGGTTCGCGCCAGACCTGATTCCAGCTGCCGCTGCCCACCTTCTCGCTGACCTGCAGCAGGATCTCGTCGAAGTCCGCGGGGGCCGTCAGCCCATCGGTGTCGATGATGACCTCGACGCCGGTCGTGGGCACGGTGTCGCTCGTTGCACACGCCGCCGCGAGCGCCGCGGTCCCGAGGAGGCCCACGGTGGCGACGCCCGCCCGCAAGGCGCGGACGCGACCTCGCGCGCTCATCTCACCGCCCTGGCCGAAGTGAACCTCACCGCGCCGAGAGTCCCGACGAGCGGCGCGTGGGTCTCCTGCGGCGACTTGAAGAGAAAGTAGCCTCCGACGATCGCGCCAGCCACCACGGCGCCGCCTCCGGCGATCCATGGCCAGAGCAGCGTGCCCTGGTGCTTCTCGTTCTCGAGCGTCACTTGCATCGAGCGCATTTCATCGTCGCGAAGCTCGACTTGAGAGCGGTAGGCGATCTTGCCAGGCTCGGTCACCTGCACTTCGTGCCTTCCCGACGCAACCTGCCCGTCGAATCGGCCCTTGGCGATCGTCTTGCCGTCGACCAGGATGGTGGCCCCGTCCTCGGCGCTGACGACGAGCTGCGCGACGTGCAGAATCGGAATCAACTTCGACGACACCGGCTGCTCGCTGCCGCCTTGAACCACCACCGGGGTCACGACGGACGTGAACCCTGCCTTCGACACCGTGACCACGTGAGGGCCGAGGTCGACGACGATGGGGTGGGCGAGCGGCGTCGTCCCCGAAGGCTGTCCGTCGATCGAGACGTAGGCGCCGTCCTCGCTCGCGGTGAGCCGCAGGGCCCCGACGAGGTTCCGGATCGCGGCCAGGGCGTTGTCGACATCGGCCCGGTCGTCCTTGGGCATCGAGGCGCCCGCTTCTTGCTCGTAGCGCGCCAGAAGCGCCTGCATCGACGCGTAGTGCTTCAGGTTGCGCTCGCATACCGCCATGTTGAAGAGCAGGCGCGGATCCTTGGAGAGCTCGTACGCTTGGCGGTACTTGGCGAGGGCCCGCGGGAAATCGCTGTTGTTGAGCAGGATCTCCGCCGAGGCGAACGCCTCCTTCGCGGACCCCGTGAGCGATACGCTGAGCGAAGGCTGCGGCGCGTCCTTGGGTGCGGCGGACGCCTGGCCAGGAGCGGCGGCAAGCGCGAGCAGGAGCGGCGCGAGGAGGAGTCGAGGTGTCTTCGTCATCCGTCTGCGGACTGCCGTCGGAAAGCGTGCGCTATTGCCCAGTCCCGCGTACCTGGTTTCGACGTCCGCCGGGCAGGTCGCATCCCGCGGGACAATCCTCTGCAACGCCTGGAACGTCAAGGTTCAGTTGGCGCGGGAAAACAAATACCTAGACGCGGTGACGGCATTCGGCGCGCAATGTTTCACCGTTATGTCGATGGCGCGGCACTTGACCGACGGGACGACTCCGCGGCGAACCCATCCCGCCCTCCGACTCAAACTATCCGACTCAAAAGTTTCTCCCGAGACGTCCCTTGCTCAGTCGCCGTCCTCGCCGGCGTCGAGTGGCACCGCCGCGTCGCACCCCTCGTTGATCCAGGACACCACCGCAGCAACACCCGTTGGGTCGACCATGTGCGAGTCGATCGGTGGCATTTGCACCGGAACCGACAGCGTGTCGTAGCCGGCGTCGTTCAACGGATCACGATGGCTCATTCGGTCGTAGACGCAGCTCGCCGGCGCGTTGCACTGGGAAAGCCTATCCGGCACGAGGTGGAAGCCGACCGTCGGCTGATTCCACCCCGTCTGGTACGTATCGGTCGCCTCGATGGTGGCCAGGTCCGCAGCGAGCAGCCGCATGTAGAAGCCCGTGGACTGCGCAAGGCCCGTGCCACGGTTGTGACACGGGACGCCGCAGTTGGTGTGCAGATAGCCGAGCGCCGCCGCCTGGATCGGGTCGCCCGGGATGACCAGCGCGGCGTCCGGCGGATCGGTGAGGAGGCTCTGATCGATGAGCGCTTGGATGGGCAAGCCGCCCGCGTCGGGCGACGACAGACTCACGGCCTCGAAGCCGAGGACGTCGTCGAGCCGTCCGCCGTGGCATTGGCTGCACTTGGCCTGGCTGGGGATCTCGTAGCCCGCGTCGTTCGCGTTGAGCGCCCCGACCGTCAGCTCGGACGTCGACGAGGCATCCGCGGACCACTGGTATGTCGTCAAGTACCAGGTCCCGGCATACGGCCCGGAGTCGGGCCTGTCGGGGAGCTTGTGAATCATCCGGGTCTCGATGTACTGGCCGCCGACGATAAACTGCTTCCACACCTTGGTCCCGACGGGGAACATCCACTCGTCCATGTTCGCGGTGTCGATGGCGGTCCCGGGCGGCAGATAGATCCAGCGCGTCTTTACGGCGCCGTCGCTCCAGAGGTGCAGACCCGGGTCGTACTCGATGACGCCGGGCGCGATCGTGCGCGAAGGCCAGTCGGAGTAGAGGCCCGTGCAACGGAGCTCCGTCGGCTGCATGAACGAGTCCAGGGTGCAGCCCGTGACGCCGCCGTCACCCGCTGCGGGCGCCGCGTCGATCGCGTCGTTGGCCGCATCGGCGGACGTGGAGGAGTCCAGGGTTCCGTCGAGCAGGCTGGCTGCGTCGGTGACGGTGGCGTCGGCGGGGCCGGCGTCGGTCGGAGATGCGTCCGCAATCCCAGTTTCCGAGGGGTGGCCCCCGCCGCTGTTGTTGGAGCAAGCCGCCGCCAGCACGCAGAGTGCAACCGTCGCAAGTCGATGCACGCTGGTGCCCACGAGACTCTCCCTTCTCCGAACGCAAGGTCGCGCAGCCGCCGTGACCATATCACCAGTGCGCCCCGCACATCGCGGCAGCAGGGTCGACCTGGTGATTAAGTGGGACGTCGGCAAAACGAAAGAAACATCGATAGCGTTCTGCGCGAGCCGCGCGAGCCAGTGTCGTGTCGGGGGCTCGGGCTCGCCCGACGTCGCTCCGTGGCACGGTGTTCACAAAGCGGAAATATGCGATGACGCAAATCGCGATGTTCGGAGTCGACTCGTGCGCCGACGATGTTAGGCTGCGCCCGGTTGAACATTATAATTGGCTCACGCACTCTCGCGACCACCAGCGCGTTCACGTGGTGCTGTGCGCTCATCGCCGCGGCGTCCGCGGCCCTACCCGCGTGCGGGACCCAAGCCTCCACGGGTGGCCCGGACGCGAGCATGCCCCGCCCCGACGGTGGTCAGCAGGTAGAAGGAGGCGTGGACGGCGGATCGGGTACCGACGGCGGTAGCAGCGGCGTCGGCGCGAGCGATGCCGGTTCCCCGCACGATGGCGGTGGTTCATCAAGCGGCGATGGCTCCTCGGGCAGCGTCGACGCGAGCAACAAGATGGACGCCACCGGAGTTGAGGAGGCGGACGCCGACGCGGGGCCTTACGACGCGACCGGCGCGACGGAAGCCAGCGCCGACGGGGGTGCAGCGGCCTACGACTACTCCGTGTACCAGCACCACAAGAACGGGTCGCGCAACGGGCTGTACATCGACCCCGTGCTCACGTGGACCCCGGGCGAGGACGGGGGGCCAGGGACGGGGAACGCCGTGACGATGCACGTCCTCCCCGCGTTCACGGGCGCCGTTCAGACCAACTATGCGGCGCCCGGCGCCACGATGGGCACCGTCAGCACCGGCATTTACGCCCAGCCGCTCTATGTCGAGAACGGGCCAGGAGGCGTGCCGGCGTTTGTCGTGGTGACCGAGCTCAATCACGTGACGACGTACAACGCGACGACGGGAAACGTCCTATGGGACAACGGGCCCACCTCGACGATCTCGTACGGGCCGCCTGTCACGAGCGGCCTGCCCTGCGGCAACATCAAGCCTCTCGGCATCACCGGCACTCCGTTCATCGACTACAGCTCGGGCGAGGGCGTCATCTACTTCGACTCGATGAGCGGCGATGCCGACGCCGGCCTGGCGACGCACAAGGTCTGGGCCATCCGGGTCGAGGACGGATCGGTTTTGCCCAACTGGCCGGTCGACGTGCAGGCGACGGTCCCGAGCTTCAACGCGATGTACCAGAACCAGCGCGGCGCCCTGCAGCTGGTGAACGGCGTGCTCTACGTCGCTTATGGGGGACTCAATGGCGATTGCATCGACCCCGCCGCCCCGTATTACGGCTGGGTCGTCGCCATCCCCCTCGACAGCCCGCAGCAGCCGACGTCATGGCACACGATGGCTCCGAGAGGGGCCATCTGGGCGTCGGGCGCGCTGCCCACGGACGGCACGAACGTCTATCCGGTGACCGGGAACACTTCGGCCCCGGGCGTCACGACGTTCACGCCTCCGACCACGTGGGGTGGGGGCGAGGCGGTCATCCGGCTCAGCGCGGGGGCCGTGTTCTCCGGGTCGACGGCCGACTATTACACGCCCTCGAACTGGGCGTCTCTCGATACCGGCGACAAGGACCTCGGGTCGGCGAGCGACGTCTTGATCGACATGCCTGGCACCTCGACGCCGCACCTGGTCGCGCTGGCGGGCAAGGACCAGAACTTTTACCTGCTCAATCGCGACAACCTGGGTGGCGTCGGGGCTGAGCTCTTCAAGGCCACGATGGCTGTCGGCATGCCGGGCAGCACCCTCGAGGTGGCCTTCAAGGGCGCTCCGGCCGCATACACCACCAAATCGGGCACGTACGTCGCGCTCTACATCGAGAACGGGTTTGGCGTGGGCTGCTCGAACAACGGCAATCTCGTGGCCATCAAGATCACGCCCGGGGTCGGGTCGGCCAACCCGACGGCGTCGGTCGCGTGGTGCGCGCCCGACACGGCCCTCGGTTCGCCGATCGTCACGACGACGGACGGCGTGTCCGACGCGATCGTCTGGGACGCGAACACGTCACTCTGGGGGTACGACGGCGATACCGGAGAAAAGATTTACTCTGCGGGGAGCACGATGATGGATGCTAACCTCCAGCCGTTCAACACGCCGATCGCGATCGGTGGAGGCCGCATTGCCGTCCTGGTGAACGGCGAACTCTTCGTCTTCAGCGCGCCCTGACGCGCCGTTGTGCAAGGGCGCCGAGCGCACGACGACGCGCCGGCGTCGTCAGCGCTTCGGAGTGAGCTTCATGAGAGGGTCGACTGCCTCGTCCGGCGTCGCGCCCTTCGAATCGGCTGGCGACGGGGTCACCAGCGCGGTCGGCCCTTGCCCTGTCGTCGCGGCGGCCGTCCTCGCGCTCGCGATGGTGTCGGGGGTCTTGGGCTTCGCGGCGCCGTGCGTGCCGCGCGTCTCGTGGGCAGGAGGGGGAGCGGTGTCCGCCGGCGGCGCGGCCAGTAGCGGCAGGGCCGACGGGAGCAGGGCCGTCCGCGAGGGGCCTTCGGCCCATTCGGGCGCGGGAGGAGCCGTCGACGCGACCATCCCTGCGGGAAGCATCGCCGACGCCGCGGGCTTGTTCGCGGTGGGGCCCTTCGATACGGCGAAGATGCCGGTGATCAAGAGGACGCCGATGAAGGTCCCGAGGGTCGCGATCATCACGTTCGATCGCGAGAAAAGCGCCCGCACCGTGGGCGGGATCGTCCCGAACACGGGGTGGGACAACCCGGAGCCTCCGAGGTGAGGCGCCGCCTCGGGGGCCAGTTGCGTCGTCTCGGTCCCCGCGGAATACGGGGACGCGGGCGGTGACGGGGGCGGCGTGAGCGCGCTGGCCGACAGGCCCGCCGCATGGATGATGCCCGACACGCGCTCCACCGTCGACTTGGCGCGCCGCGGCGCGAAGGGCAGGAGCGCCATGGCCAGCTCCGCGACGTTGCGGAACCGAGCCTCCCGTTCCTTCTCGAGACAGCGCGCAATCGCCGCCTCGAGCGCGGGCGGGACTTCGGGCCGGTGCGCGCGAAGGCTCGGCGTCGGCCGGACCGAGATCTTGACGGCCAGCTCGCCGAACGCCTCTCCGGGAAAGGGCACGACGCCGGCCAGAAACTCGAACAGGATGACGCCGAGGGCCCAGATGTCCGTCCGCGCGTCGACGTTCTTGGCGCTCTGCACCTGCTCGGGCGACATGTAGAGGGGAGACCCGATGACCGCGCTCGTCCGGGTGACCGAGAGGCCGGGCGGCTCCGACACCCGCGAGCGTTCGGACACCTTCGAGATGCCGAAGTCGAGCACCTTGATGACGAGCTGCCCGTCGCTGCGCCGAACCCAGAACAGGTTGGCCGGCTTGAGGTCCCGGTGCACGATACCCAGACCGTGCGCGTCGGCCACGGCGACGCATGCCTGGAGCACGAAGTCGACGGCCTGCTCCAGGGAAAGGGGCCCTCGCGCGCGCAGCCAGTCGGCGAGGTCGCCGCCTTCGAGGAACTCCATCACCATGTACGGCGCGCCGTTGTCGAGCGTCCCCACGTCGAGGACTCGGGCGACGTGCTCGCTCATGATCCTGGCGGCGGCGCGCGCCTCTCGCCCGAAGCGCGCGACGGCCTCGGTGTTCGCGATCAGGTCCGGCAAAAGGAACTTGAGCGCGACGGGGTGATCGAGCTCCACGTGGCGCGCCTTGACCACGACGCCCATCCCCCCGATGCCCAGCACGCGCTCCACGCGGTACTTGCCGGCAAGGATCTGCCCTTCGTAGACACCCGCGTCCGCGCGAGGATCACCCCCGGCCGCCACGGGCCTACCCTCGGCCTCGTGCGCGGAATTCCCCGCACCGACGTACAGGTGGCATTGGGGAGGAACATCCCACCGGCCCGCCGATCCCGTCAAGGCTGAGGCGCGGGCGGAAACGAAAAGTGATTTGAGGAGGGTTTCCACGACCGTAGGCGCGCTTACGCGACTGTAATCGCGTCCCGCCGCACGCTAGAGCGCGGTTTCGCCTCGCCACGACTGGCGCCGCGAGCGCAACGTGCCCCGCACGAACGCCCCCAGCACCGGCGCAATGTTCGACGCGTCGTTGTCGTCCCACTCGTCGGCGCTGATGGCGTCGCTCGGGCGGCCGCGCGCGTCGATGAGATAGAACCAGGGCACCGTTGGCTCGTTCATGCGGAGCGCCCTCAGCTCGTCGCGAAACTCGGCGACGTCGATGCGCAAGAGGCGCACCTTCGCCAGCGCTTGCTGCACGCGGGCGTCCGTGGCGGCCGCGGCGACCTCGGCGCACGGGCCGCAACGCTGGGCGGTTGTCTCGAGCAAGAGAGTCTCGCCCGATCGGCGCGCGGCGGCGGCCTGTACCGCGAGCTGCGAGCCGAGCGAAGCCGTCGAAGGGTGCAGATCGACGAATCGCGGCGAAGCCCCGGGAGGCGCCGGTAGGGCCACGACCCGCTGGTCGAGGGCGCCCGTCTCCGTAAGAGCCTCGGCGACGCTCGCGCTCGGGACCGGAATCATGGAGCCACGCTCCGCCGTGCCCCGCACGATCGCGAGCGAGACGACGCCAAGCCAGGTGAAAAAGAGCGTGGATCCGATGGACCCGAGGACAATCCCGGCCGTCGCCAGGCCGTACCCCTTGCGCGCCCCTCCAGCGCGGCGGATATCACGGTGTGCGCGCGCCCCGAGGACGACGGCCGGTACGCCCAGAGGCAGCCCGAGCCAAGCCAGGCAGCCGACGACGCTCAGCACACCGAGGATGATGGATGCGACAGCCCTGTCGTCGGGCAGCGAAGCCTCCGCCGTGGGGGGTGGGGCAGGGGCCGGCGGTACGCTTTCGGGGGGCAGCTCGGGGGTGGGCTCCAGCGGCTGCATCGGCGCCCTTTTAGGATAGCGCTCAGGGGCGCGGAGGGCCCGCAATGGAATCGATGTCGACGCCCGAGCTCTGAATGAAGTCGCGAGCCACGTCGTTGTCGCCGTGCGCGAGCTCACGCGGCGGTCCCCGGGCGATGATCTGCCCTTTGGAGAGCAGCATCGCCTGGTCGGCGATGTGAAAGCAGCTCGCGATGTCGTGCGTGATGACGAGGCTCGTGACGCCGAAGCGGGCGCGTGTCGATTCGATGAGGTCGTCGACGGCGCGGCTCGTGATCGGGTCGAGCCCGCTCGTCGGTTCGTCGTAGACGATGACCTTCGGGTCGAGCATCAGCGCGCGTGCCAGGCCCACCCGTTTGCGCATGCCGCCGGAGAGCTCGGCCGGGTACTTGGTGAGTACCGTGTCGTCGAGGTCGAGCTGTTTGAGCTTGTCTCGAACGCGCTCGCGGATCTCCGCGCGCCGGAGCTTCGTGTGCTCGACGAGGGGGAAGGCGACGTTGTCGAGCACGTTGATCGAGTCGAGGAGCGCCGCGTACTGGTAGACCATCCCGAATTTTCGCCGGACATGGTTGAGCTGCCGCTCGTTCATGGGCGCGATGTCCTCGCCGTCGATGAAAATGGAGCCGGTCGTGGGCTTGTCGAGCGCCACGACGAGACGCAAGAGGGTCGTCTTGCCGGCGCCCGATCCGCCGACGATGCACGTGGTCTCCCCCCGGCGGCACACCATATCGACGCCGCAAATCACCTCGGTCGGGCCGAAGCACTTGGTCACTCCCTGAAGGACGACGATGTCTTGCGTCGGGATCTCGGTCACGGTTGAAAGATGGAGCCTACATCGGGCTCTGTCGACGGCCATGGCGGATCGGGGTAAGAGGGGGATTGCCATGACGGGCGACCATCTCGAAGCGATCCTCAAGCAAGCCGGCGTCAAGAACGACAAGGACGGGTGGCAATCGCTGCCCGACGGGAGCACGCTGACGCTCCACATCGCCCACGATGGAGCGGCGATGTCGATCTCGCGCATCGAGGCCGTCCGAGTCGACGGAGAGCTGCTCTACGCCCGCAACCCGAAGCGCGAGCTCTTTGCGGTCGTCCGGACGGACGTGTTCGCCGTGGCGATCGAGGGCGAATCCGCGGCGGGCAAAGTGACGAGGCGCGCCGGCTTCGGCTGACGTCCGTCGCGGCCCTGCATGCTTCTTCGCGCGCTCGCGCTCGCGGTCGCCCTCCTGCCGTGGCGGTGGCTCGAGCCGCTCGGAGCCGTCGTCGGGTGGCTGGCGGGCAGCGTCCTGCGAATACGCCGCTCTCACGTCGAGGCCGCGATGCGATCGGCCGGGATCGGTTCGCCTGCCATCGCGGCGGCGGGGATGTATCGCGCCCTTGGCGCTTCGGCCCTCGAGTTTCTCTGGCTCGCACGGCGCGGCGAAGAGGCCCTCGACCACGTCCGCATCGACGCCGCGTCCGAGCCGCGCTGGCGCGAGGCGCTGGCGCATGGCCGTGGCGTCGTCGTGGCCGCTTCGCACACGGGCAACTGGGACCTGGCGGCCTGCGCAGTCGCGAGGGACGTGGAGCTCGTGATCGTGACCAAGCGTCTCAGCGTGCGTTCGCTCGATGAGTTCTGGCAGTCGACGCGCAGGGCCCGCGGCGTTCGTCTGGTCGAGGCCCGCGGAGCCGTGGGGTGCGCCCGCGCGGCGCTGGGGCGGGGAGCCGCCGTCGCCATGATGATCGACCAGGTCCCGTCATCGCCCCGGCACGCGGTCCCCGTCGACTTCCTCGGTCGTCCCGCCCTCGCCGATCGGTCGCCCGCCGCGGTCGCCGCGTCGACGGGGGCCGCGCTCGTCGTCGCCGCCTCGTCGCGGGATACCGGCGGGGAGCACGTCCTTCACGTCCTCGACGTCCTGGTCCCGCCCGCGCGCCCCGGGCGCCCGTGGGTCGACGACGCGACCGTCCGTACGACAGCCGCGCTCGATGCGTTCGTCAGGGTCCGTCCGACCCAATGGTTGTGGATGCACCGGCGATGGAAGACGATCGATCGAGGGACTAAGCTCGCCGCATGCGCCACGACCCTCTCGTCCTCGCGGGCCGCAGCTTCGAGAGCCGTCTGATCGTCGGGACCGGAAAGTACAAGGACGCCGAAGAGACCGAGCGGGCGATCGACGCCTCGGGCGCCGAGATCGTCACCGTCGCACTGCGCAGGGTCGACCTGCGCGACCGGTCGTCGGGGTCGTTGATGACGCTGCTCGCGCGAAAGAGGTGGCTCGTCCTGCCGAACACCGCCGGGTGCACGACGGCCGACGATGCCGTGCGCACCCTTCGCCTCGCCCGCGAGCTCGAGATCGCCGGCCCGCCGTCGCCCTCGCACTCGGGGCCGATGGTCAAGCTCGAGGTCATCGGCGACGAACGGACGCTCTACCCGGACAACGAGCAGACGCTCGAAGCAGCGCGCTTGCTCGTCAAGGAGGGCTTCGTCGTGCTGCCGTATTGCATCGACGATCCGATCGTCTGCCGCAAGCTCGAGGACGCGGGCTGCGCGGCCGTCATGCCCCTTGCCGCGCCGATCGGCAGTGGCCTCGGCATCCGCAACCCGCACAACCTGGCGATCATCCTCGAGCGGGCCAAGGTGCCCGTCATCGTCGACGCGGGGGTCGGCACGGCGAGCGACGCGGCCGTGGCCATGGAGCTCGGCTGCCATGGCGTGCTGATGAACACGGCCATCGCGCACGCGAAGGACCCCGAGCTCATGGCGGCGGCGATGCGGGATGGGGTGCGCGCGGGCCGCGCGGCCTTCTTGGCAGGGCGGATGCCCCGGCGCCGCTACGCCAACGCTTCGAGCCCCACCGACGGCCTGGTCGGTACGGACGCGTCGGCGCCCGCCATCGAATGATGCGCGGGGTCCTCGTGGCGCTCGCCGTCTCGAGCGCGCCCATGCAGTGCGCTCACGAGCCCGACGCGGCGCACTGCTGGGATGACGCGCCCGGAGATGGCCTGTGGGACTTGGCGAATCGGTTTCACGCGATGCACGACGACGCGGCCGAACGCGAGACGCTGAAGACGATCGTCGACCGATACCCGTCGAGCCGGTGGGCGCCCGCCGCGCGCGATGCCCTCGCCGGGCGCCCGCGCGCCGGCGCGCCGGCTGGCACGGGGCCCGACGGGGCGGCCGACTGAACGCACCCGGCGGTAAAGTGGCCCCTCGCGTCCTGCTCATCACCGACCCGTTCTTCGCAGACGACACCATCCTGCGATGCGTCGCCGCCGTCGCGGGCGCGCTGCCGCGAGGCGCGTTCGGGGTGCAGCTGAGGGACAAGAGACGCCCCCTCCTCAGCCTGCGTGTCTTCGCGCTTGCACTTCGCGCCGTCACGCAAAGGGAAGGAGCCTGGCTCGTCGTCAACGGCGATGCCCGCCTGGCCCGCGACGTTGGAGCCGAGGGCGTGCACCTCGGGCGCGAGGCCGGGAGCGTGGCGGAGGCGCGCGCGACGTTCGGCCGGCGCACCTGGGTTTCCGTCGCGGTGCATTCGGATGCCGAGGCACGTCGGGCCGCCGTGGACGGCGCCGATGCGGTGCTGGTCAGCCCAATTTTTCCCACGCGTCCGCCGTCGCCGCTCGGTCGGGCGAAGCCTGCCCGCGGGGTGGGGGCGCTGCGCGCCGCGCGACTCACCGTCGGCGCGCGGATGGACGTCTATGCACTCGGTGGCGTGACGGTCGAACGCGTCGAGGCCTGCGCCAGTGCGGGCGCGAGCGGAGTCGCGATGATCCGTGGCTTGCTTGGCGCGAGCGGGCCCGCCGCTGCGGCGCGCGCGATCCATGACGGTCTCGTCAGGCGCTGGTAACGTTTCCGCATGCCGAGTTACGAAGAATCGCTGAAGATCACCTGCGAGCTCTTACGCCGGCGTATGGACACGGTGAGGGACATCCGTCCGTCGGATCATATCCAACGGGACTTGGGCCTCGACAGCCTGGCGGTCATGGAATTCGCCTCGGACATCGAGACGCGCTTCGACATCAACATCCCGACGGAGCTGCTCGAAGCGCTGTCCACCGTCGACGACGTGTCGCGCGCGATCTTGAAGCTCAGCGCCGGCGCGAGGCCATAGCAAGACGACGCCGCCGCGAGCCTCGGACTCTTACGCTTCGAGCGGGCCGATGTCGTCGCCCGAAAGAACGAAGAACGCCTCGCCGTATTCTTTGAGGAGCGCGAGCGTCCGGTCGAGTTCTTCTTGCGTGTGGCCGCGCGTGACGTTCACGCGCAGGCGCTCCTCGCCGATCTTCACCGAAGGGTAGACGAGCGGCACCATGTAGACGCCGCACTCGAGGAGCGCGATGTGCATGAAGAGCGCCTTTCGCTCTTCGCGGCACATGACGGGCATGATGTGCGTGCTGCTCGCGCCGAGGTCGAACCCCGCCGCGGTCAGCCCGTCGCGGAAATAGCGCGCCTTCTGTTGCAGCTCGGCGACGAGCTTCGGCCCGTCGGCCTCGATCATGTCGAGGATGGTCGACGCCGCCGCCACGATCGGGACCGGCAAGGTCGCGCTGAAGAGAAAGCTGCGCGCCGTGTGTTTGACGTGCTCGACGACCTCGCCCGACCCGAAGAGCAGTCCACCGATCCCGCCGAACGTCTTCGACAGCGTCGAGACGACGATCGGGACCTTGCCCTGGAGGTTCATCGCCTCCAGGGTGCCGCGGCCTCCCGCGCCGAGGGTGCCGGTGCCGTGGGCGTCGTCGACGACGAGCGGCGTGTCGTACTGGGCGCAGAGGTCGACGAACTCGGCGAGGTTCGCCTTGTCGCCGTCGAGCGAGTAGACCCCCTCGCAGAGGACGAGCGCGTTCTTGCGTTCGCGCGTCTTCAGGATGCGCTCGAGGCTCTTGGCCGAGTTGTGGTTGAAGAAGCGGATCTCGGGACCGTTTTTGGGCACCCCGGCCGCGAGGAACGAGCCATCCAGGATGCAGGCGTGGCTATAGGCGTCGAGCACCAGCGTCGTGTCCTTGTCGGCGAGCGACACGATCGTGCCGAGCATGGCCTGGTAGCCCGTCGTGAACGTCAGGCACGACTCGAAGCCCATCCATTTCGCGAGGCGCTGCTCGAGGCGGACGTGCTCTTTCGTGGTCGCCTGCGGGCGCGAGGACGAAAGACCGCACGCGAACTCCTGGACGGCGCGACCGGCGGCCTCCTTGACCTTCGGGTGCGTCGTCAGGCCCAGGTAGTCGTTCGAGCTGAAGTTGACGATGGGTTTGCCGTCGAGGCGCCCGTGCAGGCCGCCCGTCTCGAACTCGCGGAAGAGGGGATACACCTGCCTCTCGCGAGCCTCGCGCACCCTCGCGAGCTCGGCGTGCGCTTTGGCGTCGATCCAGCTCATGGCCTGCTTCTAACTCGCCGCCGCGCGCATGACGAGTGCCGACGCGTTGCCGTAGTAGCCGAGGGAGGTGACGAGCACCGTTCGCACCGCCGCGCGAAGCCCGCCGCGCACGAGGTAGGGCGGCGCGACCGGTCCCGGGGACAGGCGCAGCAGCGCGATCGCGGTGGCCATGCCGATGGCCCCGCCCGCGCCCAACGTCTCGCCGAGCCCCATCTTGGGCGCGACCACCGCGGTGTCCTCGCCCAGCACGCGGCCGAGGGCCTTGAGCTCGGCGTCGTCGAACCCCCGCAACCCCGAGAGACCGGAGACGACCAGGTCGACCGCGCGCGCCTCGACGCCGGCGTCGGCGAGCGCGTCCTCGACCGCACGCTGCATCGCCTCGGGGGAGGGATGCACGAGCGCCGCGTCGCGCTCCGGCGCGCGGAACGACGTGCCGTAGCCGATGACCTCGGCGAGCACCGGAGCGCCGCGGTTCGCGGCGGACGCCGGC
>Ga0302325_10011957_pt1 | contig 18672 bp, 16 predicted proteins | sample Palsa_T0_2_FD_201948 | JGI IMG/M metagenome (GOLD analysis project Ga0302325, IMG submission 201948) | Peat permafrost microbial communities from Stordalen Mire near Abisko, Sweden - Palsa_T0_2 | ecosystem: Environmental > Terrestrial > Soil > Palsa > Peat permafrost | place: Sweden: Abisko...
CCGTTGAGCCGGTCGCGCACGGTGGTGAGCAATGGCGGACCGCTGATCGCGGCGAACTTGCGGTGACCCATCGTGATCAGCGCGCGCGCGAGCGCTCGCGCGCCGCCGACGTTGTCGGGCAGGACGGCGTCACCCGCGACGTGATGACGCCCGATGAACACCGGCCGACCTCCCGTCGACGCGAACGCGTTGATCTGCGCGGCGAGCCGCTCGCTGTACGAACGATCGTCGAGACCGGAGCCGAGCATGATGAGCGCGCCGATGCGCTGCGACCGCAGCAGACCGACGTACGCGAGCTCGCGTTCGGGATCGCGATAGCTGTTGCACACCGTCACCAGCTTGCCGGCATCGCCGGCGGCGCGCTGCAAGCCGCGGACCATCTCGGAGAAATATGAGTCCCCGACATCGTGCAGGATCGCCCCGATGTGGGTCGTTCCGGCGCGGGCCAAAGCTTGGGCGTGGGCGTTGGGGACGTACTGGAGCTCGCGCGCTGCCGCCAGAACCGCCTCACGGCGCTCCGGGCGTACGCCGTCGTTGGTTGCCGAAAGCACCCTGGAGGCAGTCGCCACCGAGACCCCTGCCTTCTCGGCGACGTCCCGGAGCTTGGCCGACAACGAACTGTTCCTCCGCAAGCGCTTTCAGGAACTCCTTAACTCCCCTTAACCATAGAACGAGCACGCGCGTTTGTTGGATGCAGGTTACCCGTGGAGGAGCACGGATTTCGGCCGTCATAGTGGCTTCCTCTTGGCTGCAAACGCTTTCAGCACGGTCGTCGAGGACAGATCCTCGGCGGCCTCGCGGTTCGCCGACGCCGTCGACGCCTGGTGGCGGCCGGCGGCGTTTCTGCTCGCGCTCGTCGCGCTGTGGTGGCTGGTGACCGCGATGGGCTGGGTCAAGCCGTATTTGGTGCCGTCGCCCGGTTCGGTCGTCGCGGAGTTCCAGAAAGACACCGGGCTGCTCGCGCACCACTCCGGGATCACGCTGCTCGAGACGGTCGTCGGGTTCGTCGTCGCGTCGATCGTCGGACTCGTCTGCGCGGTCGCGATCGTCTACTCGCGCGGCGTCGAGCGGACGCTGTACCCGCTGCTGCTCGCGGCGCAGGTGGTGCCGAAGATCGCGATCGCGCCGCTGTTCGTCGTGTGGCTCGGCTTCGGGATCGCGCCGAAGATCCTCGTCGCGGTGCTGATCGCGTTCTTCCCGGTGGTGATCTCCGGCGTCGCGGGTCTGCGCGCGGTCGATCCCGAGCTGCTCGATCTCGCCGCGACGATGGGCGCCAAGCCGTGGGACTCGTTCGCCAAGATTCGCTTCCCCGGCGCGATGCCGCACATCTTCGCCGGGCTCAAGGTCGCCGTCACGCTGGCCGTGGTCGGCGCGGTCGTCGGCGAGTTCGTCGGGGCGAACTCGGGACTCGGCTACATCGTGATGAGCGCGAACGGCAACCTCAACACCCCTCAGCTCTTCGCCGCGCTGATCTGCATGTCGGCGATCGGCATCGTGCTCTTCGTGCTGCTCGAGATCGCGGAGCGGTTCGCCGTGCCGTGGCGCACCGCGCGCGACGAGCGCGAACTCCTCGTTACCTCCTAGAACGAAAGGACCTCATGTACCGATCGATCCCGGCGCTGCTCGCGCTCGCCGTCTGCCTTGGCCTCGTCGGCCCGAGCGTCGCCGGCGCGCAAGCGACGAAGCCGCTGCGCAAAGTCACCCTGATGCTCAACTGGTATCCGTACGGCGAGCACGCGGCCTTCTATTACGGGCTCGAAAGAGGCTACTTCAAGGACGCCGGGATCGATCTCACCATCCAGCCCGGCGGCGGCTCGACGCAAACGGTGCAGGCCGTCGCCGCGGGCAAGGTCGACTTCGGCTACGCCGACACGCCGGCGCTGCTGCGCACGATTGCGGCCGGCGCCGACGTGAAGAGCATCGGCGTGTTCTTGCAGACGACGCCGGCGGCGGTGCAGTTCTTCGCCGACAAGAACATCAAGACGGTCGCCGACCTCAAAGGCAAGAGCGTGGCGGGGAGTCCGGGCGATGCGGCCTACGAGACGCTGGCGGCGGTGCTCGAAGCGAACCACGTTCCCAACGACGCGGTGCAGCGGCTCAACGTCGATCCGGCCGGCAAGCTGACCGCGGTGATCAGCGGCCGCGCCGACTCGCTGGCCGGCTTCTACAACGATCAGTCGCCTACGATCGAAGCCCGGACGGGGAAGAAGATGGATCAGCTGCGGTATGCCGAGCACGGCGTGAACTTCTTCTCGACCGGGCTTCTCGCCGGCGACGACACGATCAAGAAGGACCCGCAGCTGGTGCGCGACTTCATGCACGCCGCGCAGCGTTCGTGGGAGGATGCGGAGACGCACAAGGCCGACGCGGTGGCGGCCGAGGCGAAGCTCGCCGAGCAGGCGCCGCCGGCCGCGGTGCTGGCCAAGCAATGGGATCTCACCCTCGGGTTGCTGCACACGCCGCGCACCAAGGCCGACAAGCCCGGTTACGACGACGCGACCGATTGGCAGATGACGATCGACGTCGTCGCAAAGTACCTGCAACTGAAGAATCCGGCCAAGCCCGACGCGTACTGGGACGCGTCGTTCGCCCAGAAGTAATGACCGCACCGGCGCGCTCGAGCCCGGCGGCGTCGAACGCGGCGGTGCGCTTCGACGACGTCGCCGTGCGTTTCGTGACGCGCCGCAAGACCACCGACGCGGTCGCGGGCGTCACGCTCGACGTCGCGCCGGGCGAGTTCGTCTCGGTGCTGGGCCCGTCGGGCTGCGGCAAGTCGACGCTGCTCAAAGTCGCGGCCGGGCTCGTGCGGCCGTTCCGCGGCTCGGCGCAGCTGCTCGGCCGCACCGTGACCTCCCCGCAGCGCGAGATCGGGTTCGTGTTCCAGCGGGCGGCGCTGCTCGAGTGGCGCAGCACGCGCGGCAACATCTTGCTGCAGGCCGAGATGCGCAACATGGATCGCCGCGAAGCGGAGCGGCGTGCCGATGCGCTCATGGAGCTCACCGGGCTGCGCGGCTTCGAGAACGCGTACCCGCACGAGCTCTCGGGCGGGATGCAGCAGCGCGTCTCGCTCTGCCGCGCGCTGCTGCACCGGCCGCCGGTGCTGCTGATGGACGAGCCGTTCGGCGCGCTCGACGCGCTCACGCGCGAGCAGATGAACGTCGAGCTGCGCCGCATCTGGCGCGAGACGGGGACGAGCGTACTGTTCGTCACACATTCCATCCCCGAGGCCTTCTATTTGGCCAATCGGGTTGTTTTGATGACGGCGCGGCCGGGGAAGATCGCGGAGATCTTCCTGGTCGACCTTCCGACCGAACGCAACTACGCGCAGACGATGTCGTCGTCGGCGCTCGCTGATCTGGGTGAACGGGCGCGCACCCTGCTTGGTGCCTCCTACCATACGGAGTAACCAGATGTCGCGCCACACCGTCGGAATCGCCATGAACGGCGTCACCGGCCGCATGGGGATGAACCAGCACCTGATCCGTTCGATCGTCGCGATTCGCGAGCGCGGCGGCGTCCGGCTCGAGGACGGCACGGTGATCTGGCCCGAGCCCGTGCTGGTCGGACGCAACGCCGAGAAGCTCGAAGCGCTCGCTCGCCAGCACGGCATCGCGCGCTGGACGACCGACCTCGACGCCGCGATCGCCGATCCGCAGTGCGAAGTCTTCTTCGACGCGGCGACGACGGCGGCGCGGCCGGAGCTGCTCGAACGCGCGATCGTTGCCGGCAAACACGTGTACTGCGAGAAGCCGCTGGCGCCGACGCTCGACGAAGCGCTGCGTATCGCCCGGCTGGCGCACGAGCGCGGCGTGAAGAACGGGATCGTGCACGACAAGCTCTACCTGCCCGGGTTCCTCAAGCTGCGCCGGTTGGTCGACAGCGGATTCTTCGGGCGCATTCTCAGCGTGCGGGGCGAGTTCGGCTACTGGGTGTTCGAGGGCACCTGGGGACCGGCGGCCCAGCGGCCGTCGTGGAACTATCGCACCGAGGACGGCGGCGGCCTGATGCTCGACATGTTCTGCCACTGGAGCTACCTGCTCGAGTACCTGATCGCGCCGGTGCGCGGCGTGACGGCGCTCGGCGCGATCCACATCCCCGAACGCGTCGACGAAAACGGGCGCACGTACCGTGCGACGGCCGACGATGCGGCGTACGGGATCTTCCAGCTCGATGGCGGGATCGTCGCGCAGATCAACTCGTCGTGGTGCGTGCGCGTCAATCGCGAGGAGCTGGTCGAGTTCCAGATCGACGGTACGCACGGCAGTGCGGTCGTCGGGTTGCGCGGCTGCAAGATCCAGCCGCGCGAGCTCACGCCGCGCCCGGTCTGGAATCCCGACATCCCCAACCCGATCGACTTCGCGGCGTCGTGGACCGAAGTCCCCGACGAGGAGTTCGACAACGGTTTCCTCGTGCAGTGGGAGCAGTTCTTGCGGCACGTCGTGCGCGACGAGCCGTTCCCGTACGACTTCGTCTCTGGCGCCAAAGGCGTGCAGCTGGCCGAGGCCGGCCTGACGTCGTGGCGCGAAAAGCGGTTCGTCGAGCTGTCTCAGCTCGCCGTCGAGCGGGTCACCGTCTGATGCCAGCCACGGCGCTGCGCTTGCCGCGCGCCGGCGGATCGCTCGTACCGTGGGTGCCCAGCGACGTGCCGCGCTACGCCGTCACGCCGCAAGCGCCGCCGCGCACGCGCGTCGCGTATGCCGCGGCGCACGTGGTGTCGGATCCGCGTTCGGCGGTCGATCCGGTGCTCGGCGGCGCGATCGACTGGGACGCGACGCTCGCCTACCGGCGGCACCTGTGGTCGCTAGGCTACGCGGTGGCGGATGCGATGGACACCGCGCAGCGCGGCATGGGCTTGACCCCCGCCGACGCGCGCGCGCTGATCCGGCGCTCGGCCGCCGAGGCGAAGGCGGTGGGCGGCGTCGTGGCGTGCGGCGCGATGACCGATGCGCTCGATCCCGTCGCGACCCACGGTCTGGAGGCGGTCGAGCGCGCGTTTCTCGACCAGTGCGCGCTCATCGAAGACCAAGGCTGCAGCGCGATCGTGATGTGCTCGCGCGCGCTGGCGCGCACGGCGCGCAGCGCCGACGACTACGCGCGCGTCTACGCGACGGTGCTGGGGTCGGTCGATCGGCCGGCGATCCTGCACTGGCTGGGGCCGATGTTCGATCCGCTGCTGACCGGCTATTGGGGCAACACCGACCTCGACGCCGCGACCGAGACGTTCGTCGAGATCGTGCGCGCGAACGCCGCCAAGATCGACGGCGTGAAGATCTCGCTGCTCGACGCGGCCCGCGAGATCGAGCTGCGGCGGCGCTTGCCGGCCGGCGTGCGCGTCTACACCGGCGACGATTTCAACTACCCCGAGCTGATCGCCGGCGACGGCCGGCATCACAGCGACGCGCTGCTGGGCATCTTCGACGCGATCGCGCCGGCGGCGCGCGCTGCGCTGGGCGCGCTCGACGACGGCGATCGCGGGCGCTACGACGAGATCCTCGCGCCGACGGTCACCTTGTCGCGGCATCTGTTCGCCGCGCCGACCTACGCCTACAAGACCGGGATCGTGTTCTTGGCGTACCTGAACGGCTTCCAGTCGCACTTCCGGATGCTGGCCGGCGCCGAGAGCGCGCGCTCGGTCGTGCACCTCGCTCGCGTGCTGGAACTCGCCGACGCGGCCGGGCTGATCGTCGATCAGGAGCTCGCGGCGGAGCGCGCCGCGCGGGTGTTCGCTACCGCCGGCATCGGGTAGTTGGACCGCTCGCGGCTGTCGTTCAACCAGTACACCTGCCGGCCGTGGTCGCTGGAACGAGCCGTCGAGGCCTGCGTGCGGCGCGAGATTCCGGCCATCGCGGTGTGGCGCGACAAGCTCGACGAAGCCGGCCTCGCGCGCGCGGTGTCGCTGGTGCGCGACAACGGGCTGCGCGTGTCGAGCGTGTGCCGCGGCGGATTCTTCCCGTCGCCGAGCGCGGCCGAACGCGCGCACCGCATCGACGACAACCGCCGCGCGATCGAAGCGGCCGCGGCCCTCGGCGCGCCGGTGCTCGTGCTGGTCTGCGGCCCGCCCGAAGGACAGCCGTTGGCTGACGCGCGCGAACAGGTGATGGAGGGCATCGCCGCGCTGGTCTACGACGCGGCGGCCAGCGGCGTGCGGCTGGCGATCGAGCCGCTACACCCGATGATGATCGCCGAACGTTCGGTGATCACCAGCCTCGAGGAGGCCAACGCGCTGGCCGAGCGCTTTCGCTCGCCGGCCGTCGGCGTCGTGTGCGACGCGTACCACGTCTTCTGGGACGCGACCGTCGAGCGCGAGATCGCGCGCGCCGGCGAACGCCTCTGCGGCTTTCACGTTTCGGACTGGACGACGCCCACCGGCGACGTCACCGCCGACCGCGCGATGATCGGCGACGGCTGCATCGATCTGCGCGCGCTGCACGCCTGGGTCGCCGGTGCCGGCTACCACGGCGACGTCGAGATCGAAATCCTCAACGCACGCGCGTGGGAGACCGCCGACCTCGACGCCTGGCTCGACCTCGCAGTAGAGCGCTACGAGGCAGTAGCGGTCAGCTAAGCGTCCGCCGCGACCCGCGGTGCCGCCGAAGCAGCTTCGATCGACGACAGCTCGACCGACGTCACGCCATAGTGCGCTTCCGGCAACGGTTCACCGCGCTCCAGCAAGAACTCGACGTATCCCTCGAGCGCGTTCCGAAATCGGCGGAGCGCCTCTTCGGAGCTCTTGCCGATTCCGACGACGCTGTAATCGAAGTCCGGCGATGTCGCGCCATAGCTTCCGTTGAGCGGATCGTATTCGATGACGACTGCGTACATGAGACTACCTACCTCACCCGAAGGCGCTTTTTTAGTTTTTCCCATACAGGCCGCGGAACCTCATGGCTGTCTGAACCGTCGAGCACATAGCGTTCGCCCGAAGTAGGATTGGAGAAGACGGTATGGTCGCCCTTCCCGGGACGCTCCACGGTAAAGCCGTGCTCACGAAGAAGGCGCTTCACCGTACGAACACGTGGTGGCATTGCGCACAGCAATCCCACCTTCGGCCGGCGTGACTAGGGTGAGGACCCCGTAGCCCCTCGGCAACAGTACCCTACGAAAATCGTCGCAGCATGCAGCGATCTCACTCCGCCTCGTGTTCTGGCGGATGAGAGAATGACGACGACCTATGGCTGCGCCGTGTTCGACACGGAGATCGGTACTTGCGGGATCGTATGGAGCGAGCGCGGGATCGCCGGCGTGCAGTTGCCCGAAGCGACCGCAGCCGCGACGCGCTCGCGGGTGTTGCGCCGGTTCCCCGGTGCCGCCGTCGCTGCGCCGCCACCAGAGATCGAGCGCGCGATGGAGGCGATCCGCGCGCTGCTGCGCGGCGAGCCCGCCGATTTCTCGGACGTCGAGCTCGATCTCGAAGACGTGCCGGAGTTTGCGCGCAGCGTGTACGACATCACACGCACGATCGCTCCCGGCAACACGCTCTCGTACGGTGAGATCGCCAAGCGGGTCGGAATCCCGCGCGACGCGCGCGAGGTCGGCAAAGCGCTCGGCGACAACCCGTTCCCGATCATCGTGCCGTGCCATCGCGTCGTCGCCGCCGACGGCCGCATGCACGGCTTCTCCGGAACGGGCGGAGTGAAGACGAAACTTCGCATGCTCCAGATCGAAGGCTACGAGCCTGTTCCCGGTCCCTCGCTGTTCGATTCCGTTTGAGGATGAACGAAAAAGCCCGGCGTGCGGCCGGGCTTTCGTTTGGAATCGCGCGTTGCGCGGGTTAGCCCCGCAGGACGACGCGGTTCGCGATGAACGTTCCGTTCGACCAGTAGCCGAAGACGGCGACGCGCTGCCCGGCAGTCGGCGTGGAGCCGGTCGGGCGGATGACGGTGCCTTCCTTGAGGTCGACGATCGTGGTGTCGCCCGCGGTGTTGGCGATCGTGAGCCGGCTGTTCGTGAACTTGCCGACGGTCCCGACCATGATATGATTGTGATCGAACGCACCGGTGTCCCAGGCGTTTTGCCAGGTATCGACGCTGTTGTATTCCGGGTCGAATGAACCCCAGCCCGACGGGCCGTAGGCGGACTGTCCGCTCATCGGGGCCGATGGCGCGCAGGGGTTGGGCGCTTGTGCCGCACCGATCGCGGCGGTGGCGCCGAAGATGCCGACGCCCAACGCCACGGGGCGGAAGATTTCTAGAAGTGTGGTCTTACTCATACGGTCGACATCATACCCGTATGTTCGAGAGAATCGTCGCCGCGCGCGTTAAGTTGCTTGCGGTGCAGCGTTGTCACCGAGCGGTCGTCGCGCGAGACCCTCGGCCGTTACCGCCGCGACGGATACTCCGGGACATGCCGACTCTTCAGTCCGAAACCGGAATCAGAATGTTGGAACGCCGAATCGCCGGCAGCGGCGAGGCCCGGCTGCTCGAGACCGTTCTGGCGCGCAAGGCGCCGGACTTCTACATCGTCGATGCCGACCTCAACGTCCATCTGCGCGGCGGTGAAGAGGCGCACGTGGGAATCGAGCGCTTGCCGGAAGATGTTCGTGTGGCGGTCAAGCAACTGCTCGAGTCCGAGCCGCTCGACTCGGCCGTGGTCGCCGTCCGGCGTGATTTGGCGATGCGTGTCCTGCGCCTGCACGGCACCATGGAGACGCGTTACGCCTTGTTCTTCGAACCGTATCGCGGCCGCGATCTGATCGACCAGGCGGTGAAGCGCTTCGGCCTGACGTCGCGCGAGGGCGCGGTGCTCGACCTCGTACTGCGCGGCGCGCCGACCAGCGAGATCGCCGAACGCCTTCACATCACCGACGGCACCGTGCACCAGCACATCAAGAATCTCGGCGCCAAGATCGGCGTCACGCGCCGCAACGCAATTGTCGCGACCGTTCTCGGCCTGGTCGCCGCCTAGCGTCTATCCACTTTTAGGAATGGCCGAGCCGGCAACGTTGCGCTACCATCGGGATGGGACACGGAGCGGTCCCGACAGAGCAGTACACGGATGTCCCCGCAGGCACCCTCCACGGATGGAGGGTTCGCTTGCGTTTCTTTCGTTATTGCGCCTTCAAGTAGCGGTCGAACCAGCCGGTGATGCGCCGGGCGACGTCGCGCTGATCGCTCAGCTTGTAGAACAAATGTCCCTCGCCCGGATAGATCACCAGCTCGGTCGGAACGCCGAGGTCGCGTAACGCGTGCCAGTACTCGTACGACTGCGTCACCGGCACCTCGGCGTCGCGATCGCCGGCGACCATGAGCGTCGGCGTCTTGACCTGCCGGATGTAGTTGATCGGTGAACTGCGCGCGTACACCGACGGGTCGTCGTAGACGTTGTTGCCGAAGTACGGGATCATCCACGTGTCGATGTCGTTGGTGCCGTAGTAGCTCAGCCAGTCCGACAGCCCGGCGCCGCTGACCGCGGCTTTGAAGCGATTGGTCTGGGTGACCGCCCACATCGTCATGTAGCCGCCGTAGCTCCAGCCGAACAATCCGATACGCTGGGGATCGACGGGAATCGTCTGCCCGATCGCATCGAGCCCCACCAGGATGTCACGCAGATCGCCGTAGCCGAAGTCCTTCACGTTGGCGCGCGTGAACGCTTCACCCTGACCGTAGCTGCCGCGCGGGTTCGGCTCGAACACGATGTAGCCGCGCGCCGCCAGCCACGCTTCGAACGCGTCCGCGCCGCTGGGAAACAGTGGGTAGTGCGCGTACGCCGGGCCGCCGTGCACGTAGGTGACGATCGGATACGTCACGCCGGCCCGCGCGTTGGGCGGGAAGACCAGCCAGCCCTGCACCGTCGTGCCTTCGCTGATCCAGGTCAGGCTGCGCGCCGGACCGGTCAGCCGCACCGTGCGCGCGTTCGCCGACGTCACGTTGTGCAGCGCGCCGAGCGTGCCGACCGCAATCTCCGGCGGCGCGGTGATCGACTGCACGATCGCCGCGGCGACCTTGCCGTCGCGCGACACCGAAACGCCGGTGTCGCCCGGCGCGAGTCCCGCGAAGCCGGTCGCGTAGATCGTCTCCTGTCCGCTCCACAGCTGCTGCTGGCGCTTGCGGTCGGGATCGATCGACGCGACCACCATCCGGTCGCCGGCGAGCTCGGTGGCGAGCATGCGGTTCGGCGAGCCGTTCCACGCGATCGTCACCACCGACGCTTTGAGATTCGGCGTCACGTCGGTGGCCTTGCCGCCGTTGGCCGCGACGACGTAGACGTCACCGCCGGTGACCGCTTCGTCGCTCATGATCCCGCCGATGTAGGCGATGCGCTTGCCGTCACCCGACCAGCGCGGCGACGCGATCTGCAGATCGGGATGATGGACGTCCGTCGCGGTCCCGGTTCGCGCATCGATCGTGTAGAGCTCGGCCACCCACCAGTTCGCATCGCCGTTGCCGTGCGCTGCGGTCGCGGCGAAGCGCGTGCCGTCGGGCGACCAGTCGAACTCGTAGACGTTGAGATCATTGGGGCCGAGCATCCGCACCGGACCACCTCGGGCCGGCATGACGGCGAGGCGTTGTTCGTAGATCTTCGCGCCGACGACGCCGGCGTCGGGCGTGCGCGGGTTGAGCGGGCTGGGCGTCTTGGGCGCGCCCGGTGAGTAAAGGAAGGCCAGCCGCGTGCCGTCGGACGACCAGCGCGGCGTCGAGAGCGGGCCTTTGGCTCGGGTCAGCACCCGCGCGGGCGCGGCGACGGTGAAGTCCTCGACCGCGATCTGCGGCTGTCCGCTCGGATCGGTCGTCACGAACGCCAGCCGGCGGCCGTCGGGCGACCACGCGACGTCGCTCTCGTCGCACGTGCGCCCCAGGCAGGCCGTGATCGTGTGCGCCACCGCCGGGCGCGCGACGTCGGCCAGCCGGACCGCGTTGCGCTCGCCGGCCGTCTCGACGTACGCGAAGCGCCGGCCGTCGGGCGACAGCGCGACCTGGCGAAACTGATGGACCCCGCCCAGCGCCGCCGAGATCTGCTCGAACGGGATCGGCCCGGACGGCCCTTGGCCGGCCGCCGGCGCCGGGCCGGCCAGCGCCGCGCACAACCCGAGCAGCGGCGCCACAAAACGCCTTCGGTTCGGCATACCGCCCGATACCGCGCCGCGCCCCGCCGCCCTGCGGAGCGAGTGTGATCCCGGCTTCGTAAACTCAGGGACCCGGTCGACCGATAACCAGGGGTACCGGCGGCCGCCGCTTCGTCATATATCGCGAGAGGAGCCCCCTCATGGATTCTGGCCTTCCGGCGCGTCGCGTTGGCGCGCGTACGAAGTCCAAGCCGGTTTTCGCGCGGTTCAACGCCATCGAGATGCTGCTCTTCGGGCTCATCGGCGTGGCGCTGATCGACTGCGCCGTCATCGCCTGGCTCGTCGTCCGCGGCTTCGGCGACTAGCACCCGGCCGGGCCGCTGGAGTGGTCCGGAGGCTCGAAGTGTCCCGGATGGGTCCTAGGACGCCGCTTGTACCGTACAGTCGCAAATTCGGTCGCGCGTCCCGGCCTTCGACCCGACGATTCGTGCACGGCAACCGTCATTTTCGGCCCGGTGCCCCTCAAAACTAGGGTGTCATGGCAGGACGTATGACCCTGAGACTATGGTCGGCAAAACCACCAGCACTAGGGCTAAAGAACGTGCCAGCAGGGGACCTGCGGTTCACTTGGAGATCACACTCTCCGGCGACGATAGGTATGCGCACCGATGCGCGTTGCCGTCGCGAGGATCGCACCGAAATGGCCGTCAGCGTAGAAAACGAGTTTGCAGCCCAGCCTCATGCGGATGCACGCCCCGGTGTGCATTCTTTTTCGCGCGCTTGGGTCGCCGCCTTGGTCGCCTCCGACGTCGTCCTCTTCCTGACCGCCACCTACCTCGCCGGCGTCTTCGTCAAGCACTTCTGGTCGAACTGGCTGGTCTTCCGGCACGTCTCGGTCCCGGCACTGCTGACCACCGTTCTGCTGGTCGTCATCTTCTGGCAGCTCGGTCTGTACCGGCGCTCGTTCGCGATGTCGGTGCGGGACGAGTTCTACCATGCCGTCGCGGCGCTGTTGCTTGCCTCGGCGCCGGTGCTGGTCGTCTTCTCGCTCTTCCCGGGGATCTCGACCTCGCGCGTCGTGGCGATCCTGGCGGTCTTTTTCTCGATCGCGCTGATCGGATCGGCGCGCGCGATCGCGCACAGCATCCGCGACATTCTCGTGCTGGCGCACCCGCGCCGGATCGCCGTCGTCGGCCACCCCTCGCGGCTCGACTTCGCCGAAGACGCGATGCGCTCGCTGCCCAACGCGCGCGTGTTCCGCTTGTCGGTGCCGAACATCGATGCGGTCGGCGCGCTCAGCCCCGAAGCGCTGGCATCCCAAGCGTGGTTCCGCTACGCGGTCGAGTGGGGCTGCGACACGCTGGTCTTCACCGAGATCCTCGCGCCGTCACAGATGCCGCAGCTCCTGACCGCCGCGCAGGCCGCCGGCATCACGATCGCCTTCGCGCCGCCGCGCATTCGCGTCCACGCCTACGATCTGCACATGGAGCAGATCGGCAAGCAGGCGCTGATCGTCGCGCGCCCGCTCAAGGCGACGCAGCCCGGCCAGCGGCTGGCCAAGCGGATGTTCGACATCGCGGTCTCGACGGTCGCGCTGGTGCTGTTCGCGCCGGTGATGGCGCTGGTCGCCGCGGCGATCTCGATCGAGGACGGCGAGCCGGTGATGTACCGCCAGGAGCGCGTCGGCCGCAACGGCCGCGCGTTCAACATGCTCAAGTTCCGCTCGATGCGGCTCGACGCGGAGAAGGACGGCGCAGTGCTCGCCACCACCGGCGACGACCGCTGTACGCGCGTCGGCAAGTTCATCCGCCGCACGTCGCTCGACGAGCTGCCGCAACTGTTCAACGTGCTGCGCGGCGACATGTCGATCGTCGGTCCGCGTCCCGAGCGGCCGGTGTTCGTGCAGCGCTTCGAGCAGGACCACCCACGCTACTCCGAACGCCATCTCGTCGCTCCCGGGATCACCGGCTGGTCGCAGGTGTACGGCAAGCGCGTCGTCGGCTTCGACGACGTTCCCGACAAGCTGCGCGGCGATCTGTTCTACGTCGAGAACTGGTCGCTGTTCATGGACGTCACCGTCTGCATGAAGACCGCCTTCGAAGTTCTCTTCCACCGAGCAGCGTAATGCGCGTGGCCACGCCGGCCCGCACGTACTTCGCGCACGTCGAAGGGTTGCGCGGAGTAGCGGCGCTGTACGTGTTCCTGTACCATCTCTGGCAGACCGCGGTGTCGCAGCCGGGCGCGATCCTGTTCGCGCTGCGCGGCGCGACCGGCTTTTTGCAGTACGGCCACTTCGCGGTCGTGGCGTTCATCGTGATCTCCGGCTACTGTCTGGGATTGCCGGTCGCCGCCCATCCGGAGCGGCGTTTCGCGCCGCGCGCGTTCGCCGTGCGCCGGGCGCGCCGGCTGATGCCGGCTTACGTGGCGGCGCTGGCCGGCTCGGTCGTGCTGGTCTACATCACGGAAGCGCTGCGGGGCCATCACATCCCCGCCTGGCACATGGTGCTCGCGGTACTCGCACACCTCGCGCTCGTGCACAACTTGACGTCGTCGCCGGAATACTTGAACGGGCCGATGTGGAGCATCGCGCTCGAGTGTCAGATCTACGTGGTGTTCGCGCTGCTGCTGGTGCCGGTGTGGCGCCGCGCCGGCCCCTATGCCCAGCTCGCGCTGGCGATCGCGATCGGGCTCGCGCCGCATTTCCTGCTGCACGGTTTCCTCGACGGCACCGTGCCCTGGCTGCTGGGTCTGTTCGGGATGGGCGTCGTCGCGGCGCAGCTCAGCACGCGCGCCGCGAACGTCGTGACCTGGCGCTGGATCAGCGTCGCCGCCGCGATCGCGGCGGTCGTGGCGATCGTCACGCACGGTGAAGGAACGCCCGACGGCGCGTACTGGGACGCCGATCTGGTCGTCGGTCTCGCAGTGGCCGCGTTCTTCGTCGCGTCGAGCGGGTTGCGCGCGCCGCTGGCGGCGCAGGCCCTCTCGCTGCGCCCGATCGTCCTGCTCGGCGCGTTCTCGTACAGCTTGTACCTCGTGCACGGGCCGATCGTCGAGCTGACCGGCGCGGCGTTGCAGCGCGCGAACGCCGGCCCCACCGCGGCCGCCGTGACGTGCGCGCTGCTGATCCCGCTCGTGCTGGCCGTAGCGTACGGCTTCTACCGCGTGTTCGAGCGGCCGTTCCTCTCGCCGGCGCTCCGCGCGTCGATCGAGCGCGAGATCTCGCCCGAAGCCGGCGTGCACCGGCCGACCCGGATCGACGTTCCCGACGTCGAACAGCTCCTCACGCCCGGAGCGGCGTAAGCAGGATCGACGTGAATCTCCGCGCGGGCCCACCTTTCACGGCAGCCGCATCGCACGATGCGGCCGAGCGTGTGCGCGACGTCTTCGCCGACCGGCGGACGATGCTGATGGTGGGTACGGGCGCGCTGGCGGTGTTCGTCGCCACCATCGTGGTCGCGGTCGGACGCGGCGACTTCACGCTGGCCGGAATCCTGCTCGCGATCGCCGTCGCGCCGCTGCTGATCCTGCTCGCGATCATGCGGCCCTATCTGTTTCCGTACGGGCTCTACGTCGTGCTCATCCCGTTCGACGATCTGCTGGGCCTGGGAGGCGGAAACGGTACGCTCACCAAGCTGATCGGGATCGCGGCCGCGCTCGCGCTGGTCATCTATGCGGTGCGCTCGCGCCGGATCGTCCGACCGCCGCTCGCCGTCGCGGCCGCCTTGCTCTACGTGCTGTGGATGCTGATCACGTCGCTGTGGGCGGTCGACCCGAACGCCGCGTTCAAGATGGTGCAGACGACCTTCTCGCTGGTCGTGATGTTCGTCGTTCTGTCGAGCGCACCGCTCGAAGAGACGGACTTGCGGACGATCTGCTCGCTGATCGTGCTCAGCGGCGTGCTCGCGGCCGGCTACGGAATCTGGTTCTTCCATCAGCATCCGCCCAGCAGCGACGGGCGGCTGCTGTTGAACCTCTCGCAAGGACATCGGATCGACGCCAACATCTTCGCCGACTCGCTGCTCGCCCCGCTCGCGCTGGCCGTCGTCGCTCTGTTGCACGCGCGCCGCGTCCAGATCGTGCTCGCGATGATCGCGGCGATCGCGCTGCTCGGTGAAGCGATCGTGATCAGCTTGTCGCGCGAGGCGATGCTCGGCTGCGTCGCGATCGCGTTCGTCATCGTGATGATGTCGCGCAAGCGGCTCATCGCCCTCGCGCTGCTCATCCCGACGCTCATCGTCGTTCCCTTTGTGGTTCCCGCGATCGGCGAGCGCATCGCGACGGCGGCCTCGACCGGAGGCGCGGGGCGGACCTCGATCTGGACCGTCGACCTGCACGCGTGGGCGATGCACCCGGTGTTCGGGTGGGGCGCCGGCTCGGCGGTCGAAGCATACAGCCAGAACCTGCTGCGCGTCGGCCCGCGCACGTTCGAAGGCTGGGACCGGCCGCCGCACAACGTCCCGCTCGAGACGCTCGTCGACGTCGGCCTGATCGGTCTCGTGCTGGTCGTCGCGATGTTCGTGCTGGTGTACCGCATGCTGCGCACTGTCCGGCGTGGTGACGGCGTCTACGACCTGCGCATCGGCTTGACCGCAGCGTTTGCGGCGATGATCGTCGTCTCGTTCTTCATCGACGACATCGACGAGAAGTACCTGTGGCTGGTCTTGTGCACGATCGCGCAGCTGCGGATCGTCGCCCAACCGCGGCCTTCGCCGGCGCGCGTGGTCGACGATCTTCCGGTCCAGGCGGTACCGGTGACCTTGCGGAGCGCTCCGCGCTGACGGTGCGCGCGGCGCCGCGATTGGCGAAGCGTTCGCCGCAGCGCTTGCGCGTGCGCGCGTTGCTCGTGCTGCTGGCTGCGCTGGCCGCGCTGGCCGTCATCACGATCGTCGCGGGCCGTCCGCTGGCGGCGCGAATCGTTCGCCTGCAGCACGACGCGCTGCGAGCGTCGCTGCTGGCGGCCGATCCCGTCCAGGGCAGCGTGGTCGCCGAGACCGCCCCGCCGAGCGAGAGCGCGTTGCGCGCGCAGGCCGGGCTCGTTCCGCCGCACGTGCTGACCTGGATCTACTACGCCGAGGTCCACATCAACGAGGACGTACCGCCCGACATCGTCGCGCGCTACGCCGACTTCGTCGAAGACGACCGCCCCGGCGAGTACGCCGCCAAGTTCAAGCGCGCCGGCGGACGGTACGCGCTGGCGTACGAAGACCCAACCTACGTCGCGTACTGCGATCCGCCGTTCACGCCGCCGGCCGGTTCCTGCAAGCCGCCGTTCTACAAGTACCTCGACGAGAGCGCGTGGTTCCACGGCAAGGACGGCGCGCGCGTGCACCACTACGTGCCCGGCGACCATCAGTACCAGGAAGCGGTGAACCCAGCCTCGCCGGTCGCGCAACGCGGCTGGCACGCGTTCACCGAGGACATCCACCGCAACGCGCCGGCGCTCGACTTCATGTACGCCGACGACTCCGGCGGCCCGCTCTACGCGGGCGACATGTCGCCCAACAGCTCGGAGTTCTACGGCTACAACGAAGCGGGCGTCGAGATCGCCAGCAACGACGTCTTCAGAGACGCGATGATCGCCTACCTACGGCAAACGGCGCTGCCGGTCGTGATCAACGGCTCCGATCCGATCACCGGGTTGCCGGCCTACGGCGGCGCCCTGCTGCGCCAGCCGTTCGTGCTGGGCGACACCCACGAGAACTGCTTTCGGACCGAAGAGAACACGATCAAGACCGACGAGCGTGACCGCTGGCGCGACGAAGCCGACTCGCTGCTCTCGAACACGGCGCTGCACAAGTGGGCGATCTGCATGATGGAAGGCCGGCCCACGCCGGTCAACCGCATCTACGCGCTCGCGTCGTGGTGGATCACGTACGACCCGCAATGGTCGGTCGCCGCGCCGATGGATCCGATCCCGCAGCAGTCGGCACTGATTCCGGAGCTTGCGATCGTGCCGCGCTTCCCGGTCCGCACCGCGGTCGACCGCGTGCGCGGCCTGCGGACCGATCGCGGCCTGTACGTGCGGGAGTTTCGCGGCTGCTATCAAGAGCACGCGTTCATCGGCGGCTGCGCGGCGATCGTCAACCCGACCGATCGCACCGCGCCGTTGCCGCCGCTGGTCGGATCGTACCATCGCTTGCTGGTGCTCGGCGGCGGCGACATCATGCACGGCGGAACGGCGACTTGGCAGCTCGGCAGCGCGCCGTCGATCGGGCCAGGCGCGGCCGTCGTGCTGGCGCGTTGACGTGCACGTCGGCGTGGTCGTTCGGGGTCCGATCGTGCCGCGCTGGCAGGCCGACTGCGTGCGAGAGGTCGCTACGCTCGAGGGCGTGACGGTCGCGGTCGCGTTCGCTCGCGGGGGGGCGCGCGGGCCGGGTTGGACGGCGAAGCTGATCGGCGGCGCGACGCTCGAGCCGGTCGCAATCGCGCCGATCGGCGACCTCGCCGTCAGCGACGTCGTTCTCGACCTGACCGGCGACGCCGCCGATCGCGGCGCGCGCGAGGGAACGTGGTCGCTGCGCCTCGGGACAGGCGATGACGACGAGCCGTTCGTGCGCGACGTCGCGCGCGGCGCGCGCACGTTCGACGTCGTGCTGCTGCGGCGCGTGCGCGGCCAAACCGAGGAGCTGCGGCGCGGACGGTTTCCGGTCACCTACTGGCACCGCAGCACCGTGCGTGGGGCGCTCGCCGAAGCGGCGCGTTGGCCGGCACTGTTCGTCGCCGCGCTGCACGACGGCCGTCCGCTGCCGGCCGTCGTCGCCGCGTCGCCGCCGCCCGCCCGGCGAGCGAACGCGCTGGACCGCCTGCGCTTCGCGTTCGTGATGGCGAGCCGGTTGGCGGCGTTTCTGTTCGCCGAGCTGTTCGAGATCACCGAGTGGAACGTCGGGCTGGCCGCCGGCGAGCCGTCGCGCGCGCTGGCGGTCGAGCCGCTCGAGGTGCGCTGGTTGCCGCGACCGCCGCGCGAGACGTACATCGCCGATCCGTTCGTGGTCGACCGCGACGGGCGCCGCCTGCTGTTCGTCGAGGCGTTCAGCTACGCGCGCGACCGCGGCACCATCGAGGCGCTCGAGCTCGACGCCGGCGGCGCGCCGGTCGCGCGCGAGTGCGTGCTCGACCTGCCGACGCACGTCTCGTATCCGTACCCGGTCGTCTACGGGGGCGCGCTGTACCTCGTCCCCGAGAACGTGGCCGCCAACGACGTCGCGCTCTACCGCAGCGCGGCGTTTGGGGGCGGCTGCGAACGCGCGGCCTCGATCTTTCCCGGCTTCGACGGCGTCGACACGACGCTGTTCGAGCACGACGGACGCTGGTGGGCGTTCTGCACGCGGCTGTCGCGCGGTTCGCTGTTCGCGCTGTTCGCGTTTCATGCCGCGACGCCGTTCGGCCCCTGGACGGAGCACGCGCTCAACCCGGTCGTCGTCGACATCTCGTGCGCTCGGCCCGGTGGGACGCCGTTCGTCGTCGGCGGTGCGCTCTACCGGCCCGGACAGGACTGCAGCGTCTCGTACGGCGGCGGCTTGGCGATCGCGCGCATCGACGAGCTGACGCCGACGAGCTATCGCGAGACGATCGTGCGGCGGCTCGATCCGCGCGGCTTCGGGCGCTACGCGCACGGCGTGCACACGCTCAGCGTCGCAGCCGGGACGCTGTTCGTCGACGGCAAGCACGTC
>Ga0302325_10011958_pt1 | contig 18668 bp, 20 predicted proteins | sample Palsa_T0_2_FD_201948 | JGI IMG/M metagenome (GOLD analysis project Ga0302325, IMG submission 201948) | Peat permafrost microbial communities from Stordalen Mire near Abisko, Sweden - Palsa_T0_2 | ecosystem: Environmental > Terrestrial > Soil > Palsa > Peat permafrost | place: Sweden: Abisko...
CATCAATAAAGACGGCTCGTTCAACGTTCGCAAAACGGGCGGCAGTTTTTTTGACATCCACCTTTACCTTTTCCTGGTGAGTATTCCATGGGCCGCATTTATGGGGCTAGTGTTCGCGGCATTCTTCCTCACCAATCTAGTCTTTGCGGGTCTGTACTATGCGGCCGGGCCGGCGGCGTTGCACGGGGCAGATATAAGGACGCCGCTCAGCGACTTTGAGAGCGCCTTCTTCTTCAGCGCCCAGACGTTAACTACAGTTGGATATGGGAGTATCTCGCCGCAAGGCGTGTTTGCGAATAGCGTGGCATCGGTTGAGGCGATGATGGGTTTAATGGGCTTTGCGGTCGCGACAGGTCTGCTTGTCGGGCGCGTGTCGCAACCTTCGGCCCGCATTGCTTACAGCGAGAAGTGCCTGATTACCCCTTACGAGGATATTACGAGCCTTCAGTTCCGGGTCGCCAACCAGCGGCGGAACAACGTGATGGAGTTACAGGCGAAGGTCATCCTGATGCTTGTGGATGAATGTTCGAATGGCCTGCGGCGGGACTATTTTGAACTGCCGCTGGTGCGATCGGGCATTTACTTCTTTCCCGTAACCTGGACCGTGGTTCATGCCATCGACAAAGACAGTCCGCTATTCGGCAAAACTCAAAAGGATCTGGAGCGATTGCAGGCGGAGTTACTGATCCTGATCAAGGGCTTTGATGAGACCTTTGGGCAGGAGGTGGTTTCGCGTTACTCCTACACTTACGACGAACTGCTCTGGGGCGGCAGTTTCGCCCAAGCCTTTCACGTAGACACTGACGGGCATCTGGTGTTGAACGTCGATCGGGTAGGCGCCTTGAAGGAACCAGACGCTACCAAGATAGACGCTGGCGCAAAGCTGTAATGTGGGCGGTATGATGGCGTCCGTGCCATGCATAGAGGGAGATCGTGTCCACCAGAGACACGGGACCGCGCTCGGGAACGAAGACCTTTGCCATCGCGGCGCTATCGAGTGAGCGGAGCAGGACCATCCAGCGGTTGTGCAGCGCGTCAAGGAGTGCGAGCGACACTTCTACCGGCGCAGACTTTGCGTCGGGCAGTTCCGCCCAGGCGGCTTCGTCATAGGAATGGATCGTTGGCTCCGGCTCGGTGAGCGCGAACCGGAAGCGGGCGTAAGAGTGCATGTGGCTATCCGCTACGTGATGGATCACCTGGCGGACAGTCCACCCGCCCTCCCGATAAGGAGTGTCGAGTTGAGCCGCGGCGAGGCCTTGTACCGCCTGACGAAGGCGGGCGGGAGTTTCTTCGATATCCTTCAACCAGTCTTCGATCTGGGCGGATTCGGGGTTTTCAACTTTTGTTGGTTTGCCGACGGGAAAGCGTAAGTCAGTCATGGTTCTTTTCCAGGATTACATGAGCCATACCCAGTTCGGAGGTGTGGGTAATGGAGAGCTGGATTGCCGTGACGCCTAGCTGATTGGCGACATCGGCCGCGACGCCATACAGCTTTAAAGTGGGGCGTCCGGAAGGTAAGTTAACTACCTCAAAATCATGCCATCGAACGCCGCGTTTCCAGCCGGTGCCGATCGCTTTCATCCCAGCTTCCTTAGCCGCAAAACGGCCGGCATAGCGCTCGTATTTATTTGCCTTCTTTTCGACATAGGCGATCTCATGAGGGGTGAAGACACGGTCGCGGAAGCGGTCGCCAAAGCGCTCCATGGATGAGCGGATGCGAGCCACTTCAGCCAGATCGACGCCGGTGCCGACGATCAAATTCCCTTCCCCGACGTTGTAAGGATCAGCCGGCCGTGTTTGACACCCTTCGTACTAATGATCTTTTCGGCGATGGCTTGCACGGACTTCGCTTTGCCCTTGACGACCAGGACTTCCAGGCAGTTATCGTGGTCGAGATGGACATGCAAGGTGGACAGGATTTGCTGGTGATGATCATGCTGCATGTCGGTAAGTTTCTCGCTGAGCATGCGTACATGGTGGTCGTAGACCAGAGTAACTGTCCCAACGACCTCGCTCTCCGGCGACTCCCAAGTCTCTTGTACTAGTTCGTCGCGAATCAGATCGCGAAAGGCCTCCGACCGGTTGGTGTAACCACGTTTGGCGATCAGATCGTCGAACTTGGCCAACAGGCCGGAATCAATCGCAACTCCTATCCGACTGAGTTCGCCCATGGGGAATTACTACTGGGCTGCCGCGAGCTTATTCTTGTTATGCTCCGCCCAACGCTTCTTCTGCGCGAGAGCGATGCGATTTCTGGCGGCTTTGCTCAGCGGACGCCTCTTGCGAACCGGAGCTGCGTTTTTTGGCGCGGCAGATTTTTGGAGAGAAGACACAGACCCGCCGGCAAGCAGAGTCTTGATGTGGAGAATCTTTCCTTCAATCTCTACTTTCTTCTGCTCAAAGCCGATCAGGGCCATTTCGAGAGTTTCAGTATCTTGATTTACTTTGCCTATAGGCATGCTATCTCCATACACACGATAACATAGGGGGTTTCCTATGAGAGCCGTTGTTCAGCGAGTCAAATCAGCCAAGATAGGTATAGATAGTACGATTACAGCCGCGATTGGACCCGGGCTGTTACTGCTGTTGGGCATCGCTAAGACGGATTCCAACAAAGATGCCGACTATTTGGTGGAGAAGATAGCAGGATTGAGAGTATTCGCCAATCAGGACGGCAAGATGAATCTAGATATTCGCCAAGTGGGAGGGTCGTTCCTGATTGTGTCTAATTTTACTGTTTATGGAGACACCAGGAAGGGGCGCCGGCCCAGTTTCGATTCGGCTGCTTCACCCGCCGATGCGCGAGTGATCTATGACTACTTTGTGCAAAAAGCCCGCCTTACCGGAATTCCGGTAGAAACGGGCTCTTTTCAAGCACACATGCTGGTGGAACTGGAGAACGACGGGCCGATTACTTTGATCGTTGAATCGGTTTAGTTAGGCCTGCCGGAATACTTTTCGTACAGGCGCTTTTGCTTGTTATCCAGGTTCACATTCTTACCGCTGATGAAGAGCTGCTTGACTTGAGTTTGGGTCTTCAGCGGGTCGCCATCGAGGACCATAAAGTCCGCCGACTTACCTTCTTCGATCGTGCCCATCTGCTTATCGACGCCCCAGATTTGAGCGGCGTTGACGGTCACAGCTTTCATGGCTTCCTCGGCGGGCAGACCGTAGGCGACGGCTGTGGCGGCCTGATAGGGAAGGTTGCGCGAGAACTCTACGCTGAAGCTGGCAAAGGCGAACTTAATGCCAGCCTTGTAAAGCAGCGACGGAGTTGTGGGCGGCTGATCGTACGGCTCATCCTCGCCGTCGGGTAGAGCGAGAGTCGGAGGCAGGATGACAGGAATGTCATGCGCCTTGAGCTCGGGAATGCATTTGTAAGCTTCCGCTGCCTGAGAAATCACTACCTTGATCTTTTGCTTGTCGGCAAAAACGATGGCATCTTTGATGGCGCGTTCCCGCGAGGCGGTGATCATCACCGGTTCCGAACCGTCAATGACCGGGAGCATCGCTTCCATCTTCAGATCGGTCCGGAAATCGGGCATCTTCGCGGCCTTAGCCTGAGCATAGCGGCGGGCCTCTTCGAAGAAATCGTTGAGATCCTTCATATCCTTCTCGTAGGCCTGGTGCTGCTGCTCGTAAGAGACACGCATGAAGGCGCCTTCCCCACCGCGGCCGCCACCGCCGCCCATCGTGGGCATCGTGAGGTGCATTGCGGCTGCGCCCTTGATATCCAGATCTTCTGTGGTCCAGCCATTGAGACGGATCAAGGAAGCATTACCGCCGATGATCTGTCCACTTCCACCGCCGCGACGGCCACCGCCGCCGGGCATCGCGAGAACGGCAGTAATGCCATTGGCGCGGACCACGGGGATGTGCTCGCTATCGGGATTAACGGCAATGAAAGATCGGATCTGAGGGTCAAACTTGCCGACCTCCGAAATGTCGTTGCTCTCAGTGACAGCGCCGATTTCCTGGATGCCGACAGTAGAACCGGAATCAATCATGCCGGGATAAACCTGCATGCCTTTGCCGTCGATTACCTTTACATCTTTGGGAGCGGCGAGGTTCTGTCCGACGCCCACGATTTTACCGTCGCGGACAAGGATGGAACCATTGGTGATGTCCTTGCCTGCCATCGTGTGGATGGTCGCGCCCTTGAGCAAGAAACTATTGTCGTCGGCCCCCAAAACCAAGCCGGTCGCCGTGAACGCTAAGATTGCTAACTTTTTCATAGTCCCCCTCCTCTACGTCCGCCACCCTGAGGGGCGTTCTTCTTCTGTTCTTCGGCGGCCTTAGTGATCAAAGCCTTCTTCTCAGCTTCCTTGGTTGGACGATCTGCCAGATCCTTGGAGCGGTCGAAATAGAGCTGGCCATCAATGTAGACCTTCTCGACCTTGGTGAAGGTGGAGAGCGGATGCTGGTCGTAGATCACGACGTCGCCATCTTTGCCGACTTCAATCGAGCCAACGCGCTTATCGATGCCGAGCTGCTTGGCGGGATTGATGGTAACCATCGAGAGCGCTTCAGTTTCCGTGGCGCCACCGTATTTCATGGTCTTCGCGGCTTCTTCATTGAGATGGCGCATCAGTTCTGCGTCATCGGAATTGAGGGAAACGAGTACGCCCTTCCTCATCATGAGGGTCGCGTTGTAAGGAATGGCGTCGTAAGCTTCGACCTTATAAGCCCACCAATCGCTAAAGGTGGAAGCGCCGGCTCCGTGAGCGGCGATTTCCTTGGCGACCTTGTAGCCTTCGAGCACGTGCTGCAAGGTGCGGACCTTGAAACCATAGTCATCGGCAACGCGGAGAAGCATGAGAATCTCGTCCTGCCGGTAGCAGTGCGAGTGGACGAAACGCTTGCCTTCCAGCACTTCGACGAGAGGTTCGTACTTGAGGTCGCGGGCCGGAGGAATGGCTACGATACCTTTGGCAGCCTTCGCATTGTATTCGTCCCACGAGGCTTTATAAGCCTTGGCTCCGGTGAATGCTTCGCGGATCACGTCCTCAACGCCCATACGGGTAGCCGGGTAACGCGGCGGCGTTGCGGTGAGACCCGGCATGGCAGCTGCGCCACGGCGCTTGGGATTCTCTCCGAGGGCGAACTTGATGCCTGGGGTAGCGCCTTCGAAGAGCATCTGATCGGCGCTATGGTCCCAACGCATCTTGAGCACGACGGTCTTACCGCCGATCGAGTTCGCACTGCCGTGAAGGATGTTGGCCGTGGTTACGCCGCCAGCCATGGCGCGGTAAATCGCGATGTCCTCAGGGTTGATCGTGTCAGTAATACCAACCATTGATGAGACCGAGAGCGACCCTTCATTGACTGCTTCGGTTGCGATGTGGGAGTGGCAATCGATGATGCCCGGGATGACGTACTTACCGGTGCCATCGACGATGGTTGCGCCCGCTGGTATGTTGACCTTGGTTCCGACGGCGACAATCTTACCGTCCTGCAGAACCACGGAACCATTGTTGATGGTGCCGTTGGTGACGGTCATGATAGTCGCATTTTGGATGACGACCGGCGCCGCTGCCCAAACGGATGTCAGCGATAGCAATCCGGCCGCTGCGATTGAAAGTAATTGAGTTTTCATTTTGTTGAATCCGGTCCCCTTCTCATCGCAGGCGTTTCCTGCGGTGGTTCATATTTCATGCCGTCGACGAAGACGTACTTGACTTTGGCCCCGGCGAAGATATCGCCGTCAGCCACAATGATGTTTCCGATCTTGCCTTTGTCGATGGAGCCGATGGTCTTATCGACGCCATAGATTTCGGCAGGGGTGAGGGTCATGGCGCGAATCGCGTCAGCCGGAGAGAGGCCGTCGTCGATAGCGCGTTTGACGGCGCGCATGATCTCGCGCGGAGTGGCGATGCCGTCGGAATAGAAAGCGAACTTCACGCCCGCTTTGGCAAGCGCCGCGGGAGTGGTGGGAGCTTTGTCGCGCATCTCAAGGACGCGGAGAGTATCCACGTCGGCAGGATTCGAATCCGCCGGACGTGCAGGCCATTTGAGGCTAACCAGAACCGGGTATTTCGCCTTGGCTAGCAAGTCAGCGCCGCGCCAGCCTTCCTCACCACCGTAGATCACGGCGTTGAGTTTGAGCTCCTTCGAAAGATGAATGATGCGGTCGATCTCGACCAGGCGGTTGGCCGGGATCAAAGTGCGGGGGCTCTCGATGACGCCTTCGAGGGTCTTATCGTAAGCCGGACGCGGGAGGCCATCGGGATGTTGCTTGTAGATATTTTCGGCGACCTTATAGTGATCGGCGTCGAGATAGATCTGACGGATATAAGCAATCACGCCCATGAGCGAGCCGGGATATCCACCTCCGCCACCACCCCCACCGCCGCCGCTGGGGAACTTGATGTACTGTCCAACGGAAGGATTGATGACCATGGCGCCTGCGCGGTCACCGGCGAGATCGATGACTGCGCCCTGACCAGCGAAAAGGTTGGTCATGGGGAAGGTGACTGCCGTGGTGAAGCCGCCATCACGAGCGGTATCGATCATCCGGTCCGACGGGGAAATCATATCGGCCGCCTTGCTGTAACTGGAGTTCGAGGGGCGGTCTTCGGGTCCATTGATGACGACCGGTGCGGCTGCGGCGCCGGCTGCGGCCACAGCTGCGGCTGCATTTCCGCCTCCACGACGGCCACTGCCGCCACCCGCTGCTGCGACAGGCGTTGCGCCGGGAAGACCCCACGTGCTGAGGGCGTCGACCAAGCCGGGATAAACGGTCATGCCTTTGCCGTCGATGACCCAGGCATCGGCAGGGGGGGTTACGTTTTCGCCTACGGCCTCAATAACGCCGTCGCGAAGTACGACGGTTCCGTTTTCAATAGTGGGGCCGGAGACGCGGACAATTTTCGCGCCTTTAATTGCATAAACCTGGGGACCTTCCGCCGCGGTTGCAGCGAGACAAGCCAGCGCCAGAATGGTGAGTTGCAGTGTCTTCATAAGTGAGTCGATATACTGGTTCCTTCCGGACCGGAATGGTTACTTCTCAAACAATTTCTTACAAACAAGCAGGGGTGGATATCGACGAGGCCGACCGCGCGGTGGCCTCCATATCCAAGATGGCGAGAGCTACTTTTACCAAAGGCGTGCTGACGGAGATCGGATCTTTCGGGGCGTGCTTTGCGCTTCCGAAGATGCGGCAGCCCGTGCTGATTAGCTCCGTCGACGGCGTGGGCACCAAGCTGAAGGTGGCCTTCCTTACGGGCAAGCATGACACCATCGGCGAGGATCTGGTCAACCATTGCGTGAACGATATTGCCGTGCAGGGCGCGACTCCGCTTTACTTTTTGGACTATCTGGCGGTGGGCAAACTGGATGCGCATGTGGCTTCGCAAATTGTCTCCGGAATCGCGCGCGGCTGTAAATCGAATGGCTGCGCGCTCATCGGGGGCGAAACAGCGGAAATGCCGGGGCTGTACCAGGACGGGGAGTACGACCTTGCGGGGACCATTGTCGGCGCCGCGGAGAAAACCAAGATTATCACAGGCGCAAAGCTTCGTGCCGGAGATTTACTACTATCGCTTCCGTCGACGGGCCTACACACGAACGGATACTCGCTGGCGCGGAAGATTTTGTTCGAGGTGGCAGGGTATGGCGTGGATACGATCCTGCCGGAGTTGGGACGTACGCTCGGCGAGGAACTGCTCCAGACGCACCGCAGTTACCTGAAACCGATTCAAGCGCTCGCCAAGGCAGGGATCCTGTTGGGCGCGGCGCACATCACAGGCGGCGGAATTTCCGACAATCTGCCGCGCATTCTGCCGAAAAGGCTGATGGCGTCAATCGACACTGCTTCCTGGACGATTCCACCGTTGTTCGAAGCGATGCGAGCGATCGGGAATGTGCCTATCGATGACTACCGCCGGACTTTCAACCTGGGGATCGGGATGATTCTGGCGGTTCCGGCAAAAAAGGCCGACGAGGCGCGGCGCATCCTGAAGCGGTTGAAAGAGAATTACGGCGTGATCGGCGAACTTGTGCCGCAGAAGCGTGGCCATGGACGTGTGAGCTACAGGTGAAGAAAATTGGCGTGCTCCTGTCTGGGCGCGGCAGCAACTTCGAGGCGATCGCGCGGAATGTGGCGGCGGGGAAGTTAGAGTGCGAGATCGCCGTTGTCCTGAGTAACCGGGAGAGTGCGCCGGGTCTGGAAATCGCGCGGGGTTTCGGCATACCGGCGATAGCAATTCCATCACGCGGCATGGACCGTGACATCTACGACAAGTTACTCATCGAGAAGCTGGTCGAATACGGAGTGGAGTTCGTGTGCCTGGCGGGGTATATGCGGCTGTTGAGCGCAGGCTTCGTACGCGCGTTCGCCGGGAAGATCCTCAACATTCATCCTTCACTGCTGCCAGCGTTCCCGGGCCTTGATGCACAGCATCAGGCGATTGAGCACGGCGTGAAGGTGGCTGGGTGCACCGTCCATTTCGTCGACGAGTATTTGGACGCCGGGCCGATTGTGCTGCAGGCGACCGTTCCCGTTCTGGATGAAGATACGGCGGACGCGCTCGGGGCACGGATTCTGGAACAGGAGCATCGGATCTATACCGAGGCTTTGCGGATCGTGCTCGGCGGAAAGTATCGCGTGGTGGGGCGGCGCGTGCTGGTAACAGCAAGCTAAGCAGTTCGGCCCGTTTGATCCAGCCAGTTCCGGAACATCTCGGCGAAATCGATAGCTGTTTGGTTTGTGTGCAGCTCTTCCAGCGTGAACTTCATCTTGCGGCTCCAGTTAGGATGCTGCCAGGTGGTGCCGGGAAGATTCTGCTGATCGATCTCTTTCGTGAGATCTTCCTGGTTGACCACCATTAGCATCGACGGCGTGGACGCCAGGAAGCCAATGATCGCATTGTGAAGTTCCCCCGTTAATTCAGGAATCTGAGAGGCAACGCGCGGCGTAGTCTCCGGCAACAGACCAGCTACAAAAAGCGCATCCAGCATTTTCTGCTTATCATGCACCCGGTTAGCTAATTGGGCATGGTAACCAGCGTCATCGATGGTTCCGGCGTCATGGCGCGCTTCGATGTCCCGATTGATCCAGAAGCCCGCGATGGTGGGCAAGTCGTGGGTCGTAGACGAAACCAGTGCCTGATAGGGATATTCCGAAGGCGGCTTGTAACCACCCTGGCTATCGCGTTCGAAATAGAAAAGACGATAGCTAAGGATGCCGAAACGCGCGAGGGTTTCGCGCACATTCGGCTCGACCGTGCCTAGATCCTCACCGATGATGAGCACCTGGTTGCGCACACTTTCGAGAGCGAGGATTCCGATCAAGTCATCGGCGAAGTCGCGCACATAGGCCCCGCCGGTGGCGTCGCAACCATCGGGAATCCAATAAAGCCGAAAGAAGCGCATCACATGGTCGATGCGGAGCGCGCCGCCATGTCGGCAGGTCTTGCGAATCGATTCGATGAAAAGCTGGTAGCAGGAATCGCGGTGCTGGTATTTGTTGGGCGGAGGGAAAGCCCAGTCCTGCCCTTGCGGCGAGAAGTCATCGGGCGGTGAGCCAACGCGCGCGCCATCCACGTAGAACGCGCGGTTGGACCACAGGTCGGCGCCGAAGCGGTCAGTCGCAAGAGCGAGGTCGTGATAGAGGCCGATAGGAAGCCCCGCGGCTTTCGCGTGCTCTTGAACTGAGGCGAGTTGGCGGTTCAGGTGCCACTGGATCCACATGTGGAACGCTATGCCTGCGTGGTGCTCCTTCTGGAACTCGCGAGTCTCGGCAGAGGTAGGGTCCTGATAAGCAGCAGGCCAATCGCGCCAGAGCCATAGGTCGGGATTTTGCGTGTGCAGGTAAGCGTCGAGAGCACAAAACGTGGCGAAACGAAGAAGGAGTTCGCCTTCCTCATGCTGGTATGCGCGGAAGGCAGGGGATGGGTTATGGAGCGAATGCTGGAAAGCAAGCTTCAGGAACCGCAGCTTGATGGCTTGCACCCGTTCATATTGAACGGTTGGTGAATCGCGCAGTTCGGCCAGTTCCTGCTGGGTCTCCGCTTCGTTGAAGAGTTGTTGAGCTTCGGGAGAGTAACGGAACTCGTTAATGGATTCGACGTCGAGATAAATCAGGTTCTGGTAGAAGATGCTGTTGGGTAAGTAAGGGCTGGTGTTGTATGGCTCACGATTGTGGAGAGCGTGCAGCGGGTTGAGTGCGATGAACGTGGCGTGGGCTTCGGCGGCGGCCCAATCGCAGAAATCGCGAAGATCGCGGAAATCGCCGCAGCCCCAGTTGCGGGCGGAGCGTAGGCCGTAGAGAGCGATCGCGATGCCGCCCGTCTTGCCTCCATTTTCGAGGAACGGCGGAAGATAAGCTCGATTGGGAGGGACGATCAGCTTCATGGAAGCAGGCGGAAGACCCGCGACAGAGAAGACCAGATCGTGGTAGCCGGCTGGGAATGCGGTGGGAAAAACATATTCCTTCCGCACGAACTTTTGTCCCTGGAATTCGGCAGTGGCGATGACCGGCAGACCCGCCAAGCTGACCTGAGAGCGAGTTGCTGCCGGCGCGCCTTCCAGCGTTACTTCAAGGGTGAGGATCTCGTCCTGATGGCCGTCGGGAAGATGTAGGGCGAAGGTTGCATCCCGAGTGACCAGACATTGGTCCGCTACACGCGACCATCGAGCAAGCTCGCGCGCTTGGATATCCTCGTCGAGATGCCCTGGAAGAAGGCCAAGGGAACTGACGATGGCGTTACAGGCTGACGGGGAGGCGATGTGATGATGGCCGAAGACGTCCCAGAACTCGCTCTGAATGCCGCAATATTCGGAAGCTTTGCGGAGGGCAAGGCCGTCCTGATCGGTTTCCATTGAACCTCAAGTTTACCAATGCGGTTCGTGACACAATAAATGTCATGGAAGCACCGATTGCAAGCGGACCGGCGGAACTCTTTTCCCGTTTGGATAACGCAAGTGTGGAGCACGCCGCCGCGGCGGAAGGCATCATCACTACACGGCTGGACCAGGCCATCAACTGGGCGCGTAAGAATTCGATTTGGCCGATGTCGTTCGGTTTGGCCTGCTGCGCGATCGAGATGATGTCGATGAGTTCGTCTCGTTTCGACATTGCGCGATTCGGGGCGGAAGTGTTCCGCGGGTCGCCGAGGCAATCGGATTTGATGATTATCGCGGGCCGGGTTTCCAACAAGATGGCGCCGGTAATCCGCAGGCTTTACGAACAGATGCCGGAGCCGAAGTGGGTGATCTCGATGGGCGCTTGCGCCACCTCGACCGGCGTATTCAATAACTATGCGTTGATTCCAGTGAATCAGGTAATTCCGGTGGACGTTTATGTGCCGGGATGCCCGCCGCGGCCGGAGCAACTGATCCACGGGATCATGATGTTGCAGGAGAAAATTCAGAACGAGACAGGCACCTTAAAGTCGGTTTTGCGCCTGAAGTAGAAGGGGTAAGGGTCTGCGGCCCGGTCCGCGCTAACGTCGAGTTTATGCTTTCACTCCATTTGCCGTAGTTGTCCACACCACCGACACGCCTGCGGAGACGTGGGACACTCTCCTGCACAGTTGGACGAGCAGGCCGGACATGGCGAAGGCGTGCACTTCATTATCGGCCGAGACGCGGCGAGCGGAATTATCCAGATGGCTCCGATTACCAAGAATACGTAAAGCAGTTCGGTGGGGCTGATGGAGGGTACAACTCCACAGGGTGCGGCGATTCCCGATTCGGATGTGGTTCCGGACCCGGCACGGCCTGGCGAGGGTTACCACATCGTAACCGCCTTTCAATATGAGCAGTTGGGATCGCTTCCGGACGGCTTAGAGACAGTGTTGGCAGCCTTGCCGGACGGTTGCGTTGCGCAATCCATCGAAAAACCGCCGGCGTGTGCTGTGTTTCCCACCGGACGCAGGGTTGGACGCGTTTCGCTTCATGCGGCGCAACTGGTGACCCGTGGCCGCCCACGTGCGACTGGATGAGCGCCCCCGATTGATATGTACTTTCGAATGTATTCTCTAGTTAGTTGCTGCCGTTTGTGCGATAACTTGATACATACCTTAGTTATTTGTACTGGTACGAAGGTATAACTACCAGTACGCTCTCACTGCCAAAGTAGCCTACCTCTTCGGATATATGCGTCTGCGGTCAGCTACCAGTTGTAATCTGGGATTTCGGCAGGTAGAGAGAACATGACAAAGCAACCTTCAGAGAACAGAAGACGCAGTCAGCGAGGCGCGGAAGTAGTGGAATTCGGTTTGACATGTTTGCCCCTGTTCGGCTTCATCTTTCTCATTCTGGATGTGTCCTGGATGATCTTCGCTCAGGTCACTTTGCAGAGCGCAGTACGGCAGGGAGTCCGTTACGCCATAACTGGACAGGTTATGAGCGGCATGGGACAGGATGCGTCGATCAAGACGGTTGTGCAAAACGCCGCCGTGGGATTTTTGGCGGGAACGGCCGGCGCCAATCAGATAGCGATTAATTACTATCTACCCACAACCATGGCAGCGACCAACAGCAATGCCGGTGGAAACATCGTGCAGGTAAGCATACAAGGCTTCGCTTTGAGTCCGCTGGGACCTATTCTTCACAGCGGTTCGCCCGTAGCAATCTCAGCTGTCGCGTCGGACATCGTGGAGCCACCGGCCAATGGGATTCCCCCAACTCGATAGGCAGTTTAGGACAGAATCATGAGACGCAATCAACTGAGAGACAAGAATCAAAGAGGCGGAAGCGCCATTGAGTTTGCACTATCAACCGCGTTTTGGGTACCGCTTCTGATTGGCGTCTGCGTCATGGGTTTCAAGCTTGTGGAGGCAGATCGCGTGCTGGAGATTTGCCGCGATACGGGACATATGTATGCCTACGGCACCGACTTCTCGCTATCCGGCAATCAGGCGCTGGCCCAACGCCTTGCCTCCGGCTATGACCTTTCGTCCGCCGGCAACGGACTGCTGGTCTTCAGTGTGATCAAAATGATTGGACCTAATGACTGCACGCTATCCGGTTATTTAGCGGCCAATGCGACGCCCACCACCTCGAATTGTCCCAATCTGGGATCCTACGTAATCGCCCAAAGACTTTATATCGGAAATACCAGCACCTTCAGCAGTCCGTTTGGAACGCCGGATAGCAGCCTGTTGGACTCCCAGGGCAATACAACGTTGGTGGCGCAAGTCAGTAACGTTGCGCTGCGGACCTCCAGCTTCGGTAACGTGCTGACCCTGACGGCAAGCCAGTTTAGTTACTTGACCGAAGCCTATTTTCAGGCGACGGACCTTTACGGAAATCCGTCCGGCGGCGTATACGACCGTGCGATTTTTTGAAGGCGGCAATCATGACAGTTCATCCCTCTTCCTCACGACGAAGGCGCCAGAGCGGCGCCGCCATTGTCGTCTTTTCGCTACTCACTGTATCCGTGATCATTCCCATGGTCGGCCTCGGCATTGACGGTGGAATTTTGTACATGTTGCAGGCAAAACTTCAGCAGGCCTGCGATGCGGCGGCTCTGGCTGGTGGCCGCAACCTCAACAACGGGAACGACGCCACCACCCAGACGACGAACTCCGAGGCAACCATGGCGTCGTTCTTCAATGCGAACTTTCCTTCGGGCACCTGGAACTCGCAGCCTCCTCAAGTGACTCTCAATGTTCAGTCAACCGGATTACACACACGGACGACCACAGTCGACGCTTCGGTCGTTGCGCCGCTTTACTTCATGCGCATCATAGGAATCAATAACGCCACGGCCGCGGCTCACGGACAAGCGTCGCGAAAGGACGTGAACATGATGGTGGTACTGGACAGATCCAACTCAATGCAGACGGCCGGCGTGTGCCCTCAAATGGTGTCTCAGGCGAGAAGTTTCGTCTCTCAATTCACCAACGGCCGCGACCAACTGGGTTTAATCACTTTCATGAGCGGGAGCAATCTCGACTACCCACCCACGGTAAACTTCAAGACGCAAACGCCGAGTCTGGACACCACGTTAAGCACTCTGGTTTGCGGAGGTAACACAGGATCCGCGCAGGCCATTTCCCAAGCGTACGCACAGTTGCAGGCGATGACTCTGCTTGAGCCAGGTGCTATCAATATCCTGGTCTTTTTTACGGATGGCCAGCCCAATGGCCTGACGTTCGATTTCTCATCGCTTCCTATCAAGACCCAGTCCGACAGCCGCTATGGGACCGGAGAGAATCCTTATCCCAGCACCACCACTTACTACACGATGCCGAAGAGCAACTGTTCCTCCGGCACTGCCTTGATGGGTGTGATGGCCATGGAGACTTACAGTGACAGCGCAGAGGCCACCGTGGGGATGCTCAACTCGGCGACTACCTCGATCAGCAACACGACGGAAACCACGGTAAGTGGCACCTCGAACTGCAATTTCGCATCGAACTTCGTCAACATGAGAGAAGACATCGCCTACATGCCGTCGAAGGACCACTGGGGCAATTCGACGTCCGGCTATAAGGGTGAAGAATTAGTGCCCAGCGGCCCTTACATTAATCAGCTTCGTGTCGACACCGGGACATCGCTCACCACCGCGTCCACCAATGCCGCCGACAACGCCGCCAACACCATTCGCAGCAATTCTACTCTCAAGGCAACCATCTTCACAATTGGACTTGGTGGAACCGACGTACAGCCGATTGATCAAGACTTTTTGGAAAGAATCGCCAACGATCCGCGGGCCTCAAGCTACAATTCCAGTCAGATGACCGGACAGTTCGCCTACGCATCCGACATCAACCAGCTAGGTATCGCGTTTCAGTCGATTGCGTCGACTATTCTCAGGATCTCTCAATAATCCAGCTTGCGGCTCTTCCGATCGCCGGCCTTCGGCTACCGGAAGAGCCCCGCGTAATTCTTATGGCGCTTTAAGCTCCAGATACGGCTGGACCTTCGCTAACCACCTTGGCGAGAGCGGCGTTGAACTTGCCCATCTCTTCGTAGGTGCCTACCGTCACGCGGATATGTTGCGGCCATTCCGGCCACCGGCCCGGTCCGCCAAGCACGATCTTCTTAGCTTCCATCGCGGTGTAAACCTGTGAAGCTGTCATACCCTTCACCGACATCATGAAGAAGTTCGAAACCGACGGAATATAGGAAACACCCAGCTTCTCCATCTGTTCGTAGGCAAGTTCACGATTCTTCTTGTTAATCGAAACCCTCTCCACCATTAGCGAATCGGCAACTTTCAGGCTCGCCGCGGCGCATGCCATCGTAGCGACCGAAAGATTGCCGCTTCTTCCGAACTTCCCGAGTTGAGCCAGCAGGTCCGGACGCCCGTAAGCCGCGCCCGCGCGTAGACCAGCCATGCCATAGATCTTCGAGAAGGTGCGGAGCACTACGACGTCCTTATCGGCCTTCACCAGATCAGTGGACATATGGTCGCGTCCGGAAAAATGAACGTACGCCTCATCAATAACGAGAACGGCGTCCTTCTTCTTGTTGGCGAGAATGTATTCCAGGTCTTTCCGCGGAGTTAGCGTTCCGGTCGGATTGTTGGGATTACAGATGTAGTAGGCCCCGGCGTTCGGGTCGGCAGCGATCATGGCTTCTACGTCGTGCGTATAATCTTTCCGAAGAGGAACCTGAACCACCTTGTTTCCAATCGACCGGCTGGCGCCGTTGCCGTAACCGGGAGAAGCCATCACCCAGCTGCGCGTCGGGGAAGCGAACGCGGGTACAAGATTGGCGAGCGGCGTACCCGAGCCCGGATACGCCGCAACATACCCCGGTTTGACACCTTCGGTGCTCTCTAGCAGTCCTTGGAGGTCATTATTATCTCCTTGAGGTCCGTAGCGCCAGGCCAAGGGCGCAACCTTCGCGATCGCTTCGAGGCCTTGCTTGGAGGGACCCATCGGGTTCTCGTTTCCGCTGATACGGATGACTTCGGGATCAAACATCCGCTGGCCGCCTCCTCGTGCGCCACGAGTACGCGCGGGGGGGTCTTGCGCCAGGGCAAATTCATGGAAAAACGGCAAGGCTGCCGCTGCGCCGAGCGCAATCTGCGCGATGTTACGGCGTGAATATCCTCTGGAAAGTAATTCTTCCTGTACTTTGGGTTGAAGCGACATCCTGATATCTCCTTGGAGTTTGTTAGAAGGTTGAAAGGGGAGCGGCGGAGACGTGCGTCGCCCACAAGGGGAGGGCTGCGGACTAGGAGCCCTGGAAGAAATCGATACTGCGCGGATTGTATCGCGTGTTCGTTCCAGCGGTCAAGCGGTTTTAGAGCAAATTCTTGTTGTCCGCGGCGGATTGCGGCGTGTGCCGTTACTGCAAACATCCTGTAAAAGTTTCGCAAACACGGCTCCGCGCGAGCAGCCGGACAGTACAATCGCACTTTGGCTAGGCGGGTCGCAATCGTACATTACTGGCTCCTGAATATGCGGGGAGGAGAGCGCGTTTTGGAGAGACTGTGCCATCTTCTACCGGGTGCGGATATCTTTACGCTCTTCTACGATCCTGAAAAAGTCTCGACTTTCCTTCGCTGCCGCAAGATCACTTCTTCTTTCCTGAACCCGTTGAAGCGGTTCCATACTTCGCTGCTGCCGTTGATGCCCATCGCACTGGAGCAGTTCGATCTTCGAGGTTATGATCTTGTCTTCAGCAGCGAGTCCGGTCCGGCTAAGGGAGTACTTACCAACTCGAACACCCGCCATGTCTGTTATTGCCACACCCCGATGCGCTACATCTGGGACCTTTACCCGATGTACCAAAAAGAAGTGATCCGCACCATGTGGAAGCGCGTCGCGGCGGCGCCGCTCGCGCACTATCTGCGCATGTGGGATTATGCCGCGGCGGCACGCGTCGATGAATTCGTGGCCAATAGCACTAACACACAACGCCGGATTTGGCGTGCTTACCGCCGCGAATCGCGGGTCATCTATCCGCCGGTGCCGGTCGAGACCTTTTATTACAAGCCGCACGATGGCTATTACCTGATGGTGTCCGAACTCGTGGCTTACAAGGCCCTTGGATTTGCAATCTCCTGTTTCACGCGCACCGGGCGAAAGTTGAAAGTCGTGGGAGCGGGTAAGCAATTCAGCATGCTGAAGCGCCTTGCCGGCCCGAATATCGAATTCTGCGGCCGCGTTCCGGAAGATCAACTGCGAGAACTTTACGCGCGGTGCCGGGCCTTCATTCTGCCGGGCGAAGAAGATTTCGGAATTACTGCCGTTGAAGCTCAGGCTAGCGGCAAGCCTGTGATCGCGCTGGGGCGAGGCGGAGTGCTGGAGAGTGTGCCTTTGTACGAACCGGCGGGCGGAATCTTTTTTCAGAGTCCAGATGAAGCTTCTTTGCAAGCGGCGATCGATCGCTTTGAAGCATCTGAATCTCTGTTCGAACCCTACTCGATTCAGGCGCGCACGGAACGGTTCTCGCATGCAGCTTTCGACTTGCGCATGAGCGAGATTTTACTTCCCGATAATGACTTACGCGAGCAGCACAATTCTTTTACAAATCGTTATCACCTGCCCGAAAGGAATCTGAGAACTTGAGATTTCGATCCCGTGCACGCAAGCCGCGACCCCATTCTCTATGACCATCCCATGCCTTTTTGCGGGGAGTTCTTCCCCATGGGATTTCCCTTATCTGTTGCAACGAATTGTGAGCCGGTTCTTTCAGCTGTGCGGGAAAGCTGGTCAGCCTTTTCACCGCGTTTTGACACAAACAGTCTTCGCCTTCGGGTGGGCGTTACTGGGGGTGATGAGAAAGGTTTCCCCAAGCCCACCGTTCGCGCTCAAGACAACCTGATCTCTTTCATTGGAGACGCCGAGAACTTTTCGATCGGGGACCTGAGCACCGGCTTCGCCTTCACTTGGTTGAACGCGGCCGTGATGCAGAACCGGGCGCTGACGCGGTACCACTATCTCGATTCCGTTGTTCTCACCTTGATAGACGCGCTGTATGTCTGTACCGTTCATGCCGCCTGTGTGGCGCTGGACGGGCGCGGCGTTTTGCTCTGCGGCGTTTCGGGCGCCGGCAAAAGTACGCTGGCTTATGCGTGTGCGAAGAGCGGTTGGCAATATTTGAGCGATGACGCTTCTTCTCTTTTGAAAGGCCGGATGGACCGCGTGGTTATCGGCAATCCTCATCGCCTTCGCTTGCGTCCGGATGCCGGCTTGATATTCCCCGAGTTTCACGATCGCCTCGTTACGGCGCGCGCCAATGGAAAGATGTCGATCGAGATCGCGACAGCCAGCGAACTGCGGATCGATCGATTAAATGAATGTCAGGTTCATTACGTGGTGTTTCTCGATCGCAATGTGGACGCGGCCGCATCGCTATTCCCTTATCCAATGAAACAAGCTCTGGGCGAGCTTGCGTCCGTGATCGCGTACGGCTCGCCGGAAGATCGTGAGTTACGCATCGCTCACTATCGGAATCTCCTTGAAGTTCCCGTCTTCCGCTTGCGATACGACGGTCTCAATGAAGCAGTAGATTGCCTAACCTCCATGGTCCGGAATAACTAATGTTCAAAGTTCCTTTTCTTTTTCTCACCACAGCCAGTTTGTTGGGCGCACAGATGTCCTCCGGTACGCTTTCCGGCATGATCTTGGATCCGTCGAACCGCGCCGTCACCGGCGCAAAGGTGATCGCTCGGCAGAGCGGCACGGACTTTACCCGGACATCTTTTTCAGGGCCTTACGGCAGCTACCTGCTGGACGATCTCTCGCCCGGCGTCTACGAAG
>Ga0302325_10011959_pt1 | contig 18667 bp, 16 predicted proteins | sample Palsa_T0_2_FD_201948 | JGI IMG/M metagenome (GOLD analysis project Ga0302325, IMG submission 201948) | Peat permafrost microbial communities from Stordalen Mire near Abisko, Sweden - Palsa_T0_2 | ecosystem: Environmental > Terrestrial > Soil > Palsa > Peat permafrost | place: Sweden: Abisko...
GCGCGCCGAGCGTGACCACGAGCTGCGTTCCGAGCACCTCGGCGAGGTCTACCACGAGCTTGCTGAAGGTCCGCCACCGGAACGAGGGCTCGGCGCCCGCGAGCAGGACCAGGTCGCGCGGAGCGCGCGGGACGCGAGCCGCATACAGCTCGACCGCGGGCCAGATGATCTCCCGCGTCTGACCCTCGACGAGCTTGATGCGTGGGCGGGTCGCCTGGAAGTCGTAGAAGTCCTCCGGGTCAATCGTTGCGAACCTCCGCGCCTCCAGCGCCTTGCCGACGAACGAGAGCGCGGTCGAGGCGGCGTCAGCGGCATCGTTCCAGCCCGTGAAGGCGCAGACCAGGGCGGGAGCGCGTAGGCCGTCGGGACGGTGATCCCACTGAAGCGGCTGCATCCGGTTCACCGTACATGATGGAGATCATGAGATCGCAGTCCACGAGCGTCAGCTCGCTCCGGCCCGGCCAGGATGTGAGCGGCGTATTTGCGTGCACGCGCAAGGATCGGCTGCTCACTCGGAGCGGCTCGCCGTACCTCGCGCTCGAGCTCCGCGACCGTACCGGCACCTTGCCGGCGCGGGCCTTTCGCGATGCCGACGCGCTGGCCGGTGGCTTCGAGCGCGGCGACCTGGTGTCGGTCACCGGGCGCGTCGAACGGTTCCGCGACGAGCTCGTGCTCGAGCTCGCGAGCGTCGCTCGTGCCGCGGCGGACACGGCCGATCCGGCCGCCTTCCTCCCCCGCGCCTACCGCGACCTCGACGAGCTCGACGGCTTCCTCGAGCACCTGGCGGGGGAGGTGCGCGACCCGCGCTTTCGTGGGCTGCTCGACGGCCTGCTCGCCGACTCCGCGCTTCGCGAGCAGTGGCGCCTGGCCCCGTGCACGCGCGCGGGTCATCACGCCTACCTCGGCGGCCTGCTCGAGCACACGGTGGGCGTGGCCACGCTCGCGCACGAGCTCTGCCAGCTGCATCCGAGGCTGAGCGCCGACCTCTTGCTGACCGCGGCGATCGTCCACGATCTCGGCAAGACGCGTGAGTTCACCTACGGCGCCGAGTTCGGGCTGACCGACGAGGGGCGGCTGCTCGGCCACGTCGCGATCGGCCAGCGGATGCTGTCAGAGCGTCCGGCGGCGCTCGACGAGGAGCGCCGACTGGCCTTGCTTCACTGCGTGCTCTGCCATCACGGCCCCGAGGGTGCGGCGGGGCGGCGTTTCGGGTCGGTCGAGGCGCTCGCGCTCTACCGGGTGAACGCGCTCGACGCGAGCGTCAAGGGCGCGATCGAGCACGGCCTGCCGGCGGGGGGTTGAACGGGCCTTCAGTAGGGCTCGCTCGGGTACCCGGGTCCGAGCTGGCCGTTGGCGTTCCGCGCGAGCTCGAGCGCGTAGGCGGGGAACCACTTACCGTTCGGCGGGTCGCCGGGATGGCACTGTCCGTCCGAGCGCCCGTCGATGCCGATCCACATGAAGGCGTCGGCCAGCGGGTCGCCGGTGTCGGTGGTGGGCACGGGGCCGAGCCCGCGGCCCGGCGGATTGCACAGCACCTCGTTGCCGTTCTTGCGGCGGTGACGGGGGTGCAGGGGACCGCGACCGTTGGCCGAAGTGGAGACGACGAAGTGCGTATGGAGGATCCCGGCCACCCGGTTGCCATAGGCCAGCTCCTTGCTCGTCCAGTCGAAGTGGGTGGCGTTGAGGAAGAAGCCGCGGATGTACCGGATGCCGGCGAGGCGCAGCAGGTGGGCGATCCGGTGCGGCGAGGGGTCGCCGTCGGCGGCTCCCGCGTCGACGTAGGTGACGGCATGGGGAAGGCGCCCGAGCAGCCGCGTGGCATAGGCGAGCTCGGACATCCGCACCGCGAGCCCTGAGCGGCTCAGGCATCCGATCGTGATCAGCGCGTCCTCCTCGAGGAAGACCACCGCATGGTGGCGGTCGATCGCTCCCGCGAAGGCGTGGATCCAGCCGCGGAAGGCGCGGCTCTGGGCCGGGGTGTCGCTGCGGTGGGTGCAGCCGAGGTGCGGGAGGTCGTAGGTGGCGATGATCGGAACGGTGCCGTGATGGACCAAGTGCAGGTAGGCCCGGACGTCTCGGCCGACGTTGGCGGTGAACGAGCCGAAGTGCGCCGTCTGGGGCTCGTCGGCGATCTTGGCGACGAGGGCCGCCCACTCCGGGTGTCCGGTGCGTTCCCAGTAGCGCATCTGGCGCTGGGCGTCGTCACTGTGGTACACGAACCAGGTGGCGCCGACGAGCGGGTCGCTGACCGGCGGGGCGGGATTCAGCGAAAGCGGATTGGTGCTCGCGGGCGGATAAGGGGTCGCGAGCGCCGCGGGGGCGGCCAAGGTCAGCTCTCCGAGGACGACTGCGACCACGACGAGCGTGCACAACACGTGCCTAAGTGGCGGCCGCATCATTGCTGGCCAGCTTCCATGCTCTCCCGAGCTTAGTACGAACGGCTCGCAAGCGCGCCGCCGAATAGGCCGGCCGCCGTGCCCGTGGCAGCGGGCTTCAGCGTACGGCCCGATGCCATGAGCAGGCATACTAGGGCCGTGCCGTCTGCGCTCCTGCCCCAGGCGCTAGCACCGCTCCGTGCTGAGCCCGCAAATGCCGCGATCCTGCTTGACATCGACGGCACCCTGGCCCCGATCGTCGAGCACGCCGGCGACGCGAATGTGCCCGAGGGGACTCGGCATCTGCTAATCGCGGTTGCCCGTCGCTATGGCCTGGTCGCCTGCGTCAGCGGCCGTCGCGCGAAGGAGGCCCGGGCGATGGTCTCGGTCGGCACGATCTCCTACATCGGCTCGCACGGGGCGGAGCTGCTGCGGGCCGGCTGGACCGAGCCGGTGCTCGATCCACAGGTCGAGGACTGGGCTCGGCGGATCGAGGCTTTCGGCCGTGAGGTCGACACCCCCGATCTACGCCGGTGCAGGGTGCGGCTGGAGGACAAGGGCGCGATCGTCGGGTTTCACTGGCGCGGCGCGCCCGACGAGGACACCGCGCGGGCGGCGATCGACGCCATCGCCGCGCGCGCCGAAAAGGCCGGGCTGCGGACCCATTGGGGACGCAAGGTGCTCGAAGTCCGCCCGCCGGTGCGCATCGACAAGGGCGTCGGCGTGACCGCGTTCCTCGCCGGCGCGAAGCTGAGCGCCGTGCTCTACGTCGGCGACGATACGACCGATGTGGACGCGTTCCGCGCGCTCGATCAGCTCGCACAGGAGGGCCAGATCGAGCATGTGGTCAGGGTCGGCGTGCTCTCCGAGGACGGCCCGTCCGAGATCGCCGAGGAGGCGGATGTGACCGTCGAGGGTACGGAGGGCGTCCTGGAGCTGCTGGCGATGCTGATCACCGACTAGACGTGCGCTTCACCGACTTCCTGAGAACTACCGTTCTCCTCAGCGCGGGCGCCGCCACGGCACTGGCGGCGGTCACCGTCGCCGGAGGCGCGGGGACCTCCGAGAACCTGCTCGTCCCGGTCGCAGGTGGTTGGTGGCTGATCGCCGCACTGGCCGGCGGCTGGCTCGGGCGCCGTGCGAACACCTCCGCTCCGATCGCCACGCTGCTCGCGAGCGCGCGCACGCGGCCTACGCTGCCCGAGCTCAACCCGGGGCGCACGCTGCTGAACCGGCTATGGCCGCTGCTGGCCTCGACGCTCGGGGCGGGCGCGGTCGCGTTCATCTTTCCCCAGGTCCCCGCGGTGGCGGCCGGGTTCGCGATCATCTGGGCGCTCGGCTGGCGACGGCAGTCCTCGGCCGTGACGGCGATCGAAGAGCGCGACGGTGTGCGCTTCTACGTCGAGCCGACGTCGTTCCTGAAACCGATCCAGCTCGTGCGCACGCCCGGCTTCCGCACGAACCTGTTCGAGCTGAACGGCGCCAGCCGGCGCTCTCGACCCGCCAGCCCGCGCGCCTAGCGTGCGGCGCGGGCAGGGGCCGAGGGCGGATCTACTGCTCGTCTCGCTCGGCACCACCCCCGGGTGGCGGGCGGCGGCGGACGAACTCGCGGGAGCGATCCGGCGCGCCGGCGCCGACTTGGCCGTGGTCACCGCCGCGCCCGTGCCCAGGGTGCGCACCTTCGCGCTCACCGACCTCGTCGAAGCGCTCGCCTCGCGTCGGGCGGCGGCGGCGGGGATCGCGGCGCACCGGCCCGGGGCGATCATCTACTGCTCGATCACGGCGTCGCTGCTGTGGCCGGTCCCGGGAGCGATCTGGCTCGACTCGACGGCGCGGGAGAACCGCCCCGGCCGCCACGGCGTGTGGCAGCGCTCGGTGGAGCATCGCCGGCTCGCGCAGGCGCGGCTGGTGATGGTGATGAGCGCCGGCGCGCTCGCGCCGCTGCGCGAGCGCTACGCCGATCCGGTCGTGGTCCCGGTGCCGGTTGAGCCCTCAGGGCCGCCGCTCACCGGAGCGGCTCGCGACGTGACCGCCGTGGCGTACGCGGGCGATCCCGTCAAGCGGCGCCTCGACCTGATCCTCGCCGCCTGGGCGCGGGCGCGCCGTGATGGCGAGACGCTGGTCGTCGCCGGGACCGACACGCTCGCGCCCCGGGACGGCGTCGAGGTCGCGGGCCGGCTCGCGCCGGCGGAGTACCGCGCGCTGCTCCGCCGCGCGCGCCTGTTCGTGACCGCGCCGACACGGGAGGATTACGGAATCGCCGCGCTCGAGGCGCTGGCCGACGGGTGCATGCTCGTCACCACGCCGTCGCCGGGACCGTACGCCGCGCTCGCGCTCGCCCGCGCGCTCGACCGCCGGCTCGTGGCCGAGGACCTGAGCGGCGCGATCCGCACGGCACTCGACGATCCGGTCGCCGGTTACCATTGGCGGGCCGACGAACTGCTCGCGCCCTTCCGTCGCGCCGCGGTCGACCGCACGATCGCCGGCGAAGTGTTGCCGCGGCTGCTGCCACGATGAGCCCCTTGCTCGCCTTCATCCCCAGTCCGTCCGAGAATGGGATCCGGATCGGACCGTTCTTCCTGCATGCCTACGGACTGATGTACGTGATCGGCGTCGCGGCGTCGATCCTGGTCGCCAGTAAACGGTGGGAGGCACGGGGCGGCTCGCGAGAGCTCGTCTACGAGACCGCGATGTGGGGGTTTCCCGCCGGGCTGATCGGCGGGCGGCTGTACTTCGACATCACCAGCTACAGCCTGATGCGCCAGGAGAGCGGCGGGCACTGGTGGGGATGGATCGCGATCTGGGACGGCGGGCTCGGGATCTGGGGCGGGATCGCGGCGGGATCAATCGTGGGGATCTGGGTCCTTCATCGCCGCGGCGCCGACGTCACCCGCTTCATGGACGCCGCAGTGCCGGGGATCCTCGTCGCCCAGGCGATCGGCCGGATCGGCAATTACTTCAATCAGGAGCTGTTCGGGAAGCCGACGACGCTGCCGTGGGGACTCGAGATCTCGCTCGCCCACCGTCCGGCGGGGTACACCCAGTTCGCGACCTTCAACCCGACGTTCCTCTATGAGCTGATCTTCGACCTCGCTCTCGCCGGCGCCCTGATCTGGCTCGGCAACCACAGGAAGATCCGCGACCCCGGCCTGTTCGCGCTCTACGTCGCCGGCTACTCGGGCTTCCGGATCTTCGAGGAGAGCATTCGCATCGATCCCTCCCACCGGTACCTCGGCCTGCGACTGAACTTCTACGTGGCGACGCTGGCCTGCCTGGCCGGGCTCGCGTGGTTCTGGAGGATCCAGCGCGGCGGTGGGTGGCCGGGACGAAGAGGTCGGGGCGATGCGGCGACGTCCGCCGACGGCGCCGAGCACCCGGCGCCACCGGGAGCCAGCCCGCCGGCCAAACGTCGGGTCAGTCAGCCGTCGCGGCGGGCCTGAGCGCCCGCGGCACGCTTGCGCATCGACGCGAGCTCCTCCCACGGGCGGGTGTTGGCGACGTCGGCCGGGGTCAGCCAGCCCCGCCGGGCGGTGGCGACGCCGTAGCGGACGACGTCGAAGCGTCCCGTGCGGTGGGCGTCGGAATTGATCACGATCGGGATCCCCGCCTGCGCGGCCGCCCGCGCGTTCACCTCGTTGAGATCCCGTCGATCCGGGGCGGAATTGATCTCCAGCATCGTTCCGGTGCGCGCCGCCGCCTCCAGCACCCGCTCGACGTCGAGGGGGTAGGGAGGGCGGCGCTCGATCTTGCGTCCCGTGAGATGGCCGATCGCGTCGAGCAGCGGATGCTCGATCGCGTGGACGATCCGCTCAGTCATCGCCGCCGCGTCGAGCTGGAAGGAAGAGTGCACGCTGGCGATCACCCAGTCGAGCTCGGCCAGGAGCCCGTCGCCGTAGTCGAGCGAGCCATCGGGCAGGATGTTGACCTCGCTCCCCGCGAGCAGCTCGATCCCGTCGACGTGCACCGAACGGATCTGTTCGATGTGCTCGCGCAGCCGTTCCGGTGAGACCGCATTGCCGAAGCCGAAGCTGGCGGAGTGATCGGTGATCGCGAGGTAGTCGTACCCGCGCTCCCGCGCGGCCAGCGCCATCTCCTCGATCGAGGCGGTGCCGTCGGAGGCCGTCGTGTGGCAGTGGAGGTCGCCGCGCAGGTCCCCGAGCTCGATCAGCTCGGGGAGCGTGCCGGTGGCCGCGGCCTCGAGCTCGCCGCGGTTCTCGCGCAGCTCGGGCTCGATGTAGGCCAGCCGGAGCAGGGCATAGACCTCGGCCTCGGTAGCGCACCGGTGCGTCTCGCCGGTCGCCTCGTCCAGCACGCCGTACTCGGATATATGCAGGCCCCGGCGGACGGCGGCGTCGCGAAGGGCGACGTTGTGCTCTTTGGAGCCGGTGAAGTGCTGCAGCAGGTTGCCGAACTGGTCCGGCGCGACGATGCGGAGGTCGACCTGGACGCCGGTGTGGGTGCGAGCCCGGACTCCCGCCTCGCCCGGCGTGCCCGCGGACTCGATCAGCTCGTGCTCGGCCACCGCACGGGCGAGCGCGCCCGGGTCGTGGGCCGTCGCGATCAGATCGAGGTCCTTGACGCTGTCGGTCATCCGCCGGGCGGAGCCGGCGAGCTCGACCCGGTCCGCCGCGGGATGCTCCCTGAGCGCGGCCACCAGTCGTTCGCCGATCGCCAGGGCGCGATCGAGCACGACTCGCTCACGCGCGTTCCCGGCTCCGGCGGCCTTGACACGCTCGAGGATCGTCTCCTCGGCGCGGGGACCGAACCCCTTCAGGCCGCGGATCCGATGCTCCTCGGCGGCGGCTCGGAGTGCTTCGAGCGAGTCGATCCCCAGCTCTTCGAACAGCCGGCGAGCGCGCTTGGGGCCGAGGCCGGGAAGGCGCGTGATCTCGATCAGCCCGGGCGGGAACTTCGCGCGCAGCTTCACCCTGGCCGGGATCTCGCCCTGGTCGGCCAGCGCCAGCACCTTCTCCTGGATGATCTGCCCAACCCCCGCCAGCTCGACCGCCCGCCCCGCCCGCGCCAGCGCCGCCACCGAGACCGGAGCGTCCCTGATCGCCTTCGCCGCGGTCCGATACGCCACAACGCGGTGCACCACGGCTCCGTCGAGCTCGTACAGGTCGCCTATTTCCTCGAGGGCGGCGGCGATTTCACTGTTCGTCGGGTCGGTCATTGGCGTTTTCGCGGGGCGGTCGCGCGGGCGGTCGCCCGGCTCCGCTCCTGGCACCCGGCTTGGGGTGAGGCGGGCTCGGGCGGCTTCGTGGGTTCATCAGCAATGGTGCCAGGTGCGGACCCGCCCGTCCGCCCCGCACCTCGCGCAGCGGCCGTTAGCGCTCGAAGCGTGCGGGCGGTCCCGCACCCGTCACGATTGCGTCCGCACCCAGATCTTGGCTTGAGCCCTATTCTCCGAGAGCCTCGTGCCGGGGCGGGATGCCCGCTAAGCGCCCAGCCTCGTGCCGGGTGTGGGACGCCCGCTAAGCGCTATACTTTGTGAAGTACCGGCGATACGCGATACGAAAGGCCCAACATGGCAGGCACCGTTACAGAGGTCACAGACAGCAATTTTCAGGCCGAGGTCATCGAGTCCGACGTCCCGGTTCTCGTTGACTTCTGGGCGCCGTGGTGTGGGCCGTGCCGTCGGGTTGCCCCGGTGGTTGAGGAGATCGCCAAGGAGCGGGGCGAGGAGCTGAAGGTGGTCAAGCTGAACATCGACGAGAACCAGGAGACCGCGGTCGCCTACGACGTCATGTCGATCCCGACGCTGATCCTGTTCCGCTACGGCCAGGTCGCCACCAAGGTGATCGGCGCGTATCCGAAGAAGAAGCTCGAGGAGCAGCTCGAGCCGGCGCTGGCCTAGAGCCGGCGCTCCGTCGGGCGGCGCTACTGCCACTCGACCGTCTGAGCCGTCGGGCGGCCCTACTGCCGCTCGACGGTGATCCGCAGCTCGCGTCCGTCGACCAGCACCGGATCGGCGTCGGGGAGGGCCGTGCAGCACACTTCGACGGCCAGCGTCTCGGCGGCGACGTGGGCTTCGTAGGCCCGGGCGGCGGCGAGCAGTTCAGGGTCTCCGTCCAGGGTCAGCGCGATCCGGTCCGAGACGTCGAACCCGGCGTCGCGCCGAGCGGCCTGGACCGCGTGGACGATCTCTCGCGCCCAGCCCTCGGCCCGCAGGTCGTCGTCGATCGTGACGTCGAGGGCCACCGCGTGCGAGCCCTCGCGCTCGACCTGGTAGCCCTCGAGCGGCTTCATCGTGATCAGCAGATCGTCGGCGTTCAGCTCGTGGTCCTGCCCGCCCACCGATATCACCACGCTGATCCCTTCCCGCAGGGAGGCGGCAACCTGCGAAGGGTCAAGGCCTGCGATGGCTGCCGCGACCGTCGGCATCTGCCGTCCGAAACGTGGGCCCAGGCTGCGGAAGTTGGGCTTGATCTCGACCTGCCCGAGCTCGTCGGCCTCGGATACGAAGCGGAGCTCGCGCACGTTCAGCTCGTCGCGGACGAGTTCGTCTAGACGCTCGATCGCCGCCCGCTCGCGTCCGGTGGCGACCACCACCGCGGCCCGCAGGGGCTGGCGGACCTTCAGCCTCGCCTGTCCGCGGGCCGCTAGCCCCAGGCGGACGGTCTCTCGCGCCACCGCCATGTGGTCCTCGAGCTCGGGGTCGCGCTCCCCGGGCTCCGGGAAGTCGCACAGGTGGACGCTGTCCAGGGCGCCGTCGAGGTTGTCGTAGATCTCATCGGCGATGAACGGGCAGAACGGAGCCAGCAGTCCCGCGACCGTCACCAGGCACTCCCGGAGGGTGGCGAAGGCGGTGGGGTCGCCTTCCCAGAATCGGCGTCGCGAGCGGCGGACGTACCAGTTCGACAGCGCGTCCACGAACTCGGCGATCGCTCGGCCGGCCACGGTCGCGTCGTAGGCGTCGAGCCGCTCGCGGACGATCTCGACCGTCGCCGCGAGGCGGGACAGGACCCAGCGATCGAGGAGCGAAGCCCCCCTCGCCTCGTCCTCCCGGGAGAGCTCGGCGGGGAGCTCGGCCTCGGACGCATTGGCGTACAGCACATAGAAGCCGTAGGTGTTCCACAGCTGGAGCAGGAACTGCCTGACCGCCTCGCCGATCGTCTCGAGCGAGAAGCGGTAGCCGTCCCACGGCTGCTTGGAGGTGAAGAAGTACCAGCGGAAGGCGTCGGCGCCGTAGCGGTTGATCACCTCCCAGGGGTTGACCACGTTTCCCCGTGAGGTCGACATCTTCCGTCCCTCCTCGTCGACGATCAGGCCGAGGCAGACGACGTTGCGGAACGACGAGCGATCGAACAGGAGGGTAGAGACGGCGAGCAGCGAGTAGAACCATCCGCGCGTCTGGTCGAGCGCCTCGCAGATGAAGTCCGCGGGGAAGTGCTGCTCGAAGCGCTCGGTGCCGGCCTGCGGCGAGTGGTACTGGGCGAAGGGCATCGCGCCGGAGTCGAACCACACGTCGATCACCTCAGGAACGCGCTCCATCTGCGCCGAGCACTCCGAGCAGGGAAAGCGGACCTCGTCCACGAACGGACGGTGGGGATCCTCGAGCGCGACTCCCGAGAGCTGCTCGAGCTCGGCCAGTGAGCCGATCACGTGGACGTGCCCGCTCGGGCAGCGCCAGACGGGCAGCGGAGTGCCCCAATAGCGCTCGCGTGAGAGCGCCCAGTCGACGTTGCCCTCGAGCCAATTGCCGAAGCGGCCGTGCTTGACGTGCTCGGGGTGCCAGTTGACCGTCTCGTTGGCCGCCAGCAGCCGATCCTTGATCTTGCTCGTGGCGATGTACCAGGACGGCTTGGCGTAGTAGAGCAGGGGCGTCCCGCAGCGCCAGCAGTGCGGGTAGGAGTGCTCGTGGGGCTCCGCTCGCAGGAGGCGACCACGGGCGCGGAGATCCTCCACCAGGTCGGCGTCGGCGTCCTTGACCCACCGACCCGCGTAGGGGCCGATGCGCTCGTCGTAAGTGCCGTCGAGCCTGACCGGATTGACGACGTTCAGCCCGTACTGCTCGCCGAGGCGGAAGTCGTCCTCGCCGAAGGCGATCGCGGTGTGCACGAGCCCGGTGCCGTCGTGGGCGGTGACGAAGTCGGCGGTGAGGACGGTGTGCCCCCGCTCGCCGTAGGCGCTTGCGGGGATGAACGGGAACGGAGGGTCGTAGGCGACGCCCGCCAGCGCCCGCCCGGGGAACCGGTCGAGGATCTCGGCCTCGGAGCCGAGGACCCGCTCGACCAGCGCTTCCGCGACGATCTCCACCGGGCCCTCCCCGACCCGCGCGCGGACGTAGGTCAGCTCGGGGTCGACGGCGACCGCGGCATTGGAGACCAGCGTCCACGGCGTCGTCGTCCACACCAGCAGCTCGTCCCCCGCTCGGACGTCGCCCGCGCCGGCGGTGACCGGCAGGCGAACGTAGACCGAGGGGTCGATCACGTCTCGGTAGACGTCGGGTTGGCCGAGCTCGTGGCTCGACAGCGCCGTGCCACAGCGCACGCAATACGGAACGACGCGCTTGCCTTCGTACAACAGGCCGCGTTCGTGAATTGTCTTCAGGGCCCACCAGACGGATTCGATGTAGGCCGGGTCGAGCGTGCGGTAGGCGTCGTCGAGGTCGACCCAGAACGCGATCCGCTCGGTCAGGCGCGTCCAGTCCTCAACGTGCGAGAGCACGGACGTGCGGCAGCGCTCGTTGAACTCTGCGATCCCGTACCGCTCGATGTCCTCCTTGGAGGTCATTCCCAGCGCCTTCTCGACCTGGAGCTCGACCGGCAGGCCGTGGCAGTCCCAGCCGCCCTTTCGCTCCACGTAGAACCCGCGCATCGTCTTGTAGCGGGGGAAGATGTCCTTGAACGAGCGCGCCAGCACGTGGTGGGAGGCCGGAGGTCCGTTGGCGGTCGGCGGGCCCTCGTAGAACTGCCAGGCGGGAGCCCCCTCGCGGCGGCGCAGCGACTCAGCGAAGACGTCGCGCTCTCGCCAGCGCTCGAGGACGCGCTCCTCGAGCTCGGGGAACGACGCACGCGGATCTACGGGTCTGTGCAAGGGCGACATGGGCGCAGGATTGTAGGTCGCCCGATCCCGCGCACCGGAGGCGAGCGCTTGGGCTTGGGCGGTGCGTTAGCTAAGTCGTGACGTGCATGTCTTGATTCGTTCAGTGGCCGGCGCGACCATCCCGGTGAGCATTGAACGTATTGAGCGCAACCTTTCGTCCGCTTATGCGGGAAGAAAGTTACATGCAAGCCGTGGCCGCGCGGGGGCGCAGCCCGGCCGAGCCCTGAGCGGGCCGGGCCTGAGCGTCGAGGCGATCGACGAGGCGATCGCGGGCGGCGATGACGCTCTCGCCAAGCCGACAGACGGTGACCGCTCCAGTGTCGGGGAGGGCGTTCCGATAGTCGCAGACGAGCGTCTCGCGCCCCACGGTGCGCACCAGGTGGACAACTCTGGCCAAGACCTGGAGCTTGGCGCGCTGACCCGTCAACACGACCGCGGTGGGCGTGAACGCGCGCACTGCTCGGCCGAGGCGAGTGGGGTTCGGCGACGGCGTCAGTGAGAGCGTGCGCAGGCCAAAGCGCCTGAGGACGAGCTCGAGGGCGTGAACCTGGACCGCGTCGAAGTCGAAGGGCAGGGTGGCGTCGAAGATCAGCACCGCCTGATCGCGCGATGCCGGCGCGGCGAGCCGTTTCTGCGCCGACAGCCAACCGGTCGCGTGGCGCCAGGCGAACTCGTACTCCGGCGTCTCGGGCTTCGAGTCCACCAGGTGCGCGGCCACGGCGGCGAGGAGGACCTCCACCACGGTGCGTTCGACGGAGCGCAGCGCGAGGCTCTCCTCGAGCAGCCGGTCCGCTCGCTCCTCGTCGAAGCCGGCGAACGCGGAGAAGAGCCTGGCCGCCGAGGACGGCCCTTCGCCCCGGGCGCGAGCAAGCAAGATCGCCGAGGACACGTTGTGGGTCTCGCCCAAACGCCCTACGCAGGCCCTGTCCTGCTAACGCCCGGAGTGCTCGAACACGAGCAGCGCGGCCTGCGGCGGGCCGCAGTGAACGATCCGGGCGCGCATCCGGACGCCGAACAGGTTCGCGGGCCGGACGAACACGGTTTGCACTTCCTCCTCGCCCCTCGCCGCCCAGGCGACCGCTGCCGCCAGCGCCCGGTCGCTCTGTGCTTCGGACTGCGCGGGAACCAAGAGCTCGGTCACGTGACGGTTGACCGCTTCGGTCTCGGTCGTGGCCAGCAGCTGTTCCGCGCCGCTCGAGACGGCGCACACCGACAGCGAGCTGTCGAGCACGAGGAAGGCTTCACCGGCGCCGGGAGCGCCCTCGGCCGAGGTTTCGAGCAGAAGCCCGAGCCCGCAGCTCCCACATACGCGGGCATCGGTCGCGGGCGGGCCGGGGAGCGACGGCCGGACGCCGCAATGGCCGCAGAACCAGACCGCGTCCTCTTCCTGCCCCGCGATGCGGGGTACAAGCTCCAACACCGCCCGCCCTGAAATCGTCATGACTGTGGTCCCTCGCCGAATTTTTCAATGAGCTGTGGGCTCATCGTCCTAAATGCTCGCCGTGCGCCTGCCGGTCTGGATGCCGTAGGGGGATTCCATTCCCTGCCGCGTCGCTCCCCCGCCCTGTTCCGTCTCAGCCAACTCGAGCAGGCGTCGCTGCGCCTCGCTCGGACGGCTGGGGAGCACGCTGGTCCCGGTGGTGCGCATGCGCACGCGCTGGGGCCCACGCCGGTACACGGCGACCGGCATCGCGCCGGCTGCCAGCCGGACTGCGTAGGCCCATCTTGCCACGGCGTCGTCGCCCAGATGCCCGCCGGCGATAACCACCAGGTTTGGGTGGTGGACGGCCACGGCGTCAGATAAGCCGGCCACGCCGCGCACGGACAGGCTCAACACGTTCGCCCCCGCGCGAATGCTGAACAGCTCCAGCGCACGGATGAATGGGGCGTCGGGGTCGAGCTCGTCGCGTGAAGCATCGCCGAGGACGATGGAGACCGGGCGGACGGGGGACGGCGCGAGTCGCTGTGCCCTGCGGAGCCAGTCGGCTCCCCAATGCGCGGCGAACGCCCAGGCCGCCGAATCGACGGCATGCCGCCGAACGATCTCCTCCAGCGAGGGCAGGAGCACTTCCTCGACCGAACGCTCGAGCGAGCGTAATGCCAGCGCGGACTCCATCGCCGCGTCCGCTCGTTCCGCCTCGTAAGAGACGAGCGCGCCGGTCAGCGAGTTGGTGTCTGTCGCCAACCCTTCACGGGCGCGCGAGACCGCCGACGAAATCGACAGTCCCTCCTGCAATGCATCGCGCAATGACGCAACCTCGCCGTGCGTGAACAGCCGGTGCCTCCCCGGCGATCGCTGTGGCTTCGGGAACCCGAACCGCCGCTCCCACGCGCGTAGCGTGTTCGGGCTGACATTGAGCAAAGCCGCGGCTTCGCTGGTCTTGAGATAGCGCATGCAACGTAAAGGTCGATGCTTGTTATACGCTTTTGTTAGCTACATAGTGGTATTGCGGACGTTTGTTCGATAAAGTTGTGCACTAGTTGCTGCCTGATGCGGTTTCAGGGAGGCTGTGGCAGCGGCAGCTGAAGACTCATTGCCCCCCATAGGAGTCCTCGGTAGGGAGTCACGCATGGCGTTCCGCGGTAGCTGAGCCCCAGCCACAAAATAGACTGACGTCGAGAAAGGCGCTACGCTGCGTCCATGGCGGGCCATCAGGCCGCGGATGGGCGGCGTCCGCAGATGGTGCGGCGCCTCGTCGTCGTGCTCCTCTCGTTGTGCTTGCTCGCATGTTGCGGGATCGCGGCCGCGGAGGCCCATCGGGACAGGTTCGGTCCGCTCACCGCCGTCCTCGGAGCGGCGGCGGTCGCGGCAGGCATCTCGTTCTCCCGCTCGGGCAGCCGGTCGATCTCGGCGTCGATCATCGTCATGGTCCTCGCTGCGGCACTGCTGGGACCGGCTTCGGCCTTCGTGGCGGCGGTGGTAGCCGAGCTTGTGATCGTCTCGAGATCCCCGACTCCGCCGCGGATCGTGCTGATGAACCTGGTGGGAGCGGGAGCCCCGGCGCTGGTGGGCGGGTTCCTGATCCGTGCGCTCGCGTGGCCTCCGACCGACTCGGCCGGCTTCTACATCGCCGCGGCCGCCGGCGGACTGGTGATCCTCGCCCTGAACTGCGCGATCGTCGCGCCGATCCACCAGCTGTTCCGTGGCGATCGTGGCTGGAGCATGAGCGCGTACCTCCGCTACCTCCCCAGCGTCGCCTTGAACGCCGCCCTCGCGGTCGCGGGCGTGAGCATTTACCTCAAGGTCGGCCTTGGCGGGATCGTCTTCGCCCTCATCGCCGTGTTCGCGTTCTCCTACATGGCGCACCTGCTGGTCACCGCGGAGCAGCGCGCGGAGCAGTACCGCGACCTCTCGTGGGGCGTGCTGGCCGGGCTCGTCCGCGCCCTCGACGCCCGCGACCAGCGCGCGGCGCGCCACTCGGCGGCCGTGGCCCGGTTCGCGCGTGATCTCGCGCGGGCCACGGGAATGAGCGAGCGGGAATGCGAGCTCGCGCACACCGCCGGGCTCCTGCACGACATCGGTCGCTTCGCGCTCTCTGACCGGGTCTCAGAGCGTGGCCGGACGCTCAGCGAAGAGGATTGGGAGGCGATCCAGCGACACCCGGCGCTCGGCGCCGACATGCTCAGGGACCTCGGGGTCTACGGTCCGGTGGCCGACATCGTGCTCTCGCACCACGAGCGCGTGGACGGCCGGGGATACCCGAGAGCACTGGCGCAAGCAGAGATTCCCGAGATCGCGAAGATCATCGCGGTCGCCGAGGTCTACGACACGCTGACCGCGCAGGACACGTATCGCAGCCGGGTGAGCTCGTTCGAGGCGCTGCGCGAGCTTCGGCGTGTTGCGGGCACGCAGCTCGACTCGCGCTACGTCGAGGCGTTCTCAGACCTGCTGGCGGGGGAGGGCGTCGATTACCGCCACGCCGACGACGCGAGCTTCGACGCGGAGCTCGACATCGAACGCGGGATCAAGAACGCGGTCTAAGCGGTAGCGGGCGCCGCCTGACGCTCGCCACTGTGATGTAGGGAGCTCACGAACTGCTCGATCTGCTCGCGGCTGAAGCGACGCTGGCCTCCGGGGGTTCGGTAGGAATCCAGGTAGCCCATGTCCGACCAGCGACGAATCGTGCCGAGCGAGACGCCGAGCGCCCGTGCGGCCTGTGATGTGGAGAGCCCGAGCGGGCTGGGGGTAACTTCGTTCATGGCCGCAGTTTCGTCTCATTGGCGAGGATTCGTGAACCTCATGCAGCCATTGCACAACCTTTGTCCAGAAATGCGCGCCTGCGCGGGTGGATGCGACCATGGGCCCGTGCGCACTCGAGCGCGATGAGGCTCAGGCTCTACCATCACCCTGACGGCGCCCGCGTCGCCTACCGCGAGACCGGAACCGGGCCGGGACTGGTGCTCCTGCACTCGCTCGGGCTCTCGCACCGGGAGTGGGAGCCGATCGTCGCGCCGCTGGCGGAGCGCTTTCGGGTGGTGCTCCCGGACCTGCCGCTGCACGGGGATTCCGAGGATCGCCCGCGCCATCCGTATACGGAGGAATGGCTGGCGGAGGTGATCGCCGGGTTCTGTCGCGAGGTGGTAGGCCCGAGGCCGCTGGTGGCCGGGCACGACATCGGCGCCGAGCTGCTGCTGCGAGCGGTCACCACTGGTCAGCTCGAACCGGCGCGGATGGTGCTGCTGCCCAATCGCCTGCACCGCCGCGACGAGTTTCCGGTCAAGCGCGCCGCGTGGCGCACCGTCTGCCGCGCGGCTGCCGTCCCGGGCCTGGACCGGATGCTGGCCCACGGGGCGAGACTTGTGTTCCGGCCCTCGCTCGGCGAGCGTCTGTCGGCGCAGCGGAGCCCCGCCGCCCGCGACCTGGTCCGCCACGCCCTGGCCGACGTCGGCGGCAACCGCAACCTCGCCCGTTCGTGGGCGAAGTTCGTCCGCCGCTGGCCGGTCGACGCGCAGCGTGATCTGCTGGATGCCTATGCAGGGATCGCGTGCCCGGTGCTCCTGCTCTGGGCCGAGGATGACGACGCGCATCCGCTCGACGGTGCGCGCGAGGCGCTCGACCTCCTTCCCGATGCTCAGCTGCGGACCCTGTCGGGCGCGGGCTTCCTGATCGCCTATGACGATCCCGTCGGCGTCGCCCGTGAGCTGATCGCGTTCTGTGGCTGAGCCCGACCCGAACCCGAGCCCGACCGAGCCTGAGCCCGAGCCCGGCTCCTGGGCGCGTGGGCGCGTGGGCGCGTCGAGTAGCGTTCGTGGACACGAACTCGAACTGAGAAAGGGCACGGCGATGAGCGTGCAGGAGAAGGAACAGCTCTGGGGTGGCGAGACGACCAAGGCGGTGGCGAATTTCCCTGTCTCGGGCGAACCGGTCCCGGTCCCGGTGCTCCGCTGGCTCGGTCGGATCAAGGCCGCGGCCGCGCGGGTGAACGCTGAGCTCGGCCTGCTCGACCCCGACCTCGCCGAGCGGATCGCCGCCGCGGGCGACCGGATCGCGAACGGCGATTTTGACGGCCAGTTCCCAATCGACGTATTCCAGACCGGCTCCGGGACCTCCTCGAATATGAACGCGAACGAGGTGATCGCGACCGTGGCCGGCGCGGGGGTGCACGCCAACGACCACGTGAATATGGGCCAGTCTTCCAACGATGTCTTCCCGTCCGCCGTTCACCTCGCCGCGCTCGACGAGGCCACCAACGACCTGCTTCCCGCGCTCGAAGAGCTCGAGGCGGCGTTCGGCGCGAAGGCGGACGAGTTCCAGGACATCGTCAAGTCGGGCCGCACCCACCTGATGGACGCCGTCCCCGTGACCCTGGGCCAGGAGTTCTCCGGCTACGCGGCTCAGGTTCGCCTCGGTGCCAGGCGCATCCGGGGTGCCCTGCCGCAGGTCGCGCAGATCCCGCTCGGCGGCACCGCCACCGGCACGGGACTAAACACGCACCGGGAGTTCGCAAACCGCGTCCGCGCGCGCCTGATCGACGTCAGCGGGCTCGAGATCAGGCCGCCCGAGGACCCGTTCGAGGCCCAGGGCAACCGCGACGCGCTGGTCGAGCTGTCCGGCGCCCTGAAGGTGCTCGCGGTGTCCCTGACCAAGATCGCCAACGACCTCGCGCTGATGGGCTCGGGCCCGCGGGCGGGGATCGGCGAGCTGTTACTGCCCGAGCTGCAGAAGGGCTCCTCGATCATGCCGGGCAAGGTCAACCCGGTGATCCCCGAGGTCGTGCTGCAGGTCAGCGCGCAGGTGATCGGCAACGACACCGCGATCACCATCGCCGGGAGCCAGGGCAACTTCGAGCTCAACGTCCGCGTGCCGCTGATCGCACGCAATCTGCTCGAGTCGATCCGCCTGCTCGCGTCGACGGCGCGGATCTTCGCCGAGAAGTGCGTCAGCGGGATCGAAGCGAACCTCGAGGGCGTCCAGCGCTCGGCGGAGAACACGCTCGCCGCGGCCACGGCGCTCAATCCCTACATCGGCTATGACAAGGGCGCGGAGATCGTCAAAGAAGCCGCCGGCTCGGGACGGACGCTGCGCGAGGTCGCCTACGAGATGGGCGTCGACGAGGACACGTATAACCGGGCGATGGACCTGCGCAAGATGGCCCGGGGGAACCTCTAGAGCTTCTGGATCGACAGCGTCCTCACGACCCTCGGCAGCGACTTGGCCGAATAGTGGCGCGTTTGGTCGAACTGGACGGTGTATTGGGAAAAGCGCTGCTTGCCCGGATACAGCTTGGCCCTGGCCTTCAGCAATCCGCAAGCCCCTTTCGCGCGGCCGAACTTCGCCGTCGCGGTGACCTTCTTCTTGTGCAGATAGTGCACATAGATCTCGTGGCCGGGCACGAAGCCCGAGAAGGTGTAGCTCACCTTCCTGCTCACTTTCGCCTCGGGCGGATTCGTCGTCACGGCCAGGTTCGCCGCTTCGAAGGTGGTGGTCGCGGTGGCGCCGTTGTTGTCGTCGGTGGCGGTGAGCGTGAAGCTCTGCTCGCCGGCACCGAGAATCGACAGCAGGGGGCCCGTGATCGCGGACTGGAATTGCCCGCCGGCGTCCGACGTCGCGGTGCCGCTGCCGCCACCGGTGGTGGTGCTCAGCTCGATCGTGTCACCAGGGGCGAAGCCCGTGCCACTGACGATCATCTGCGCGGGCTGGTCGTTGGTGTTGACGACGCATCCGGTCACGCCGATCGACTGCGCCGAGGCCTGCGCCGCGGCGACGCCGGACGACGCGAGCGCGAGCGCGGCGCACGCCGTCA
>Ga0302325_10011960_pt1 | contig 18667 bp, 18 predicted proteins | sample Palsa_T0_2_FD_201948 | JGI IMG/M metagenome (GOLD analysis project Ga0302325, IMG submission 201948) | Peat permafrost microbial communities from Stordalen Mire near Abisko, Sweden - Palsa_T0_2 | ecosystem: Environmental > Terrestrial > Soil > Palsa > Peat permafrost | place: Sweden: Abisko...
GCCCGAAATGTCTGAATGTAAGGTTCGGACATCTCCGGTCAGCAGCAGCCTCGCTGCCCGGCGACGGGTGGCCGTGCACCTGGATCTTGACGTCGTACTGGTCGGTCCAGAAGTAGGGCAGCGGCGCGAACGCGTCTCCGCCGCCGCCAGGTCGGCCGCGCCGCCTCCCGCGATCACGATGCGATCCATGACGTTGCCGTTCATGACGTTGCCGTTCATGACGTTGCCGTTCATGACGGGCTATCGGCGGCCATGGCCGGTCACGGGGTCACATTCATCAGCGTCAGCGCGTCGTTGGCGGCCGTCAGCAGCGTACCGCCGGGCGCGTCGGCCGAGGCGGCGAGGGCGTTGACCAGGCCGACGTCCTTGCGCAGGAGCAGCCCGGCGTGCCCGGCGATGCGGTCGAGGGTGGCGCCGGCCGACGCCACCCGCTCGAGCGCGAAGCTGTTGCCGCTGCCGTGGGCGATCACGTCGGCCAGCCGGAGCGGATCGACGCCGAGCGAGCGCCCGAGGGTGAACAGGCTGGCCGCGATCCCGAGGTGCGCGGTGAAGGCCGCGTTGTTCAGCAGCTTGGTGACCTGGCCGGAGCCGACCGGGCCGAGGTAGACGACCGGGTCGGCGAAGCTGGCGAAGACCGGGCGGCAGTAGTCCACCGTCTCCTCGTCGCCGCCCGCCATCACCAGCAGCCGGCCGGCCTCGGCGGCCGGGCCGCCGCCGCTGACCGGCGCGTCGATCAGCGCGACGCCGCGGGCCGCCGCCCGCGCGGCCAGCCGGCGGCAGGTGTCGGGAGCCGCGGTGCTGTGCACGGCGATCACGCCGCCGGCCGCGAGCCCGCCAAGCACGGCGTCGACGACCTCCTCGGTGTCGGCGTCGGACAGCACGCACACGCAGACCAGGTCGCTCGCCGCCGCGAGTTCGGCCGGGGAGCCGGCCGTCTTCGCGCCGGTGCCAGCGAACGGCTCGAGGGTGGTCGGCCGGCGCGCCCACAGCGTCACCGGGTAGCCCGCCTCGATGATCCGCCGCGCCATCGGCCCGCCCTGGCTGCCGAGCCCGATGAACCCGACCCGGGGGTGATCTGTCGTTTCGCTCATCGCGACTTCAGTGCCTCCTTCATCTCCGCCGCGCTGCGCAGGATCGGGTAGCCGCCGACGCTGATCGCATTGCCGTGACCGGTGTGGTGGATGTCGAACACCGACTGGATGGCCGCGTAGAACCCCTGGATGTCGAGGGTCTGGTTGACGGCGCGCTTGGCCTGCCTGAGCGCGAACGCGTCCATCTGGGCGATGTGCCTGGCCAATTCCATCGTCTCGTCCTGCAGCCGGTCAAGGGGCACGACCCGGTTGACCATACCGGTCTGCTCCGCCTCGCGCGCGGTCACGGCGCGCCCGGTGAACAGGATCTCCTTGGCCTTGCGGGGCCCGAGCTCCCAGGTGTGCCCGTGGTACTCGACGCCGCCGATGCCAAGGAACACGACCGGGTCGGAGAACTCCGCGTTCTCGGCCGCGACGATCAGGTCGCAGGGCCAGGCCAGCAGCAGGCCGCCGGCGATGCACTTGCCGTGCACGGCCGCGATCGACGGCTTGGGCACGTTCCGCCAGCGCAGCGAGTACTCCAGGTACTTGCGCGCCTCGAGCTTGTAGATCCACTCCAGGGTGATCTTCTCCGGCATGGCGGCGCCGCTGCTGAGGTCGTGTCCGGAGGAGAAGTGCTTGCCGTTGGCCCGCAGCACGATCACCTTGACCTCATCGTCGCAGGTGGCTGCGCTCCACGCCGCGTCGAGGTCGTCGAGCATCTCCATCGTCTGGGCGTTGGCCCGCTGGGGGCGGTTGAGCGTGATCACCGCCACCTGGTCGGTTACCTCGTAGAGAATGTGATCGTCCATGAGCGCTTCCTTACCCGTGGGGGCTATCGGTGCGGGGGTGCGGTTACCGCGGGAGGCCGAGGATCCGCTCGGCGATGATGTTCCTGTGCACCTCGGAGGTGCCGCCGGCGATCGTGGCCGGAAGGGTCCTGGCGTACCGCTCGAACCAGCTGTTGCAGAACACGTCGTGGCCCATGTGGTTCGGCGGGGCCGTCCGCGCCGGGTGAACGAGGCCGTCCTGGCCGCGCTCCTCGAGCGCGTGCCAGGTGGCCTGCTGCACCGCCTCGGAGCCGAACAGCTTGAGCACCGAGACCTCGGCCGGGTTCCGCCCGCCGCTGAGCTGCTCGTAGCCGAGCAGCCGGAGCGCCTGCAGATCCATCTGCAGCGTCGCGTACCACTCCTGGTCCGACGGCGCGTCCCTGATCAGGTCCTCGAGCCGCTCGGCGTAGCTGATCCACAGCATCGTCCGCTCGTGGCCGAGGGAGCCGTTGGCGACGGCCCAGCCGTTGTTCAGCTCGCCGATGAGGTTCTCCTTCGGCACCGCGACGTCGGTGAAGAACACCTCGTTGAAGTCCACGTCATCGGTGCCGGTCATGGACGGGAACGGCCGGCGGACCAGGCCCTCGCTGTCGGTCGGGATCAGCAGCGCGCTGATGCCCCGGTGCTTGGGCGCGTCCGGGTCGGTGCGCACGAAGGTCAGCAGCACGTCCGCGTCGTGCGCGCCCGAGGTCCACACCTTCTGCCCGTTCACCACGAAATGGTCGCCGTCGAGCACCGCCCGCGTGCGCAGCCCGGCGAGGTCGGAGCCGGCGCCCGGCTCGCTCATCCCGATCGAGGCGGTGATCTCGGCCCGCAGCAGCGGCACCGCCCACTGCTGTTTCTGCTCTTCGGTGCCGAAGGTCAGCAGCGACGCGGCGATGATGCCGATGCCCTGCGGGTTGAAGCTGTGGTAGATCCCTCGCCGCGACAGCTCCTCCTGATGGGCGAGCACCTGCTCGAGGGTGGCGTTGCGACCGCCGTAGCGCGGGGGCTGGCCGGGCAGCAGCCAGCCCGCGTCGAAGAGCGTCTGCTGCCATCGCCGCGCCCACTCGGGTATGTGCGAGGAGGATTTTGAACGATCGGTGGCCTCCGCCGCAGTAGGCAGGTGCTCGTCGAGGAACGCGGCGAACTCCGCCCGGAACTTCTCGACCTCAGGGTTGGCGCCGAGCCTCATAACGCGGCCACCCCCGTCTCCGGTGTCGCCGCCGCGAGCATTTCAAGCAGTGCCTTCCGGTGCACGGCGGCCGGGCCGAGCAGCAGGTTCCCGGCGACGGCGCGCTTGAGGTAGATGTGCAGCTCGCTCTCCCAGGTGAAGCCCATCGCGCCGAACAGCTGGGCGCCGTTGCGGTAGACGACCTGCTGGCACTCGCCCGCCGCGGCCTTCGCCATCAGCGCGGCCCGGTGACGGCGCGGGTCGTTCTCGGCGATCGTCAGCGCGCAGTAGTAGGCGAGCACCCGCGCCCGCTCGATCGCCACGTACATGTCGGCCGCCTTGTGCTTGACCGCCTGGAAGGAGCCGATCGGGACGCCGAACTGCTGGCGCTGCTTCACGTGCGCCACCACCAGGTCGAGGATGCGCCGGCAGGCGCCCACGGTGGTCGCCGCCAGCCCCATCAGGGCCAGGTCGGGAACGCCGGGCAGCAAGCCGGCCGCGCTCACGTGAGCCACGTGCAGCCGGAGGTCGAACGTGTCGAGCCGCTGCGCGGCGAGCTCGGCCCCGGGCACGACCACGACGCCGCCGGCGGTGAGCAGGGCGACCTCGTCGGCCCGGTCCGCGTCGAGCACGAACCGGCCGGCGCCGTCGAACACCCCGGTCCCTGAGCCGCCCGGCAGCCGCCCGGCCAGCGGCGCGAACCAGGTGGCGGTCGCGAGGAAGGGGGTGGGATCGGCCACGTAGCCGAGCTCGTCGAGGACGATCGCGAGCTCGACCGGCGGCGCTTCCAGCCACCCGAGGCTGGTGTAGGTCGCCCACAGCTCGTCGTCGGGCAGCGTCCGGGTCTTGGCCAGGGTCTCGCGGACCGTCTGCCGCAGCAGCAGCTGGTCCTCGTCGAACTCAAACTCCACGGGCAACCTCCGGCCGGGAACGCGCGCCGGCAGATTTGTCTGCCTTCGCAGCGGGAAGACCTTTCATGGCACTGCTAGTGAGAATAACATTCTCACTAGATGTAAGCCACGGTCTCCCGTCCCCGGGGATCCTGCATGAGGAGCGTCAGATGGCACGGATGGATCGTCGGCTGCGGGTATGGGGCGCGGTCGTGCGCCGCCAGTCGTCGGTGGTGACGCGGGGCGAGGCCGCCACCGTCGCGCTGCAGAGCCGGAAAATCCCTGACGGCGGGGTCGTGGGCTGGGTCCTCGGGAAGGCACTGCCGGGGACGGTCGTCGGCGACCGGTCCATCCCCGGCGCGGGCGGGGACATTCCGGTGCGCGTGTACGCCCCGGCGGGCGCCGCTATCAGCGCCGCTGCCGCTCACCGGCCGCTTGTCGTCTACTTCCACGGCGGCGGGTTCGTCTTCGGCGGGGGCTTGCGGATGGGGGACTGGGTCTGCAGCCAGGTCGCCACGAACGTCGGCGCCGTCGTGGTGGCGGTGGATTACCGGCTCGCGCCGACGCACCGGTTCCCGGCCGCGGTCGAGGACTCCTACGCGGCCCTGGTCTGGACGGCCAAGAACGCCGCCGAGCTCGGCGCCGAGGGGCCGCTCGGGGTGATGGGGGAGAGCGCGGGCGGCAACCTGTCGGCGGTGATCTCGCTGCTCGCCCGCGACCGCGGCGGCCCCGCGATCAGCCACCAGGCGCTGATCTACCCGGCCACCAACATGACGACGCACGACAAGCCGGCCGTGACCGGCCAGCTGCCGTTCCTCTCGCCGGCCGAGATGACCGGCTACCGGACGATGTACCTGGGGCCCGACGGCGACCCGGCCGACCCGATGGCGTCGCCGCTGCTGGCCGCGGACCACAGCAGGCTGCCGTCGGCGCTGGTCCAGGTGGCCGAGCACGACCCGCTGCGGGCCGAGGGGATCGCCTACGCCGCCGCCCTGCGCGCGGCCGGGGTGCCGGTGCGGCTGACCGAGTACGTCGGCATGCCGCACGGCTTCCTCAACTTCCCCGGCCTCAGCCGCAGCGCCCCGCAGGCGCTGGCGGAGCTGTGCGCCGAGCAGACGGTCGCGCTCGCCGCCGCCGGGGAGCCCACGCCATGAACCTCAGCGACCTGAACCCCATGAGCCAGCTGACGCAGCGCCTGATGCGGCTGGATCCGCCGCTGACCAGGGACCTGATCGTCGAGCGGGATCTGCCGGTGCCGATGCCGGACGGGGTCGTGCTGCTGGCGGACCGCTGGGCGCCGCGAGCCGACGGTGACTCGCTCCCGGTCGCGCTGATGCGCAGCCCCTACGGCCGGGGCGCGATGATCACCGCGGGCATGGTCAGGCCGCTGGCCGAGCGCGGATTCCAGGTGATCCTGCAGAGCGTCCGGGGGACGTTCGGCTCGGGCGGGGCGTTCGAGCCGATGCGCAACGAGCGCGAGGACGGCCTGGCCACCCTCGACTGGGTGCTGAAGCAGCCCTGGTTCGGCGACTCGATCGTGCTGGTCGGGCCGAGCTACCTGGGCTACGTCCAGTGGGCGGTGGCGGACCGGCTGCCGGCTGCGGTCAAGGCGCTGATCCCGCAGGTGACCGAGTCGGCGCTCACCCTCGGCTTCCTGCGCCCGGACGCGTTCTCGCTGGAGACGCCGTTCGGCTGGGGCGTCATGGTCGACGGCCAGGAACGCCGGGGCGCGATGCTCCGCCTGATCACCGGGGTCAAGAAGAACGAGCAGGCCATGCGCGCGCTCCCGCTCCGGCAGGCGGACGTCGCCGCCGTCGGTCACCATACCGAGTACCTCCAGGACATCCTCGTCCATGACGCCGACGACCCGTACTGGGCCCCGATCAACCACCGGGACCGGGTGGCGGAGGTGACCGTGCCGGTCAGCTCGATCGGCGGCTGGTATGACATCTTCCTGCCCGGCCAGCTCCGCGACTTCATGACCTTGCAGGCGGCGGGGCGGACGGCGCGGCTGACGATCGGCCCGTGGACGCACCTGTCGATGGACGGCGCGGTGATGCGGGAAGCGATCGAGTTCGGGCTGGCCTGCGCGCGCGGCGGGGAACTGCCGCCGCGGAAGCCGGTGCGGCTGTACGTGATGGGCGAGAACGCCTGGCGCGAGTTCGAGTCCTGGCCGCCGCCCGGGTACCCGCCGCGGCCGTTCTACCTGGGGGCGGACGGCGCCCTGGCGGCCGAGCCACCGGGCGACAGCGCACCCGGCGACAGCGCGCCCGACGCCTACCGGTACGACCCGGCCGACCCGACCCCCGCGGTCGGCGGCGTGCGCATGCTGCTGCGGGGCGCGGGGCGGGTGGAGAACGCCGCCCTCGAGGCGCGGCCGGACGTGCTCACCTACACCACCGGGCCGCTTGGCTCCGACGTAGAGGTGGTCGGCGAGGTCAGCGCGCAGATCTGGTTCCAGTCCAGCCTCCCGCACGCCGACGTCTTCGTCCGCCTCTGCGACGTCGACCCCCAAGGCAAGTCCTGGAACATCTGCGACGGCCTGGCCGGCGTCCCCGGCGCCGACGAACTCGCCCGTGTCACCGTCCAGCTGTGGCCCACCGCCCACCGCTTCAAGCGCGGCCACCGCATCCGGGTGCTGGTCTCAAGCGGCGCCTTCCCCCGCTACGGGCGGAACCCGGGCACCGGCGAGCCCCGCGCCACCGCCGCCCGGCTGCTGCCCGCCACCCAGTCCGTCTACCACGACGCGGAGCACCCGTCGTCGGTCACCCTGCCGGTCCGGGCGGTGTTAACGGAAGCCGGGCCGGACCGCAACCGGTACGCGGACCTGCTGCGGGTCGGCGCGATCGGCACCGTCGCGTCGGGTCACTGGCTGCTCATCGACATCACCGACCGGGGCGGGAGACTGTCCGGCCTTGACGCCTTGGACTACATCAGCTGGGGCCGCTGGGTCACCCTCGTCGCTCAGGTCATGCCGGTGTTCTTTGTGGTCGGCGGGTACGTCAACGCCCGCTTGTGGACGGCCTGCCGGGAGCAGGGAGGAGGCTGGGCCTCCTGGGCCCGGCCGCGGGCCATGCGGCTGATGTGGCCGACGGTAGCGTACGTGGCGGTGGCGATCCTCGCCGTCGTGGCCGCCAGGAGAGCCGGCGTCAGCGCCGAGGAACTCGCGCAGGTCGGCTGGCTGGTGGCGTTTCAACTGTGGTTCCTGCCGGTCTACCTGCTGCTGATCGCGCTGACACCGGTCCTGCTGGCCGCGCACCGGCGCTGGGGGCTCGCGGTCCCGGCGGTGATGGCCGCCGCGGCCGCCCTGGTCGACGTCGGCGTCATCGGCGGCCACCTGCCGCTCATCGCGTACGCCAACTACCTGCTGGTGTGGGGGGCGATGCACCAGTGGGGGTTCGCGTGGCAGGACGGCACCCTGACCCGGGCCCGGTGGCGGCCGTGGGCCCTCGCCGTCGGCGCCGCCGCGGTCCTGGCCGCCCTGCTGACCTGGGGGCCATTCCCGGTCGACATGATCGGAGCGAACGAGCGCAACGGCAACACCACGCCGCCGTCGATCGCGCTGCTGGCGTTCGCCGCCGCCCAGACCGGGCTGATTCTCGCCGCCGAGCCGGCCGTGTCCCGGTGGCTCGCCAAGCCCCGCCGGTGGCGGCTGGTCACCCGGCTTAACCGCAGCTGCCTGACGGTCTACCTGTGGCACATGGTGCCGGTCGTCATCGTGGCCGTCGCCCTCTACCCCACCGCGGTGCTGCCGCAGCCGGCGATCGGGTCAGCCCCATGGTGGCTGACCCGGCCCGCCTGGCTGGGCGCCTGCGCGCTGGTCCTGGCGCTGCTGGTGGTGGTGGTCAGGCGGGCCCAACGACCCTTGCTGCGCCTGCCGACCGGGCTCGGAACCGCGGGTCGCTGGTCAGGCCCGCTGCTCCTAGCCGGCCTTGCCGCCACCACGTTCGGCCTGGTCCGCCTGGCCATCGGCGGATTCGACCCCGGCGGGTCCCTGCCCGCACTGGCCCTGGCCGCCTTCGGCGGCGGCGTCGCCTGCATGCTGCTCTCCGGCCGGCCGTCGGCCGCGACAACGCCGGCGTCCCCGTGACCGAGTGCACCGGCCGACGAAGACGACAAGGCCGTCGCGGACGTCGTCGGCGAGTGTGCCACGGCCGCCCTGCGCCTGGTCAGTGCGCGCCTTCAGGATGCGCCATAATGCTCGTGTGGACGCCCGGGCAAAAGGGGCGGCGATGGCGATCAGGCCGGAGGGCGCCAGCTCGTGAACGACGCGCAGGAGCAGGACAGGCTGGCCGCTCGCGGGCTGGACGTCACGGTGCCGAACGTGGCCCGGATCTATGACTTTATTCTCGGCGGGAAGGACAACTTCGACGCCGATCGCGCCGCCGCCGCGCAGATCCTGGCGGTGATCCCGGGCGGTTCGGGGCCGGCCCGGATGAACCGGGCCTTCCTCGGCCGGGTCGTCCGTTTCCTCGCCGCGGAGCGGGGTATCAGGCAGTTCCTCGACATCGGCTCGGGCCTGCCCACCGCCGCCAACGTCCACGAGATCGCCCAGGCCGCCGACCCGGGCGCGCGGGTCGTCTACGTTGACAGCGACCCGGTCGTCGTCCTGCACGCCCAGGCCATCCTCGAGGACCGGGCCAAGGGCGTCGCCGCCGTCCGGGGCGATCTCCGGGACCCGGCCGGCATCACCGCCAGCCCCGCGGTGCGCGAGCTGATCGACTTCGGCCAGCCGGTCGCGGTCCTGCTGTTCGCCGTCTTGCACTTCGTCCCGGATGCCGACGATCCGCGCGGGCTGCTGGCCGCGTTCAGGGACGTGATGGCGCCCGGCAGCGCCCTGGCGCTGTCGCACATCACCGACGAGAACATCGACGAGGAAGCCCGCCGGGCGGGACAAGCGGTCTACCAGGCCGCGTCGGCACCGATCATGCCCCGCTCCCGCGCGCAGATCGAGGGCCTCTTCGACGGCCTTGACCTGCTGCCGCCCGGCGTGGCCGACATCAGCCACTGGCCCGAGCCCGACCCCGGCGGCGCCGCGCTGCACTTCTACGGCGGAGTCGGCGTGAAACCCGCGGGATTACCGGTAACACAATTGAGGGGCGGGGGACGGCGCCGGCTCGGAGGGTTGGACTATGCCCAGGCGCATCAGCGCGCAGCGATCCGGCCGCGCTGAGCGTCTCTCCAATGTGGATGTCACGATGGATAGGTCCGGGGAGCCGGATGACCTTGGGCCGCGGACGAGCACGCTTCGGCACAGCCAGGGCCACGCCGACGCGGCGCTGTCGGTCTCTGAGCTGTTCCGCGCCCATCACCTGGAGCTGGTGCGCCTGGCGGTAGTGATGGTGGGTGACTTGGCTACCGCCGAGGACGTCGTGCAGGACTGCTTTGAACGGCTGCACCGGCGCTGGCACGTGATCCGGGAGCCGGGCCGGGCGCTGGCCTATGCCCGTTCCTCGGTCCTTAACGGCTGCCGGTCGGTGCACCGACGATCTGCGGTTTCCCGCAGGTACGGGCCGAGGCTAGCGCAACCGGCCGACGCGGCCGTCCCGGACGCCGCTGCGGCCACTGCTGACCGGGGCCAACTGGCGGCCGCGCTGCGGCAGCTGCCGCGCCGTCAGCGCGAGGTCCTGGTGCTGCGGTACTACGCCGACCTGAGCGTGGCCGAGATCGTCGAGACGCTCGGGATCAGCCCAAGCAACGTCCGCGCGTGCATGAGCCGTGGGCTGGCCGCGCTTGCCGTCGTGATAGGTGAGGAGAAGTGATGACTGGCCTGGAGGACCGGCTCAGGAATGAGCTCAGCCAGCTGGCGGCACTCGCTCAGCCGGAGACCGTTCACCCGCTGCGCGACTCGGCTCCGCGCCGGCGTTCCGCGGCCGCTCGGTTCCTGGCGCCCGTCGCGGCCATGGCGGCTGTGGCCGCGGTGGCGATCGCATCTGCCGTGATCGCGGCGAGGCTGCCCCATCGCGATGCGGCGCCGGTGCCTGCTGCCCCCGAACTGGTGCGCAGCGATACGGTCCCCCGCTTTTACGTGCTGGCGGAGCAGAGTTACGTCGACGGGGGCCGCAAGTTCGTGACCTATGCGGCTGTGCATAGCTCGGCGACAGGCGGCACGCTGGCCCAGGTAACCCTGCCGGGCCTGCTGTACCAGGGCGGCTATTACGCCCCGAGCATCACGGGTGCCGCCAACGACCGGACCTTCGTGGTGATGGAGACGAATCACGCCAGCGTAGACGGCATTGTCTGGCTGTTCCGGTTGCAGGTCAGTGCCAACGGGCGGTCCATCAAGGTCACCAGGCTGCCGGTGCACGTGCCGCCAACGGTGGCCATCGATGACATCGCCCTGTCGCCAGATGGCAGCAGGCTCGCGATGACGGCCCAATGGGGCTGCGGGCAGGATCGCTGCCAGTACAGCGGGATCCGCGTGGTCAACCTGGCCACCGGGGCGATCACGATCTGGTCCACCCACGCCAACGGCGCGCCATTCAACGGCTCCTGGGCCGGCGATAATGCGGTGGCCTTCGAATGGCAGCCGGGTACCGGACGGGGCGCGGGCTATCGCGTGCTGCCGGTGTCCGGCGCGCCCGCCGATCTGCTGACCGCCAGCCAGCCCATCGCTTCACCACGGGCCGCGGCTACCGGCTACGTTCCTGACGCCCTGGTTACCCCGGACGGCAAGACCGTCATCACCTCCGAAGTGGTCCCATTCACGCACCTGTTCGTCCACGGCGCCGTGGCCCGGATCGTGGAGCTGAACGCACGGACCGGCCACCTAGAGCGCACCCTCTATACCGCCAGCGCGGACGGCCAGTCCGACAGCCTCGTTCAGTCATGCAACGTCCTGTCGCTCGGGCCCGGCGGTCAGCATCCGCTGGTGGACTGCTTCTCCAAGCTCGGAGCGCTGGTCGACGGTCAGATCGTCAGCCTGCCGGGCTTCCCCAGCCCCTCCAGCAGCGGCATTTCCGGCCAGCAGGCCATCGCCTGGTAAAACCAGCCAGAACCCTGGGGGCAGTCTTGCTTGCCGTCAGCGGCTACGGCTGACCAGAACCCGCAGTGGTGCTCGGCCGCGTAATCGGTCTCGATCCGAGGATCGGGCGGGACGAGCGACATGGTCTGCTCGCGCGCGCTGCTGAACCGCGGCCACTGGGCGGCGGGGCGGCCGAACGTGGCCAGGTTCGTCCAGTCCTGGCGCATGGCCTGAGCCAGCCGCTGCTGCCGCGCCGTCAGCGGGCCGGGGTACGGGGCGTCGGTCAGGTCGAACAGGTACTGGATCTCCGACGCGTGCGCCGCGCCGTACGGGAACCCGGCCGGGGCCAGGAAGCGCTCCGGCGCGTTCTCGTCGTTGAACTCGTACGCGTATGTCGGCGTGTAACGCGACAGCAGATCCTCCGCCGTCAGCGCCGGGCAGGCGAAGATGGCGTCGGTGCCGACCGCGCCGAGCGCGACCGAGCAGGTCGCGACCCGCCGCCCGGGCGGGCGCGAAGACGTTCAGGTACAGGCAGTTCTCGGACGTGCTGGCGACCCCGAACGCCGACGCCGGCTGCGCGCAGTGCGGGGCGAAGCTGGTGGCCGGGCGAATGCCGCGCCAGGGCACGGCCGGCCGCGGCGGCTGCCAGCGCAACGCGCCGACCGGCGGCGCGGCGTACGGGATGCTCAGGTACTCGTTCATGCTCCCGGCCGCCTTGCCCCGCACCAGACCGGCAGCGGTGCGCACGACAAGCGAAGGCCGGTTGCTGGTCGGCCCGGTGCGGACCGACACTGCACCGGCCGCGGCCTTGCTGCCATTCGCCAGCGCGATCTGAACGGACCGTTGCCTCGCCTCCGACCGCGCGCTAGCCCGCGTCTGACGGGATGCAGAAGTAGGTGCGGTTCCGCCGCACCAGCTGGCAGTGGCCGGCGATCCACCGCATCCGCTGGTCGACCGTGGACAGCATCAGCACCCAGTGGAATTGCCCGTTGAGTATGTCGGCCTTGAGCTGGCTCAGCGTCGGCGACGGGATCGTCCCGGTGAACCCGCCGATCGGGAGCGCCTCCAGTCCGCTCACGTCGATCAGCACCGCGGCGTCGTAGGAGCTCTGCACCGCCGCCAGGTCGGGCGTGCCGCCGTCCACTTGCTGCAGGTACGGGACCGTGACCGTTTCCAGCGTGGCCAGCCGGGCCGGCTGGGCGGCGAGCTGGCGGGCGACCTTCTGGGACTCGAACGGCGTGTCAAAGGCGCTCTCGTGATTGGCGGTCAGCCCGGCCGATGCCACGGCCGGCGTCCCCAGGGCGGCGACGAAGACCGCTGCCACCGCCGCCGTCGCGAGCCCGGCCCGCCTGACCAGGGCTGCGCCGATGACCAGGACGACCGCGACCGCGCCGACCACGATGATGGCCGGGACGAGCCAGCCGGGGACGTGGGCGCCGTGGACGGGAACCAGCCAGACCGCGTACGCCGTCGTGCCCGCGGACACGATCGCGAGGCCGATCCGTCGGAAGATATCGTGCCGGGGCCGGCTGGCCGCCGGATCGAGGAGGGCAACCGCCGCCAGCGCGAGGATGGCCGCGATGGCCGGGGTGAGCGCGGCCGTGTAGTAGGTCTGGATGTACGTTGCGGTCGAGAATGTCACCGCCAGGATCAGCAGCCACGTTCCCCACAGGACGAAGCTGGCGCGCAGCCCGTCTCCCCGGGGCCGGCGCCAGCGGCTGGCGATTCCCCAGAGGGCGGCGAGGAGCGCCGCGGGCAGCAGCCAGCCGCTATCGCGGCCCAGGTTTCCTGTCAGCAGCCGGTCGGCGCTGGCGGGCTTGATGGGAATGCTCTGGTCGGGCGCGACCTGCGACGCGAGCAGCTGCAGCGGCGTCTGGTCGCCGAACCGGCCGAAGCCGTTGTAGACGAAGACCTGCGCGTAGACGGAGTCGTTGCCGCTCCCGTCGGCGTAGGGCCGATTGGCCGCCGGCACCAGGGAGACCGCCGTCATCCACGCGAGGGACACGATCCCGGCCACGATTGCGGCCACCACCAGGTGCCTGACCCGCCTGGCGAGCGGACCGGGACCGTCGAGCAGGTACGCCAGGCCGAAAGCCGGAAGCAGCAGCCAGGCCTCGATCATCTTCGCCTGGAAGGCGAGACCGACCCAGAACCCGGCCAGGATGAGCCGGGCCTGGATGCCGCGCCCGCCCCGGCCGTTGGCCGCGATAGCGGCTGACACCGAGTCGGCCGCCAGCACGAGCAGCAGGATCATCAGCGAGTCGGAGATGTTCCCCCGGTTCAGCGCCAACGTGGCCGGGCTGACCGCGACGACCGCCGCGGCGATCAGGCCGGCCGTCGGCGTCGAGAGCCGGGACACCGCCCGGTACAGCACCAGGACCGTGAGCACCCCCTCCACCACCTGCGGAAGCACGATCGCCCAGGTGTGAAAGCCGAAGGCGCGGACCGCGAGCGCCTGCAGCCAGAACGCCCCCGGCAGCTTGTCCAGGCTGATCGTCCCGGCCGGGTCAACGGCACCGAAGATAAAGTTGTGCCAGCTCACCGACATGCTCCGCACAGCGCCGGCGTAGTAGGGCTCAAGGTTGTCCTGATTGGCGGCCCAGGCGTAGGCCAGCCCGGCCAGCACTGCTATCAGGGCGAGGATGGCATAGTGCGGCCAGCGGCGGCGCCGGTCAGGCGCCGGACCGGATTCCGCCTCTTCCGGCGCCGATTCCCGCTGCTCGTCCGGTTCGCTTTCGGAATACGGCTGGACGGACACAGCGGTCCCTCCTGAACTCCGGATGGGGAATGCCGAATTGCCTTCAGCTAGCGTACGCGCGAGTACTCGCTAACGTCAGATGCGGTGCACCGGTAATCTGTTCCTGTGCCTGGCGACGCCTGGAGCGACCCGGTTACCGAGATGTCGGCCGTCGATGCGCAATGGGCCGCCGAGTTGATGGAAAAACGACGGCGCGATTACGCCCGCTACTCTCCCGTGTTCTGGCGGCCGGCCGAAGGCGTTGTCGACCTGCACGCGCAGTTCCTGCGCGGCCGGATCACCGCCGAGACGACCGTGGCCTTGCGCACGGAGCACGGCTTCATCATCGGCGAGCGTCGCGGATCGAAGGGGTTCGTCGATGACTTCGCCCTCGAGCCGCCGGGGGAGTGGGACTCCGATGGCGCCGCGCTGCTGCTGGCCGCGGCCGAGCGGCTCGCCGCCGCTCACGCAGTCGCCACCCTGGTGGTCGTGACCGCCCAGGCTGACCTGGCGAAATCCGGAATGCTCGCCCGCCTGTCGCTCACCGTGGCCGAGCAGTGGTGGGTCCGCGAATTGCAGCCCCTCGGCCCGGCGGCGGCCCCCGGGCGATTCAGCGGCCCTGGCTTCTCCGGCACGCTCGGTCCCGCGCCCGGGGTCTACGATCCCGGCGGCCCGGTTTTCCAGAACGACCGCGCCGGAGAGCACACCGATGTCGACGCCATTGAGCGTGCGGCGGCAGCGCGTGGCGCCGTGCTCGCCGTCCTCCCGGCCGCGCCCGACCCGGCCCTCGCCCCCGAGTTGAGCCGGAGGGGCTGGCACGTCGCTTCCGACTGGTACTTGGGAATTCCGGAAAGCCCGATGCGCTAGGCGGGACCTGCAGCGGCCCACTCGCCGAGAGTCACACTCCTGCGAAGCGACGGATCCTCTCCTTGAGCGTCTCAGGTATCAGGTTGTCCTGGCCCCAATCCTTGAGCACCACGTCGAGCGGCCGGGCGGCCACGACGGCGGGATCGCGCAGGCATGAGGCGAGTGCGGGCAGGTCGCCGCCGAGTTGACCGGCGGCCTGGATGGCTGCTCGGACCTCCTCCTCGGGGGCTGCGTCGAGCGCGATCTGGCGAAACAGGCTGGCGTGCCCTCCTAGCACGTCGTCGCGGATGTGCTGTCGGACGGGTGCCAGGATCTCCGGCGCAATGTCGTAGACGCTCTCCCAGAGTTGGTACGGGTCGCCGTTACGGGCGTAGACCTCTGGGTCCACTTCGAGGACCGCCGACCCGGCGAGGTAGTCCAACAACGATCTGTGCGCCAGGCGGTACTGGAGCCCGATGAACCCCGCAGTCGATGCCAACGGCACCGCCGCTAGAACGGCGGCCGCAGTGACACCCCACCGGGTGAGCGCCTCCATGAAGTAGCGCTCGTGACTTGCTTCCCCGGTGACGAACTCCCGCACGAGATCGAATTGCGCGCCGGCTGCACGAGGATGGCATCCTCGTGTGGCAGCCTCATCTCACTGAGGGGAACGCGGCCGGCCAGCGTCGGCATGAGCCGATGGAGGCGCTCGGCCTCGTCGGGAGTGATGGGGAACGCCAAGCCGTCGAGTACGAGCCCCGGCGGATTGGTGGTGATGCGGGCGTCAGCCGGCATCAGTGGATACACGTCCACGGCGGTCCGTACCTGCGGTGCTGGGATAGGCATGACGATCTCGTCCTTGCTGGGTTTCACGGGTAGCTCTTCCGTGCGCCGGGTGCCCGACCTCTGATGCGGGTCGCCTAGGTCCAGGCGCCGGACGCGATGCCGTCCGTTAGGGCCATTCGGGGACGTCCCGGGGCGGGGTATAACGTCCTCATGGCCCAGAACGAGCGTCTCCGGGCCGCTCTCCTCAATAGCGGTAAGTCTGTCAGTGACCTGGCGGAGGCCGTCGGGGTCGATCCGAAGACCTTCGCGCGATGGATCAGCAAGGGACGCACCCCGCACCGCATCAACGCGGTCCGCGCGGCAGTGGCCCTCGGCGAGGACGTGTCCTACCTTTGGCCCGACATCGAGCGCGGAGGCAGCCAGCCGCGGGCCCAGTCCGACCTGATCGCCGTCTACGCCACACGGGCCGCTGCCCCACTCGAGGCATGGCGAGCCGTGTTCGAGCAGGCCGACCAGCGAATCGGGATCCTGGTCTACGCCGCTGTTTCTCCACGAGCTGTGGCCTGATTTCAACCGTCTGCTCCAGGACAAGGCGCTACGCGGCTGCCGCGTCACCGTACTCATCGGCGATCCCAGCTCGGCTGCTGTCCGCCTCCGCGACCCCCGTGCTCCACCTGCGGCGCGCCACTGAAGGAGGACTGTTCGACGGCTACAGCGAGAGCTTCGAGCAGGTCCGTCGGCTTTCACATCCGCCGCATGATCGATCACTCGAGAAATGAGGACGCAGTGACCCGCCGCGAGTACTACAACGATCCCCTGGCGCCGGCCCCCAACTCTCTCGTGGTCGCGACCTCGGCCGTCGTGACCGACGCCACCGGCCGTATTCTGCTCCAGCGGCGCACCGACTCGGGAAACTGGGCACTGCCCGGCGGGGCCATGGAGATGGCCGAGTCCCTGACTGACTCGGTGATCCGGGAGGTCAAGGAGGAAACCGGCTTCGACGTTGAGGTGACCGGCCTGGTCGGCACCTACACTGACCCCCGGCACATCATCGCCTACACCGACGGCGAGGTTCGCCGCCAGTTCAACATTTGCTATACAGCCCGCATCACCGGCGGCACACTCGCCATCAGCGACGAGTCCACCGAGATCCGCTTCGTCGACGCTGGGCAGCTCGATGGACTGCCGATCCACCACACGCAGCGTGTCCGCCTCGACCACTACCTCCAGCACCGGTCGGCTCCTTATCTCGGCTGAGCCGAGTGCCGGGGGGAGGGGTGGTCAGGCGAGGGAGCTCAGCAGGGCCAGTTCCCCTTCCGTGAGGCGCAGCGCGCCTGCGGCCACGTTCTCGTCCAGGTGCGCGAGGGTGCCGGTTCCTGGGATCGCCAGCACGTGGTTCCCGCGCGCCAGAGTCCAGGCCAGCCGGACCTGCGCAGGCGTCGCGCCGTGGGCGCGGGCGACGGCCAGGACCGGCTCCAGTTCGCTGGTCCGCCTGCCGCCCTCCCGCCCCTCGCCGGCGATAGCGAAGAACGGGACGAACGCGATCCGGCGCTCCGCGCAGGCCTCGAGCACGTCGTCGGCCTCCGGACGCCGCGAGTCGATGCTGTATCTGTTCTGGACGGCGACGACCGGCGCGATCGCCCGCGCCTCGTCGATCTGCTCGACGGTCACGTTGGACAAGCCAAGGTGACGGATCAGCCCCGCGTCACGGAGAGCAGCGAGCGCGGCGAAGTGCTCGTCGACCGGCTTGCTGACCGACAGCGTGCGCAGGTTCACCAGGTCGAGATGATCGCGGCCGAGCTGCCGCAGGTTCTCCTCCACCTGGCCGCGGAGGTCGTCCGGCCGCGCCATCCCCTGCATCACGCCCTGCGCGTCCCGCCAGGGTCCCACCTTGGTGGCGATCACCAGGCCGTCCGGGTAGGGCGCGAGGGCCGCGTTGATCAGCTCGTTGGCCGAACGCAGCGGGGAGAAGTAGAACGCGGCGGTATCGATGTGGTCAACCCCGAGCGCAACGGCCCGGCGCAGCACGGCGACCGACTGCCTGCGATCGCTCGGCGGCCCGTCCCCGGAAGGATCACCGGTCAGCCGCATCGCCCCGAACCCAAGACGGTTGACCGCCAGATCCCCCAGCCGCCAGCTGCCTGCGGCATCCGCGGTGACCGAAGGTGAGCTCACCCGGACAGGCTACCCACGCGGCGCGGCGGAGCCGAGGTCATCGGAGCGTCCGGCCGCGAGTCGCGACCACTGGGCGATCGGGCGTCCGTTAACCCGGTGCACAGAGCCGTCGGCCGGCCATGGTTGCGGCCAGCCCAGGGGCGAGTCTTCCCACGTCTCCTGGCGTCCGTAGACGGTGAGGTCCATGAGCGGGTAGCTGTGATCCATCGCCTCCACGCCGCGGCCGGTCGTCCAGTACGTCTCGAAGACGCGGTCGCCGTCGCGCACGTAGCAAACGAGGTGGAACAGGCCGACCTGGCGCCCGGTGAGGAGCGTGTCGAGCGAGGCCTGCGCCGAATACCACGGCAGGTCCCAGCCCATGAAGTCGTGGTAGCGGATGCTCTCTTCGTAGGGGCCCTGGCACAACGCCGCGTAGGTGATGTCGCGCGAGTGCAAGTAGGACAGCTCAGAGACCTGGGCGGTGACCCACGTGCAGCCCTCACACTGCTCGGCCGCCGGATGGTCGAGCCACCACATGAAGTAGTAGGCGATGAGCTGCCTGCGCCCCTCGAACGCGTCGAGCAGCGTGAGCGGCCCGTTCGGGCCGATCAGGGGAGTGGCGGCAGCCACCTCCACCATCGGCAGCCTGCGGCGGGCGGCCGCGATCGCGTCGCCCTCACGGGTGTGCGCCTTCTCCCGGATCCGCAGCCGTTCCAGTTCGGCCTGGAAGGTGGCCCGGTCGACGGCCGGCGGGAGGCCCGGTGCGATGGCGGCGTCGTCCGGCGGTCGGCCGAGATTCGCCGATTCGTCCTTCATGACGGTTCCCTTCCTTGCTTCTCCGTGTGCTCCTTGTTTTCCGCGTGCGTGGTCTTCTCCAAGTGCGCCGTCTCGGCCAGTCGCTTGATCGCGTTGAGTCGCCGGTCCCATTGGGCGGCGAGCTCGGCCATGGCCCGGGTGGCCTGATCGAGACGGTCGGCCTCTACCTGGTAGAGAACCTCCCGGCCCTGCTTGCGCCGGCTGACCAGCCCGGCCTCTTCGAGCACGACCAGGTGCTTGGAGACGGCCTGGCGGGAGAACGGCACCCGCCCCGCCAGCCAGCTGGCGCTTGCGGCGCCGTTGCTGACCAGGAGGTCGAGGACCCGGCGACGAGACGGGTCGGCGATCGCCGACCAGAGCTCATCATCGGCCTGCGTCGTCATCCCGATCGGCTTTCCCGAGCAGCGTGGCGAGGCGATCG
>Ga0302325_10011962_pt1 | contig 18664 bp, 16 predicted proteins | sample Palsa_T0_2_FD_201948 | JGI IMG/M metagenome (GOLD analysis project Ga0302325, IMG submission 201948) | Peat permafrost microbial communities from Stordalen Mire near Abisko, Sweden - Palsa_T0_2 | ecosystem: Environmental > Terrestrial > Soil > Palsa > Peat permafrost | place: Sweden: Abisko...
TGCCATGTCGTACAGGCCGAATGCGTTCGGCGGCTTCGCGCCCACCGGATGTGTCTGGCCGTGGTCGCAAAAAAGACCTTCCACTTTTTCGCAGCCGGAATTGGCATTAAACCAGGCGTGGACAGGAGCGACAGCGTCGTCATCGCCCCAGTAGAACTTAGTTGTCGTTCCGGCGCGTGCGGCATATTCCCACTCCGCCTCGCTGGGCAGCCGATAAGGCCCGCTTACTGAGGCCGCGCCGCCGCGATGCGCCTTGCGGTTCAACCACGCGATATAGGCACGCGCATCCTGCCAGCTCACGCACACGACTGGATCACGGTCAGTCTGCGCATGGCCGGGATTCTCCCAAGTCAACTTCGGATCCTTCTCCCATTTGAAGATGGCGCGGCCGCGGCCGCAACCATCACCGGCCGGGTATCCTGTCTCCCGAGCAAATGCCGCGTACTCGCCACGAGTGACGTCATACTTGCCCAGGGCGAATCTCGGTAATGAGACTTGACGTTGCGGGGCTTCATCAGCAACCGCATCCATACTCCCACCGTGGCTCGCGGCCCAGGATTTTTCCTCGGCTGACGAGCCCATGGCGAAGCTGCCAGCCGGGAGAGCGATCATCGCCGGGCAGGCGCGGCAATCGCGAATGACGGTGCCGGCGGCGCGTGGCGCTGCATTCGCCTGCGCCACAGCGTGCGTCGAAGTAGTGAAGGTACAGGCGAGCGCCAAGATGATGCGCAGGTTCATTTCAGTGCGCGGCGAAATCATTTCTGACCACGTCTCCATTTTTCATGACGAAGCGGACCCGCTCGAGCTCGGTGCTAGCAGACAGGCTTGGCGGCGGCCGTCGTCCAGGCGGCGTAAATTCGCACGGGCCGCACGTGCGATGGCCCAAAGATTCTGACATCACTGAACCGGCGGCGAAGTACACGGAGAGCGGCGTTCGGCAAGCGCGCCAAGGATTTTCGATGAAGCGCGCGCTGGCTTTTCGCCCGTGCTCCCGCGACGTTGCAAGAGTAGCAAGTTGTCCGATCGTGATGCCTTGACCAGATACTGATCGCGCCGTCACTTCTTATTGCGGGCGAGAATGGCCTCGATTTCGTCCATGATCGAGTTCATGCGCGCGGCTAGTGCCTGATAGGGCGCTGGCGTGGCGAGATCCACTCCCGCCTTCTTCACCAGATCGTACGGGTAGCCCGAGTCGCCCGCCTTGAGGAGGTCGAGGTAGCGGCTGAGCGCACCGGGCTCGTGCGCCAGGACGCGCTTTGCGAAGAGCGCGCTGGCGGCGATCGATGTGGCGTACTGGTACACATAAAAGCTGTTGTAGAAGTGCGGGATGTACGCCCACTCGGTGCAATAGGCGTTGTCGATGTCGACCACGCCTTCCGCGGCGCCGTGATAGCGCTTCAAGATGTCACAGTAGATGGTACTAAGCGCCTCGCCGGTCAGCGGCTCGCCCTTGTCGACGCGTGCATGAATCGCACGCTCGAACTCCGCGAACATCGCCTGGCGGAAGAAGGTTGCGCGCGTGTTTTCCAGCGCAAAGCCTAGAAAATAGAGACGCTCGTCGTCGCTCTTCGCTGTATTCAGCACACGCTGCAGGAGAAGCTCTTCGTTAAACGTTGATGCGATTTCGGCGATAAATATCGGGTAACTCGAAGTCACAAACGGTTGTGCCTTGTCGGCGAAGTACGAGTGCATCGCGTGGCCCCACTCGTGCGCGATCGTGGATACCGACTCATAGTCGTCGTTGTAGTTCATTAGTACGTACGGATGCACGTCGTATGCGTAGGAGTCCATGTGCGCGCCGGATAGCTTATGTGGGCGCGGGTAGGTATCCATCCACCGATGGTTGAGTCCATAAGTCAGCGCGTTGACGTAGTCCTTGCCGAGCGGTGCCACCGCTTCCAACACGAGCTTACGCCCGACGTCATACGGGAGCTTGAGGTCGCTGTGCACGAGCGGCGGATAGATATCGTAGTAATGCAGTTGAGCTATGCCCAGCATCCTTGCGCGCAGGCGGAAGTAGCGGTATAGCGTCGTCAGGTTCGCATTGGTCTGCGCGATCAGCGTGTCGAGGACCTCGACCGGAACATTATTTCGGTCGAGCGAGCGCGAGATCGAGTCCTGATAGTTGCGTACCTTTGCGTATACACTATTCTGCTTGAGCTGCGAATACAGGTTGACACCGATCGTGCGTTCGTAGGTTTTGAACGTGCCGAAAAAGGCGTCCATTACCTTCTTGCGGTCGTCGCGGTTCGGAAGTTGACGGTATTTTGTGTAGGCCGACGCGTCGAGCGTGATCTCCTCTCCCGTGGATAACTTGACCTTCGGCCACGGGATGTCGGCATTGGTGAGCAGCGTGTACGCCGATGCGCCCGCGTCATCCATAAGGCCAAACTTCGCGATCAGTGCCTCGCCCTCGTCGTTCAGCGTATGCGCGGCCATCCGCAGAGTTTTCTCGAGCGGAAACCGGTAGATCGAAAGCAAGGGTTCTTCATGGAGAAATTGGGCAATGTGATCTTTGCCGATGTGCAGAATCTCTGGGTCGACGAAGGCGCTCGCTTCGACGACCTTGTTGCCGAGGAGGTCAGCTCTCTGGTCGAGTTCCAGAGAGGCCGCGTTCCCAGTGTCCTCGGCGACTTGCTCGCTTGAGTAGGTTCTCAGCCGGTAGTAGCGCTTGGTTAAGTCAGCCTGCAGATCGAGGCACTCCTTGAAGCGCGCAGCACTCTCGCCTAAGTGGCCCTTACAGCTGGCGAGGTCATTGAGCTCGGCGTCGACCTTGTCGGCATCGGCGTTCCAGGCAGCTAGCGACGGGTAGATCTCGGAGAGATTCCAGCGGTCGGCCGGTGTCTCAGCATTTGCCGGCACAAGAAAGGCGGCGGCTATGATCAGTAGGAATTTCACGGTGGCGACTCCAGAGAGGCAAGGCGAAAATTCAAATTTTACGCGCGCGACTGCAGGATGTCCGGAGCGATCAGGTGTGACCGATCGACCGCCAGCTTCCACTCGAGCCGAAAGTATCCCTCGATCCGGGCATGGGCGTTGGCGGAGATGACCGGGATAAGCAGGGCGCAGGACTTGATCTGCTTGCGGATCATGGCGTCCCAGGCGTCGCCACCCCGAAGCTGGCTCGCTCTGGTCGAACCACACCTCGACGCCGGCGGCGCGCACTGTCGCGCAGACGCGCTGTGCGGCATCGGTGTCTTCAGACGCATAGCTGAGAAAGACGGCCCGTTGGCTACCCCGGGCTGTAGGGTTTGCCACCGAGCCCCGGGTCATTCGTCAAGGCGCTGTGTCCGGGGTTAGCTTCTAAGGATCCGAGAATGACCTACAGGGTATGGCCGCGCAAACGATGTCCCGGTCAACGCGATGAGGGAACCGGATCGGGGCGGCCCTGAATTGCGCCAATAGCTCGTCCAATCCGATTGACTGGTTGTATCTCGGTCTTGTAGGGACACGGAGTCTGTCCGCCTGGCTTCGACGCGTCGCGTAGGCGAGTTGAGGAAAAAACCCATAATAGGTATGATAGAACCCAATATGGGAATAAAGGCGCAAGTGACCCCTTCGAATCAGCGCGCATCCACGGGCTTGGCTAACGCGCTATTTAGGAGGGTCCAGCAGCGTGTGCTGAGCGTTCTATTTGGCAATCCAGCCCGTAGCTTCTATGCGAACGAAATCATCGCGCTTGCGCGTTCGGGCACAGGCGCCGTGCAGCGCGAACTGGCCAAACTGGCTGCCGTTGGCTTGGTTACCGTGCGGCGCCAGGGGAATCAGAAGCATTATCAGGCTAACGCCGCTTCCCCAGTCTTCGAGGAGCTTCGTGGGTTTGTGCTCAAAACGTTCGGTCTCGCTGATATCGTGCGTACCGCATTGTCGCCACTGGCGCCACGGATTAGGGCTGCGTTTGTCTACGGCTCGGTCGCAAAAGCACAGGACACCTCAAGCAGCGACATCGATTTAATGATCGTCAGTGACAGCCTGAGTTACGGAGACGTTTTTTCCGCCTTGGAGAAGGCCTCCATTGATCTCGGCCGCACAGTGAGTCCCACCGTCTACACGACACGGGAGTTCGACCGACGGATTCACAATAGGAAGGCCTTTGTCACGCGAGTAATGAAGCAGCCCAAGCTCTGGTTGATTGGAGATGAACATGGCCTCACCGCTTGAGAATTTGCGCGGGCCGGGCAAGGTACTGGCTCCGGAGCCACCTGACGCAGAGGAGTTTGCGGGCCTAAAACGCTCCGGACTAGTACGGCTGAAGGATGCGGAAAATTCGGCCAATGCGATCGAAAGCCGATTCGACCTAGCTTACAACGCCGCGCATGCACTATCGCTGGCCGCGCTACGCTGGCACGGCTATCGTCCGAGCAAGCGTTACATCGTGTTTCAAGTGCTGCCATACACACTTGGATTAGGAGCAAACGTATGGCGCGTGCTTTCCATGTGCCACGATCTTCGGAATCTGGGTGAATACGAAGGCGACCTTGATGTGGATGAACGGATAGTCATAGATCTAATTGCTGCCTGCAGAGCGGTAGCAGCGAAAATCGGCGAGCTACCGGCGCTGTAGGGTGATAGCGCGTGACGTGAAGCGTCTGTGCCTACTCGGCGGTTGCCCAAATTAGACACCGAAAGTCTAAGCCCGCGAAGCGATGCGCGGTCTATAAATGGTAGGATCGCGGGGATTGCCGTGATGGCGGCACAGATCCGGGAGGCCGGCCTCGCCACACTTAGGGAGAATGGGGCGAGCGGGCGGATCGCCGCGGCATCATTTGCGTAGCTGATTTGGGTATTCTTGGACGGGGATCGAGATTACATTTTCGTTCACGTCAAGAACACTTAGTGACGTTGCCTCGCGAAAACTCTTGGAAAACAAGCTCAAGTCCGAAGAACGGCCGTCGTAAGTGACGCGCGAAAGATCAACAATCGTCTCAAACACATTGTGAAGCGTCGCGACGGCATTCGCATGCATGCTAAGAGTGTCCACAAATGCGGGGTAGTGCATCCGATAGTCCTTAGTCAGAAAAATAAAGAACGGGACTTCAATGTCCGGTAGCGTAACGGTTGGATAGCCATGGCCAAATTCATCGTCCGCCGATCCACCATCGAATAGCCGCTCGCCGTGATCGGAGAAGAATAAAAGCCCAGCTTTGCAGTCGCAATGCTGTAGACGTGTGATGATCTGTTGAAGGATATAGTCGGTAAAGTAGATGGTATTGTCGTATTCATTGACCAATTGAGTCTTGCGCGTGCTCATCAGACGCGGCGGATGGTCTTCATCGGGGAACCGACTGGCTCCGGCAGGATAGCGGTCCTTATAGCTAAAATGACTACCTTCCATATGTAAAAAGATTGCAACTTTTCCGCTAGTCGAAGTTCGCCTCAATTGGTCGTCTAGGCGTCCTAAGAGATTGCTATCGAACCGGTCGCCCGTCGCCGCGCCGGATACAGCGTCTGGAAACGACACATTGTCGGCTTCCAGGGCAATCTGCGTTATGGGATTATTGAAGGATCGTGAACGCTCTTGATTCGAAATCCAAGAAGTTTGAAACCCTGCCTGCCTCAATAGGCCAACGATCGATCGCTCCGAGCGAAATCGATTCATGTCAGTAGTGTCTGCACGGGACAGCGCAAGCGGAAGACTTTGGATCGTGTTGGTCGCATTGGAGGTAACGCGATTGAATATGAACAATTCGTTTCGCAATTCCCTCAAACGCGGTGTGGTATCCCTAGGGTATCCATAGATCGACCAATTGCTACGGCGCGACGTCTCTCCGATGACGATGATGTATATTTCACGGCTTGTGCTTCGCAAGGGATCTCCGACCACGCGCGCGTTGGGAAACTTGAAGGCGGCACGCGCAGCGGCGTCTCGACCCCCATTCCATTCGGTCCGTACAACGGACTGCGTGGCGCTGACTAAGTCGATGGGAAATGTGCCGGCTAGCTCCCTTGAAATGAGGCGGGTGACAGACGTTGCACTGTGGAGTTCATAAATACCGATCGAAGCGGATAGCGAAGTCACGACCATGGCTAATAATCCGAGTCCAAGTGGGATCGCCATTGAGAATCGGCGTCGTGCATTCCATGCAATGATCAAGGCAAGGAACCCCATTATCGCAACCAGCGCGAGCGAGGCGCTCAGGATCGGGTGCCCGATGATGAGTTCCCAGGACTCACGGTGACTGGTTTCTCCCACCGACAGCAATACGCCGACCGACACGGGACCGCCATAGGCAAATCGGTAGAAGAGCTCAAGAAGAATGCTGAAGCTTAAAACGTGCAGGGTTCGTCGTACCCAGGATATTGGGTACGTAGCGAGTATTGCGCTAAGCAGAGCGACGGACACGCCGAGTGCCAGGAGCGTGTATTGGGCGGCGTACTCTAATTGTCCAGTGGTTAGGGGCCCCGCATCAGTCCATTCCGGCAATGGCACGAGGCTTCGGATTGTGAGTAGGGGAACGAGAGCGGGAGCAAGACAGACACATGTGAGAAAGAGTATGCCAACTAATGCCGCAGCGCGATTCCGCGCCGTCGCATTGGCAGAGCGCATATCGACTACATCTGACATTAGCTAACGGCGAACGGAATCTATATCCATCGGTGCCAGTGGCGATTGCGTTTTTCTGCCTATTTCAAGAGCAGGAGAGTGCCAAAATATGGATAAAATGCCGTCCGCGGCAAAAATGACAAAGTCATCAAAACGGCTCGGTCCAGACACGCCTTGCGTCCCATGGTGAAGTAAGACGAGCTGGCCGCTAATGGCCACAGGCAGATGCCACTAATGCGAGCATGCAATTGACACTTCTTTGAGAGCTAAGACGTATAGAAGCACAGGTATCCATCGTTTTATCAGTTTGTGTTGTGTATAATAGCGAGGTCACACAGCAGCGCTGTGCGGAACAGTATCACTGCGGAAATGCGACTGTAGCTGCGAGTTTGAAACATTTAATCATGAACCCGAGCTCAGTGCCGATTCCTCGGCAGGCTCGTCGGGCCGATTGGCATTTGATTTCGTGCCCGCGGAAATGCGGTGGACGGTCGAACCTGGTTTCAAGTCCTTGCGAATGGATGAAGGAACTGGCTGCGGAGCAACCCGCGGCAAGGCGCTGTAATTAGCGCAGAACCGGCAGGGGAATGGCGGCGGCGAAGCTTGGCCAGACTAGAAATTTCCGCCACGGCGCGTCACCAAAGTACAGCGATTCTTATAGTGCCTCATTTTCGCGCACTTGGCCGTCTTACCGTGCTTGAAAGTAGCGCTTCCCGTGCCGCTCGACTGCCGCTAGCGCCGGTTTGTTTCGTCGCTGGATTGCCCTAGGCAGCTTTGCACAGCTTTGCAATACCTAGAATATCGTCGACCCCAATACCCCAAAACGACGCGCTCCGCGCTGTGTTCAGCATCTGATGCACTATATGTTGCCATAGAAAGTCGACGTGCCTCGATTCTTGAAGAAGCTTCGACCCCACGCCCAGCATGTCAACAGATCCCGCGCAGGCAAGAGCCAAAACTCCCGCACTGGAGGCCGATTCCCTAGCAGCCGATTCACGAAGTGCAAAGCCAAACGCGCCATGACGGTGGTCTGGAAAAGCGCCCACTCAGTACTCCAATGTAATGGTTCTGCGGCGCTCAGGGCGATGCCCACAACTGCCAGTGGGAAACTGAAGGTTATAAAAAGAAATGGAAAACTGAGTGGTCGCATGACACGTATGGCGCGCATCCACCGCAGCTCACGCTGTGTTAGCGAGTCCAAGTTTGGCTCGTTTTGTTGGACCTTGAGCGCGTAGGGCGACAACACAACGCGCTGACCCAATCCGCGAATCAGCTTACCCAGCCTATAATTCTCGGCCAGATGGTTCGGAGTCGCCAGCAGGCCGCCGATCGCCTTCAGCGTATCTCGACGCAGGCACAAGGTCTGGCCAGAGACATATCCCCGGTAGCCAAATAACCACGCTAGCAGCACCGAAGGCATGTACCATTCGTTAATGTACATCGAGCTGAACCTCGACCAAATGCCTCCCGTCGGCACACCAAGGTATAAGCAGGTGACCAAGCCCACTTTGTGATCGCGCAGCGGCGCGGTGACGGTCGCGAGATAGTCACTCCCAACGACGGTATCGCTGTCTGAAATCGCCAGTACGTCGTGGCGCGCCCGCACGGTCATGTTAATCAAGTTACTAACTATGCAGTTACTTCCATGCTGCTGCGGATTGACGACAACATCGATAGGGAGCTGCGGGAATTCCGCTATTAGTCTGTCCACGGCCGCGAGCGCCGGATCAGTCAAATCGCGCACGCCAAACACGACTTCATATTCCGGGTGATTCTGCAGACAAAACGAGCGCAGGTTCTCGTAGAGGCCTGGTTCGTCGCCGCGCAGAGGCTTGAGGACCGTCACTGGCCGTAGCCCCAGGTGCTTCGGTGTCGCTCTGCGCATTTGCCAGGCGAGTACGGCTACGAGAGCTAGAACGGCGTACGTCGCCGCGAGCGCCAAACTAGCAAAGCCCACGGTCTCTATGAGGGGATGGATTATGGGCATGGGTGCCTTGCCGAACAGGTGGGCCCACCCGGTTTCGAGCCATGTATTGCCGGTACGAAACGGACGAGTGCCTAAAAATTAAGTACGCGCGAGCGCACTCGCGCTCTTGCTCTCCACGTCGTTTCCAATTCCGGCTGCCGCGTCAAGAATTACCTGTTCGAGAATGGCAAGGTAATTCACGTAGCGTTTGCGGCCTTGTAAGGTGATTCGGCAGAGCGTCTGCGGGCGATTGCGCACGTGGCTCTTGGAGATTTCGACGAGCTTCGCTGCCTCTAGCACTTGCAGATGTCGACTCAGGTTGCCGTCTGTTAATCGACACAGTTGCTTGAGAGTTCCGAAGGAGAGCCCCTTAGGATGAGCTACGAGACAGGTGAGCAGACCGAGGCGCGCGCGCTCGTGGATCACGCGGTCAAGTCCGTCGTATGCGAAGCGATGCGCACGTGCCTTCACGCTACGACTGGTCATCTGCTTCTCCATAGTGCAGCACTGCGGCAACGAGCACCTGCCCCACGCCAAACGGCACACCCATTTCCCAAGGCGACAATGCCCAATCACCGTTGCCTAGGGCGAGGCAGGTTAGGCCCGCTGCGAGGTACCACACACCTACCGCAAATATTGGGCGCGGCAGAAATTGACACGAGGAAAATACACCCAGGCTGAATATTACTTGCCACAAGCCCGGAAGCATCCAGAGACTTTGTGGCGCGTAGCGCACGAGCACGACCGTCAGCAGCAAACCGGCGACGATGGCTGGAAGAAATTGTTCGGCCGCGGAGTGAATCATTTCCTTTGCGAGACCGAAGTGAACCCGCTGGGCACGCCAGATGGTTTCGATACCAATGATGATTACCGAAACCGCGGCGGTAGAGATCCAGATTCCAAGATAGAATCCAATCTCGCGCGCAGGGCTCTTTAGCCAATACGACTGCGCAGCCGCGGATACCAGCGCTAGAGCGCCGGTGGCCGCCAATGTAGCCGGTCCATAGCCGCGAAATTTCGCGGCGCGCGCCAGTTGGCCCCGGATAGCGTCGATTTCCGCCAGTGCCTTGTATAGATTCGCCACGTTGGACACCTGCAAGCTTTGCATCGTAAAGTAACCCCCTTAAAAGTCATTAGCAAGTCATTTGGGTCATCCGAAACGATGCCTAGATCGCGGCATAGCACAAATGCGACTCATTCGTAATCGAAGATCAGTCAGTCTCGACAGCCCGGAATTCCGCAAGATCCGTAACTATCGCTGCAAGAATTGAAGCGATCAGCCGCTGATGCACGTGGCAATCATTATGGATGGCAACGGGCGTTGGGCGAGGCAGCGCGGATTGCCGCGCACGGCAGGGCACGTGGAAGGTGTGAAGGCGGTACGGGCAGCAGTTAGGAGTGCTGTGCACGCCGGCGTACAAACACTGACGCTGTATGCGTTTTCGTCAGCAAATTGGGGCCGCCCGGAGGCGGAAGTTGATGCACTTATGCGTCTGGTTCGCAGGTACTTGATTACGGAGAGAGCCCGCTGCATCGAGCAATCCATCCGTATCAATGTAATTGGTCGACGCGATCGTCTAAGCGGGCCGTTTCTGCGGACCATTAATCGAAGCGAGCGGCTGACTGCAGCCGGTTCACGCATGCATCTGCGCATCGTGGTCGACTACTCATCCCATTACAGCATTATGCGGGCGGCATGGCGCGCCGATCGCAGCTCGAAGCTCACGCCTAAGGGTTTCTACAGACTCCTCCAGCAAGTCGATCATTCTGCACTGCCGGCCGGAGCAGTCGATTTGCTCATACGGACCGGAGGTGAGAGGCGCCTCAGCGACTTCATGCTGTGGGAAGTCGCGCACGCAGAGTTATATTTTACTGACAGCCTATGGCCAGACTTCGATGAACAGTGCTTCCAATGTGCGCTTGATGACTACGCCGGCCGCCAGCGGCGCTTTGGAAGGCTCGCCACCGAGCAGCGCTAGACCAAGATCGCTCGCAGCCTTACATGGCCGCGGATCTGGAGCTAACGGCTGGTTCAAATTGTATTTTCTGGACTCAAAGTACTTTGCATCGTAAAGTAAATGTGGTCAGTATCGCGTGCGCGCCCGTTAGCGGCGCACGCGCGCGCGGTGGTCTCTTGAGGACGCAGGATTATTTGCGATGAAACACGGCTTGGTCAGGGCACGTCGCCTCTATCCGAGGCAACGCGCGTCGCAAATGCGAATCATTTTGGATTCTACGCGGCGACATCCGTTTCTGAGCCTTTGCCGTGTCGATCGAGCGCAACTCAAGCGATGAGTGCGACGCGTCGTCAGGTACTTCTCCTCCTGCTCGCTTGCACGTGCCTAGCGGGAACCCCGTGCCGTGCGAGTACCTCGCTCGATCTCAGGGGCCTGCGGGGACGTGTTGTGTACCTGGACTTCTGGGCATCCTGGTGTGCTCCCTGCCGTGAGGCATTCCCCTGGATGCGGGTCATGGAGAGTACCTATGAGAGCCAAGGACTGGCCGTCATTGCGATTAACCTCGATCATGACCGCGCTGACGCTGAGCGGTTTCTGAAGCGGTTCGACCCGAACTTCGAGGTGCAATTCGATCCGCAGGGCGTGCTCGCCGAGCAATTCAAAGTGGCGGGCATGCCCACGAGCGTGCTCATCGATCGACATGGCGTGCTGCGCTATACGCATATCGGCTTTCGACCGGTCGACCGCCAGAGCCGAACCAAGGAGATTCAACAACTTCTCGCCGAGAAATAATTTGTTACGAGAACCACCATGAATCGCAGAGCTTTGGGGTTAATCTTGATCGTTGGCGCTGCCGTCGTCGCAAGCGGCTGTGCCTCGCTCGGCGTCAAGCCGTGGCAGCGTGATCTTCTGTCCCGCCAAGACATGCAGCTCAGTGGTAACGCCGTCGACGATGCGATCGACGATCATCTGTACTTCAGTAAGGAGGCATCCTCGGGCGGTCGCTCATTCGCCGGCGGAGGTTGCGGGTGCAACTGAAGCGCGATGAGGGCGGGGTCCGGCGCCGCCTGATCGCGGCAAGCTGTGCCTTGCTGAGCGCCTCCGCGGGACGGGCGCAGGAAGCGCCGAGTACCGGTATGGAGCGCGCTCTAAGCGATTGGTCGCTGGACTCGGCTCTGGCGTACTATCACGAAGACGGTCGAGTTCAGGTCATCGAGCCGGTAGTCAGCGTCACCAAGGCCTACGGCGATGGAGCATCAGCTGGGCTCAACCTTACCTTTGACGCTCTCTCCGGTGCGAGTCCGAACGGAGCATCGCCGAGCCGCATGCCCCAAACGTTCGCATCGCCGTCGGGGAAGAGTCTTACTGGCGGCAAGCATAATTACACCACGGCCCCCGGCGACCTGCCGGAGGATCCGCACTACTCCGATCTGCGAGCAGCGCTGGGCGCCGACTGGACGCTGCCTTTGGAGCGCCTCCTCACCGCAAGTTTCGGCGCGAAGCTCTCCTACGAAGACGACTTCTACTCCGGCTCCGCCAATGCGTCGATCGCGCGCGACTTCAATCAGAAAAACACGACCGTATCTTTCGGCGCAAGCTACGAAGCCGACTCCCTGCACCCGATCGGTGGAACACCGGTGCCGCTCAGCAATTACGCGCTGTTCGAAAAAACCGGCAATCAGAACAAAGATGGCGCGGGCCTGCTGTTGAGCCTGACGCAGGTGATGAGCCGTAACTGGCTCTCGGAAGTCAATTTTTCTCTGGATCGGTTCACCGGCTACCTGAACGATCCTTACAAGATCATCTCGGTCATCGACGCTAGCGGTGATGTCCGTGGCTATGTCTATGAGAATCGTCCCGACTCGCGCACGCGTAAGAGCGTGTACCTGGATAATCGCGTGGCTTGGGAGCGAAGCTCCGCCGGATTGTCCCTGCGGTACATGGCGGACGATTGGGGTGTCCACTCGGAAACTGCACAGTTGCACCTGCAATGGTGGATTGGCGAGCGCGATAAATATGTGCGGCCGACGTTGCGCTGGTATCGGCAGACTGCTGCAAACTTTTATACCCCCTGGCTCCTCGACTTCACCGCACCGGGACTGTCTTCGGCCTCCTCAGATTCGCGCCTCGCCGCTTTGCAGGCGCTGACCTATGGGTTGAAGTACGGCATCAAGCTGCGCGACAAGCTCGGTCGCGAAAGCTCGGAGTTCAACGTTCGCATCGAATACTATCAGCAGACCCAAGAGAACGGCATTCCCGGACCCGGCGCGCTGCGGGGTCTTGATCTGTATCCGGATCTCAAAGCGATCCTGGTCCAGATCGGTTTCAGCTATTGACCATCCGATGTGGAGGCGTGGCACACACGGCGCGTAATTCTCCCGCAGGACCGCTCGTGATTGAACAGCGGGCCCGTGATCTTTATGCCGCTTGCTTTAGCGCGATGGCAAGCCCCTGCGAGGTCCTCGTACACACGCCAAGCCGCGGACACGCACTAGAACTCGGGAACCTGGTGGCACACGAGGCCTGGCGTGTCGAGCAAAAATACAGTCGCTATCGCGACGATAGTGTGCTGGCATGGATTCATTGCAATCGCGGCAATGAGATCAGCGTGGACACCGAGACGGCCTCGCTCCTGGACTTCGCCGGTCAATGCTATGAATTGAGTGATGGCCGTTTTGACATCACCTCCGGTGTGCTGCGGCATGCATGGCAGTTCGACGGTTCGGACCGCGTGCCGGGCCAAGCGACGATAGAGAGCCTCCTGCCGCGCATTGGTTTCGACAGGCTGCGCTGGCAATCGCCCAAGCTTTTGCTGCCCCTTGGTATGGAGCTCGACTTCGGCGGTATCGGCAAGGAGTATGCCGTCGATCGCGCCTACGATCTGGCCGTCGCGCATAGCGCGGAGCCGTTTCTGATCAACTGCGGCGGCGATCTGCGAACCAATCGGCCCCCTCCGCACGCTCCATGGCAGGTCGGAATCGAGCGCCCCGACACCGAGCGCGAGGCGGCGCTCGTGCTGACTCTGGAGCGCGGCGCACTCGCAACGAGCGGGGACTCCCGACGCTTCCTCTTGAAGGATTCCATTCGTTACAGCCACATATTGGATCCGCGCAGCGGCTGGCCTGTGCCCAACGCACCGCGCTCGGTGACCGTCGCCGCGAGCAGCTGTACGGAAGCAGGCCTGCTTGCGACATTGGCCATGCTGCAGGGTGCGCAGGCGCGCAGTTTCTTGGAAGCACAACAGGTTCAGCACTGGATTTTCGGATGAATGACTCGGGGATGCGGTGGCATTGCGCCTGGCGAAGAGGCAGCCAATTACTCACGACAGGCTCCCACGATGAAATGCGCGTTCATGACGTCGAAAAGCTACCGGTCGATGGTGCCCCTCCTGATCGCCAGCGCCTTTGCAGTTCTGGCACTGAGCAGCCCATGCCATGCAGACGATATCACTGCGGGTGACGTCTGGGACGATACCAAGCTTTATTTCACCGCTCCGCTTCGGTGGGACACTAAGGATTGGCTGTACTTCGGCGGCGCGCTGGCGGCATTCGGTGTCGCCCACGCGTATGACGGGCCGGTGCGCAGACACTTTGCAGTCGGCGAGCGAGCAGTTCTAAATGGTCAAGATCCTAATGACCTGCGCGATGCAATTCCCGCCGCAGCGTTCATTGCCGCGACGTGGGTCGTTGCAACGTTGATCGGCGAGCCTGACGGCCGGGTTGAGTCCTATACGATGCTTGAGGCTGCCGGCTTTAGCCTGATTACGGCGGAAGGATTGAAAGTCGCCGCGGGTCGCTCGCGACCGGATGAGACCACAGACGTCGACGCGTGGCGCGAGGGAGGAGACTCTTTCCCCTCGTTTCACGCAACCGCTGCATTTGCCGTAGGCACCGTGTTCGCCGAGTCCGGTGGAGATGACTACCGCTGGATCCGACGTGTGCTGGGATACGGCATGGCGACTGCGACGGCCTATTTGCGAGTGCACGAAAATGCCCACTGGCTTTCGGAAACAGTGGCGGGCGCGGCCGTTGGCATCGCCTCTGCCGAGTTCACCTTGAACCGCCGTCGAACGCGGGCCCACCGCCGGGAGTTATCCGTCGAGCCCATGGCCGGCGGCGCATGTTCCGAAGAAGTGCGATCCGAACCTGTTGACCGCGGAATAATCGCTCCTGGTCTGGCGGGTCGCTGACCGTCATCTCGTCGACGAATCCGCGTATTCGTCGTGACGGCGTGGCCACCCGGGATGGCCTGTCTCGTTGCGGCCCTCCGGAGTCAAATCTAGGTAGTGATGCGTGCCCAGCAGCATGTCGAGGCCGCGGGCAAAGGTGGAGTAGGTGAGTAAGACGTCGCCGCCTTCATCCTTCAAGAAAACGCTCAGACCCGGAAGCTCCTCACTTATGTATCGGCCGTCGGTCGTGATCGTTCCGAAGTTATAGTCGATCCGGCGCTGCTCGACCTGCTCCTTCGTGAACGACACGTGGAAGTCGTAGTTGAAATCGCTACCGAACGATGACACCCATTCGAAGCGCCAGCCCATGCGCGACTTGTACGCGAGTATCTTGGCGAGCGGCGCGCGGGAGGCGGCTACGACTGTCACGTTGTGGTGGGAGAGATGCTGAGCCGGTCCGTCGACGTGTTCGGCCTGAAAGGAGCAACCGGGACAAGCGGCATTCCATTCGGGGCCGTACATTAGATGATGAACGATGAGCTGGTCGCGGCCATTGAAGAGGTCTGCGAGCGTCTTGCGGCCCTGCTCGGTTTCGAACGTATAGCTCTTCTCGATCTTCAGGCAGGGAAGCTCTCGACGCTCGGCGGCGAGCCTGTCGCCCTCGCGCATGTGCGCCTTTTCCTTCTCGAGCAACGTCTTCCGTGCGGTGAGCCATTTCTCTGCCGAGACGATCTTGTTCCGTTTCATGGCGTCATCCTCACACCTACATAGTGATCACGCCGATGTTCCCGCATTGATAATCCGGACCGCATTGAGCGTGGGCGGGGCGGTGATTGGGATCCTGCTCCGATAACAGCGATCATGTTGGCCATGGCCTTTTCCACTGTCATTTGCCGGGGCGCGACGGCAGGTGCGGGGGGATGGCGATCCCCTTGCACTTGCGCGCGGCTTAAAGCATCGCCCATCTTCCGCAGGTGCTCGACGCTCGGTTCGATGGCAGCTGCGCGCACGTTTTCCTTGGGGCGATTGAGCTTCAATCTCCGTCTGCCGACCTACCGGGAGCTCTATCGCGGGAATTCGAGAAGAACAACCGCGAGCTCAAGGTGCATGTCGAAAAACAGCTGGTCTTCAATAATACTGCTTTACTCCAGAACGTCGCACGCGCAAGACCTGGACGTGCCTACCTTGCGGAGGCCGGGCGCCTGATGCCCGAAAAAGGGCAGACACCAGTCGGCCAGCGGCTCCCGCTCCTGCGCTTTTACGGGTAAAATCCCGGCCCAAGAGTAACCCCATGGGAGATGCGCTTGAGTCCGCGCAAGCGTAGCAGCCGAACGCTCATGGCCAGCATGCTGCTGGTCGCGTTTGCGTCGCGTGCGCTTATTCCGGCGGGGTTCATGCCGGCAAGCGACCGGCCGTTCTCGATCGAGATCTGCTGGGAGGGCTTTCCCGCCGACATGCTCGCGCATGGCGAGCCTGCGCACGCAGGTTCCATGGGCATGGACTCCATGCATGGGGAGCCCGTGGGGGACTCCACGTCCCACCGCGATTCCCTGCCGGGAGCGCACCACCACCACTCCGGAAGTCCCCCCCATAGCGAACATTGCGTGTTCGGCACTGCCTGCAGTACCGGGCCGATCCCTCACCTGCCGCTGCTGGGCGATAACTTATCCGCTCAACAGCTTGGCGCGGTCGAGTACGTATCGATCGCGGGCGCCGTCCGCCTCGTTCATCTTCCCCAGTCCCGAGCGCCCCCGGGTCGCATGACCTGACCTCCATCGGCTGGGCTCGTACCAGCCGCAATCTCGAGCGCGCGCCGCGAATGGCGTGCGCTCGTCCGTAGGTTTGCGGGGCTTCGCCCACAAGGCGACCCCGGGGAGTTTTAACGTGACAGATCGCATCGAGGGGCTGGCGCAGCGCGCGCGCCGCCGGCCCCGAATTTGTCTGGTCCCCTTCGGGGCGGTATTTATCCTGCTTCTCATGCTGCTACATCCGGCGCGTGGCTGGGCCGCGGCCTATGGCAGCCTGAACGGCGTCGTGCGGGACGACAGCGACCGACCGCTACCGGGAGCGAAGGTGGTGCTCGAGTCCGAAACTCACGCGACCCTAGAGGAGCAGACGGACTCGACGGGACGCTTCAATTTTCCGAAGGTGGCGATCGGCCACTACCTCCTCACCATCTCGCGGCGCGAGTTCGCTTCCGTCAGTGAGCCTGTCACGGTGGAAGCGGGTTATTTTCCGTTCGCGAACATCGTGTTGATGCAACCTTCGAAGCTCTCCGAGGTGACGGTAACCGCGTCCCGTCTGCCCCCCGTCGGCTCGATGACCCCGATCACGATCGTGAGCCAGGAAGACATTGAGAACACCCCGGGAGCGAGCAATGCCAACAGTTCCGCCATGATCACGGACTACGTCCCGGGGGCGTACCAAGCCCATGACATGCTGCACATGCGCGGCGGTCATCAGACGAACTGGCTGATCGATGGGGTCGAGATTCCGAACACCAACATCGCGGAGAACCTCGCCCCTGAGATCGACCCCCAGGACATCCAGACCCTGGGTGCCGAGCGGGGCAGCTACGCGGCCGACGAGGGCGACCGCACCTACGGCATCTTCAACGTGATTCCGAAGAGCGGCTTCAGCAGCATTAACCAGGCGGATCTGGATGTGACGGCGGGGAATTTCGGCCAGACCGACGACTACGTGAGCGTCGCGAGCCACACCAGCGACTTCGCTTACTATACGAGTGTCGAGGGCAATCGCAGCAATCTCGGCCTGCAAACGCCCCAGTCCCAGGTGATTCACGACAATACGCAGGGCTATGGGGTGTTCACCAACCTGCAGTACAAGTCGAGCGATCAGGACGCGGTGACCCTCATTGCCCAATTGCGTCAGGACGATTACCAGATTCCCGACTGTACCGTGCCGCTCGCCGACGACCCGTACTGCATCGGACAGTTCGGGGACGTGCAAAGTGAGGCGGACAATTTTGCGCTCCTGTCCTGGGCGCACACCTTGTCGAATGACGCCGTGCTCACGAGCTCGATTTTCTATCATTTCGAACGGGCGGACTATGACGGGGGCGCTGGCGACTATCCGACCATCACTACCTATCACCACAGCTCGCAATACGAGGGCGCCGAAGAGAATCTGCGGATGAACTTCAGCCGCAATCATCTGGATGTCGGGCTCTTCGGGTTCGCGCAGCAAGATCAGGCCGATTTCAACCTGGCGTTCACCGGCAACAGCTCGCCGACGCTCAATGAGATGGAAAGTCCCAGCGGCGGGCTCGCCGTCGCCTGGGTGCAGGACACCTTCGAGGCTGCACATTGGCTCAACCTTTCAGCGGGCGTGCGCGAGTCATACTTCAAGGGCAGTATCACCGAGAGCGCGACCGACCCGCGGCTTGGCGCGACGGTCCTCGTGCCGCGATTGGACTGGGTGCTGAGCGCCTTCTGGGGCAAGTACTACCAAGCGCCGCCGCTCGAGACGCTATCGGGGCCCTTGGTCGCCTACGCCACCGCGAATGACACGGCCTTCCTGCCGCTGCGCGGAGAGCGCGACACGGAGCGCCAGTTCGGCGTGACGATCCCCCTGCAGGGCTGGAGTATCGAGGCGGACTACTTCGTCACTCAGGCGCGTAACTTCTTCGACCACAACCCGCTCGGCGAATCGGACATCTTTCTGCCAATTACGGATGAGGCGGCACTCATCAGGGGGCGTGAGCTCACGGTGCGCTCACCGGCCTTCTGGCCCTTCGGCCAGGTGCACCTTGCCTACTCGAACCAGACGGCGGATTGCTCCGGATCGATCACCGGAGGGCTGGTGGTGCCCGGGACGGCCTGCGGCAATCCCCCCATCGCGCTCGACCACGATCAGCGCAACACGCTCAATCTCGGGTACAACGCGAACCTACCCGAAGAGTTCTTCATGGGCGCCAACCTGTCGGTCAATTCCGGACTGTCGAATGGATTCGCGCCGCCGAGCCATCTGCCGAGCTACGCAGTGCTCGACCTGAAAGCGGGCCGCAA
>Ga0302325_10011965_pt1 | contig 18662 bp, 16 predicted proteins | sample Palsa_T0_2_FD_201948 | JGI IMG/M metagenome (GOLD analysis project Ga0302325, IMG submission 201948) | Peat permafrost microbial communities from Stordalen Mire near Abisko, Sweden - Palsa_T0_2 | ecosystem: Environmental > Terrestrial > Soil > Palsa > Peat permafrost | place: Sweden: Abisko...
TGCGCGGCAAGACTCATCGTCAGTCGCGAGGGACGAGGAAGGGTCATCGCTCGCAGACGCTCGCGGCTGGGTGGCCGGGTCAGGCCCGGCCATGGCGAGTGAGGGTGTGTTACGCTTCCCACGTCAGCAGCAGATCGTTCCGGTCTGGATTCATGTCCTCGATCAATTTGATCTTCCACGCGCGCTTCCATCGCTTCAGGCTTATCTCGCGCTGGATCGCGCCGGCGTAAAGCGGGTGGTATTCGTGCCAGACGAGCATGAACACTTGATATTTCCAGACGAACTGCGAACCTTTTCCCATGCGATGCTGTTCCATGCGCGACGGAATGTCGGACGTCACTCCGAGGTAAAGGGTGCCGTTGCGCTTGCTCGCGAGGATATAGACGTAACCACCGCGTTTGCTCATGGGCGCAGATTACCAAATCCCCCCGACCTCACCATGGCCGGGTCAAGCCCGGCCATGGTGAGGTTAGGGTAGGCGTATTGACCGCACGAATTCCCGCCGCTAGAACCCCCGCCGTTCATCCCTTCGAGGGAATTATGAAAGAGATTGTCGCCATCCACGGCTAGCCCGCGCCTCGTCTGCGGGCAAGGCAACGCGCCGGATTTTGCGGGCCATGCGGCTTCGCGAATGCGCGCGCGGATTTCCGTGCGATGAAAGACAATTCAAGTGAACATCTCAAGACTGGAACAGCGCGTGCTGCATGTGCTCGCGCAGGGCGGACGCATTCTGCACACGCGCGACGCGACGCGTATCGTCGAAGTCGACTGCTTCAACCGCGACGGCCATCGTCTCGCCGACTGCACGCTCGCGCTTTTCAAAAAGCTCAAACGCCGCGGCCTCATCTGTTCGCGCAACGGCGCCCCCTACGCGATCTCGCGCCTGGGTCGCGAATGCGTGCGCGCGCAGCCGGATAATCGATAGTGCTGAAGGACTCCGGGGCACGTTCTGCATTTCCCATACCGCCGGCGTCACGCCGGCAACTTCCTTCATTCGACCGAAGTCCCTGGTGCTACCCGTTCCGGCAGAGCCTGTCAGACCGGAAGCGGTGTGTTTCGCTTGATCCACTTGACGACAATCGAAGAGGAAATCGAGGTCACGCTGGGGAGTTCGAGAAGCTTTCGCATAGTCAAATCGGACAATTCGTCGATGTCCCGAACGACGGCCTCAAGAACGAAATCGTGGCTGCCCGTGACCGCGGCACAGGAAACGATCTGCGGGTTGCGTGTGATTGCGCGAACGAAGGCTTTGCGATCGGTCTCGGTTCTCTGGTTGGTGGAAACCATGATCACCACCGTGGTCGACAGACCGATCTGCCGCCGATCGACTACCGCATGGTAACCCGAAATAACGCCCGCTTCCTCCAGCAGCTTCATTCGCCGCAGGCACGATGTCTCGGACATCCCTATCCGGCGGGCAAGTTCCGACGCCGAGATGCGCCCGTCCGATTGCAGGATACGCAGAATGCGGCGGTCCGCGTCCGAAATATGCATGGTGGATTTCTCCATTCTTTGCCCTCTACAATAAGGATTCCGCCAAAATAGCCGGTGCAAAGTATGAAAAGAAACGGAAACCGCCTCGTTGATCGAATTAAAACGATTTGGTGTCCGACGTCGGTATAAATAAGGCTTTCGGAGTGATGCCTTTGAAGCGCAATGCGATCTTTTTTTCTTCCGCCATATTTCTGCTGATCTCGGTCCCGCAATCGTTCGCTGCGCCCGTCGTCGAAGGTGTGCCGCCGCGCGAACTGACAGACCCCAAATCCGTCGTATCGCGGCAGCTTGCGGGAGCCAAGCCAGTTCCAGTTGCCGATCTTTTCTTCACACGCGGCGGATATGACGCCATCTGGGTTGCGCATGCGGACGCCGTGATTATCTCCACCAACCTTACGGGCCGTTACAATCTCTGGACTGTGCCCGCGCATGGCGGATTCCCTCACCAGCTGACGCAATCCGACGACCGGCAATTCGGATTGACCACCTCGCCCGACGGCAAATGGGTCGTCTTCCAGTCCGACCAGGGCGGCGCCGAGATCTATGATCTTTATGCGACTCCCGTCTCCGGCGGCTCCGTCGTCGATTTGACGAACTCGCCCGATGTTGACGAGGAGGGCGCACTGTTTTCGCCTGACGGCTCGATGCTCGCTTTCACGCGCCGGCCCAGGGCCGTGTCCTCCGACAACATCGCGGTCATGGATTTCACCACGCATCGCGTGCGGCAGCTCACGCATGAGGCGTCGAAAGATCATACTTGGGAGGTGGTGGCATTTTCGTACGACGGCAAATCCGTTTTCGCCCAACGCACTGACGCGAAGGGCACGGAATCGGAAACCTGGATCGTCGATATTGCGTCCGGAAGACAGACGCGCCTGATGCCCCCGCAGAAATACATCAGGGTCACCGATATCTCGTCCGATGGCCGCTATGCCGCGCTGATGACAGAAACGGCAGCGGGCCTCCATCAGGCGGCGCTGCTCGATCTGCACGACAGATCGGTTCGCGTCCTGAAGGCCGATGTGTGGCCGCAAGGATGGGGATTTTTTTCTCCGAACGGTCGCGCGCTCGTGTTCGAAACGTTTGTCGACGGCAGGACCACGCTCAGCAAATACGACGTCGACACAGGAAAATCGCAGTTGCTGCCGTTGCCCGATGGTTTCAACGACGAGCCACCGAGCGAGCAGAACCTCCGCGCGAGCTTTTCATCGGACGGCTCGCGCATCCTTGTTGCACATCAGGCCAGCAACACCCCGTTCGACTATTGGATTGTGGACGCGAGGACCGGCGCTGTCACGCAGCTGACGCGGCTCGGTCTCGACAGCATCGATCCCGCGCGGCTCCCGAAAGCGGAGACCGTCCACTACAAGAGCTACGACGGGACCATCATCAGCGCGTTTCTCTGGATGCCGTTCAACCTCGCGCGTGACGGCAACGCGCCGGGCGTTGTGCTGCCGCATGGCGGGCCCGACTCGCAGATGCTCGACCGTTTCAATCCCACGGCGGCGGCGCTGGCCTCGCGCGGCTTTGTCTGTATCGCCCCGAATGTCAGAGGCTCGACCGGTTACGGCCGCGCCTTTCAGGGGGCCGACCACAAGGATTTGGGCGGCGGCGATCTCAAGGACGAGATTGCCGGCGCGCGGTTCGCGGAGGCGACCGGCTATGTGGATGCCAGGAAAATCGGCATGACCGGCGGCTCCTATGGCGGCTACATGACTCTCATGGCGCTCGCCAAAACGCCGAACCTGTGGGCCGCAGGTGTCGACGAGTATGGCGTCATCGACTGGCAGGCGATGCTGCTTCATGAAGATGCGCCAGATCGGCAATATGAAGAGAGCCTGCTCGGCGATCCCGTAAAGGACAAGGGCGTTTACGCGGCATCGAGCCCCCTCACCTATATGAAGAACGCGACGGCGCCGCTCCTGGTGCTGCAGGGCGACAACGACGCGCGCGTGACCAGGGATCAGGCGGACAAGGTCGTCGGCATGATGAAGTCGAATGGCCGCACGGTCGACGCGCACTTCTATCCGGGCGAAGGTCACGGCTTCTTCAAGCGCGAAGATCAGATCGACGCGCTGGAACGCACGGTGGCGTGGATGGAGAAGTACTTGAAGCACTGAGGTTGTCTGCGCGCCGATTTGATTGCCGGCCGGAGGCCGGCGGTCCCAGTCGGCGGGACGCCGGCGTCTCGCCGACTGAGACCGCCGGTGTCACGCCGGCCTTCTACGCCTCCACCACAACCTTGCCGATCACCTTGCGGCTTTCCATCAGACGCATTGCATCGATGGCGCGATTGAGCGGCACACGTTCGCAGATGTGGGGCCTGATCTTCTTCTCCGCGAGCAGCATGTCGATCGCCGCGATGTTCTCGCGGCCTTTCTCGGGGAAGTGCCGGCCGTATTCGCCGGCGCGCACGCCCACGACCGAGAAGCCCTTGATCAGCGGCATGTTGACGGCGATGGAGGGAATGCGGCCGCTGGTGAAGCCCACCACGAGAAGCTTTCCGTCGAACGCGATGCAGCGCACGGACTCATCGAAAACGTCGCCGCCGACGGGATCGTAGATCACGTCGGCGCCCTTGCCGCCCGTCAGTTCCTTGACGGCTTCGCGGAAGCCTGAAGATGGCAGAACATGATCGGCGCCGTAGGTTTTCAGAAACGTGCGTTTCTCCTCTGTCGAGGCACATGCGATGACGCGCGCGCCCAGATGTTTGCCGAGATCGACGGCGGCGAGGCCGACGCCGCCCGCGGCGCCATGCACGAGCAACCAGGCGTTCGCGCGCATCTCGGCGCGGCGGACCAGCGCGACATACGCCGTGAGATACGCTGCCGTGAATGCGGACGCTGTCGCGTAGTCGGCGCCATCTGGGATCGGACGCAACGCGGATTCCATGCGGTTGGATTCTTCCGCGAACGCGCCGGTCAGTCCACCGCCCACCACGCGGTCGCCGATTTTGAAACGCGTGACGGCAGCGCCCACCGCCACAACGTCGCCGGCCATTTCGCCGCCGACGATGTAAGGCGGCTCGGGTTTGAACTGGTATTTGCCTTCCGTCATCAGCAGATCGGGGAAGTTGACGGACGCCGCGCGGATTCGCACGCGCACTTCGCCGTCGCCGAGCGGCGCCAGCGTCGTGTCTTCGAGATTGAGAGTGGAGAGGTGGCTTCCGTATGCCGTGCAGATGAGCGCCTTCATGCGGCCACGGTGGATTCGACGGCTTGCACCGGCGCGTAGTGGGGCAGCGCGTGGACGCCGCCCATGAACAGGGCCGTGGCGAACACCGCTGCCTGTCCGGGATTTGGGTCGTCGCGCCTCAGCATGCGCTCCGCGATCTCGAAGGCGACGCCGACCATGGAAGCCATCAGAAAATCGGCATCGACGGGCGGAAAGAGGCCCTTGGAAATCGCGGTCTCAAGGTCTTCGCGAAGCTCGCCGAAGCCGGCGATGATCTCCGGCGTATCCATGCGCACGCGCAGCGTGTCGGTATTGCCGCGGATGGCGCGAAAGCTGTGCTCGTCGCTCGCCACATATTCAAGGAAGGTGCGGAAGGTGCCGAGGACGAACTCCTCGATGGTGCCGGCCCTGGCGCGCTCCTCGCGCAGACGCGGGCGAATGCGCAGCGCGCTTTCGTCCTGGATCGCCTGGAACACTTCCTCCTTGGACTTGAAGTAATTGTAGAACGTACCGGAGGCGAGGCTGGTCGCGCGGATGATGTCGCGCACGGTGGTGGCGCCGTAGCCGAGGTCGGCGAAGACCTGCCGCGCCGCCTGCAGGATCAGCTCGCGGTTTTGAACTTTGGTCCGTTCGCGTTTTCCTGGCGGTTTCGGGCGCGTTTTCGGCGGGGATCTCAGAAGCTCGGCTTCCACGGGCAGCTCCTCCGTTGAGTCCGTGATTTTACGGTTTCGTGACGCCTCGTCAATTTTTGCGATTCGACGCTGCGCATATTGGCGTTGACGGTATTACCATTTCGGTATATATTGCTACTGATTAGATAGTCCCGCTGAAATTTGCGAGGGGAAATCGAAAGATGAACGGCCTTCCCTGCGGCAGGGAGAAAACCAGGGAAGACTTTTTGCGTAGGAAGTATCCGCATCAGAATTTTCTTTTACAACAAATGCTTAGTGAAAATCTGCAGCTACGGGCAGCGAATGACCAGGAACGCACTCAGGGCGGATCGGGAGAATCGGGTGTCGGCCCAGGTTGGACGAGCCGATTGACAGTCTTGTTGGCGTCGCTTTCAACCGGACCATGACCGAATCCGTCCCGCCCTGGCTCAAGCTCGTGCAAGGCCACATGCATCAAACCGCCTTCTTCGCGCACCTGAAGGGCGAGGTCGTCGGCTTCGGTCCGGGCAAGGCGACAATGCGCATACCATACGGACCGCATCTGGTCGGCAACCCTGATACCGGCGTCGTTCACGGCGGGGTGATCACCGCGTTGCTCGATCACACGTCGGGCGCCGCGGTCATGGCGGCACTCAAGGATCCCATGGCCATCGCAACCCTCGACCTGCGCATCGACTACATGAAGCCGGCCACACCCGGCGAAGCGATCGTCGCCGAAGTCACCTGCCTGAAGGTCACGCACTCTGTGGCCTTCGTGCGCGGCAGCGCCTACCAGTCGTCACCCGATGATCCCGTTGCGATCTGCACCGGCGCCTTCATGCTCATGCGGGGCACGCCGTCGCCGATGATGGATGCAAAGGCGTGAGTGCGATGGAACTCATCGCGAAAGCGCGTGCCGCGGGCGAAGCCATCGACGCCGACGTTCTTGTTCAAGCCATCCCTTATTGCCGCCATTTGGGGGTGATCGCGCGACTCGAGGGGGAACTGCTGACCCTCGAGTTGCCGTTCGCGGCCCATCTCGTCGGCAATCCCATGCTGCAGGCGTTGCATGGCGGCGTCATTGGTTCGCTGCTCGAGATGGCGGCGATGGCACAGGTGATCTACGAAGTCCGCACGCCTCGCTTGCCAAAGCCCGTGGACATTTCGATCGATTATCTGCGCTCGGGCCGTGCGACGACCAGCTTTGCGCGCGCCCGCATCGCCAAACAGGGCCGTCGTGTCGTCAATGTCCACGCGGAGATGTGGCAGGAGGACGAATCAAAGCCGATTGCCGCCTTGCGCGGCCACATGTTGCTGGATTCCGTCCGGAGCTGAACTGCGAGCATCGGTTCGGCAGGCTTCCCACGGTCAGCCGCAATAGCTGGCGCAGTTCCATCACTGCATGTCTCGGGCTTTGCCTTACGATTGGCGCGGGGTGATATCGAGACCGACGGCATCGGCTACGCGCGCGATTCCGTCGTGGTCCATCGCCTGCAGCAGTTCCGCCTTGATCCGCGCGATGAGGCCGGGTCCTTCGAAGGCGAGCGCGGTGTAGAACTGCACAAGATTTGCGCCGGCGCGAATCTTTGCATAGGCGTCTGCTCCGGACGACACGCCGCCGACTCCGATCAACACACGCTTCGTGCCGATGCGCGCGCGCGCTTCCCTCAGCAAGGCGGTCGAAGGCGCAAACAGTGGGGCGCCCGAAAGACCGCCGGACTGGTGGGCATTCCTGTTTTTCAGAGTCGCGGGCCGCGCAATCGTCGTGTTGCCGACGATCAATCCCTCGATACCGGACGCAAGCGCGACGTCGGCAATGTCATCGAGCGCGGCTGGCCCGACATCTGGCGCGATTTTGAGCAGCAGCGGTGTGCGAAGCCCGATACGAGCGCGTTCTTCGACCAGAATCTGCAGAAGCTGTTCGAGTTCGTCGCGATTCTGGAGGCCGCGCAGTCCGGGCGTGTTGGGCGAGGAAACATTCACGGTGACATAGTCCGCAAGCGATGCGAGGCGCGCCAATGCGACTCGATAGTCGGACTTACGGTCCGCGCTGTCCTTGTTCGCGCCGATGTTGATCCCGACAATGCCCTTGCGCGCGCGACGGTCGAGACGCGCCGCGGCGCGTTCCACGCCCGCGTTGTTGAAACCCATCCGATTGACGACGGCGCGATCCTCGCTCAGTCGAAACAATCGTGGGCGCGGATTGCCGGCTTGCGGCTTCGGTGTGACGGTGCCGCATTCCACAAAACCGAAACCGAGTTTCAACATCGCGTCGGGAACTTCGGCATCCTTGTCGAAGCCGGCAGCGAGACCTATCGGATTGGTGAATTGCAACCCCAAAGCGCTGACCGCGAGACGCGGATTGTCGGTCGGCGCGGCCGGAAGGACCGGTGCCACAAGCGCCAGCAGCTTCAACGTCGCGCGATGCGCCGTTTCCGGCGGCATCAGCCGCATGAGCACAGCACCCGCGTCCAAAATCATCCGAACATCCGATTGATTCCCATGCGGGCAATGTACCTCATTCGGTGCTGCTGCGTTGCGCGCGTTACGGATATCCCTGGTCGTGGCGTACGAGATTTTCGAACGCTGCGGCATCGCTGTCGTTGAGCGCGGCGAGGAGAGTGCGGGCGCGCGACTGTGCGAACGTCTCATACGCAGTCTTTGGGCGGGCCGCGACTGCGCTTGCGAGCGCGCTCTCAATATCGGAGTGGAATCTCACGCGGTCATACGCCGCCAATGTGATCGCGTATTGCGAGTGGAGGACGAGATTGTTCGGATCGATCGCGAATGATTTTTTGAAATCCTCGAGTCCCTCGCGCACGCTCGCCCCATAGAGCCATTGCGCCAGCGTCTTTCCCCCGCCATGGACGACTTCGATGTTCCAGCCGCCAAGCGCCGCCCAGGCCCAGGCGTTTTTCGGATCATTGGCAATGGCGGCATCGATCTCGGTCTTGGCCTTCTCGGCGTAGCCTTTGAAGCGGGCAGGGATGAGGCCGATGATGCGGGCTTCGTAGCCGAGCGTCACCGCGAGATAGATGTGTCCCTCGGCCAGCCTGGGGTCGTCGGCGATGGATTTGCGTGCGAGGTCTTCGGCGCGTTCGAGGCATTCCAGGCACGGTTCCTCGCGCATCATTTCGCGTGCAAGCTCCGCCCGCGCCGCAACCGCATAGCCGGCGGCGTTGTTTTCGCCCACGCCGATGGCGATGGCCTGCTCGTATTTGCCCTGGTCATAGAGTTGCAGTGCCGCGCCGGCATTCGCCGCCGACACGGAAACGCCAAGCACAAAAACGACACCCAGAACCGGTTTCATTCGGTTCCTGCAAGCTCGCCCGCGAGGGCCTGGCGGATCAGCGCTGCCGTTCGGCTGCAGCCGAATAGCGCTGCGAAGGAGCCGAAGCGCGGTCCCTGAGTCTGCCCGAACAGCACTTCGTACAACGCCTTGAACCAGTCGCGCAGCGGCTCGAAGCCGTGCCGTTTTCCGATCTCGTACACCGTGGTTTGCACGGCCTCCGCGCTGCGTTCGTCCGGCATTGCATCGAGCGCGCTTGCAAGATCTTCAAGCGCCTCGCGTTCCTTCTTGCTCGGACTGCGGTAGCGCTTCTGCGGCTTGACGAAATCCTCGTAGTAACGAAGCGCGTGCCCGACGAGTTGGTCGAGTCCGGGATTGCTCTTTGGACCCGCCTCGGGCGCATAGGCGCGGATGAATCCCCACAGCACGTCGCGATCGCTCGCATTGGAGGCACTGACGAGATTGAGCAACAGGGCAAAGCTGACGGGGTAAGTCTCATCAGGCGGATGTCCGCCGTGAATGAACCATGCCGGGTTTTCGATCCGCACCGCCACGTCGTTCGCTTCATGATACTGGCGCAGATATTCGATGTATTCGTCCACCGCCTTGGGAATGACATCGAAAAACAGCCGCTTGGCCGCGCGCGGCTTCTGATACATGAACAGCGCGATGCTCTCTTCGGGGCCATAGGTCAGCCATTCTTCGATCGTGAGCCCATTGCCCCGCGACTTCGAGATTCTCTCGCCGTTGTCGTCGAGGAACAACTCATAGTTGAATCCGTCCGGAGGATCGCCGCCCAAGGCCCGGGTGATCTTCGTTGAAAGTTCCACGGAGGAGATCAGGTCCTTGCCGGACATTTCGTAGTCGATGCCAAGCGCGAACCAGCGCATCGCCCAGTCGGCCTTCCATTGCAGCTTGCACTGTCCGCCCGTCACGGGCACCTCGGTCCGCTGACCATCCTCCTCATAGACGACAGTGCCACGGGTCTTGTTCCATTCGACGACCGGAACCTGCAGCACCTTGCCTGTGCGCGGGCAGAGCGGGAGGAACGGCGAATAGGTAGCGCGCCGCTCGGCTCCCAGAGTCGGAAGCACGATGTCACGCACCTTTTCGTAGTTCGCGAGAACCGTGAGCAACGCTCTATCGAAGCGGCCACTTTTGTAGCATTCGGTCGCGCTGAGGAATTCGTATTGAAAGCCGAAGCGGTCCAGGAACGCTTTCAGGCGGGCGTTGTTGTGTGCTCCATAGCTCGAATGCGTGCCGAACGGGTCGGGCACGGACGTAAGCGGCATGCCGAGATATTCCTTCAACATGTCCGGGTTCGGCACATTGCCGGGAACTTTGCGCAGGCCATCCATGTCGTCGGAAAACGAGATCAGCCGCGTCTTGACGTCCGACATCTGTTCGAACGCCCGCCGCACCCATGTGGTGCGCGCGACTTCGCCGAAGGTTCCGATATGCGGCAATCCGGAGGGACCATAACCCGTTTCAAACAGCACCGTTTCCGCGCCGCGGTCGGCCCTGGAATGACGCTCCAGCCGCGCGAGCAGCTTTCTGGCCTCCTCGAAGGGCCATGCTCGGGCTTGGAGCGCAAGCTCGCGGGGGATACCGGAAGTCATTGAAAGACTTGACCTTAAGCGTTTCGAAAGGGGCGAAAGCTAGGCTCGCACAAGGGAGTCCGTCAATGTCCCAACTGTCGCCGCCGGAGACAAAATCAGCCGACGAGGCCGGCGAGCACGACGACGCAGCCGTGTTTGTCGGTCGTATCGACATTCTTTATCGCCCGGGACGGAATCATCTCTTTCTTCCATTTGCTTCTCTCTGCCTCACTGCAGTTCTTTATACCCACGCCGTTCCATTCGCTCTCGCGGTCTTGCCCTTCCTGCTCCAGATCGCGGCTGCTGTGGGAACGGGTCGCCTGGCGGAATCGTACAAGAGCCGACGAAACGGCGGTAATGTGTTGCTGTGGGCCCATCGCTATGTTCTTGCCTCCGCGGTCTCGGGCGCTGCATGGGGCGCGGGCGCCGTCATATGGTTCGTCCCCCATCAATTCCCCGCCGACGCTTTTCTGGCGCTGACCTTCCTCGGCATGACCGCAGCGGAGTTCATTACGCGATCGGTCTATCGGCCGGCCTATCTTGCGCATGCGGTGTGTTCGCTGGGGCCGCTCGCCGTCATGCTGCTGCTCGAGGGAAGTCCTTACGGAATGCTCTCAAGCGTGCTTGTGCTTTTCTTCGGTGGCGTGCTGTTCAGCTATTGCGACGAAATAGTATCCGTCATCGACGAAGGTCTGAGATTGCGGCGCGCCAATGCGGATCTTGTCGAGCGGTTGTCGCGGGAGAAGCGCGACGCGGAACTGGCGCGCGACCTTTCCGAGGCGAGTACACGCGCGAAGTCTGCGTTCGTGGCCAACATCAGCCACGAGATCAGAACGCCCTTGAATGCGCTGCTCGGCATGGCGCAGCTGCTGGAACGCAGCGATCTCGATCGGGGGCAGAAGAGTCACGTTAAGGTTTTGCTGGAAGCCGGCCAGGGCCTCAAGACGTTGCTCGACGACGTCATTGCCCTGTCGCGGGATGACGGTGAAACCGATAACACGCGGGAAACAGACTGCGATCCGGCGCAGGCTGCCCGAACGGTCACCCGGCTGCTGCAGGCTCGTGCCTGGGAAAAACAATTGAGACTTGCGGTTACTGTGGGACAAAACTTGCCGCGCGTCGCGGCCGATCCGAGGCGCGTGCGCCAGGTTCTGCTCAAGTTCGCCGACAACGCGCTCAAATTCACCCAGCGTGGCAGTATCGAAATCGGCGTAGAAGAAATCTTGTCGGATACCGGCAGGCAGGAGTTGCGGTTCAGCGTGAGCGACACCGGGTTGGGGATCCCGCCGGATATCGCGCCGCATATCTTCGAACCTTTCCTTGCAGGAGACAATTCCTACACGCGACGCCAGGACGGTACCGGCCTTGGTCTCGCCGTCGCCAGGCGCGTCGTCGAAACGTTTGGCGGTCAGATCGGGTTCGATAGCGAGCAGGGTGAGGGCTCCACGTTCTGGTTCACCGTTCCCGCCGTCGAGAACTCCCAGGTGGAAACGCATCAATCGCTCGCGATTGCGGGCAGCGCTGCGCCGCCCTGGGGACTGGCCTTACTTGTTTGGGCCGGCGATGAGATCGTGCGCGTGCAGATTGCCCATATGCTTGAGCCGTTCGGAAACCGCCTCGACTTCGCCGCGAGCGTCACGGAGGCGATCACGCTGGCGGGACGCGGAAGCTTCGACGCCATCATTGCAAGCGCCGGTGATGCCGATTCGATTGCTGTCGCTCCCGGTGTGAAGGCGCCGATTCTCGCGCTGGTTCAGAACGGCATGCGCCTGCCTGCCGTTGCCCACAAAACGCTGCGCTGGCCGGCGAGACCGGATGCGCTCTACGCCATATTGCGGGAAATGCTGGGCCGGGCCGCGGATTCCGGAACACAAACCGACGAGAGTGCGCACTTGCCGGCCGCGATCGACGCAACGGCATTCGCCGCGCTCGAAAAATCGCTGGGTCATCCCATGCTGATCGAGATTCTGCACGCCTACATCAAGACCGCCGAAGAACTGACGCGCCACCTCGTGGCGGCTTCGAATGCCGGACGCTGGGACGAAGCCACCCCCATCGCTCAGGACATCGCAGGTTCGGCGGGCGGATTGGGTCTGCTGGCGCTGACTGCCGCGGCGCGTGGATTTGCGAAGCAGGTACGCGAGGGCGGTGAAAACGCCGAACTTCTGCAGGCGGCACTCTATGTCTCCGCCGAACATCACCGCGTCCGCACGGCGCTCGCCAACCTCTATCCCGAGCTTGCCGCCGCCTGAATGTTTCCTTTCCCTTGCGGACATGGCTCGCGCATGATCGCGATGCAACTTCCGCTTTCGTGACTTTTGGACGAGTTTTCCGACATTCCCGCTCTCGTTCCCGCACCCGGCGGCGCCGTTTTGGCGTCGGCAGACGGGACATGTGTGGACGTGAGTGTCGAATATGCGGCCACCCGCTTTCGTTCGGGCGCCGCTATCGTGGCGCATGCATCATTCGTTTCGGGCCGGCTCAAGGTTGCGCCAGGCAAACCGCTGTTCGATGTGCTCGAACTGTTTGCATTCGTCCGTCCGGGAGTGCCATTCGTGCCGAGTCCGCTCGGGCTGGCGCTCGCTCTCGGATTTGAGGCACCTCCCGGTTTGCAGGCGCAGGCGCGTGTGTTGCGCGCAGCGGCGCAGGCACTGCTCGCGGAACTTGCCGCGAAAACCGAATCCGAGAAATCGCGTCTGCGGCCGCTTGTGCAGTTTCTCCTGCGATCCGGTTGGCGCTGGGCGCCGGCCATCGTGGCTCGCATCGGCGAATCCGAGGATTCGCGCTCGCCTATCGCCGGTTTGGATGTGTGGCACGCGTTGCCGAAATGGGAAGACGAAGCGCCACCGGCCAAGCCGGGCTCGCTGCCGGTCGGCGCGGACGAAACACGGTCGCGACTTGCGCAGCTCATCGGCACAAGCGGCGAGCCGCGCCCGGAACAGGTCGCCTATGCGGAGGCTTCGACGTATGCATTCGGTCCGCGCGAGCGCGCCGGCGCGCCGAAGATTGCCCTGATTGAAGCCGGCACCGGTATCGGGAAGACGCTGGGCTATCTCGCACCGGCAAGTTTGTGGGCGGAGAAAAACGGTCCCGGACTCTGGCTCTCGACCTACACGCGCAATCTGCAACGCCAGCTGGTGCAGGAACTGGCGAGGCTTTTTCCCGATCCCGTCGAACGCGAAGACAAGGCCGTCGTGCGCAAGGGCCGCGAAAACTATGTGTGCCTGCTCAATTTCGAGGAGGCGGTCAAGCGCTCGGCCCTCGCGCCGGGCCAGCGCAGCGTCGTCCTGGCGCTCGTTGTGCGCTGGCTTGCGGCAACGCCGGACGGCGACATTTCGGGCGCGGGTTTTCCCGCTTTTCTTGCTGCCACATTTCCGATGAGCGAGATCACGGATCGCCGCGGCGAATGCATCTATTCGGCGTGTATGCACTACCGCACCTGTTTCGTGGAGCGTGCCATACGCCGCTCGCGCACTGCACAGATCGTCGTCGCCAACCATGCGCTCGTCATTTCACAGGCATCGCGCGACTGGACGTTCCCCGACGACGGAAGGGACGTGCCCGAGCGCCGCGTGCGCTATGTGTTCGACGAAGGCCATCACCTGTTCGATGCAGCGGATTCGGGCTTTGCGGCGCATCTGTCCGGCAGCGAAATGTCCGAGCTCAGGCGCTGGATCCGCGGCGGCGAAGGAAGAGTTCGCAGCCGCATGCGCGGGCTCGAAGAGCGATTGAAAGATCTTGTGGCGGGCGACCCGGTCGCGGAATCGACGATTGCAGAAGCAGGCGCTGCATCCGGCGCGCTGGCCGGCGAAGGCTGGACGGCGCGCATGAATTCCGCCGGTGCACGCGGGCCGGGCGAGATATTTCTCGCAGAGGTCTGGCAGCATGTGCGGGCGCGATCGACCGACCAGGAATCGTTTTATTCGCTGGAAGCCGACACGACGGCGCCGCGCGCCGAACTGCTCGATGCCGCGCGACGGCTGGCGGGTGCCCTGAAGCGCATAGCAGCGCCGCTCATGGCCCTGTCCTATCGTCTGCGCAAACGGCTCGATACGGAGGCGGATAAGCTCGACAGCGCTACACGCGCGCGTATCGATGCGGCCGCACGCGGCATCGACAGGCGCGCGAAGCTCATACTTCCCGCCTGGATCGGCATGCTCGACGCGCTCGACACGGGCGAGTGCGACAAGGAGTTCGTCGACTGGTTCGAAATCGAGCGCGAAGACGGCCGCGACGTCGATGTGGGATTGCGCCGCCACTGGACCGATCCCACAATTCCGTTCACGAGCGAAGTGCTGGCGCCGGCACATGGCGCGCTGATTACTTCGGCCACGTTGCGCGACGCCGAGGGCGGCGAAGGCGACTGGCAATCCGCCGAAGTGCGCACCGGCGCCGCACATCTGCCCGAACCGCCGCGGCGTGAAAGTTTCGGTTCGCCGTTCGAATATGCCGGGCAGGCGCGCATTTTTGTCGTACGGGATGTTCCCCGCCGCGATCCCGCGGCGCTGGCCGCCGCGTACCGCGAATTGTTTCTTGCCGCCGGTGGTGGCGCGCTCGGTCTTTTCACGGCCGTCCGGACGCTGCGCGCCGTCGAACAGCACATCGCCGCGCCGCTCGCCGAGGCGGGGTTGTCGCTCTATGCCCAACATGTCGACCGGCTCGACACGGGCGCCCTGGTCGATCTGTTTCGCGCCGAGGAGAACGCTTGCCTGCTCGGTACCGATGCACTGAGAGACGGTGTGGATGTGCCGGGACGTTCGTTGAGACTGGTGGTCTTCGACAAGGTCCCGTGGCCGAGGCCGACGATCCTGCACAAAGCGCGGCGCGAGCGCTTCGGCAAAACCTATGACGACCTTCTCACGCGACTGAAACTCAAACAGGCCTTTGGCAGGTTGATCCGCAGCCGCGCCGATCGAGGCTGTTTCGTGATCCTCGAATCTGCAACGCCGTCCAGGCTGCTGACCGCCTTTCCTCCCGATGCCCCGATGAAGCGTTGCGGCCTTGGTGAGGCCATTGCGGAGATTCGAAGTTTTCTTCAACTCACTGTCATCCCCGGCGAGCAACGCTGAAAGCGTTGCGAGGGCGCCAGCGACAGCGTCGGCGCGGGACCAGGGAGGTGCCTTCGAACGAATGGCGCAAATGAACTCCGCTCGCTAATGTTCTGCATCGGTGGAGCTTCACCTCCTTGGGTCCCTTGCCTCGCTCTGCTCGCCGGGGGTGACTGCATGAGATTGTTTGTTCTGTTGGAGTTTTAACACGCCATGTTTCAGCAGGAACGACACGAGACGCTTATCTCGGCGCCATGGAATGAAAGCGAGGTTCGCAACGCGATTCTCGAGATCGCGTCGTCCGCGCTGTCGCGCTTCGATCCCGAAACGCTGTGGCCATCGCACCCGCTCGACGGTGTACCGGATGGCATCGCTGGAATGTATATGGGTGCGGCCGGCGTGATCCTGGCGCTCGATCATCTGAAGCGTGCCGGCGCTGTCGCCTACGCGCTGGATTTCGTCCCTGCGCTTCCCGGCCTGGTGGAGCGCGACAATGCGTGGCTGAAGAACGCTCCGCTTGGCAGCTACGGATCGCTCCTGATGGGCGATCTTGGCACTCATCTCATGGCCATGCGACTGGCGCCCGATGCCCGGACCGCCGACCGCATTTATGTGCGCGCAAGCGACAACAACGCACTGCCGCTGATCGAACTGATGTGGGGCACGGCCGGTTCCATGCTCGCATGCGTTTTCATGGACGAATTGACGGGAGAAGACCGGTTCGCGGCGTTATATCGTGCGCAAGCCGCGCGACTGCTCGCAGACCTCGAGGATTTCGGTCCGTGCCGTTTGTGGCTGCAGGATCTCTACGGGCAGCGCGTCCATTGCGTGGGACTCGTGCATGGCTTCTGCGGCAACATGCTCGCGCTGATTCGCGGTTGGCGCTGGCTGAGCGTGGAACAGCAACGCATGGTCGGCGATGTCACGATGCAGACACTGGCGGCCACGGCGAATCGCTCCGGGTCATGCGCCAACTGGCCGACCAAGGCGGAACAATCCGACGCGCCGATGCTCTGCCAGATTTGTCACGGCGCGCCGGGAATTCTTGCGGGCGTGGCTGCAGCGCCGTTCGGTTCGCCGGAATTCGAAGCGCTTCTTGTTGACGCGGGCAATCTCGTCTGGGCCGCGGGCCCGCTGAAGAAGGGCTCCAATTTCTGTCACGGCACGGGCGGCAACGCTTATGCCATGCTCACGCTCTACAAGCGGACCGGCGATGCGCTGTGGCTCCAGCGCGCTCGGGCTTTCGCCATGCACGCCGTTATGCAGCTGCGCGCCGCGACCCAGGAATATGGGCGCGGCCGCTATTCGCTGTGGACGGGCGATCCGGGACTGGCCGTGTGCCTGTGGAGCTGCATCACGGGCGAGCCGGCGTTTCTAGGGCTGGATGCCATTTGATTTGTGCTCAGTGTAAGGTGCAAAGCTGACCGGGAGCGCGAGCCTCCAGGCTCGCAACGCGCCGCACGGCGCAGACGGCAACTCGCCGCTGCAATGGAGAGAATAGTCGTGTTGCATCGTGTCATCTTTTCGCTTGCCGCTCTCGTCCTGTTGGCAGCCTGCAATGCACCGTCGCCGCGTCTTTCGCCTGCGCAGCTTGCGGCGCTGAAGCCTGCCGACAGTCGCGAGGCGCAGCTCTACGCGCAGAGCTGCAAGGCGTGTCACACGCGTTCCGAATCCGGCGCCCCGCTGGTGCATGACCATGCGGCATGGGATCCGCGGTGGGACAAGGGCTTGTCGACTTTGCTCGGTCATGCCGTGCTCGGGTTCCAGGCGATGCCGGCGGGTGGCCAGTGTGCGTCCTGCACACGCAAGGACTATGAAGCGCTGATCCGCTTCATGGCGGATCGCGAGGAGGCGAAATGACCATTTCCAGACGCGCGGCGATCGGCGCGGCGGGTGCTGGCGCAGCTGTGATCGGCGCCGCTGCCGTGAGCGTCGACGTCGCCAATCGCGAAAAGCCTGAGCCGCCCGCGCCGCCCGCGGCGGACGCCAGAGGCGATCTCGTCTGGCGCAACTGGTCGGGCATTCGTCATTCCTATCCGAAGGAGCGCGCCGCGCCGGCGTCGGAAGACGAGCTTGCGCATATTCTGAAAACATCGCCCGCGCCCATTCGCGCGGTTGGCGCCGGACATTCCTTCATGGCGCTTGTGCCGACCGACGGCACGTTGCTGTCGCTCGATTCGATCGCGGGTGTTACGCATGTTGACGGCGACGTCGCCACGGTGTGGGCAGGCACACGACTCGGCGATCTGGGTCCCTCGCTCGCCACCCGCGGCCGCGCGATGGCGAACCTGCCGGACATCAACAAACAGTCTCTTGGCGGCGCACTCGGCACGGCGACGCACGGCACGGGAAAGCATCTGCCGGCCATCCATGCCGATGTGAAAGCGCTCCGGCTCGCGACTGTCGACGGCAACATTCTGGAATGCGACGCGACGAAGAACGCCGACATTTTCGATGCGGCGCGCGTGTCGCTGGGTTCGCTGGGGATCGTCACGCAAGTGAAGCTCGAGACGGTGCCCAATCGCCGCCTGCACCGCCGTGTCTGGCTCGAGCCGTTCGAAACAAGTCTCGCCAGAGCCGAAGAGCGCTGGAACCGGCATCGCAACTTCGAATTCTATGCCGTCCCGTTCACGGGCCTGGCCGCCAACATCGCCCATGACGAGACCGACGAACCGGCGCGGCCGCGAGGGCCCGAGACGGATTCGGAATTTCTCGAGGCGCTGAAGACGTTGCGCAACCTGTTCGGCTTCTCGAACACAATTCGGAAGACCGCCGCGCAGATCGCGCTGTGGTCGTCGGAGCGCAACCCCGAGGAAGCCGTCGACGAGGGCTGGAAGCTGCTCTCGACCGAACGTCCCGTGCGCTTCAACGAAATGGAATTCCACCTTCCCGCCGAAACGCAGCTCGCGGCGTTGCAGGAGGTCGTGGCGGCGATCGAGGCGCACCGGCCGGACGTGTTCTTCCCCATCGAAGTGCGCCGCATCGCGCCGGACAATGCGTGGCTCTCCCCATTTCAGGGCCGCCCTCGCGGTTCCATCGCGGTGCACTGTTATTACAGGGACGAATACGAATTCATGTTTTCGCTCGTCCAGCCGATCCTGCGCCGCCACGGCGGGAGGCCGCACTGGGGAAAGCTCAATTCGCTGACCGGCGCCGATTTCGCTGCGCTCTATCCGCGCTGGAACGATTTCCTCGCGCTGCGCAAGACGCTCGATCCGCAAGGACGGCTGCTGAACGATTATCTGAAGGGAATATTCGGCGAGGCGTGACGGCGCTTATTCGCTTCGCAGATGCGCGGCGGCCGGGTCGGCGGAAGCGGTAATCGTTCGCCCCATCGTCGAACCGACCATCAGAATCATCACTCCGCCAAGCGTCACGAGGGCCGCGTGCAGCGACCAGAACTGGAATG
>Ga0302325_10011967_pt1 | contig 18661 bp, 13 predicted proteins | sample Palsa_T0_2_FD_201948 | JGI IMG/M metagenome (GOLD analysis project Ga0302325, IMG submission 201948) | Peat permafrost microbial communities from Stordalen Mire near Abisko, Sweden - Palsa_T0_2 | ecosystem: Environmental > Terrestrial > Soil > Palsa > Peat permafrost | place: Sweden: Abisko...
AAGGGCCGCCAATCCCCAGGCATGCACGAGAGGCCAACGATCACGATTGGCGGATTTGAGGGCCAAGATCGCGGCAGGCACATTTTGATAATCCCCGCCGGGTCCGAGGGTATGGAGCGTTATCTTGAAATTGCCGGCTAAATCATGCCGAAGATGCTCCAGGCAGCGCTGGGTTTGGAAATCTCGATGTGGCGGGGCAATATGGATAATTTCGATCATGCCATGGCGCTCGATCACGCCGCGACGTAAGTTACCGAAAATACGATGGTTGTCATGGCCCAGCGACAAGATTATCGGACAGAGGCGGTTATGTGAGTCTGGGAACCCATGGGAGATTGGAAAAGCGCAAAGATTGGGCGAAATTTCATATTTAAGGCTTTTTTCGTTTGTCCGGTCGATTTTATCGTGGTAGATTCATTGCGGGTTGAGGCTGCTGGGTGAGTTTTACTGCTAGGTACGTTTACTGCTGTATAAGTTTTTACTGTCCCCCCTGGAATTGGCGGTTGAATCGGAGGAGAGAATGGCTCGACGCGCATTTGGGCAAAAACGGTCCGTGGACCCTCGTCTCATCATGGCGGCCGCTGGCGTCGCCTGTTTCGCTGCCGCGCATTGGGTGTCGGCCGATACTATTGATGAAGCTCAATTGCCGGCCGGGCTCAACGGCAGCGGCGTAAACGTCGCAATTGTCGAGGCAGATAGCAATCCGGCCACGACCCCGGATTGGTACGAAGTTAGCCCCGCAGCGGTCACTCAACCTGCCAGCAAGTTCACCTACATCGATTCAGGCGGAGGTGTTTCCAGCACCTACAGTACCACCAACCATAGCGCCAACCACGCGGACCCCGTTGGCGACAATTTTTTTGGCAATGACATGTACGGCGTGGCGCCGGGGGTCAATCACATTGATGACTACGATGCCGGGTATTTCATCAATACCCTCATCCCCAATTCGATTGCAACGCAAAATAACGATGTGGTCATCAATCAGAGCTTTGCGGATCCCAACGTCAGCGATGAGCCGGAGTTGGATTACTACTACGACTTATATGTGCGCGCTTACCCATCAACGATAATTGTGTCGGGAGCGGGCGGAGCGACCAATCCGTACACGCCGGAGGCGCCCGGGACCGCATACAACGGAATTTCGGTCAACCCCGCTGGAATGGGCGGAAATGGTGTGACCGGTCCCGCAGCCGATGGATTGCAGGATCCGGATATTTCCGCGTACGCTAACAACACGTCGACCCCCGACGCCAGCTACGCCACGCCGATGGTTTCCGGATCGGCTGCTATTTTGGTGCAGGCCGGCGCCGCTGGTTACGGCGGAAGTCTATCTTCCACCGAGACCGCCGCGCAAGATCCCCGAGTGGTCAAAGCCCTGCTCATGAACGGGGCGGTAAAACCCTCGGGATGGTCGACCGGCGTGACATCGACGAGCCCGCTCAATTCGTATTATGGCGCGGGCGTTCTGAACATTTACAATTCCTTCGTCAACCTTGAAAATGGCCTGCACAGTCATGTCGCCAGCAGCACGCAATCTGCGGGTACATCTGCAGCGACTTATCCGACCCCGGCGGCGGGCAGTTCGACGGACCCGATGGCCGGCTGGATTTTAACCAGTGTAACCACGACCTCGACCAACAGTTCGATCCAGCATTACGTCATCCCGACCAGTGGATCGGGCTCGGAAACCTTCACCGCCAACATGAACTGGTGGAGCCAACCGACCGCGGACGATCCGACCTATGCCGATCCGATCAATAACATCTTCCTGTATCTCTACGATGTCACGACCAGCACCGGCGTGGCCGAGAGCATCAGCACGGCAGACAATCTGCAGGAGATTTACGCCACCGTGAACGCCGGGAACACCTACGACCTGATGGTGATGAAACAGGGAGGAATACCTGGGGTCACGGCGGGCGTGATTTCGAACTCGGATACTTACGCCCTTGCGTGGAGCGTGCCGGAGCCGGCGTCATTTAGTTTGTGCCTGATTGGTTTGCCGCTATTGGCGGCCCGGCGGCGACGGAAGACGTGTCTGCCGATCACGCAGGGTTGAGCGATTCGTCGACCAAAATCCCAACGGTTTTTTCCTGATGGACGTCGGTGATGCGGACGTTGGCCAGGTATCCCGTGGCTACTCTGCCGGCATCAGCGAATTCCACATCGAAATATCGCTCGCATCGGCCGTGGCGTGTTTGCTGTTCGGATGTGTGATTGCGTTCCACCGCGACTTGCACCATTTCATTAAGGAATGATTTTCGGAATTGGTAGCTGCATTGTCTGGCGAGATCGGCCAGTTGATCGATTCGCTCGCCGACGATCGGGCCTCGGACAAAATCTTTTGTCCAACGCGCTGCTGCCGTGCCGGGACGCGCCGAAAATGCGAAGGCGTGGATGTAGATGAACGCGGCTCGTTTGGCCACGTCGAGCGTTTGCTCGAATTCGGTGTCCGTCTCGCCGGGGAATCCGACGATGATATCAGTGGTCAGGGCTGGGCGATCGAATGTTTGTCGCACATGATCCACCATTCTCAGAAAATCGTCACGGCGATATTGACGATTCATTCGACGAAGAATCACATCGGACCCACTTTGCAGCGGCAAATGAAAATGCGGCACGACCTGTGGGAATGATGCCAGCGTTTCCAGCAGATCGTCATCCAGATCGCCGGGCTCCAGGCTCGAGAGGCGAAGGCGCTTGAGGCCGGGGACCTGCGTGCAGAGGGCTTCGATCAAATCTCTAATGGGCCGGCGGGATTTAATTTCCTGTCGCCGGCGGAGCGCGGTGGGATATCCATAAGCCCCTAGAAAAATCCCGGTGAGCACGATTTCCAGATGCCCCGCCGCCACGAGTCGCTTTGATTCTTCGACGGCGTCAGTGATCGATTTGCTGGCGGGCATTGGCCGAAGCGATGGGATGATGCAATAAGTGCAATGGGCATCGCAGCCGTCCTGGATTTTGAGGAATGCGCGCTGGCGATCCTGATGTTCGCCCAGCAGCGGCAACGAGACGGCTGGGATTTTGGGAGGCGGATCACTGGACCATTTCTCGATCAATCCCTCCAATCGCGCGGCGACATTTTCATGATTGGTGATTACGGCAGCGACGCCGGGAATATTGGTCGCCGAAGGACAATCACAAGTGGCCCAGCAACCCGTGACGACCGTCTTCGCCCCCCCGCCGCCGAGAACCGGCAATTTCACCATTCGCCGAACCGCCGATCGGCTCTTGCTCGCCGCCTCGGTGGTGACGGCACAGGTATGCACGATGCGCAGCCCCGCCCCCGCCGCTTCGGTTTGCGTCCATCCACGAGCGCGCAGCAGCGTGGCCATCTGCTCGCTTTCATATTGGTTGACCTTGCAGCCGAGGGTTTGGATGGAAAACGTCCGCATCGTCGCGGCATATTAGCAGAATGCGTAAAATGACCTAGGTCGAAACCGCCCCTTTAGGAACCAAGCCACATTCCGGACATCTTTCCGGCGTGGCGCGGAGGTCATAACCGCAGGCGACGCAATGACCGATCAATCGCCGTTTCCTGCGGCGCAATGCCCACCGCGCCGTGAGAACGAGAAGCATCGCCGCGGCACCTATCGTTATTACGACTACGGAACGAGGGAGCGTAAACGGCTCTAAGGATTGAACTCGGGCCACGTCGAGGTGGTAAAGATCGACAATGAATCCCCCATCCTTCTCGACCGCGACATGCAAACGCCCGTAGACCCGGATCTGTGTGGGCATGTATGCCAATGTTACTCCGCTCGGCGTGTTGCAGACGACAACTTGCTGTAATTTAGGTGGTGGGGGCCAAGGATCCCCGAAAAGCACGGGAATAATTGCGAATGATGTAATCTTCTCAGCTTGATCGAGCGGAATCATATAGCCGTCCACCGAAACATTTTTCCCATCCAGATCGCGTAAAGATTTTGGGATGTCTTGTATCCTTCCACGAGTCTCATCGAAGGGATAGTTCAACGACGCCAAGTCGATGTGGTGGTACAAATGTTGGCGGTGGACCATTACGCCGATCAACATCGCCACAAGACCTGGCACGCAAAGTACCACAGCTAAAATCCATCGACGCCGATTCACAATGTTTAATCTAACACACAATTCCCGTCTTATCCGTGTTATCCGTGCCCATCCGTGGTCAACAATTTTTTTGAACCACGGATGGGCGCGGATAAAGCGAATCAGTTTCGTTTTGAGGAGACATAGTGTAGTTTTTCCCCGTGCATTTGGTGGAGGAATCTTGAAATCATTGGAAATCGGAGTGGCGGCCATTGTGATCGGGCTAGTGGTCTATGCGTTGGATTGTCGTGCGGCGGAATCACCGGTTTACAAAGATCCTTCGGCCGATGTCGACAAACGCGTGGATGACCTTCTGGGGCGGATGACGCTGGCGGAAAAAATCCAGCAATTGCGTTGCATCTGGCAAACCGATCAAACGCTCGATACCGATGGCAAGTTCGATCCGGACAAGGCGACGACGATTCTAGGAAATGGCATTGGCGAAGTCGGGCCGATTGATTCGGATGCCCAGAAGGAAGTGACCGAGCGAAATGCGATGCAGGCATTTCTGGTAGAACAGACGCGGCTGGGCATCCCGGCGATTTTTCACAACGAGGCTTGTCACGGATTTCTGACCGATGGGGCGACCTCGTTTCCGGTGCCGATCGGAATGGCGTGCGCGTGGGACCCCGCGTTGATGGAGCGAATTTACTCGGTGGTGGCGGCGGAGGCGCGGGCGCGGGGTGTGAGCCAGGTGCTCTGTCCCGTGGTGGATATCTGCCGGGACCCGCGCTGGGGGCGAGTGGATGAGACGATGGGGGAAGATCCCTATCTCAACGGCAAACTCGGAGCGGCGGTGGTGCGCGGATTGCAAGGCAGCGCCGATGGCACCATCCCGGCTGGCCACGTCGCGGCGACGCTCAAGCATTTTGCGGGGCATGGCGCGCCGGAGGGTGGCATCAATCGCGCGCCGGCCGATATCCCGCCCCGCGAAATGTACGATGCGCATCTGGTGCCGTTTCGCATCGCCATTGCGGAGTCGCACCCGGCGGCGGTGATGCCGGCGTACACGGAAGTGGATGGCGTTCCATCGCATGGCAATTCGTGGCTGCTGAAGGATGTGTTGCGAGGGCAATTTGGGTTTCAGGGATTGGTGGTTTCGGATTACACGGGGATCGAATATCTAAGCGATGTCCATCATATCGCGGCCAATCATGCGGATGCGGGGCGGCTGGCCTTGCAATCGGGGGTTCAAATTGATCTTCCCGCCGGCGACGCATTTGGACATCTCGCGCAGCTCGTGCAGGAGGGAAAAGTTTCCACCGCCGACATCGACCAAGCAGTTCGGCAAATCCTCCGGCTGAAATTTTCGCTGGGGCTGTTCGAGCATCCCTATGGCGATGCCGACACGGCCATCGCGCTGGCGAAATTGGATTCGTCCAAAGCATTGGCGCTGCAGGCGGCGCGGGAGTCGATTGTGCTGCTGAAGAATCAGGGGAATCTGCTTCCGCTGGCGAAGGATGGATCGAAGGTCATCGCCATCATCGGCCCCAACGCGGCCGATGCGCGGTTGGGGAGCTACAGCGGTGTTCCGCTTTACAAGGTGTCGATTCTGGACGGCGTGCGCGCGAAATTGGGCGATTCACCGAGAGTTTTGTATTCGCCCGGTTGCCAGATCGTTACGAATTTGCCGAAAGATTCCTTGAGCGCTTGGCATGGGTCGATTGTTCCCAAATATCCGACTGAGGAACAAAATCAGGCCGCGATTGCGGATGCGGTGGCGACGGCCAAACGGGCGGATGTGATCATCTTGGCCTTGGGTGAAAACGAATTGTTCACTCGCGAGGCATGGGCGGCGGATCATCTGGGCGATCGGGATTCCCTCGATCTGCCGGGGGCGCAAAATGAATTGGCCGATGCGATTTTTGCCCTGGACAAACCGGTGATTGTTTATCTAATGAACGGCCGGCCGCTGGGGATTCCGAATATTGTGGACAAGGCCGATGCCGTGCTGGAGGGTTGGTACATGGGCCAGGAGACAGGCAACGCGGCGGCGGACATTCTGTTCGGCGATTGCAATCCTTCCGGCAAACTGACGATCACGATTCCGCGCTCGGTCGGGCAGGTGCCGGATTATTATGACTGCAAACCCGGGGCGCGGATTTACAATTATGTGGATGAGACGAACAAGCCGCTCTTTCCGTTCGGATTTGGAATGAGCTACACCACTTTTTCCTACGGCCAGCCGACGCTTTCGGCGGATACGATTCCAACCGATGGGCAGACAACCGTCAGCGATGTGGTCACCAACACGGGATCGGTCGCCGGAGACGAGATCGCCGAGTGTTACATTCATGTGAGACAACCATCGGTCACCCGGCCGATCAAAGAACTGAAAGGATTTGCGCGAATTCACCTGGAGCCGGGCGAGAGCCAGACGGTTTCCTTCACGATCAATCGGGATACTCTTTCGTTTCACGACATCAAGATGAACGATGTCGTCGAGCCGGGGGATGTGGACATCATGGTTGGACCTTCATCGGTCGAGATGAAGAAAATCGTTTTGCATGTCGCTCCGTAGGAAATTCCAATTTGCTGCCTTCTCATGAATCGCGGGTTTCGGGATAATCCGGTTCGTTCATGGACCGCATATTGCATGAAATTCTCGATCCCAACCGCCCGTGGGGCGCGTTGCTTCTGGCCGGCATATTTCTCGCCGTTGCGCTTTTCGCCGCCAAATTGCTTCGATTCTGGACCCGGCGACTGGCCAGCCATTCGACAACACTGATCGATCAGACGACCGTTAGTTACTTCGGCCGATTCGCGCAGCTCATTTGTTTTTTAGCAGCTGCGATCATGTACGCGCACCTGATCCCCGCATTGCAGCGCCTAGGCGAGGCGCTGCTGACCAGCGCGGGCGTCGTGTCGCTGGTGATCGGACTGGCCGCGCAAAACACGTTGGGCAATCTCATCTCCGGAGTTTCTTTGCTGCTATACCGGCCATTTTCCCTGGGCGATGTGCTGACCATCAACACGCCGACTGGTAAGGAAACTGGAACCGTCAAAGAGTTTTCGCTGGGATACACGAAATTGATGACCGAGGACGGGCGGTGGATCATCGTGCCGAATAGTTCTATTGCGTCGAATATTATTATTCGGGTGAAGGAAGGATCATGAGGGAGGATCTCAGCATTTATCCATGCCTTTGAGGTAGGCGCAAAACATATCGGCCATGGCGTCGGCGTAGGCTTCGATCTCTGCGGGGGTTCGAGGACTCTTCGAAAAATGTTTCCCCACCTGGCTGAGCGTCGTTGCGATCAAATCACCGGCTAATGCTTGAGTCGCTTCTGAGGCCACGGGGAACGCCTCCTGAATGAAAATCTGGACAGCGCGGTTTCCCGACGCCCTCACCCGCGCCTCGGGCGCATCGCGATAGAGAGGCGCGGCGTCATTCAGCGCCACACGCATCTCGGCCTCATCACATTCCGACCGGATGAAGGCGTGGACCACAGTGCGCAGCCTTTGGAGCGGCGGTTTCTGGACGTCCTCAAGAATGCCGCGCAGCAACTCGCTCGTCTGCCGCCATTCGTCGCTCTGGAGCCGGAAGAGGATCGCCGCCTTGTTCGGAAAATACTGATACAGCGATCCGACACTGAATCCAGCCTTCTTGGCCACCCTCGCCGTGGTGAAGCGTTGCGCCCCTTCCTTCGCCAAAACCTGAACAGCAGCCTCCAGAATGATGGAAACCAGCTCAGTCGAGCGCGCCTGCCTGGGTTGTTTCCGCAGGGAAATCTGTGGTCTTCGGCGTTTGGGCATGGGACAAGTGCCAATGCGAATAGTCAAACCTGACGAATTCGTCGTATTATACCCGGCATAAAGATGGACTCAAGATTGTACTGGAGACCTGCATGACAAACTCTGAAATAACCCGCCAGCCGGCTAACGCGTCCCGTTTATTGAGATGGGTCAATGGAGGAGTTCACTGGATCAGCGCGTTCGTGCTGCTTTACGCGTTCATCTTCAATGGCGAAACATCACGCGCGATGATCAACTCTGCTGCAATGGAAGGGGAAGTGAAGTTGGGCCTGATTGTTGGTTTCATTTTCCTGATTCGGTTTATCTGGGTGCGAAACAGACGCTCCGCCGGCGGGCAATGGGCCGCCGCGTCGCTGCGATCGGCGCCGCTGTCCACAATCAGGCAGTTAACAAATTGGAGCATCTATCTCGGAGTGGCGGCCACCGTTGTTTCAGGGCTTCTAATCGCATACCTTCGACCCGGCGCTGAGCTCATCCCCGGAAACAGGTTTCATTTGACCCGCAGCCCAGCTTTGAACGCTACGATTCATACACATGTATTCGTTTCAAATGCTTTGGAATGGCTATGCGCTTTCCACGTCGCCTACTTCCTTTGGTTCTGGAAAATAAAGCGAACTCGGTGGGGAAGGATTGCAGACAGTTGGCTTGATCGAGTTGCGTCCGCCGCCGACCGTATGGGCGTGTTGCGTCGCATAGGGGTAAGGTAATCGCTTCCCCGGAACATCCCGACCAGCTCAATAAATCAAACGTTCGGTGTGTTTTCCACCAAACTAACTAAACTTAACTAAACTAGGGTAAACTGGGGACTAGTTTTCCGCTAGGGTAAAGCGGGAAGCGGAAGAGGGGATGGTACATTTTCCGGCTTCGGAAAGTTCGCCCATGAGTAAGTATCGGTACGAATCTGAATCAGCTACCTTGCGGCATTTGCCGGCGATATTTGTCCTCATTAACGTTACGATGACAGTCCCCTTACTTTGTTACGCAATCATCGCGCTCGCCCGTGGTGTGACTTTCGGAGACGTCGCTTGGCCGTATTTGCTCGTGGCGATTGTGAATTTCCCTAGTTCATTAGTGGGCTTCGCTTGGGAAGCCCTGCTGGATGATTATTGGAAAGGATTTTCTTCAGCCACCGCAGACGATATGGTTTATTCGTTTTTCCAACTATTATGCGGAGTTATTTGGTACTATGTACTTGGGCGATTACTGCGTAGCTATATTCGAAGACACCGTGATTCCCGCGACGAACAGCAAGGCTTTCCGGTCATTCCATCAAAGAAGCGAAACCGAAAACTTTAAGGTGGCGCGAATGCTCCGTCTTGACCCTCCGCCCCGTGGCGACTGAAGTCGTCAAGCCGGTCGGGACATCATGGTCCGGTTGTCGGCGTCGCATTTCCGAATTGCTGCAAGAAAAATGCGAACGTATCGGCTTGCAGTTCGATCTGCTGCTGTTTGCTGGCGCCCATGCCGTGGCCGTTTTCGTATTCGACGCGGAGCAATACCGGCTTGCCGCTGGAGGTGGCGGTTTGCAGGGCGGCGGCCATTTTGCCGAGCATCCAGGGGGTGACGCGCGGGTCGTGCATGCCGCAGGTGAGCATGACCGCGGGGTATGCCACGCCGTTGCGGACGTGGTGCAGGGCGTCCATGGAATATAAATCTTCAAATCCTTCCTGAGTTTTGACGCTGCCGAATTCGGGGACGTTGGGGATGCCGTTGGGATAGGCCTCGCAGCGGAGCGGATTCATGACCCCAACACGAGCCTGGACGGCGGCGAAGAGATCCGGGCGTTCGGTGAGGGCGCGGCCGATGAGAATTCCACCGGCGGATGCGCCAAAGACGCCGAGCTTTTGCGGGGAGGTGTATTTCTTGTCGATGAGATACTGGGCGCAAGCGATGAAATCGCGCCAGGTGTTGGGCTTGGTGAGTTTGTAACCGCCCAGGTGCCAGGCCTCGCCTTTTTCGCCGCCGCCGCGGACGTGGGCGACGCACATGATTCCGCCGCGCTGATACCACGCCAAAAAGCTGGAGGCGAATCCGGGATCGAGCGTGATGCCGTACGATCCGTAGCCCTCCATGATCGTGGGATTGGTTCCATCCAGCGTGATTCCTTGTTTGTGAACGATCGAAAGCGGGACCATCGTGCCGTCGTAGCTGGGAACCTGGACCTCCTCGGATACCAGGTCCGGCAGATCATCGTACGGCCCGGCGGGCTGGATGTCGGTGAGTTTCAGGTTGTCGGCTTGCGAATCATATTCGTAATATTTCCAGTTTTTGGTCCAACTGGTCATGCTCAGGATGATTCCGTTCTCGGCGGGATTAGCGGATTCGATGCCGGCGGCGCCGAGGAATGGCAGCTTCATTTCCGCCGGAGTCCCGCCATAGGGAACGCGGATGATCTGGCCGAGCCCATCGACGAGTTCGGGAACATAAATTGCATCCTTCGTCGCGACCACGCCGCGGAGAACGCCTTTCCCTTCCGGGACTACGACTTGGGCATGGGCGACGTCGGGGTGGCTTAGGCTGGTTTTGATTAATTTGTAGCGATCGGCGTCCAGATGCGTCAGCAGATAGATGTCATCCCCCTGATATGCCATGTCCGTGACATCCGCATCCACATCGCACAACTTCGACCAGGGCGTGTCGGTCTGGCCGAGCGTCGCGACGGGAGCGGTGTACACGGTCACTTCATTTTGCGTTCCGTGTTCGAGGACAGCGACGGCGTAATCAGATGTGGGCTCGACCATCATGCCGGGCAGGTCCACTGGATCGACATCGACGCGCGATGACAGCCCGTAGCCGAACACGGGCACATCGTTGTCCGGCGAATCGCCGACTTTGTGAATGTAGACCTTGCTCTTCTCCTCCAATTCCAATGGCGAAGCATCCGGGGCGAGCTTTTGCATTCGGGTGAAGGTGAAGGATTTATTGTCCGCCAGCCAGGCGACGCCGGGGTCCCAGACGCGGTCGATGGCGTCGCCGGTCTCTTTCCCCGCATCCACGTCCAGAATGCGCAAGGTGCCGATCTCCGCCCCACCCTGGGAAATCACGAACGCCACATATTTCCCATCATTGGAAGGGGCATAGGAATTGATCGCGGCCGGCTCGCCGTTGGGACCTTTGTATTGGTCGGTATCGATAATCAGCTTTTCCTGGCCGTCGAGCCCTTGGCGCATGTACAGCTTTCCCAAACTCTCATTGGCGAGGGTCTTGAGATAGAAATATCGCCCGGCCACCCGGCCGCAATCGGCGACCCGGGCCGGGGCGGCGTTGACGTACTTTTCGATGTCCGCCAGGATTTGGGCCCGATCCGGGATGGCCATGAGCTGTTCGGTGGTGTAATCCCCCTGTTTTTTGAACCAATCCTGCACTATGGGGTCATCGAGGTTTTCCATGTAGCGGTAGGGGTCGATAACCTTGATGCCGAAATAGTCGTCCGTGACCGGATTCATGGGCGCCACCGGCGGGCCGTCATTGGCCGCCAGAGCCATCGAACCGATTCCCACTGCCGCCAGAAACGCCACTAGAGACTTCAATGCAAGGAGTGATTTCATCGAATGATTCCCAATGAGGGCCAGGGTCGGTCAACGGCCGTTTTCCCACCGGTCGTCACCATCGAGGCCCGAACAGTTTTCCGCACCCTAAACGCTCAGAATCGTAAGATCAATATTGAACTCTGATCGCCGGGCTGGTAAACCATACGTCCAGCGGCGAGTTTGCCGGCCACTGGCGATGTTTGCTGGCGATATTCCTTCTTGCCGTCCTTCCAATTGCCGCGGCCGAGTTTGAGGAGATACCAATGGCCAATGTTCGCTCCGCCTGGGGAATCGATATCGGAAATCGTGCCCTTAAGGCCATCCGGCTGGTTCGTACCGAAACTGGCTATCAGATCGCCGATTTTGAAGTCATCGAGCACGAACAGGTGCTTTCCAATGCGGGTGACAATAAAGAATCTCTGATCCAATCCGCGCTCGCCAGCTTCGTCCAGCGGCATCCGTCCAAAGGCGCGGTCACGGCCGTTAGTGTTTCCGGCGTTTCCAGTTTTGCGCGATTCATCAAACTTCCGCCGGTCGAGCCCAAGCAGATTCCACAGATCGTCCGATTCGAGGCCATCCAGCAGATTCCATTTCCGTTGGATGAAGTGGAGTGGAGCTACCAGCTTTTTCAGAATCCTGAATCCCCGGACATCGAAGTCGGCATCTTCGCCATGCGGCGCGAACTGATCAACGCCCACATCAAGCATTTCACCGATGTCGATCTGAACGTGCAGGTCGTGCAGATGAATCCATTGGCGGTTTACAACGCCATGTACCACGACGACCGCATCAAGGGCACGACCATGATCGTGGACCTGGGCGCGGAGAACACCGATCTGATCATTGCCGACGGCGAGACGATTTGGCTCAGGTCTATTCCCATCGGCGGAAACAATTTCACGGATGTGCTGACCAAGAGCTTCAAGCTGCCGTTCGGGAAGGCCGAGGAATTGAAACGCACCGCCAACACCAGCAAGTACGCCCGGCAGATCTTCCAGGCGATGCGACCAGTGTTTGCGGACTTGGTTGCCGAGATTCAGCGCAGCATCGGGTTTTATTCTTCAGTCCATCGGGATTCGCGGATCAAAAAGATCGTGGCGCTGGGCGGGGCATTTAATCTGGCAGGATTACAGAAATATCTTCAGCAGAATTTGCAGATTGAGGTGGAGAAGGTGAAGGAATTGGCCGCCATTCCGCCGGAAGATGCGAAATTGGCGGCAACGTACAACCAGAATCTTCTCTCGCTCGTGAGTGCCTACGGTTTGGCGATGCAGGCGATGGGGGATGCGAAGATCAACAGCAGCCTGCTCCCGCAGCACATTCGTCGGGAGAAAATGTGGCGCGACAAGACCAAATGGTTCGGCGCCGCCGCGGCCCTTTTCCTGCTGGGCACCGGAGTTGCGGCTGGTGGGTATTACGTGCGAGACATTGAATTCAAAAATGCCTCCTCCACCCGCGACATGATCGCAGGCATTTACAACCCCGCACAGCAATTCGATCAGACCTGGAGCGGCGTCAGCAGCGGGGGTGGTCCGGATCGGCAGCAAATCATCAACATTCGAAGCATGGTCGATTACCGAAACGTCTGGCCGGAATTGCTGGCTGATATTTATGGCACTCTGCCCAACGTGGCAACTGCCGACCCCAAACACGAGATGGCCGTCAAGCGCGAGCAGCGTCAGGTCATCTGGATCAACAGTATTCGCTCGCAATACACCGAAGATTTGACGAAGAACATTGGCAGCGTTTCGCTAGCCGGATTCACCTGGACTCCCCTGCCCGGAACGCCCGCCGGCCAAATCGACGCGAATGTTCCGGTGGGATCGCGCGGCTTTTACGTTTTGATGACCATCACCACGCCCAACTCCAACGGATATCGCTTTGTGTACGACAATTACGTCCCCGCCCTCCGCAAACTCGGCCGGCCCTACATGGACCAATACAACGCCGCCAATCCCAACGATCAGCGGGAGTTTTACATCGCCGCCGTTGGCAATCCGACCAGCCAGATGCTTCTGATCAATGATCAGAACCGGCCGGGTTTGATGAAAACATCCAGCGATTCATTGCTGAAGCTGGAGCCGCCGCCACAGAATCCAACCAACGGAACACCGGGGCAACCGACGAACGCGCCTGCGGGCGGCGTCGATCCGCAGGTGTGGACGAGCCGCGCAACCGGGGATTTGCGCAACAACGACTGGACGATGAAGATTCCGATGATCGTGATGGTCGTGGATTCCCCCAAACCTCTTGCGCAACCGGGACAATAGGAACGGAAAACACTCTGGATGTAATTACTCTGGGGAGCATTTATGGAGATCGTCAAGAAAAACCTCGTCAGCATCATCATGGGCGTGGTCGCGATTCTGGGTGTCGTTGCCATTTATGTTTGGCCGATCCCAGGGCTTTACGTCACGCTGGGCACCGAGTTGCGGAGTCGCTTGATTGTTGGCGGCCAGGTTTCTGGTTTGCTAAAAGCCCAGCGTACGTTGCCACTGCTCAGGATCGACACCACGGTCCAGGATCCGCTGAATACATTTCCCAATGAGCGGGTGATCGAAGCGGGTAACAACGCTCTGACAGCGCTGACTAATCGCGCGAATGAAATGTTTCAGGTCGCCGTCAAGGCGAACCAGCACGATCTGCTGACACCCACCGAACTGCCCAACCCTCAGGACAAGGATAAATACGACTACGCCGAGAAATACGTCGCGGAAACCAAGGGATATGCTCGCTGGCGCGCGATTCTCAACGCGCTAGGCAAGCCAACCGCCGCCGAAATTACCCAGGCTCAGGCCGACAAAAGGGCCGCGATCAACAGCCAATACCTGATTCAACTCCCCAACGGCGGCGGGATTGATCCGGATTCGCAGAAGATCGCCGATGCCGAGTACAAAACCGAGTTGCCATCGATCGCGTCTGACGTTCAGAAGCTGCGGGCCATGCAGATATCCTGCTATCTGGAAGACAAGGTGTTGCAGGGGGTTGATACCACAAACATTAATGTCACCAACACCCAGAATATGACCCCGGCAATGATTTTCGATACACAGATGAATATTTGGTGTATCGACGATGTCTGCCACGCTATCGCCGACTGCAACAAAACCTACTCCGATCCAGCCGTCCCGGGGGGACCGCCGGTGGATGATGCCTTGCATGCGCCAATAAAGATGTTGGAGATTATGACGCCGTATTCCGCTCAGGCGGGCGGCACGGCTCAACCCGACATTCACACGCCGCAACTCAGGTACGCGCCAGCAAGCGACACAGAGCGCGTTTCCAACGCGATGTATGACGTCGTGCGATATCAGATTCGCCTCGTGGTTGATGCCGAAAAACTTCCACTGGTCATTCGACAATTTCAGGCCAATCGGTTCCTCACCGTGCAAATGGTGCAGATCGTTCAGGTCATGGATCCTGCTGTCCAAGCCGTCGCCGGATATCGCTTTGGCGACAAGCCTTGCCTTGAGGTCGAATTTAGATGTGAGGAGTTGTTCCTGCATCAGTGGACAGACCCCATCCTTCCAGATTCACGAAAACCGAATCTTGGGAATCAGGGCAATTCGGATATCGACATCGACGCCGCCAATGCGGCTGCCGCAACCCCGGACCAGAGTGGCGGAGATCCCAATGCAACCCCCGACCAAGGGGGTCGCTGATTGGCGTGACGAATCCCTGGCCGTCCAGCTGCGTTTTACAGGTGAGTTATGCTGCAAAAAATCCTGGCGTTTCTTGAAAAAAATGTGGAATGGTTCGCCGTCGCGCTCGGCGTTGGCTTCCTGGGATTTATCATTTGGTCCTACCTCGTCAACAATCCCGTCGAGGCCCCGTTCCTCACCTATGGCAGCGTCAATCCGGGAGATGTTGACGAGGTCATCTACGACGGCCCCGCCCATGATTTGCAGGATCAGATGAATAATGCCGTGGTCCCGCACATGGATGTGCCCAACTTCACCGATTCACTGGTCTCCGGTCTGACCATGCGCGATCTGAAGACCAAGTCGCTGGTGAATGCGTGGGACTATGAACCGCTGCCGCCCGAATTAAACGCCCCGCCGGGTATTCCGCAAGATCACCCACAGGGCGCTGGCAATGCCGTTACTGCCCTGCCGACCCTTCCTTCGGCCAAGCCTCTTGTCGTCGCCGGTGGACAGAGCACCATTCTCGACGCCGACAACAACGGTGCCCGCAAGGATATCAACTGGGCCACCGTTGCATTTTCCATCCCCGCCGCCGATTTCCAGAAGGCGTGGAAGGCTTCGTTCGACAAAACGCAGATCTCCGGCGACGACTTGAACACGATGTTCCTCTCCGCGACTTTGTATCGCAGCCAGAAGCTGCCCAACGGACAATGGAGTGACCCGGTGGAAATCGCCCGGCCGTTCGGCAGCCTCAGCGAACTCCCCTACCCCGCTTCTGACAAATCCGCCGAAGCCGATTATAAGGACAAAGTCCAAACGAAACAGGAAGAAGTATTGACGCCCAAGTTCCCCGACCTCGCCCCCGCGCCTGCCGGAACCAATTTGTTTGATTTGACCAAATTCCTGGCCAATCCCAATGCCCCAACGCCGGACGCTGGCGCAAACCCTGCATCCGGAGCGCCGCCGGCCACGCAGCCGGATGCCCCCAACGTCTCCGATCCGCAGGTTTTCTACGTCGCTGAAAATCTCCCGAAAGTTGCCCCGTCAGCGCGCACGGGAGCATTCAATCCCGAAGATCCTAACGCCACGGACATTCTCATCGAACTCCACGACTCGACGGTCCGGCCAGACGTGGTTTACCGCTATCGTGTGGCTTACAAAATTCTCAATCCCCTGTTTGGCAAGGCGGAAACCGCCGCCACGCAAAAGGCCTGGACCGACCAGTTCGCCCTGGAAGGCCCCGCCAGCGATTGGTCGGCGGAATTCCAACTCAAGAGCAAGACCTCTTTCTATTGCACGCCCGTTGTCGGAAGATTCGGCGATAAATCCGTCACGTTCGACGTGTACACGTTCTCCGACGGGCAATGGCACAAAGCCGCCTTCCGCGTCTCTCCCGGCGATCCGATCGGCGCGGTGCAGGACAGCATCGATTATTCCACAGGCTACACGTTCGTAGAAGCCCGCACCCTCAGCGACAGCGAGCGGATGGTCGCCTACATGGATGATGATGGCACCGTCACCGCGCGGGATGCCGCTGAAGATGAGCGGAAAGAAAAGAACGAAGCGCCCAAGGTGGATCAGCCCGGCGCCCCGGGCGCTGCGCCAACCACTCCACCGCCGCGCCCGCAACCGGGACCCGCAGATAATTCGCGATCCACCGACGAACGCTGATCAACGCTCCACATTTTTGGCCGTTGTCTTTGCATTTTCCATTGGGAATAATGCCGCGATGGCCGATTCCTCCATCCAAGCTGTCGTCCTGGACACTTCCAAGCCGGACCGCTTTGTCATCCGCGACGTTCCCTCCCCGCTGGCTTTGGCGAACCAGGCGGTGGTACGAGTTAAGGCGATTTCATTGAACCGCGGCGAAGTGCGAAGATCGATGACCGCCCCGGATGGCCATCGGCCGGGATGGGATTTTGCGGGGATCGTCGAGCAACCCGCCGCGGATGGATCGGGGCCGAAAGCGGGTTCGTGCGTCGTGGGCTTGCTCAACACCGGTTCGTGGTCGCAGTTGGTCGCCGCCCCAACCCTAGCGATCGCGCCCATTGCGGATAATGTGAAATTTTCCCAAGCGGCAACTCTCCCCGTGGCTGGATTGACCGCTTTGCATTCGCTCTACAAGGGCGGATTGATGCTGGGGAAATCCGTCCTGATCACCGGCGCGACCGGCGGCACCGGAGATTTCGCCTGCCAACTGGCCAAACTCGCCGGGGCAAAAGTCGTCGCGACTATTCGTTCCCCGGATCGAGAAGCATTCGTCAAATCCCTGGGCGTCGATCATGTGGTGATCGGCGACGATCCCTCCCCAGCGGCGAATTTCGGCCCTTACCAACTCATCATCGATTCCGTCGGTGGCCCGCATTTTGGAAAAGTCCTGGCCATGCTCGGCGTCGGCGGAACCCACGTCATCTTCGGTACCACCGGCGGCGCGGAACCCACCATCAATGCAAGCAAATTCTACAGCACCGGCGGCGTCACACTCTACGGCCTTATCATCTTCCACGAACTGCAACACGAATCGCCCAGCATCGGATTGAAAAAATTGGCCGATCTGGTTTCCGCCGGAAAACTCGTCCCGCATATCGAATTGGAAACCTCCTGGCGAAACGTCGCGGAAGTGGCGAAAAATTTGATGGACAGAAAATTCGCGGGCAAAGCCGTGCTGACTCTCGATTGATTTCCCTGGTCTTCCCCCTCCTCCGGTACTCCGGGGGAGGGCAGGGGTGGGGGTTTATTCCAGCACCGCTCGTCGGACTACAAACCCCACCCTATCCCTCCCCCGGAGTACCGGAGGAGGGGAAAAACTCACGCGTTCAGCAATAGTTTACGCCACGCCCGCGCCGTGACATTTCTTATACTTCTTCCCGCTGCCACACGGACACGGATCATTCCGCCCGACTTTCGGCGTGTCACGAACAATCTGCTTCACCTTCGCCGGAGCCGCTTCACCGCCGGCTTGTGCCTGCTGCGGTTGCGGCGTCTGATTGAAGCCGACCGCCACCGCGTTCTCGGTAACGCCGTATCCCCCCGCATCCGCATGCACGGCCTTGGTTTCCTTGTACGCGCTGCGGCTGGTCGTCTTGCCGACGACCCGGGCACGGAAAATCAAATCCGTCACCTTGTCCCGAATCACCGCCAGCATTTCCTGGAAGTATTTGAACCCCTGTTTCTTGTACTGGATGCGCGGGTCTTGTTCGGCAAACGCCAGCAGATTGATGCCCGCCTTCATCACGTCCATCGCATAGAGATGATCCTTCCAGCTCTGATCGAAAATGAAAATGAGCACCCACTGTTCCAACTCGCTCAGTTCTTGCCGCAACGCCGCCCGCGACCGCTGCATGAGAATGTCCTTCAACTCTTCTTCCGTCGCCGGGATCATCACCTGCACGCCTTCATCCACTACCTGCTCGGCCCGCACCTGCAAGTCGCGGGTCTTGAGCTTCAGGGCGAATCGCTCGTTGAACGCCTTTCGTAGTTCCTCAACATCTTTATGGCGATGCATCAGCTCATCAATGGTTTTCTCCAGCTCCCCGCCCGTGAGGAATCGCTCCTGATGCGCCACCAATTCATCACGAAGCTGATGCACCGTCCGCGCCCGGATGTAATCCAGCGACAAATCAACGGCAAATCGCGTCTTCGCATAATTCTGGATGT
>Ga0302325_10011968_pt1 | contig 18660 bp, 14 predicted proteins | sample Palsa_T0_2_FD_201948 | JGI IMG/M metagenome (GOLD analysis project Ga0302325, IMG submission 201948) | Peat permafrost microbial communities from Stordalen Mire near Abisko, Sweden - Palsa_T0_2 | ecosystem: Environmental > Terrestrial > Soil > Palsa > Peat permafrost | place: Sweden: Abisko...
GGTGCTGGGTGTGCTGGCGCGCCAGCCCGACGTCCGTGAAGAAAAGAAAGGCCCTCGCGTCGGTGCACCGGAGGCCGCCGTCGCCGGTTTTCTGAAAAGCGCCGGATTGAAATCGGTCAGCGAAGCCAAGGTGCAACCCGACAAGAAGGGCGATTTCTATGTCGCGGTGATCGAGAAGCCGGGACGGGCGGCGATCGAGGTCATCGGCGAAATTTTGCCGGACGTTGTCCAGAGATTTCCCTGGCCGAAGTCCATGCGCTGGGGCGCGCGATCGGCGCGAGCGGGCGCGCTCAATTGGGTGCGGCCGCTCCATTCCATTGTCGCGACCTTCGGGCCGGAAACCGAGGAGCCGGACGTGGTGCAATTCTCGGCGGGCGGCATTGCCGCGGGCAACGAAACCCGCGGCCACCGCTTTATGGCGCCGCAAAAATTCACGGTGCGCCGCCTCGACGACTATTTGCGAAAACTTGAGCGCGCCAAGGTCGTCGCGGACCCTGAGCGCCGCCGCGATATTATTTTTGCCGAAGCAAAACAACTTGCCTTCGCCCAAGGGCTTGAACTCGTCGAGGATGAAGGCCTGTTGGCCGAAGTCGCGGGCTTGGTCGAATGGCCGGTGGTGCTGATGGGCTCCTTCGATCAGGAATTTCTCCAAGTTCCCGAAGAAATGATCCGCGCCACCATCCGCAACAATCAAAAGTGCTTCGTCTTGCGCGACACGGCGCACGCCAAGCTAGTGGATAAATTCATCCTCATCGCCAATATCGAAGCCGATGACGGCGGCAAGGCGATCGTCGCCGGCAACGAGCGCGTCATCCGCGCCCGGCTCTCCGACGCCAAATTCTTCTACGAGACCGACTTGAAGACGCGGCTGGAAGACCGGTTGCCGAAATTCAAGCACATTGTGTTCCACGAAAAGCTCGGCTCGCAATGGGAGCGGATCGAACGCATCGAACGGCTGGCGGCCGAACTTGCGCCGCTGGTCGGCGCTGACGTGAAGAAAGCACGGCGCGCGGCGCGGCTGTGCAAAGCGGATTTATTGACCGAGGCGGTCGGCGAATTCCCTGAACTGCAAGGCACGATGGGAAAATATTACGCCGAGGAACAGGGCGACGACGAAGCCGTCGCTCACGCCATCGAGGATCACTACAAGCCGAAGGGGCCGGACGATCTCGTGCCGAGCGATCCGGTTTCGATTGCCGTCGCGCTGGCGGACAAGATCGACACGTTGGTCGGATTTTGGGCGGTAGTTGAAACGCCGACTGGCAGCAAAGATCCCTTCGCGCTGCGCCGGGCAGCGCTGGGAATCATCAGGATTGTAATCGATGGGAACCTTCGTCTTCGACTGCTAGCTCTCCTCAAAGAAAAAATAAGGTCCCTAGTTGTATTCGGCGTAAATATGATGCCGAGTGGGAATCAATTGCGATTTTCTGCAGAAATCCGTGGTCAAGTTTATAAAGAGCGATTCAAGGCGGTTGGTAGATCAATCACACAGGAAATAATTGAGGAAATCCGGACTGAATTCTCGGAAGAATATTTGTCGGAGAGGTCGCTAGACGTTCTTAGGTTTTTGGCCGATCGGCTCAAAGTCCAACTTCGCGAGAAAGGCGCGCGGCACGATCTTGTCGACGCGGTATTCGCCCTCGAAGGTCAGGACGATCTCCTTCTCATCGTTCGCCGCGTCGAAGCGCTGGGCAAATTCCTCGACAGTGACGACGGCAAAAACTTACTCGCCGGCTACAAGCGCGCGACCAACATCATTCGCATTGAGGAAAAGAAGGACGGTCACCAATATACCGGCGAGCCCGATCCGAAACTCTACGATATGACCGAAGAGCTGACTTTGGCGAACGAGATTACCCTCGCAAAACAATCGGCTGGAGGGGCGATTAGGCGGGAAGATTTTGTCTCTGCCATGCGGCCAATGGCGCGGCTGCGTCACAGCGTGGACGCCTTCTTCGACAAGGTCACCGTCAACGTCGAGGACAAAAAGCTCCGCGAGAACCGCCTGAAACTTCTCAATGAAATCCGCGCGGCGACGCGCGCGGTCGCGGATTTTTCCAAGATCGAGGGATAATTCTTCGGGTCATCAGGCGGCGAATGGTCCAACGGTGCCCAATTTCGCGAATCCTGCTAGAACTTAAGGGCCTGTTGCGCGTTCTTAGTCCTGCCGGTTAAGCGAGTTGTGCCCTGCCGCGCTTTTTAGTCCCATCAATGTTGCCCTGAACGCCGAGGATTATTCATGCTCGTCACCGCCGCCCACATCACCCCGCTCGTCGCCATTCTTGCCGGGATTCTCATTCTGATCATTCCGCGATTGCTCAACTATATTGTCGCGATCTATCTCATTTTCGTCGGCTTGGTCGGGCTCAACGCGGTACATCATTTCGTCAACTGGCATTAGCAAGCGCGGGTACCGCCGGGACGTGCGGCAGACTCGGGTGATAATCTGATGGCAAAAGCGCGTGCAAAAATAACGCGCCGGCCCGCAAGGAAATTGAGGCGGGCCGCGGCGTACGGCGCACGGCGCGGCGGTGGCACGGCGCGGCCGCAAAAGTCCGCTGCCGGCCACCACAACGGTAAATGGGTCTATGCTTTCGGCGGCGGCAAGGCCGAAGGCCGCACTAATATGCGCAACCTCCTCGGCGGCAAAGGCGCGGGCCTTGCCGAGATGGCTCACCTCGGTCTTCCAGTCCCCCCCGGTTTCACCATCACCACCGAGCTCTGCACTTACTTCTACGAGAACGGCAAAAAATATCCGAAGGATTTGCGACCCCAGGTCGAGACGGCGTTATCGGAGATCGGCCGCATCACCGGAAAGAAGTTCGGCGACGCCTCAAATCCGCTGCTCGTTTCGGTGCGCTCAGGCGCGCGAGCCTCTATGCCGGGCATGATGGACACGGTGCTCAATCTCGGTCTCAACGACACGACCGTCGCTGCGCTTGCGGAAAAATCCGGAGATCGGCGCTTTGCGTTCGACAGCTATCGCCGTTTTATCACCATGTATGCCGACGTGGTGCTCGGGATCGGACATCATTGTTTCGAGGAAATTCTCGACGAGCACAAGGAACGCGGCGGCCATGCCCTCGATACCGATCTTGAAGCGGACGATTGGGAGCAACTGGTCGGCCTCTTCAAGGCGCGCGTAGAAAAGGAAATCGGTAAACCGTTTCCGCAGGATCCGCATGCGCAATTGTGGGGAGCAATCGGTGCGGTCTTCGGCTCTTGGATGAATCAGCGCGCCATTACTTATCGCCGGCTACACAACATTCCGGAGAGTTGGGGCACCGCGGTCAATGTTCAGGCCATGGTCTTCGGCAATATGGGGGACACGTCCGCAACCGGCGTCGCCTTCACGCGCAATCCGTCAACTGGAGAAAAAAAGCTCTACGGCGAATTTCTCATCAATGCGCAGGGCGAAGACGTCGTCGCCGGCATCCGCACGCCGCAAGAAATCACGGAAGCCGCGCGCGAGACCTCGGGTTCGGACAAGCCGTCGATGGAAGCGGCATTGCCGCAGGCTTTCGCCGAACTCAAGCGGATCGACGCCCTCCTGGAAAAGCATTACCGCGACATGCAAGACCTCGAATTCACGGTCGAGCGGGGCAAGCTGTGGATGCTGCAAACACGCAGCGGCAAGCGCACCGCCAAGGCGGCGATACGCATAGCCGTCGAGCTCGCTCAAGAGCGACTGATCAGCCGAGGCGAAGCCGTCATGCGCGTCGATCCCGCGGCGCTCGACCAGCTCCTGCATCCGACGATCGATCCGGCGGCCGAGCGTGTCGTCATCGCCACAGGCTTGCCGGCGTCGCCCGGGGCCGCCTGCGGCGAGATCGTGTTTTCGTCTGAAGAGGCCGAACTGCTCAAGAGCCAGGGCCGCAAGGTGATACTGGTACGGGTGGAAACCTCTCCCGAAGACATTCACGGCATGCACGCCGCCGAGGGAATTTTGACCACCCGCGGCGGCATGACCTCGCACGCCGCCGTAGTGGCGCGCGGCATGGGCAAGCCTTGTGTTGCGGGGGCCGGTACGCTGCGCGTCGATTATCGTGCACAAACGATGACCGCGGGCGGAACGACGCTGAAAAAAGGCGACACGCTAACCATCGACGGCTCGACTGGGCAGGTATTAGCCGGCGAAGTGCCGATGCGCGAGCCGGAGCTCGCCGGCGAATTCAAAGCGCTGATGCAATGGGCCGACGCCGCGCGCAAGCTCAAGGTTCGTGCCAATGCCGATACGCCCGCGGATGCGCGCAGCGCGCTCGGGTTCGGCGCCGAGGGCATCGGACTTTGCCGCACCGAGCATATGTTCTTCGACGAAGATCGGATCCGCGCGGTGCGCGAGATGATTCTCGCTGAGGACGAAAAAACCCGCCGCGTTGCGCTTGCCAAGCTTCTGCCGATGCAGCGCGCAGACTTCGTCGAGCTTTTCAAAATCATGGGCAATTTGCCGGTGACCATCCGGTTGCTCGATCCGCCGCTGCACGAATTTCTCCCGCATGGCGAGAAAGAGATCGCCGAAGTCGCTGCGGCGATGGGAGCCGACGCGAAGAAGCTCGCCGATCGGGCGCGCGAGCTCAGCGAGTTCAATCCGATGCTCGGCTTCCGCGGCTGCCGGCTGGCGATCGCCTACCCAGAAATCGCCGAAATGCAGGCGCGCGCCATTTTCGAAGCGGCGGTCGAAGTTGGGCGCGCCGGCACGCCCGTGGTCCCGGAAATCATGGTGCCGCTAATCGTGAGCAAAGCCGAACTCGACTTGGTCAAGGAACGCATCGACGCCATGGCCCAGACGGTCGCCGCCGAAACCAAGGCCGCCGTCAAATACCAAGTCGGCACCATGATCGAATTGCCGCGCGCCGCGCTTTTGGCCGGCGAAATCGCAGCGACCGCGGAGTTCTTCTCATTCGGCACAAATGATCTCACCCAGACCGCCCTGGGTATCAGCCGCGACGATGCAGCGAGCTTTTTGGGCATTTATACCGCGAAAGGCATTTTGCCGGCCGATCCGTTTGTGTCGATCGATCGCGACGGCGTCGGCGAGCTTGTGCGTATTGCCGCCGAACGCGGCCGCAAGGTGCGGCCGAAGATCAAGCTCGGCATTTGCGGCGAACACGGCGGCGATCCTGCTTCGGTCGTGTTCTGTCACGAGGTCGGGCTAGATTACGTATCGTGCTCGCCGTTTCGGGTGCCGATTGCGCGCCTTGCTGCCGCGCAAGCGGCGCTGGGCAAGGAGGCGGCGTCGACCGCTTAAAAATCGCGCTTCGGTTTCTACGGAAACTGGCCGCATTGTTCAGACTCTTCGTTGCATGTCGGCTGGCGCGTCGCCGTTAGTTAACAAGAAGTAACGGCGACTAATCCACGCGGCCGTCGCTGGCAGCTCTCCGAATTAACGCCTCCGCAAGGTTAACCCGACAATATCGGGATGTGTCGCATTCGTGCCGCTGTGGTGGCGCTTGGTTAAGTCCAGGGACGCGTTGAGTAACGAACTTACGCGTGAGGGGTGATGGTAGCGTCGTCGCGTACCCTGCCAGTGGGCGCGTTCTCGGGGCCGTTGTTGCTCAGCGCGATTTGCGCCGGCTTTGCGCCGAGTTCAATCGGCTATCAGGACCTCGCCGGGTTTTTCGTGCGTCAGCCGATTGTGTCTGAAGGCCGGCACGATCATCTTTTGGCGTCGCCGTTCGGCACCATCCATGCCGCGACTTTCAGCTTTTCGCGACCGGTGGGCACCACAATCCCGGCTCCGCTCGAAACGCAACCGGTCAGCTTCAATCCCCAATCGCTTGACGTGAAAACATGGTCGGTTGATGAGCCGACAATGGCGCGCCCGGCGTTGCCGATCGAATATCCGACTGTGAATCGCCGTCTCAAAGGCGACCGCATGCCGCTGCCGCAAGGCGCTCCGAGTTCAAGCAACCCGGAAACCGTGCCGGCGGCGCAACCGGTCAACGCGCCGGCGTCTCACCGACCGATTGCGCCCGTGCCGATAACCGGGCCGCGGCCGAAAAATGCCGATCAGAACGACGAAAAGACGGGCTCGCTGCAAGCGAGCGCCGAGGTGTCGGTGGTGCATCAAGATGCGCACGACACAGAGGCCGAGGACGACGCGCTCCTCGCCGACCGCCCCCCGGACATTCCTGTCGTGGCGGAAAGCAGTCGTGATGATACCCAGGCAGAGCCTGGATCTCCGTCCTTCTTCGATGAAAGTCCCGCCGAGCGCAACGAACGACTTTATTTCGGCGTGACCGCCATGGGGTTGCGCGGCGCGCTGCAGCAATGGGAACCCGGGGCAGAACCGGTTGTCGTTTTGGCCGCGGCCGATCCGAATCTAAAAGTTGCCGCGCTCGCACCACCCGCAGAGTCCGGCGCCGACGATGAAACTGTGGCAGGCAAAGACGAGGCAAACCTCTTCAAAAGCCCGGCGGAACGCCTGAGTCTAACCGGTAAGCCGCGTGCCAAGGCGGAAAAATGTCTGGCTGATGCAATCTACTTCGAGGCCCGCGGCGAGCCTATGCGCGGGCAGATGGCGGTGGCGCAAGTCGTTATGAACCGCGTCTTCTCCGGCCGCTATCCCAACAATGTGTGCGGCGTGGTTTATCAAAACGCCAATCGGCGCCTCGCCTGCCAATTCACTTTTGCTTGCGAAGGTAAAAATCTGAGCCGCATCGACGAGCCGGAAATGTGGGCGCAGGCAAAGCGCATTTCGAAGGATACGCTTGACGGCAAAATCTGGCTCGCTGAAGTCGGTCACGCCACGCACTATCACGCCTACTGGGTGCACCCGAGCTGGGTACACGAGATGGCGAGGCTGTATAAGCTCGGTGTCCACACCTTCTATCGCCCGCGGGCGTGGGGCGACGGTTCGGACGATCCGATTTGGGGTGGTGTGCCCGGTGCGAGCAAGCCTGTCAGCGCGAACTTTCCGAACGCGGACGCTGCGAAGCCGAGCAGCAGCGCCGACACACAACGCGCTCCGGCCGACAAAGCTTCTCGCACGGCAAAACTCTAAAACGCGGGCCTTGTGCCGGGCATGCGCGTCTTTCAAACTCCAGCGCGCCAAGTCTGGGGCGGCGTGAACCCAGCGACATAGCCGGAGTGAACTCGTGACCACATTTCGCGCGATCGTCATCAACAACTCGGCGGCCGGACAGGACGTGCGGCTCGCGGACTTCGATGAGAAGGATCTTATGGAAGGCGACGTGACCGTCGCCGTAGACTGGTCGACCGTAAACTACAAAGACGGTCTAGCGCTAACCGGCAAGGCGCCCGTGGTCCGCCGCTTTCCAATGATTCCGGGCATCGATTTCGCCGGGACGATTGAGTCCTCGTCGCATCCGGCCTGGAAAGCCGGTGACAAAGTCATCCTCAACGGTTGGGGACTGGGCGAAACTCACCTCGGCGCCTATGCGGAGAAGGCTCGCGTAAAGGGTGACTGGCTGGTGCGCCTACCGGGAACGATGAGCGCCCGCGACGCAATGGCCATTGGCACGGCCGGCTACACTGCGATGCTCGCGGTTATGGCGCTGCAGCGCGCGGGCGTTACACCGTCGCGCGGGCCGGTGGTCGTAACCGGCGCCGCCGGCGGCGTCGGCTCAGTCGCTATCGCGATCCTCGCTAAACTGGGCTACGCGGTGACCGCTTCCACCGGCCGGCCGTCGGAGACCGATTATCTGAAGGGACTTGGGGCGGCAGACATCATTGACCGCAAAGAATTGACCGGCTCGCCGCGTGCGCTCGGCAAAGAGCGATGGGCCGGCGGTATCGATGTGGTCGGTTCGACCACTCTCGCCAATGTGCTCTCGATGACGCGATATGGCGGAGCGGTGGCCGCCTGCGGGCTCGCGGGCGGAATGGACCTGCCCACCAGCGTTGCCCCTTTCATCCTCCGCGGAGTTTCATTAATCGGGATCGATTCCGTGATGTGCCCGATGGAGTTGAGGCAGCAAGCTTGGCAGCGGTTGGAGACTGAGCTCGACCGCGGCAAGATTGAGGCGATGACATCCGAAATCGCTCTTGCGAACGTCATCGGGGCAGGGGCGCGCATTGTCGATGGCCAGGTACGCGGACGCATTGTGGTAAAAGTTCGATAACCAGTGCAGAAATTTTCTGAAGGATTTGGAGCGCGGGAAGGGCGGTTGTGGTAAAGGCTGGGTTAAGGAGTCTACCCTTCGGGGGCAAAGTGGGGTGTTCAATGTTGCTGCGTGTTGCCGTCCTATGTGCGGGCGTATTGGGAGCGGGTGCTGCTTTTGCCGAGGAGCTCGGGCCGGAGCAGGCGAGGGCCTTCGTAGCCGGCAAGCTCTTTGCTTATACCTGTTTCGACGGCACGGCCGGCATGGGGCGTATTCTAGACGACGGTTCAGTGATCGGTACCATTCGCCCCGGCGGTCGCGGGGAGATTCGCTTCGCCACCTTGCCGCCTAACACGCTCAAAGTTGAAGGCGGTTCGATTTGTGCGCACTTGTCCGGCTTGCCTATTGAGCCATGCTTTCGGGTCCAAAAAATCGATTACAAAAGCTTTCGCGGATCGGTTTCCGGATTTGGCTTTGCCTATTGCGATTTCCAGCAGCATAATCCGCGCGCGCAACTGATAACGCACTCCTCGGCGTCGGCATCCGCCGCTGCACCGGGACATGCGATGGTACTTGCACCTGCCACGGCGGCGGCATCTTCCGCGGCATCAGCATCCTCCTCGACATCAGCACCTTCGCTGGCGCCGGCGCGTGCCGCGGCGCAGACACCTGCGACAGCCCAAACGCCCGCCTCGGCGCCCGCACCTTCAGCGCCATCAGGGCACCCGACGCCGATCGCAACTTTGCGTCCGGCGATTGAGGACTGACCTCTTCGCCTATTCCAAATCGAGCCGGAACGGCGTGCCTTCGGTTGCGAGAATTCCGCGGCCGATGGTTTCGATGGCGGCGACCATGCGGCCACTGCGGCCGAGCAGTCGATCAGCTAGCGATACGATCCTGATGTTCGGCGTGGCCGTTGGCGAGGCCAGCCGCAGTGATTGCGCAATGCTGTCCTCGCTTCGATGCGGATTGAGCGCACAAACGCTGGCAAAGGCGCTCGCAGTCGACCGGCTTATTCCAGCGTAACAATGCACAACCAGTGGGGCGCTGCGGTCCCATCGGCGCACGAAACTCAGAAGATCCGCTACGTGCCGCTCGTCCGGCATGACGTAACCGTCAAGGGGCGAGGAGATGTCGTGCAATCGCAGCCAAAGATGATTTTCGGCGATAATGGCACGAGGCCGTTCAACTGACGTCTCGTCCCCAATCAGCGATACGACGTGCAGCGCACCAGTCTCCTCGACGGTTTCATGCAAGCGGGCGAGAGAACAAACGTGAATCATGGGAGCTAAGTTACAGTGGCGGAGTGTTTAGCGATTTTCGCTGCGGCAATTTGACGTTTACTCACTAATCAGAGTCTTGAATCGTTCAATATAGCGCGCCTGTGCAATCTCGGCTGGCCACGGCTTGAGGTAATCCCGTTCCATGGCTGCCGCAATGATCGGCGGCCGACCAAAAAACCGCCGTGCCTCAGCGGCGCTAAAGCCCGCAAGCCGCGTGGCCTCCAAATATGCTGCGGACCGGTCAGACATTTTTATAAGCTGTTCAAGTTCCGGAACATTCCGTATCGGGAGCCCGAAGCGCCGGTGAATGGCCTCCAGAAGCCGCCGCTCGACCGCCTTGTAGGCGTGGCCGATAACCACCTTGAACGGCGAGATCATGTCGCCGATCACGTATTCGGCAGAATCGTGCAGCAGCACCGCGAGACGCCGGCTTCGGTCGAGCCGCGGCACCCGACCACGCGCCAGCGCCTCGACCAGAAGGCAATGCTGCGCGACCGAAAAGATATGCGCCCCGCTGGTTTGTCCGTTCCAGCGCGCCACGCGTGCGAGTCCGTGGGCGATGTCCTCGATCTCTATGTCGAGAGGCGAGGGGTCGAGCAGATCAAGCCGCCGCCCAGACAACATCCGCTGCCAAGCACGCGCGTGCTCAAGACGAAACGTCACTGGCTTGGCGCGATGAGTGGTGGCTGGCACGGCCCAAAGTCTACTGCACCTTGCCGCATGGCGGCAAAGTGCAGGCCGGTTTCTGGCAAGGCGCTCGCGTTATGCCGCCGCCTTCTTCCCCCACAAGCGCGCCGTGGCAATATCTGCGCCTTCGCGCAGGGTCTTGAGCTTCAGCCAGACAACGTCCTCGGCGACCCATTCCCAGCCGGCGAAGGTGCCAAAACCGCAATCAACGCCGGCAATAACCCGCTCGCGGTCGCCGATCGCCGCTACCGCGGTCTCGATGCGTTGGGCGACAACTTCCGGATGTTCGACGAGGTTGATCTTGGAATCGATCACGCCCGGAATAAGGATCACGTTATCCGGGAATTTGTGCTTCTTCAGCGCGGCGTATTCGTGCTGGCGGCGCGCGTTGGCGAACTCGATGGAGAGTGCGCCGACTTTGGCCTGATAGAATGCTTGCAGCAGCGGTTCGAGCCCGATGTCGAAGATGTGCGGGCCTTCCCAGTTGCCCCAGCAGATATGCAGCCGGATGCGGTCGCGCGGCAGTCCCTCGATCGCCTTGTTGATCGAAGCGATGTGCAGCTCCGTAAGCTTGACGAATTCGGCGTCAGTTTTGTCCTGGAACAAAAGAACACGTTCCATCGCCAAGTCGGGTGCATCGAGCTGCAGGACAAAGCCGGCATCGACAACTGATTTATATTCGTAATGAAGCTCGCGTGCGATGGCGTTGAGGTAGTCCTCGTAGGTCTTGTAATGGGCGTTAAGCATCGTTGTCGCGACAATGCCGGGCGAGGGTTCGGCAAAGAACATTTCCGTGAACGGCGGCTTGATCGCGTCGGCGTGGCGCTTGAAACGCGCCAGCTCGATTTTGATGGCTTCCTTGTCGGTATATTTGATGTCGGCGATCGCTTCCGGACAGCCGAATACCTTTCCGGTCTTCGGAAGACGCGCCATGAACTTCTGGGTAAACAGCGGCAGCTGAACCCACTCTTGCCCGAAGGGCCGCTTGGATTCACCGCCAAAGCCGGTCATGCGTTTGGGCAGGTAGGTTTGAAAGCCGACGCGGCCCTGCTCGCCGTCATTGGCGACGCTAACGCCGGCCCAGCGCTGCTTCTCCATTACGTAGGCGACGCGGTCGTCGATCATCTTGTCGAGTTTGGCCTTATCGACCTTCTCGCCGGCCTCATCGGCGATCAGCAAGTCGTTAAGCTCGGCACCGCGCGGCAAGCTGCCGGTATGGGTCGTTAGAATGTGATCGGTGCTCTTTTTCATCGCTCCCCTCCCAAATGGAGTTTTGACCGGCTGAACGCCGCTGCGCTGCTTTAATGCGAAGGCTGTATTATGCCAGCCTAGTCTTGCGCGGCGCAAGTCGAAGGGATTTTTGGGTTCGGCAGTGGCATCGAGATGAGTGTGCTGGTTGCTTCTAAAAAGGTCTGATCAGGGCAGTATTCCTTCGCCGCCCAAACAAATGGTCTCGGCCCACTGCCAAAAGGGCCGCGGCCCACAATTAATGACATGACGTTTTTGTGCGATTCCAGCGGTGCCAGAACGCGCTCAGACCTTGGCACCCGCCGCGAAAGCAGAGTATTGTTTGGCTGCACAACGTCATCTCGGCAGTTTCGGCTAATAAGCCGCGCGCCATCCCAAAATCGGGTGAAGCGAAGAGCAGACGAGATGAAAATGGGAGGAGTTTATGCTGTCACCACGCAATCTAACGTTTGGCATATCGACGCTCGCCCTGGCTTTGGCCGTGGCTACGTTCGGTTATGCCGATATCATGAAGGCCAAGCTACATCCTGATAAGAAGGGAACCGTCGCCGACTTCCAGCCGATGGCGAAATTCTGCGGCACGAAGCCGCTCAAGGTCGCGCTGTCGGACGGTTGGGGCGGCAACTATTGGCGCCACATCCAGCGTGTCGAGTTCGAGGATGAAGCTTCGAAGTGCAAGAACATCACCGAAGTCCGTTACACCGACGGCGAATTCAAGCCCGAAAAGCAGATCGCGGATATTGAGGGCCTGATGGCGCAGAAGTTCGACGTTATCGTCGCCTTCCTCGACACCGGTCCGGCGATCCTGAAAGCCACGCGCGAAGCGACCCAAGCCGGTATTGCGACAATTCCGTTCTCGACCGGCGAAGCCTTCCCGGGTCTCGGCAAGGACTACATCGATCGCGTTACCGAAAGCCAGGCCGAGGTCGGTGCACAGGCCGCGGAATGGTTGGCGAAGACGCTTAACGGCAAGGGCAACATCATCATGTTCGGCGGCACGCCGGGCAATCCGATGACGGCGGCTCAAGTTACCGGGTGGAAGCCAGTTTTCGCCAAGTATCCGGGCATCAAGGTTCTGGAAGCCGAACCGGTGCCGACGATGTGGGATCCGGCGGTGGCGCAGCAAAAGACCGCGGCGCTGATTGCCAAGTACCCACAGATCGATGGCATCTATAGCGAGACGGTCGGCCCGATCCGTGCCTTCGTCGCCGCCGGCAAACCGATCCCGGCATATGTCGGCCAGTCGCTCATGGATTTGAGTTGCATTACCGCCGAGCATCCGGAAATGAAGATGATGAGCATCGACGCCCATACCTGGATGGTGCGCAACGCCCTGCGTAAGGCGGTGGCCGCGGCCCAAGGCATGGACAACGACGAGCCGAGCCTCATCACGCTTCCCTTCTCGGAGGACACGACTTCGAAGGATCCGAAGCTGGCATTGAAGTGCGACAAGTCGATGCCGATGGACTCAATCCCGTCGTCGATGTTGACCAAGGAGCTGCAGGTTAAGGCGCTGGGCGGCAAGTAAGACCGTTCGCTTAACGGCGTATCGATCGCCCGGTCCTCGCAGGAGGCCCGGGCGATTTTTTAGGTGCGTCAGGCACGGTGCGACTTGACGCTGTGGTTTGCTTCCTCGACTTTCGCAGGCAATTTTCGGGAGATTGGTCGGGGGATGGGGGCGGGTTGAGACAATGACGGAGCAGAATTCAATCCGTCTGCGGGTTCCCGGACTTGGCAAGGATCTGACCGAGCTGCCGCTTGCGGCCAGGGCTCTGATCGCCACGGCGGTGCTGGTTTTGGTCGGCGGCATCGCGGCGCCCAGTACCGTCAGCGTCGCCGCGATTCTTTCGACCTTGCCGTACTTTGCGATTTTGGCGGTCGCTTCCATCGGACAGCATCTCGTCATCCAGCAGCGAGGGCTCGATCTGTCGACGGCCGGCATCATGTCGTTCGTTGCCGTTGTTGTTACCAAGCTTCCCGATTCGTCCACTGATCCAGCTGTGGTGCTCTTTTTTATTGCCGCGGGTCTTGCCGTCGGCGCGGCGATCGGCGCCGTTACCGGCTTCATCGTCACCTTGCTGCACGTTCCGTCGCTGGTCACTACCATCGGCATGAACGCCATTTTGTTCGGTCTGACCTATTACGTTTCGACCGGAGCGTCGGTTCAGTCGCCGGCCATGATGGTCGCCTTCTTTGTGGGACAGTTTCTGTTTGTGCCGACAATGGTGTGGGTGCTGTTGTTGGTTGCGGGAGCCACGGTGTTGGTTCTCACTTTCACGACGGTCGGACGCCGCTTCATCGCCGTGGGCGTCAATCCGCCGGCCGCACATGCCGTAGGGGTGCCGCTCAAGGTTTACAGCATCCTGACCTATGCGGTCGCAGGCCTGATGTATGCCATCGCGGCCATTATGCTTTCGGGCTATCTGGTTTCGCCGACGGTCTTGTGTGGTTTGCCGTATCTTCTCGGCACCATCGCCGCGGTAGTTGTCGGCGGCAACCCGCTCGGCGGCCTGACCAAAGGAAGCGTGATCGCTACCGTGGTCGGCGCCTTTTTTCTCACTTACCTAGCGCAACTGGTCACGGCACTCGGCTTCGGCGGGTCCGCCGAGGATCTCGCCGACGCGATCATTGTGCTGGGCGGCGTCGCGCTTCCGGAAATTACCCGGCGGCTGCGGCATGCATAGCATCCCGGACAAACTCGAGCCGGGCATCACCGTTCACGTCCCGGTTATGACTCTTGCCGGCATCCGCAAGAGCTTCGGTCCGGTTCAGGCGCTCAAGGGCGTGGACGTTCTGATTACGCCGGGAGAGGTCCATGCCATCGTCGGCGAAAACGGCGCCGGCAAATCGACCCTGATCGGCATTGCTGCCGGCGTGCTGCAGGCCGACGCTGGCGCAATTTATTACGCCGGCAAACATGTCGACGCACCAAGTCCGCGCCGGATGCGCGAGGACGGTATCTCGGTCGTTTACCAGCACCCCGCTTTGGCGAACGATCTGACCGTTTTGGAAAACTTGCAACTTGCGGCGCCGTCGCTGGCAGAAGCCGGTGGCCCGGTCGAAGCCGAGCGCATTCTGAGGCGGATCGCCACCGCCGAGCTGTTGATGCCGCTTAATAAGAGAGTAGGCGAGCTCTCGCTGGCGCAGCGGCATGTGGTCGAGATCGCATGCGCGCTTGCCACCCGTCCCAGGGTTCTGTTTCTCGATGAGCCGACTGAGCCGCTGCAGCAGGCCGACGTGCGCAAGTTGTTCAGCCTAATTGGCGAGTTGAAACGTGATGGCGTCGGCATCGTGTACGTTTCACACCGGCTGCACGAGGTCGACGAATTGGCTGATCGCATCTCGGTGATGCGCGACGGCGAGATCATTGACAGCCGTCCTGCGCAAACAATCACCTCAGCGGAAATCGTTGCGCTCATTGCCGGCCGTCCGCTCGGTCAGATTTTCCCCGCCAAGGGCAAATCGGTGGGTGGTCCGCTTTTTGCTGTTAAAAGTCTGAGCGGGCGTGGTTTCGATCAAATAGATCTGGCGGTCCGTGCCGGTGAGATCGTCGGCCTGGCTGGAATAGAAGGCGAGGGCCAGCGTGAGTTCATTCGTGCTGCCGCGGGAATTGACCGCCGCCACGGCGGTGAAGTGCAGGTCAAGGACGGCAAGATAGCTGGAGATTCTCCCGGCGCTTTTCGCAAAGCCGGCATCGGCTTTATTTCCGACGATCGTCACAGTGAAGGGGTTTTTCTGAATCTGACGTTGCGCGAGAATTTCAGTCTGGGCTTTCTGAGCGATATCTCGCGGTTCGGCATTGTCGATCGCACCGAAGAAGCCGCCAAAGCGAAGAACATCAGCGACAGCTTGCGGGTTCGCGCGGCGTCAATCGAGTCGAAACTTAATGAGCTGTCCGGCGGCAACCAGCAAAAGGCGTTGTTCGGCCGCGAAATCGCGGCGAAACCTACCGTGCTTTTGGTCGACGAACCGACCAAGGGTGTCGACATCGGTGCGCGCGGGGAAATTTATCAACGTCTACGCGTTTTTGCCGAACAGGGCATGGCGGTGCTGGTCTCGTCCTCCGATGGAATTGAGCTAGAGGGCATTTGCGATCGGGTGTTGATCTTCGCGCGCGGACGTATCGTCAACGAGCTTGCAGGTGACGAAGTTACCGACGCCGCCATTACGAGGGCAAACCTCACAGCTACAGTGTCGCGCACGAGCAGGATCGTCGCCGCCAAACGCGAAAGTGCTTGGCGCAGGTTTTATGCCGGCGACCATTTTCCCGCTCTTATTCTGGCGGTGTTGACCCTGATTATTCTCGGGGGCACGGAAGCGCTGAACGGCTATTTTCTATCGGCGTTCAGCATCAAGAGCATTCTGACGTTTCTCAGCATCTTGACGTTTCTTTCTAGCGCGCAGCTGGCGACAGTGCTGGTCGGCAGCATCGATCTTTCCATCGGCCCGCTCGCCGGATTCTGCGTGGTCCTTGCGTCCTTTCTGGCACCCGACGGCGTCGAAAGCGGCCCGCTGGCGGCCGGCGTGCTACTGATCGTCTTGTTCACTTCGGCGTTCGGGTTTTTGCAGGGGCTGTTGATCACCTCGCTCCGCCTTCCGGCCATAGTTGTTACCATCGCAACTTTCATCGGATTGCAGGGACTCTCGCTGCTGCTGCGCCCGGTCGCCGGCGGCACGATCGACGACGCCATTTCCGATATCGCGCAATTTCCGCTCGGCTTGGTACCGGCGGGTCTGGTGCTTGCATTGGCGATGGTGGTGGGCGCCGAGTGGCTCCTTTTTCGGACCGCGTTCGGCAGGAGTTTCCGGGCGGTGGGCTCAAGCGCGCTGGCCAGCCATCGTTTGGGAATCGACAGCCGGCGCCTGACTTGGCTCGCTTTTGTTATCTCCGGATTTCTGACCGGTATCGGCGGCCTTATGCTGGCCGGCCAAGTCGGTATCGGCTCGCCGTCGACCGGCACCGATTACACCTTGATGAGCATCACGGTGGTGGTTTTAGGCGGCGCCAGCGTGGCCGGCGGCCGCGGCTCGTTCATCAGCACGTTCTTTGGCGCGGCCCTGGTGCAAGCGACATCGAGCGCCTCTTCTTTTATCGATGCCAATTCCTCGGTGCATTACGCGGTCATTGGCACGCTTACTTTGCTAGCCGCGATCTTTTTCAGTGCTGCGCGACGCCGCGCCGCAAGCGCGTAACTTCGCTCCGGCAGCCCAACTTTCTCCTCGATGTTATCGTTTCGTGGCGGGCCGTTGCACGGCCGCGTGGCGGTAACAGCTCACCAGATGATCGTTGACCATGCCGACCGCCTGCATAAAGGCATAGACAATGGTCGGACCGCAGAACTTGAAGCCCCGCTGCGCAAGTTCCTTTGACATCGCCCGCGACGTCGCGGTTTCAGCAGGAATTTGGCGGATAGTGCGATAGTTGTTGATCTTCGGCTTGCCCTCGACGAAACCCCAAAGCAGCTTTGAGAAGCCGGGACCATCCTCCATGATCTTGAGCCAGGCTTTAGCAGAGAGGACGGTGCCTTCGATTTTCGCGCGGTTGCGGACAATGCCGGCGTCCTGCATCAATCGCTCGACCTTGGCCGGGCGGTAACGCGCGATTTTTTCAGGCGAGAACTCGTCAAACGCGCGACGGAAGTTCTTCCGCTTGCGCAGAATCGTGATCCAGGACAGGCCAGCCTGAAAGCCGTCGAGCACAAGCTTCTCGTATAGCGCGCGATCGTCGAATTCGGGTACGCCCCATTCCTCGTCGTGATAGGCGATATAGAGCGCATCGTCCTTCGGCCATGGACAACGGACGAGATTGGAATTTTCGCTCATTCGGCAGCTTTAACGGTGTCGGGCACCGCAAAATGCGCCCAGTCGGGCTTGAGCGGTTCAATGGAGATTCCGGCGGCGACAAGCGGCTCGCCCTCTCTTAACGCCTCGGCCATCCGGTCGATCCGCAACAGCGCGAGGCCATGGCCTCCGCTCGCAGAGCCCATGGTGCCGATTTGACGTTGGCCGGAGGTGATCGGCTCACCGAGTTGCGGGCTGGCGCCGCGATAGCGGACAGGCAGGACCCGCGTGCGAGCGATCCCTCTATGCTCCATGCGAGAGACCACCTCTTGGCCGACGTAACAGCCTTTGGCGAAATCGACGCCGCCGAGCTGATCCATATCGGCCTCATGTGGGAAGGCATCCCCGTATTTGAAATCGGCACCGCCGCGCGGAATAGCTAGAGCAATGCGCTGCGCTTCATATTCACTGGCGTCGACCACAATCGCGCCAAGATCGGCTGCGGCGTCAACTGTGCGGTGAGGCGGCAGCATGACGCGCAACCCGAGTGCGCCTAGCCGCGGATCTGAATAGGCCAGGCCGAGAGCTGTCGTCCCGGTACCATCCCATGCAGCCACCACGCCGAGCACCTCTGAGACATTCTCGATGATGACCCGCGAACGCAGCTTGTAGAGGTTGAGCTTGTCGACCAAAGGTTTGGCAAGATCGCTGGGCACGTCGAGGAAAAACCCGCCGCCAGCCTGCAGTGGCGCCTCAACGATAATGAAATCGGTGAAGATTTTACCTTGCGGAGACAAGAGCGCACCGAAACGGGCCGTTCCGGGCGTAAGCGTGAGAATGTTGGCGGTGAGCAGGTCGTGGAGGAAAGTGCGCGCATCGTCGCCGGCAACCTTGACGACGCCGCGGTCCGGCAGAAGAGCGGCTTTCATTCGAGCGGACGTTTCGGCCATGCCGACAAGCTAAGGCGCGGCCCGGCTCGGCTCAAGGGTGCGGATAAGCGAAACTATTATTGCCGCGACAATTCGACGGAAAACTCGCCATTGCTGATGCGCGGGGCGAGGCCCGCGGCATAGCGCGCAGTCGCTTCTTCTCCGTATGTGGAGATCAGTTCGGCGAGTGCGAGAAACAGCGCGGTCTGCGCCAAGCAATCGCCTTCAATCCCCTGGTGTTGCGCTTCGGTCCAGGCGTCTTGCAAATAAGCAAGCGCGAGCCGCTTCTGGTCCTCATCGGCGACGGTGCCCCGTGCCGCCAAAGTCGACGTTACGAAACTCATTGGAATTCACAGATCGCCGCAGCCCGGCGCCATCCCTGCCCAGAGAAATGACGTTAGCACGCCAAGATTGCCCGCAAGCTTGAACCTCAGGGAAGGGTTAATGCGGCTAGTGGTCCGATTCTGACATTCGCATCCGGTTCCGGTATGCGTTCATGCGAATGTTAGAATCAAAGGACCACTAGCAATTTTCAATCCCACTGGCGGCTCAATTGGCGTAGCGGGCGGTGATTTCGCGCGCGATTTTGGCGCCTTCCTCGAGGTAACGCCTAATGGCGAAATCGGCGGCCGGAGTGCAGGTGCGATAGCTCTGCTCGAACGCGCGGTA
>Ga0302325_10011973_pt1 | contig 18656 bp, 24 predicted proteins | sample Palsa_T0_2_FD_201948 | JGI IMG/M metagenome (GOLD analysis project Ga0302325, IMG submission 201948) | Peat permafrost microbial communities from Stordalen Mire near Abisko, Sweden - Palsa_T0_2 | ecosystem: Environmental > Terrestrial > Soil > Palsa > Peat permafrost | place: Sweden: Abisko...
GACTTGGCCGGGCAGTGTCTGAGCAATGGCTGCATCTACAACATTCACATTCTGGCTGCCGAAGATCAAGGGAACAAATGTCGATAACTTAGCAACGATTATTGTGCCTGTGGTCGAGCATTTGGGTACCGTGTCGGTATATCCCCGTTGCATTATCTGCTCGCCGATCTGCGCTGCATTAGAACGGGCCAGTACGTGGTTGTTGCTGAGGATATAGGTGTTGCCTGATGCGTCCTGAACTAGGGACCCTAATGTCCCAGTGCAGCAATAAGTCGTAGAGCCTATGCTAATGTCTTTGACATTGCTGCCGCTTGTGCCAAGCCGGATGGGAGTTGCTTGTTGAGCCTGATTTTTCGCCGCGGGATTAAAGCCCAGAACAGCCTTCCCGATTTCGTTCCCGGTTTCCTCCCCGTCCTCCGTAAACCACAACGCGCCATCCGGTCCCACTGTGATGCCAGAGGGCCCCGCACCGGTTGGTATTGGGTACTCTGTGATTGCTCCCTCAGTGGTCGGCCGCCCGAGGCTGTTATTTGCTGCGGTAAACCACAACGCGCCGTTCGGTCCCGCGGTGATCGCAAATGTTGAACTTTGCGCCGGTAATGGGTACTCTGTGATCGCTCCGGCGGTCGTAATCCGTCCGATGTTGTTGCCGGTTAACTCAGTAAACCACAACGCGCCGTCGGGTCCTGCCGTGATCCCGATTGGGTAGGCACCAGTGGGGGGTATTGGGTACTCCGTGATTGCTCCGGCGGTCGTAATCCGTCCGATGTTGTTGCCGCTTTCCTCAGTAAACCATAGTGCGCCGTCGGGTCCTGCCGTGATCCCGATTGGGTAGGCACCAGTGGTGGGTATTGGGTACTCCGTGATTGCTCCGGCGGTCGTAATCCGTCCGATGTTGTTGCCGCTTGCCTCAGTAAACCACAACGCGCCGTCGGGTCCCGCTGTGATCCCAGATGAGTAGGCACCAGCGGTGGGTATTGGGTACTCCGTGATTGCTCCGGCGGTCGTAATCCGTCCGATGTTGTTGCCGGTTAACTCAGTAAACCACAACGCGCCGTCCGGTCCCGCTGTGATCAGATTTGGGTAACCATTCGCTGGGTACTCCGTGATTGATCCCGCGGTCGTAATCCGTCCGATGTTGTTGCCGTTTGTCTCAGTAAACCACAACGCGCCGTCCGGTCCCGCTGTTATCCCACCGGGGCTGCTATAGGCAGTAGGCAAAGAATACTCTGTAATTATCGGTGGTGGCGGGGTAGCAGTTTGCTACTGTCAGCACGGCTGCAAAGCCCAACAGTAGTGCCGGCAGCAACAGTTCTGAAATCACTATCCGATGTTCTGGCTGGTGGACAGGTCCAAACCTAATCAGTTCTGACATGCGAGTTTCTCGTTTTCATTTCTCACGAACCCCTTTGGATTGTATTTGCCTGGAGGCAGACCAAAAGGCTAGTTATTATAGCAACAGCCCTTACTCAGAGTCTAGTAAGGTTAGGGTTCTTGTCGCCCGTTACAATGTTTATGACATCTGACCGCACACTATCTACTCTCGTGAACAATAAGACCGTTGGCAAAAGGTAACTTCAAGGCATTGATTGAGCCCGCAGCATCCGTTACTCTTCAGTCGCTCGATGTCAACTTCTCATTAGAAACCAGGCGAATCCTCGACCGGGGCGGTCACGTTTGTGATTCGTCTCACAGATTCGGGTCCAGCGCATGCGCGCGCTGGATATCTGCCAAGCCCTCCGCCGCTCGTCCAAGTAACTGCTTGGCTAAACCTCGACAGCGGAGAGCGAGTGCCAAGTCGGGCTGCAACACCAGCGCTTGATCGAAATACTGGATTGCGTCGAGATATCGTCGCTGCATGAACAATGTGTGGCCAAGGTTATGGTAAGCGCTGGGATTCCTACCACCGAGGCGGATCGCCTCTCTAAGATCAGGGTCGGCTTGCGTCCAGTTTCCGACGCGGCTGTAGGCCATTCCACGTGTCGCAAGAGCCTCGGGCTGTGTGGAATCGAGTGCGAGGGATGCGGAATAGTCTCGAATGGCTTGATCAGTGTTGTTGAAATTCCAATAACAGTTACCTCGGTTGCTGTAGGCGCGCGCCAGCCTCGGGTTCAGTTCAAGGGCACGATTGAACTCTTGAATCGCCGCTTCGCAGCGTCCCTTGTATCCATCTATGACTCCCTTCTGCACATAGGCATCTGCGAATTGTGGATCAAGCTGGATAGCGCGGTCTATATATGGCAATGCCTGGTCCGGATCATTCTTCAAAGCGAATTGCATTCCATGGTCATACGCCTCCGTTGCTGCGCTGTGCTGGTCCACTATCTGCGTGGCAGATGTGTTGTCTTGGTTGGGGGCGGGAACGCTTTCGCTTGCTTGAGATGACGCGCCATTCCCATTTGGAGATCCGTCTGGCGACGCCGACGCGCTTGGCGCATTGGCATCGGTCGAGTTCGCGACGTCCGGCGCGCCTTGTGGCGAAACGCTCGTTTGAGCTTCAGTTGGCGGTGCGGTGATGCCTCCACTCGGCGGTCGCGGAAGCCGCGCCGGGTTGTATTGGAGTCCCGCTCGGCGACGAACTTCCCCCTGCCGCATTATTGCTGGGGGAATAGCTCGTCGAGTTACCGGCCATCATCGGAGGTCGTGCATTATGGATTTGGTAGATGCCGACGCCGAGGCCGCCCAGCATGACGACAAGGACGACCAACCGCGTCACGATGTCTGGAGCCGTTTTCGCGCCGAAGAGGCCCGCGAGCGCCTGTATCGGGATCATCAGGATTCCGAACTCGAGTCTGATGCCCAAACCAAGGATGACGCCCATGAACCACCCCAAGGCCCTCCCGATCCATGCTCCCTCACCGCCGGACACCCCGGAGGTGAAGTACTTGGCTCCTTTGCCGCCGGCGGCGAAGGCCGCCCGAATTTGCATCGCCGCATAAGTTCCGGAGCCGACGTACCAGGAATGGCCGCAGATGGGATCGGCCAGCCTGCCGAGGAACTTCCATTCAAACCAATCCAGCGCGCCACAGTTTGGGCAAACCGTCTTGATAGCGACCTTATCGTCAAAGGGATTGATATCCGCAGCTGGTTTCCGAACTTGATCGGATGGCGGGTTGAACTTCTTCCCGCCTGCTCCGTCGCGTTGGCCGGCGGCGAAGTAACCGCCTGGATCATCCCGAAGCATTCCCATGGTCACCTCAGCGAGGGCGCCTCCGAGGCCATCCTTTTGGCCTTTCTCGTACCCCGCGCGGTAAGCCTCAGTCGGTGTCGGCATCAGGGCCTCCGTAAACGGCCAATAGTAGCACCCGAAACCACCGTTTAAAAGCCCACCCTTGGCCGGACGCCCGTCCTACGGGGGAGCAACCACTGGCGGCCCTCTGTCATCCCGCCATTGTGGCGGAATGTCAGAGGGCCTATCCCAAGGCTGTGGATAACCCGTTTTGGCATCCGAAACCGCTAGCTTTTGCAGGCAAGTTCGGCTTAAGATACAGGCGATTTGTTAACACCGTCCACCAATGGCGGATCAGGGGGCAGGGGCCCATCCTGACGGACTGAACCACCCGCCCGGAGGTTTTAGGCGCGCCACTATGTCCCGATACAGAAAGTTGGGAATGGCCCAGTTGATCTGGCTCGGCTCGAAAACGCCATTGTTCCAAGAGCAGCGGTAGGTACCGGCATCCAGGCTCTTGACCCAGAAGCGCCGGAAATCCCAAAACTTGACTGCCAATGGCCCCTGCCTGCTAGCGCGCCAGCATTGAAGCATCCGGTCGGACGGCACAAGGAAGCCTTCACAATCCCAGCCGTCCGGTGTGGTCACGCCTGGCGGCAGCACATACGGAGAGGTGTCGAAAATCGACGGCTCCCTCTCGTGCTTCGGCCCGTAGACAATCAGGTGCTCCTGGGTTTGATTTGTGCATTGGCCCCAGCCCCGTCCGCGCATGATGCGGAATGGCGGACGCATCAGGTCGCCATAATCCAGTTTGAACAGCAGCATGTCTTCCGGTCGGCACTTCATGGTTTGGCTGGCTCACCAATTTACCATTCATCGCCCCGGCTGGGCTTCCGCGCATATTCACCTTCGACCGGCAGAAATTGGCAGGTGTGCCATAGTCTCCCTACTTTCCGAAATTCTGTCTTCTGGTATGCTCCCCTCGACAACGATCAAATCCGCCATGCGGAGAACGTTACGGAGCATGACGGATCAGATGACCACGAGGAGGCCCGCGTCTACGCCGCAGTGGTTAACTGCGACTCCTGTTTGCATTGAAGAGTTTTCATTATTTGGGACAAAAGCTGGCGGAGAGTTCGATGTATGTCCCGTTGTGGGCTACCATCTTGCGATTTTGAGCCTGTTGCGATCAAGTCAAACGGAGAATTCAGCGAGATCTCCAAAGCTTTTCCGTTCAGCAGCCTGTTCGAGGTCAGTGAATCGACCATCTCCCGCTTTTCAGCCGCCACGCTCGTTTCATAAGCTAAACACGCGGCATCTGCGCGTTAGAGGATTTCTAGCAGTTCCTCGGCGATGTTGCGTTTACCGCTCTCCCAACTGGCCAGGGTTTCCGCCGCTTGCAGGCGCTCCGAAAGGAGCGCTGTTTTTCGTTGCTCAAACATGTCTTTGTCGATCAGGCGGTCAATGTAGGCGTCGGTCAGGCGGTTTATGCGCTCCTCGATCTGCTTGAGTTGGAGCTGGCAACTGGCGACGGCTTGTTCCTGTTGCCGAACGTTGTCGGCTTTCAGACGCTGGGCTTCCTGCCTGCAGTAGCGCTGCTCGCGGGCTGGAAGCCGCAGGCCGAGAAAGGTCTCCAGAAAGGACTCTTCAACGGCTTCCTCCCGGATTGCGGTGGTACCGCAGTCGCGGGTCTGACAGCGGTAATAAACAAAGCTCTTGTGGGTTTCGCCGATCAGGGTGTAGCCGCAGCCCTTGCAGCCCAGGCGGCGCCGGAACAGGAAGTCATGCCGGTTGGTCCGGGTGTTGGTCTTGCCTTGCAGAATGTCCTGGACGCGCTGAAACAAAGCCTTGGAGACCAGCGGCTCGTGGGCACCGAGGAAGGATTGTCCCGAGGTCTTGATGTGGATGAGACCGGTATAAAAAGGATTGTTCAGAAAGGTCGTCAGGCCATTCTTGGTTAGGCTCTTGCCGCCACGCCCTCGCAGGCCCACTCGGTCGGCTTCGTTCAGCACATCCCGGAAATTAGCCGTGCCGGTAGCGTACAGCCCGAACAGATGTTTGACCAGCGGCGCGGTCTTGGGATCGGGTACCTTGGGCTGGCCCGCCCCGACATTGAGATATCCCAGCGGGGCTGGCCTAGGCAGGATACCCTGTTTCAGACGCCCGTAGAAGCCCTTCTTCGATTCCTCCCGAAGGTTGCGAATGAAATCGGCGGCAACCACTGCCTGGATGTCGGCGGACAACCGACCGCCACGGGAATTGAGGTCCAGGCCCTCATTGGCAAAGTGGACTTCGATTCCTTGGTCGATAATCTCGGCGAGGTTGGCCCAATCCTTGAGGTTACGGGCGGAGCGGTCAATCTTATGGATCAGGACGCCACGGGCCTTGCCGGATCTGAGCAGCCCGATCATCTGGCCGAACACCGGCCTGCCGGCGCGGGCGGCGGTTTCGCGCTCTTCAAACCATCGGGCGAGGTCCATGCGGTTGCGCTGGGCATAGCGCTCAATGGCGTCGCGCTGCTGCTCCAAGGAGACACCCAAATCGCCCTGTCGGGCCGTGGAGACGCGGATATAGGCGAAGTATTGGTTCATGGTAGTGCATGTTGGTTAAGTTTTGTGGGGAATTCGACCTTTCGTGCCGAATGTTAGAATCACCGCCGGAAAGAGTCAAATCCGCTCGGTTTAATGGGCTTAGGCCAGGGTTTGCCTTCAGCCTGCAGGCGGTCATAGATTCGCACAATCACAGCCACGTAGCGCCTAAGGTTGGCTTCAGCCACGGCCAATTCCTCCTCGCTCATGTGAGGATACAAATCGCGGATGGTAATGGGCTGCTCTTCTGTCATAGCCCAGACACCCTAACCCACAAGTCTGGATTTGCAAAGGCGGGAAAATTTGGCACTCTTGCCATCTCGGGCGACGGAGCCAGGTTTTCCCGCCTTTACTTTATCTCCAACCAGCGCCACCATCTGCCCCATGTTCAAGCTTGGTATTCTCTTTGAATTCATGACGGAACTTGCGCGAACTCTCCTTGTGGGTGAGTCTGTTGAACGTGCCCGCTGCCTGCGCGTACCGCGTCGGCTGCATGGAATGAAGCAGGTTCGCCGCCACGTTCACCGCCAGTGCCGACGACGGCTTTTTGACAAGTTATCCACAGCAGATTAGCCTTGTGTGGTCTTTCTGCCAAATTTTCCCTACTTTGCAGATTCCGCGGAATTGCTACAGTGACTTTACTTAAACATAAACAAGTCACTATGCGACGAAACAAACAGCAACACCAAAACAGGCTCGATCATTTTCGAAGGAGGATGGGCTTTACCGCCGCGCATGTCGCCCACCTCCTGGGTCAGCAGGACACCTCAGCCGTGTCGGACTACGAGCGCGGCGAGCACACGCCGTCACTGGTCAATGCCCTGCGCCTTGGAATCATTCTGCGGGTCCCAGTGGAGTTCTTGTTTCCCGCCCTTTACGACGGGCTGCGCAATCAGATCCGGGCGGAGGAGGAGCGGCGGGCCGCGCCTGAGCAACAAACGCTGTTTTGAACTGGCATTTAATCATTAGCAAAAGACAATGACAAACATTCTTGATCAGGTAGCCAGGAGTTCCGCCTCTACCCGATACAGCCAGTTTCAACCAAGCGACCAGCAGGAGTACTTCGCTTTGCGCCTGGCTCAGAAGCTCGAAGACGCCGAAGCGGCCCGCCACTACGTGGAACTCGTGGGCCATTACTCAGAGGCCCAACTTCTCACAGCCTACCGCCGCGCCAAATCTGTCGGCTCCCATTCTGATCCCGTCCGCAGCTTTCATGCTGAGCTTAAGCGGCTGGAAGGCCGAACCGGAGACGATCCACCCACTCGGCGATTGGCCGCGATCCGGATTGAACGCCGGGCGGTAGCCGTCGCTATCCTGGAGGGCGAGCATTTGGCCGCACCTCCGCAGGTACGACAGCTCTCCTCCAATAGCGACAAGGCTCTTAACAGCGCCGCCTCGTTTATCAGTAGCGTCCTGCAAAAGTACCCTCTAGGCAGGACAGCCCTCGAAACCATACCTCATGAAACGGAGGTTCTCCGGGGCAACCTCATGGACATCATCTCGGGCGTCTTAATTGAGCAGGGCATTAGCATCTGGGAGGTATCAAAGCGGGACGTGCTGGCATCGTTCGGATATCCCCGCCCTCGCTTCCGCGACCAAGTGCGCAAGACCATTTCCGCAATCTGGCCCGGTGTCAACGGCAGCTTCGGATCTCCTCTTCTGAAGGATGCGCTGGCCCTGGGCTTGTACTGCCAGGTCGAGTACCTCTTTAATCTTTAACCGACAATTTCATGGTTGGTCCCCTTGCATACATCGGCGGCAAGAATCGCATTGCCGCCAAGATCATCGCCCTGCTGCCGGAGCACACTACCTATGTGGAACCCTTTGCCGGTGGCGCCCAGGTGTTCTTTCACAAGCGCCCATCCGAGGTCGAAGTGCTCAATGACCTGGACGGGGAGATCGTCAACCTCCTGCGAGTCTGCCAGTGGCATCATGAAGAGCTGGTCCGGTATTTGAGATACACCGTGGCCAGTCGCTCGTGGTTTGATCTGCTCGCCAAGACCGATCCGGCCACGCTGACCGACATTCAGCGCGCTGGCCGATTTTTCTACCTTCAGAAGAACTGCTTCGGTGGCCTGGTGGTCAAGCAACACTTCCACTATGCCGTGGTGCAGTCCCCCAATTTCAACCCGCAGCGTTTGCCTGCTGTCATTGCCAAAACGCACGCGCGTCTCCAGCGCGTTCAGATCGAGTCCCTGCCCTACCAGGAAATATTGGAACGGTACGACCGCCCCACCACCTGCTTCTATATGGACCCGCCGTACTGGCGGCGGAAGCTTTACCGCTACAACTTCACCGACGACGACTTCGTGCAACTTGAACAAAGCTTGCACAAAATCCGCGGCCGGTTTCTGCTTTCCCTGGACGATCATCCCGAGGTGCGGAAGCTCTTCAACGGCTGGCGGATTACGCCCATCCAGATCGTCTACACGGCAAACCGCCGCCCTAATCTGCGGTACGGCGAGGTGCTTATCAGCAATTACGACCTGCCGGACCACTAACGAAAAGCGGCAGTGATAACGGTGCGTAGAGCCAAAACGCCGCGCACGGCGTTTTCAAGATCCTTTATTTGTACTCCTTCATGAACGATTGTCAATTCGATGCCTTGCCACAATCCGGTCTGACGGTAAATCGCATCTACCACGGCGATTGCCTTGAGGGCATGAAGCTGCTCCCTGCCCGCAGCGTGGATATGATTCTCTCTGACCCGCCCTACGGCATTACCGCCAACGCTTGGGACTCGATCATCAACATGGATAGGCTGTGGAGCGAATACAAGCGGATCATCAAGCCTAAAGGCGCAATCGTTCTGACCGCCCGGTGTCCTTTCGACAAGGTGCTCGGTATGAGCAACCTCCCCTGGCTTCGGTACGAATGGATCTGGGAGAAGTCGCGGGCCACTGGATTCCTGGATGCCAAGCGAATGCCGCTGCGTGCACACGAAAATGTCTTAGTGTTTTGCGGCCGCTCGCCGCCTTACCATCCGCAGTTTGAAAAGGGCAAACCGTACAAGAGCACCCGGCGTGCCCGCTATGACGCCAACACCGGCAAGCACCTCCATGCTGCCGTCTCTGTGAATCCTGGCTTCCGCTGTCCCCGCAGCGTGCTGCATGTGGCGTCGGAGTCCAAAACTGTTCACCACACCCAAAAACCATTGGCACTGTTTGAATACCTGATCAAAACCTACACTAATCCCGGCGAGTTAGTGCTTGACAGTTGCATGGGGTCCGGCACCACGGCCATCGCCTGCCTCAACACAGGCCGCAGTTTTGTGGGTTTTGAACTCGATCCTCAGTGTTTCGCGGCTGCTCAGCATCGCCTACAGACCCATCAGTGTTCGCCTGATCGGCCCGGCGACGGCGATTACGCCCACCCAGTAGAGCGAGAATAAAGTGACGGCGCAATTTTGGTCGAGTGCGCCACTGATGAGCACAGAAGGCATGTCCAAAGCGCAGACCTACGGAACCGGTGACCTCACGCCAGATCTACTGGAACTGCGTTTCATCATTGATTGGCTCATGAGCGTGGGTGTCTCCTCGCCCAAGCTGGCGGGCTTGTTTCAAACCAGCCCGGAAAACATCAGGCGGCTGAAATACTTCGCCGCGCGGCAATTGGAGCCATCGCTGATCACGTTCATACCAGATTTGGAAATGGTGCCCTCTACCGCTATGCATGGCGGCATCGGCATTCGCTCCCACAAAGAAATCCTGCGTCGGTCGGAAAAACCCAGTTCGACTCTGCCCTGGTTGGAAGAGCAAGTCGAGGCGCGATTTGAATCCCACAGACAGCAATACCGGTATCTCGACGGAGCCAGAAGCCTGCTTCAGCTTAAGCAAAAACTCGGGCACATATCAGAGGCGCGCCGGATCGCTCTTGCCGGAGTCTTGGAGCAGAAGATCTCCTGGTTCCTTGTACACAGCGGATTTACCCGTTCCGCCGTCAGCCATGCCAGCTTGTCCCTCTGGCTGCTCCAGACCGCCTACTACCGTCTTGGCCGCCGAGACGACGTCCGGGAGTTCATAAAATCCGCGCTGATCGCTTCCCAGGGCAACCTGCTGGCCGGCCGCCCCGCTGCTTCTCTGCCCATCCTCGATATTATCCGCGACGCTGCCCAAACCATTGGCGCCCCGCTGGGATCGGATTATTACCGCCAGCGCGGCGTGGCCCTGTTCCAGCTTGGCAGCCGCTATGATGACGAAACCAAGAAGAGCTTTGAGCAGTCAGAAAGGCAAATGAGGCGCCTTGGAGAAGCTGGCAGCGAGGCTCAGGCCCTCATGACCGGGGCCCGCCACGTCAACATACTTGGTAAGCCTGATTGGGATGGGGCGCTGAAGGTCTTAGAGATTGTCCAAAGCACATTCTCCGCAGATAGCCTGGAGGCGTCCATGACTCGGCACTGGGCTGCGGCCACCGCTTTTCTTACCGATGACAACCAAGTCAGGCAACGGGCCACGGAACTGCTCCAGGACAATCAGGTCACGGCAGCGCGCTTCGGCCATCAAGCCACAATTTCAAAACTCCTGTCCATGACGCCGGAGTTGGCCTTGTCAAAGGGTCTTCAGGCAGTTTGGGTCCGCAAGAGCCTATACCAAAATGCCTTCCGGCTCAAGTAGTTAGCAAAACCGTTACGAATTTCCACCCGGATGCTGGTTCCCTAAATCTCTTCCATCGCCGAGGCTAAGGACTGTTAGGCGAAGCCCTTATGCCACTGGATGATTTGGAAAGCTTCAGATTCAAAACCTGCCGGGATCTGTACGGCGGCGTTCAGCCGATCAGCACCGGAAAACGAAACGGCAGGCCCGCGATTTTCTTCCCCCCGGGCATCGCCGAACCGACCGCTGAGGCCGACTCCGCGCGGGATCTCCGGGAGCAGGAACGACTGTACGTCAACCTGACTCCGATAGAGCGACAGACATGGCGCAAGATCCTTAGCGCACAATCCATCGCCAGCATCGCCAGCGAAGAAGGTGTTTCCCGCGCCGCCATTTACGCCCGCATCGAGGGCAACGGCAAGGGCCAGGGAGGAATGATCGCCAAGAATTTCTGGGTGCTTCTCTGGTGGCTCATGCGCCGACGGGCTGATCACCAAACCAAGAGGTAATAGTTATGAACTCATTTTTCGAACAACTTTTCGCCTACGCGTGGAACCGGATGGTTGCAAAGCCAGCCCATCCTACCAATCCTAACTCTTTGAGCTTGGGCTCACTGGTGATCGACGGAAAGGCAACCGCCAGACTGATGATCATCCCGCAGGTCAAGCGGGCCGAGCACATGGCCATTTTGGGCCGGACCGGCACGGGAAAAAGTTCGCTGTTGCGCTATCTGGCTTCGCAGGATATTAACTGCGGCCGCGGATTTGTCTTTTTCGATCTCCACGGCGACGCGACTCCGGTGCTGCTCCAGCTTCTCGCCCGGCAGGAGCAGATCACACGGGCCGATTTGAGCACCAATGTAATCGTCGTTGAGCCAGCCGACCCCGAGGTTTCAGTTGGCCTCAACGTTCTTGAAGCCGGTGGTACTCAGCACAGCTTCGTCCAGATCGCGGAATTCGCCCAGCTCCTGAAGCAGCGCTGGCATCTGGATTCCTTCGGCGCCCGCACCGAAGAGCTGCTTAGAAACAGTCTGCTGCTCCTGGCCGAGAACCGGATGACACTTTTGGAACTGCCCCCTCTGTTGACCGATGAAGCCTTCCGGGCGCGCTGTCTGCGGGCAGCCACCAATTCCGAAGCGCGCGATTACTTTGCGGTTCGCTACAACCCGGCCAGCGAAGGGATGCAGAATATGTTCCGCGATGCCGTGCTGAACAAGGTCTCAGCCTTTACTGCCGATCCGCATTTCCGGCACATCCTGGGGCAGCAGCGCTCCACCTTTTCTTTAATAGATGCCATCGACAGGGGCTACTGGATAATCCTAAACCTCGACAAAGGCCGGCTCGGCGAGCACGCCGCCACATTGGGCAGCCTGCTTCTTACCAAGTTAAAGAACGCCCTGTTCGCCAGGCGCCGGCGACAACTGTTCACGCTTTACTGCGACGAGATCCAAAATCTAGTTGCTTTCGACGGCGCAATCGACACTCTGCTTTCGGAAGCCAGGAAATTCGGCATCGGCGTCATCTCGGCTAACCAGTTTTTGGACCAGCACCCGCCGCAGATGCGCGCCGCCATCATGGCCATCGGCACGCACATTCTGTTTCAGCTTTCCAGCTCCGATGCCGAAAAGATGGCAGCAGCCCTGGATGGCGGCAGACATCTGGCGGAAATCCTCAAGAACCTGCCGCAGCGCCACTTGGTGGTCAAGACCGGCGAGCACCCTTACAGCCGCGTTGTCGTGCCGCCGTTCGAACCAGCCGACACCGATTACCGGGACCTGCTTACGCGTTGCCGAACTCGCTGGGCCAAGCGCCGGGTGGATGTCGAGCGAGAGATCAGAGGCCGCGTCCGTCCCGACCAAACGGATCAGACTCGGGAGGCCCTGCATGGCTGGCAATAAACGGAGAGTACTAATACTGCAACCCCGCGACCTCAGGCTCATGGAGGCGCTCGAAACCATGCGGGTGATTGACCGCCAGCAGGCCAAAGTAGTCGCGGGCTTTAACTCCACCACCCGCGCCAACGCTCGGCTGTTGGACCTCACCCGCGCACGATTCCTCAAGCGCACATCTATCGGCAGCCGCCAAGCGGTTTACTGGCTGGCAAGCAAGCCGCTGCGGGACCCCAGTCACAAAAGCAGGGACGATGCCGCCGAACCCGCTGCCTTGTTCCTCAGGCATCAGATGGAAATCAATCGCGCGCACTTGCTGGTGCAGTACAGTAGCATCCGCATACCCGGCTGGTGGTTTGTCCGCTGGCAGAGCTTTCAAAAGCCCCTGTCAGCTTCCGTTCCGCTGATCCCAGACGGATATTTCGAGGTCGGCTCTAGCCAGGGATATCGCCCGGCCTTCGTCGAGATCGACCTTGGCACCGAGTCTGTGACCATTGTAGCCAAGAAGGCCAGCCTCTACCTCCAACTGGCGACCTCCGGCGAATTCGCGCAGCTTTTTGGCCGCAGCCAATTCCGGGTGTTAGTCATTACAACCTCAGACCATCGCCTAAGAAACCTCCGCGCGGCCATTTCAAAACTTACTGACAAGATTTTCTGGTTTGCGACATTGCCGGTACTGTCGCAGGAAACTTTCTGGTCCGCGGCCTGGCTCCGTGCGACCGGCGAAAACTTTCAACCACTCTTGTGAGATTTCATCTATGCGTTATTGCCACAATTGCCACAAAACGACCACAGGTGACGCGCTGTTCTGCCACTTCTGCGGCTCCACCTATGACGCCAAGCTCTGCCCGGCCCGGCACCTCAACCCCCGCTGGGCGCAGGTCTGCTCCCAGTGCGGCTCTCGCGATCTCAGCACGCCCGCCCCGCGCGTCCCGCTGTGGCTCAAGCCTCTGCTGCTGGCGCTGTCGCTTTTGCCCGGCGTCGGCCTGGCGGCGCTGCTGGTGTTTGTCGTTGTTGGTATCTTCCATGCCATTCTGACCAACCAAGCTATTCAAGCTCAACTTATAGTCTTGCTGCTGATTCTCGCTCTGCTCTGGTGGCTGTACTTACAGCTTCCTCACTTCATTCAAGACATGTTCCGATCCTTATGGCACAAACAAAAAAAAAACAGGCACACCCATTGACACTCGTGGCGAAACCGCCTCGGGCGGAGTCATTGATTCTACGGGCTTTATCCACAAAGACCCCGGGCAACCCCGCGGGCAGCCTAACCGCCCCGTTGCCCGGAGGGTTGCCCGAGGCGTTGCCCGCGCCACGTCGGGGCTATCCGGCCGGCCCAAGGCAAAGCCGCCTGAGCCTTCCTAGGGGCCAACGTGGGCCAAACGTGGGCCAACAGGCGGCGCTGTACGGGCCCCTGGGACCGCCCATGGATATTCGCCGGGCCGCCGCCGTGATCGGCTGCTCGCCCTGGACCGTAAGACAGAAGCTCATCCCCATGGGCTTACCGCGCTTCCGGTCCAGGGCCAGCGGCAAATTGATCTTCTATCTGGATCAAGTCGTTCGCTGGATCGAAACCAAACAAAAGGAGGACTGACAACCAAGTGAGCCTGTTTAAACGCGGCAATGTCTGGTGGTCGTACTTTTTCGTCGACGGCGTGCGGCACCAGCAGTCCACTGAGACTGCTAACAAAAAGCAGGCCGAGACCATCGAACAAAGGCTAAAAGAGGAGGTCACGGCCCGGCGCTTCGGCCTGGTCCAAGCCGACCCGCATATGAAATTCGGCGAGGTGGCGGCCAAGTTCATCGCCAGCGGCATCGCCAAAAAGCACCACCTGTACCACCTAAAGTTTCTGCTGCCGTTCTTCGCTGAGGTCCCGGTGCTGCGGCTCACCAAGCCCATGGCCGAGGAGTTCCGACGGAAGCGCAAGGCAGAGCCGATCACTCGGCCAATCAAGGATGCCACGGTCAACCGTGATTTAAGCGTCCTGCGCCATATTTTGTACTGGGCCGTTGACGAGCGACTGCTGGAGGTCAATCCTCTGGCCCGACTCAAGATGGCCCGCGAGCGCCGAACCCGGCGCCCGGTGCTCAGCGTGGCTGAGGAGCAATTGCTCCTTCCGGCCGCGCCACCGCACCTTTACGCCATGACCATGGCCGCCCTGGATACCGGCATGCGGCGGGGCGAGATCACCCACCAGCTCTGGGAGGACATTGATTTCCCAAGACGCGTGCTGTTCGTCACCCGCTCAAAGACTCCCGAAGGCGAGTCCCGCGAGATTCCGCTGACAGCCCGGCTGTTTAAGTGGATCTCGGAAAACCAGCAGAGCCAGGGCCCCGTGTTCGGCTACAACGGCGAGCAAGTCCAATTCGTGAAGCGCTCGTGGGGAACCGCGCTGAAGCATGCGGGCATCCGGCACGTCCGCTTTCACGATCTCCGCCATACCTTCAACACCCGCCTGATGGAGGCCGGCGTCCTGCAAGAGATTCGCATGGCGCTGATGGGCCATTCCGCAGGCAGCAAAGTGCACGCAACGTACACCCACATCGAGCTTCCGGCCAAGCGGGAAGCCATCCGGAAACTCGAGGTCTGGGTAAACCAGCAACAGCAGCAACCAGAAACACAGGAGAAAAACGATGCCAGTACCGAAAGGGAGCGATCCCAAACAGACGGAAGTAAAAGCGCCCCCGGCTCCCAAGCCGGAACGCAAGGTGTGGAAGAAGAAGACGCCCGTTGAGGTGGTCATGGAGCAAGCCGACAAGCTCAAGGCCGAGATTGCCGAGATGGAAGAGGAGCTGAAGGCCAAGCGGCGGCAATTGCAGAAATTCGAAGAAGCCAAGAAGCTGTTCGAAGGAATCTAGGTATGCCGCTGCTGGACGATCAGCTCAGAGGCCGCTTGCCGCCGCTATATGCGCAGGAGGCCGAACCCGAGCCGATGGTTTACGCCAAGTTCTACCTGCCCGGCGACCCAGCTTGGGCCTGGTACGTATTTGAAGGACAACCCGAAGGGCAGGACTATGTGTTCTTCGGGTTCGTCTCAGGGCGGGAAAGCGAGTTCGCCCAATTCCGCCTGTCCGACCTGGAGGCCATTCGCAGCCTGATCGGGCAGGAGGTGCAGCGCGACCTGACTTTCCCCGAAGGAAGGCTCACTGATGTTGTCCCCGCGCCCGAAGACTAAAAGGCGCACACTTAGAGACCAAGCTAACCACTTGGTCTCTTTCTTTTGGAAACTACTTACACCCTTCCGCTTTACTTATATATAGAGGGAGCGGGTAAGTGACTTTCTCACAAATCTAACCTAAGAAACAAGGAGACAGCTTATCATGAAACATCTGTCAGTAGTGGTGGCCGGCAGCGGCCAGATTCGCGACGTGGAGATCCAGCCCGGCACTACGGCCGGGGACATCCTCCACCAACTCAGCCTTCCGGACTACCTGCTGAGCAAGGGTCCTAATGAACCCTTCTTCGCCGCCGCCGAGTCGGTCTACGAAAAGGTCAAGGACGGCGAGAAGATCTTCGCCTCCACCAAAGCCGAGGTCGGCGCAGGGGTATGCGCGTAGAGGACCTCGGTAATCGGCCTGCCCCCGCTTCCTTGCGCCAACTATTTGCGTGGGTAGTGCGGGGGCATGGCCCCTCCACTGTAGTCCAGCGCCGCCAGATTCCATATTGGCAGGAGCGCGGCTGGACCCAAAAGGGCCGCACGTACAACGGCAGCTACCAAACTCCCTACGGTGCGTTCTATGGGCAAATCGACGAGCACCGCGGCGGGCAGATTGATTTCTTGCTCTATAACCCCTCGGACGAGATCCGGCGCCACAGTCATTGGACGTGTTTTCAGCATCGCGGCAATGACTGGTACATAGTCCACATGGCAAAACAGCCAGGGGATGCCAGTTCGGGAATTATGACTATCGAGAGATTGATAAAGGAGGCTTACGAACAACAATGAGAACCACCCACCTGGAGGAGAAGCGCGCGGCCCTGATTGACCGCCGCGAGAAGCTGATCGCACGATTTGACAAGGCGGCGCGCGGTCGCAAAAGCCTGGTTCGCTTATTTACGGAGATCCACAAGACCAACGATTTTCTGGAGAGCCTGGACAAGATCGCCGCCGAAGCGGCCGAGGCAAAGTCAGGCCCCCGCCGGTACGCGGTCAGCTCTCTGTTTCTGCACGAAAGCTTCAAAAAGCTCGCCGCCGACCAGAACGAGCAATTCTTCTTTATCACCGGCTCGGAAGTGGAAGGCGTGCTGGTGCTGGACCAGTGGGCCGAGTTCGCCCACCAAAAGCGGACCATGATGGGCGTCACCGCCGATACCCGCTCGACCCACGGCCTGCTGATTAAGCTGGAGCAGTTCCGGCACCGGCTGCTCGGCCATTTCCACAGCCATCCCGGTACCGGTGCTGATGCCACCCAACCGTCAGGCACGGACACCGGCTTCCAAAAACGCCTGGAGAACGCGGGCCACGTGGCGGTCATGGCCATTTTCAGCCGTGACGGCTTCGTGCGCTTCGTGCGGCTGGACAAGAACTGTGAAATCGAGATCTACGGGGAAGGAGTGAAGAACAATGCGCCCGGCATTTATCAGCTCACCAATATCACTTAAGTTCACCGGCAAGGCTGTCCCCGGTGCCTTCGAGCGGCAAACGAAGATTGCCGGTTTTGACCAAGCCGTGTTTTCCAAATCCACCATGCTGTGCATCGGTGCGGGCGGCCTGGTCTCCCACATCGCCCCGACTCTGGTGCGCAAGGGAATAGGAAGTATCACCTTGCTGGATGGCGACGTGGTGGAGGAGAGCAACCTAAACCGCCAGCGTTTCTATCAAAAGGACCTCGGCAAATTCAAAGCCCCGGCACTGGCCGAGAACCTCAGGGGAGAGTGCATTGCCGAAAGCGAGATCCGCGGGCTTGCCTTCCGGTTTGAGGAGGCTCTCGACCGGCGAATTGAGTTGCCGTGCGATGTCGCCGTTTGCGGCGTGGACAACAATCCTGCCAGAGTGATGGCCAGCCGCTACTTCCGCGCAATCGGCGTCCCCGTGGTTTTCACGGGCGTCAGTACCACGGGCGATCAGGGTTACGTGTTCATCCAGGACAAGGGCGGCCCCTGTATCGCCTGCCTGTACCCGGACATGGTCAACGACGACCGTTTCCCTTGTCCGGGCACTCCGGCCATCACCGACATTCTGCAGGCCGTCGGTGCCTTGGCGGTCTACGCGATCGACACGCTGCTCATGAGCCGCCCGCGGACTTGGAACTACCGGCGGATCAGCCTTTCGGATGGTGCGTCGGATGGTTCGGCGCAGGTAGAGGTTCGGGAGGACTGCGCGATGTTTGGTTATGGCAAGCACGAGCCGAGCCGTTTTTGTTAGCAGAAATCATTTCAAGGACGAATGCAATGGCAAAGTGGAAAAAAAGAGAATCGTTAGGTCGAGCAGTGGCGCGGGAAGGCGGCCGCATCGCCAAGGGCGTCGGCAAGGAGTTGTTTTCTATAGCGACTCTGGGATTGTTCAGTCCCAGGCGTCACCCAAATAAACCCCGATCCAGGCGCCGCAGGTGAAGTTTTTGAAGAGTATCCACTGACCAATAAGTAAATCTCGATGAGAATTGAGCAAATCCAAATCGGCTTCCGCTACCGCAGGGACCTCGGGGACCTCCGGCCGCTGGTTGACAGTATTGCCGAGGTCGGCTTGCTGCACCCGGTGGTGGTCACGCCCGACGGCCGCCTGATCGCGGGTCAGCGGCGGCTTGAGGCTTGCCGGCTGCTGAGCTGGGCGGATGTCCCGGTAACAGTGGTTGATCTCTACCAAGCTGCCCGTGGCGAAGCTCATGAAAACTTCGTCCGCAAGGATCTCTTGCCGAGCGAGATCGTGGCGCTCAAGCGGGCGATTGAGCCGCTGGAACGGCGGGCCGCGCGAGAACGGCAAGGCACTCGGGCGGACCTCTGTCATCCCGCAGCAGTGGTGGAAAGACAGGGGGACGCCCGCGACAAGATTGCGCGCTATCTGGGGGTGGGCCGCACTACCATCGACAAAGCCGAAGCCGTGATCGAGGCCGCCGAGGAGGCCCCCGATGACTACGGCTATCTCGTGGAGCAAATGGACCGCAGCGGTAAAGTCGCAGGCGCCTTCCGCAGGCTGACTGTTCTCAGGCAGGCGAAGGACCTGGAAGCCGCGCCGCCGACGCTGCCCACTGGCCCGTTTCAGGTCATCGTCGCCGACCCGCCGTGGCAGTACGATACTGGCGCCAGCCTGCCCTATCCCACCATGGCCATCGATAAAATCAAGGCCATGCCAATCCGACAAATCGCCGACGAGAACTCCACACTTTGGCTGTGGACCACCAACGCCCATTTGCCGGTTGCCTTTGAAGTGGTCGCGGCCTGGGGGTTTGAATACAAGACGCTGCTCACATGGGTGAAAAAT